>Ga0307374_10007277_pt1 | contig 16959 bp, 13 predicted proteins | sample OX3MG_FD_202532 | JGI IMG/M metagenome (GOLD analysis project Ga0307374, IMG submission 202532) | Soil microbial communities from Risofladan, Vaasa, Finland - OX-3 | ecosystem: Environmental > Terrestrial > Soil > Coastal area > Acid sulfate soil | place: Finland: Risofladan, Vaasa | collected... | reverse complement strand
GGATGCGGGATGCGGCTGCCGCGATCATTCGCGAGGTGGGGGTAGAAACGGGCGGATCGAACATCCAGTTCGCCATCGATCCGGAGACAGGCCGGATGACCGTGATCGAGATGAACCCGCGCGTTTCTCGAAGCTCCGCGCTGGCAAGCAAGGCGACCGGCTTCCCGATCGCGAAGATCGCGGCGAAGCTGGCGCTGGGAATGACGCTCGATGAGATTCCCAACGACATTACGCGCCGGACACCGTCGTGCTTCGAACCCAGCATCGACTATGTGGTGGCAAAAATTCCGAAGTGGCAATTCGAGAAGTTTCCCGGCAGCGACACGACGCTGACGACGCAAATGAAATCCGTCGGGGAAGTGATGGCGATCGGCCGGACGTTCCAAGAGGCCTTGTGCAAGGGCATCCGGGCGCTCGATCCGAGCGCGGCATGGCGCCCGCCGGACGAGGTGACGACGGCGCTGCTGCGCGAAAAACTTCACAGGCCCGGCCCGGACCGGTTGCACTGGCTGTTCGAGGCGCTGGAGCGCGGCATGAGCCGCGAGGAAATATGCGAGCTTACGAAAATCGACGGCTGGTTCATTCGCCAGATGGAAGAAATGCTGGCGGTGGACAGGCAGGTGGCCGCGAGCACGCTGCAGGACTGCCCGCGGGAGCTGCTGCTGGAATCGAAACGCTCCGGCGCCAGCGACGAGGAAATCGCCAAGCTGTGGAACGTGAAATCGTCGGAAGTGCGCGCGCGGCGGCACGAACTGGGAGTGCAGCCGGTGTTCAAGCGCGTGGATACGTGCGCGGCCGAGTTCGAGTCGTTCACGCCGTACCTGTATTCGACCTATGAAGACGAAGATGAATCGGCGGCCGTGGAGCGCCCTAAGATCGTGATCCTGGGCAGCGGGCCCAACCGCATCGGGCAGGGAATTGAGTTCGATTATTGCTGCTGCCACGCCGCTTTCGCGCTCAAGGAAGACGGCTACGAGACCGTGATGGTGAACTGCAATCCGGAAACGGTTTCGACCGATTACGATACAGCCGACCGCCTGTATTTCGAGCCGCTGACGCTCGAAGACGTGCTGGCCGTGCTGGACCGGGAGAAGCCGCAGGGAGTGATCGTGCAGTTCGGCGGGCAGACTCCGCTAAATCTGGCGCTGGAGCTGAAACGCAATGGCGCCCAGATTATCGGCACCGATCCCGAATCGATCGACCTGGCCGAGGACCGGCGGCGCTTCGGGCGGCTCCTGGACGATCTTAAAATTCCTCAGCCGCGCAACGCTACCGCACTCGCTCCGGAGGAAGCGGTGAGCGCCGCCGCACAGATCGGGCTGCCCGTCCTGGTGCGGCCGAGCTACGTGCTGGGCGGGCGCGCGATGGTGATCGCGTACGATTTCAAGACGGTGCACGAATATGTGATGCAGGCGGTGCAAATCGGCACGGCTTCCGATCCGAAGCGCCCTATCCTGATCGACCAGTTCCTCGAAGACGCAACCGAAGTGGACGTGGATGCGCTCGCGGACGGCGAGGACGTGGTGATCGCAGGCATCATGGAGCACATCGAGGAAGCCGGGGTCCATTCCGGTGATTCTTCCTGCGTGCTGCCGGCGGTTTCGCTCACGCCGTCGATTCTGGAGCGCATCCGCGATTACACGTCGCGGCTGGCGAAGGCCTTGCATGTGGTGGGGCTGATGAACGTGCAATACGCGATACAGCGAGACACGGTGTACGTACTTGAGGTGAACCCGCGGGCATCGCGCACGATTCCCTACGTGAGCAAGGCAACCGGCGTCCCGCTGGCAAAAGTGGCGGCGCGGCTGATGACGGGACGGAAACTCAAAGATTTGAACCTGCCGATTGTCGAAACTAAAGGCGTGAAGGAGCTGGCCGTCCGCGATTTCTACGCGGTGAAGTCTCCGGTGTTTCCGTTCAATAAATTCCGGGGCGTGGACACGATCCTGGGCCCCGAAATGCGTTCGACTGGAGAGGTGATGGGGATTTCGTCGACGTTCGGTCTGGCCTTTGCCAAGGCGCAGCTCGCCGCGGGCCAGCGCCTGCCGCAAAAGGGGGTCGTCTTCATGAGCGTGAGCGACCGCGACAAGAAAAATGCGGCCGCGGTTGCGAGGGACCTGGCGGCGGCGGGATTGAAAATCATTGCTACACGCGGCACGGCCGCGGCGCTCAGGCAAGCGGGCATCGAGGTTGAGCCGGTGTACAAGGTGAACGAGGGACGGCCGAACATCGTAGACCTGGTCAAGACGGGGAAGGTGAACCTGCTGATCAATACGCCGCTCGGACGCGAATCGTTCTACGACGAAAAATCGATTCGCCGCGCCGCGATCCGCTACAATATTCCCTGTATCACGACATTGTCCGCGGCCAGCGCGGCCGCACGCGGGATTCGCGCAATGGCCGGCCACGGGGCGGAGGTAAACGCGCTGCAGGATTTGCATCAGGGCAAATCAGCCGCCTCGGCGACCCCGGGCGAACACGTCTGACGCGCTGCCTTCCGTGTCCGTGCGGCGAAGCTGGTTCGCGCGTGCACACGCATGCCGCGAGGCCTAGCGTACAGGGGCGCGGAAGCCCGGATAGAAAATCGGAAAGTGAGGCCTCCCATGAACCTCCACGGAATCTTTCCCGCCCTAACGACGCCGTTCGCCTCCGATGGCAGCGTCTGGCTCCCCCGGCTGCGCGACAATATTTTGCGGTATAACGAGACCCGCGTCGCGGGATACGTGGTGAACGGGTCCACGGGAGAATCCGTTCTGCTGCGGTGGGACGAGGTGGAGCGGGTCTGGGGAACCGTCAAGGAATCGGCCGCGCCCGGCAAAATTTTGATCGCGGGCACGGCGGCGGAGTCGACGGCTGAAACGATCGAGCACACCAACCGGGCAGCGTCGCTCGGCTACGACGTGGCGCTGATACGCACGCCGCATTATTTCAAACCGCAAATGACGCCGGACGCGCTGGTTGAATTTTATCTGCGGGTTGCCGACGCGGCGCGTATTCCCGTGCTGGTATATTCCGTGCCCATCTACACGCAACTGAAGCTCGAAGCGCCCGTGGTTGCGCGGGCCGCGAAACATCCAAACATTATCGGCATGAAGGACAGTTCCGGGGACTTGCAGGGTGTAACGGAAATCATGGCGGCGACACTGAAGGAATTCCAAATGCTGGTCGGCTCGGCGTCCACGCTGCATGAGTCGCTTGAAAAGGGAGCCGCCGGCGCCATTCTCGCGGTTGCCTGTGCCTTTCCGGAGATTTGCGTGGAGGTTTACGAAGCATCGCGCGCGGGGAATTCGGTACACGCGGCCTTTCTCCAGCGGAAACTGGCGGCTGCCGGGGGCTTGTTCGGACCGAAGCACGGGATCGCCGGCGTTAAATACACGATGGACCGCCTTGGCTATTACGGGGGCCCGCCCCGGCCTCCGCTATTGCCCTTGGGCGCAACGGCGCAACGGGAGATCGACGCGATGCTGGCGTCGGTGGCGTCGGAGCCTGTGGCGGCCCAACGTTAGGACGAAAAGACATGAATCGGCGGCAACTACAGGTCATCTAATTTTGTCTATGCGGAGTTGTGTCCATCGGGGTTCGTATCGCATGGCCGTCCAGGCTTGGTGTTGTCGCTGCGTGGAGCGGCGTGTATCATGACTGGGCCGATGGAATCACAGTGTATCCCCTTCCGTGAAATCCCCCAGACGACGAATTTCTTTACATCTTATCTGGAAAATTTTGACCGTGTAGCTTCCTATTACGAGCATCCTCCCACGGAGGCGGGGATCGACGCTGCCGCGAGGAAGTTCCAGTTTGATCCGGTGGTGCGGCAGGGCGTGGTGGAGGTCTTACGCGAGCAGAACCGCTGCTTCGGCACCGACAGCGCGACCGACGAAAACCTGGACAGGCTTTCCGCCGGCGCTGTGACGATCGTCACCGGCCAGCAAGTGGGGCTGTTCTCCGGTCCGGCCTACAGTCTCTACAAAGCTATTTCCGCGATTCGCTGCGCGGAAGAAGCGACGCGGCGAGGCATCGATGCCGTGCCGGTGTTCTGGCTCGCGACGGAGGACCACGATCTCGCGGAAGTGAATCATTCGGTGTGGAACACGCGAAACGGGCTGGTTCGATATACTTTGCCACCGCAAGAGGGAGCCGCCGGCAGACGCGTCGGGGAAGTAACGCTGGGGGAAGAGATCGAGCCGCTTGTGACGATCGCTTCGCAGAACCTGGAAGGCTCGTTCGTTGGTGAAATCGATCGCGCGCTGCGTGAATCGTATACCCGGGAAGAGACCTACGGCTCGGCCTTCGGGAAATTGATGGCTCGGCTCCTCGAAGGGCGGGGAATTATCTTTATAGATCCGCTCGACGCGCGGCTTCACCGGCTGACCATGCCCGTGTATCGGCGCGCGATCGAGGAAGCGGAACCTCTGCGCGATGCGCTTCTCGAAAGATCGAGCCAGCTGGAGCAGGCCGGCCTTCACGCGCAAGTGAAAGTGACGCGCGAGGCGACGCTTCTTTTTTACAATCTGGATGGACAGCGCCATCCGCTGCGAATCCGCAATGGGAAATTCTCGGCGGGGAAGGCATCTTTTTCGCGGGAGGAACTTTTGGCGCTGGTGGAGCAGACGCCGGAGGACTTTACTCCAAATGCGCTTCTGCGCCCCATTGTGCAGGATACGCTCCTGCCAACTGCCGCGTATATCGGCGGCCCGGCGGAGATTGCGTACATGGCGCAGGCGAACGTTGCCTACAAGCAGATCCTTGGCCGCATGCCGGCCATTCTGCCGCGCGCGAGCTTTACCATCGTGGAACCTCCCGTTGCGAATCTGCTGAACAAATACGGCCTCGATGTACGCGACATTCTCCGCGGCGGGCAGCAATTTCGCGGGAAGATGGAGCAAAAGTCGCTGCCACGGGCTCTGGTGCGCCGCTTCGAAAAGGATGAAAAGGCGCTGAGCCGTCTGCTACGGGGATACGAAGGACCGCTCGAACGGCTCGACCCGACGCTTTTGGGCGTGCTTCAGACCGTCGAGCGAAAAATGCAATATCAATTCGGGAAGCTGCGCGGCAAAGCGGGGCGAGCGGAAAATTTTCGCACGGGCGTGCTGGACCGTCACGAGCGGATTATGGCCGATTCGCTGTATCCGCACCGCGGGCTGCAGGAACGGAGCCTGTGCCCTCTGTCTTTGCTGGCGTTCTATGGATTGAACCTTCTCGACGATCTGGCTCGCGTGAGCCCCGCTCCCGGTTCGCTCGAGAGTTCGCTGTGTTCCCGGCAGCACCATATCGTTATCTTGGGATAGCGCCCATGGGGATTGTGCATGGATAAGTTCGCGCTAACTGGGCCTCGCGGCTGCCATGGTAAAATGAAGACCTTCCACGACCGAATCCTACGGAGGATTAGCACACCATGAAAGTGACACCTGGGAAGCAGAAGGGGCTGAAAGCCGTGTGCGATGCGCGGGGCGTGATCGCCGCCGCGGCCATGGACCAGCGAGGCTCGCTCAAGAGCGCGATCGCGAAAGAAAAGGGCGTAGACAAGAAGGACGTGACGCCGAAGATGCTCGAGGAATTCAAGACCGCGGTGGTCCGCGTTCTTACGCCGCACGCGAGCGCCATTCTGCTCGATCCCGAGTACGGCCTTCCGGCGGCGATGGTTCGGTCCAAGAATGCAGGACTGCTGCTGGCCTATGAAAATAGCGGCTACGACAACACGCGGCCGGGGCGATTACCCGACCTGCTCGACATTTGGTCGGTGCGGCGGCTGGTGGCCGCGGGCGCCGACTGCATCAAGATTCTGCTGTATTACACGCCGTTCGATCCGCCCGAGATCAACGAGATCAAGCACGCGTGGGTGGAGCGAATTGGAGGGGAGTGCGCGGCGGCGGATGCGCCATTTTTCCTCGAACTTGTAGGCTACGAGGAGGGCGGCGACGAAAAATCCATCGCCTTCGCGCGCAAGAAGCCCGACGTGGTGACGCAAAGCATGACCGAATTCTCCAAGCCGCAGTACGGCGTCGACATACTGAAGGTGGAGGTGCCCGTCAATATGGCGTTCGTCGTGGGCGCAAAAGCGTGCAAAGGCGAATCCGCCTATACGCGCGACCAGGCCAAGGAACATTTCCGGCGGGCGGCCGCGGCTGCGAAGAAGCCGTTTATTTATCTGTCAGCCGGCGTAAGCAACGATGTGTTCACGGAAACGCTCGAACTGACCGCGGAATCCGGCGTGAATTTCTCGGGCGTCCTGTGCGGCCGCGCCACATGGAAGGACGGCATACCTCTGTACGCGAAACAGGGCGTCAAAGCGCTCGAGGACTGGCTGTCCGATCAGGGCGTGAAAAACATCCAGAACGTCAACGACCGGCTGAAGGCCGCCAAGCCCTGGTTCAGTTTCTACGGCGCCAGCTCCGCCGCGGCGTTGTCCTGAGTTGCAACGGGGAATCGAACAAGCTTCAGCAGGCGGCATCGCTGACCCACACCCGCTATGAATACAAAACAGAAGCAATCGCCGATACGGACACTGAATGTTCGCACGTCGCGCCACACGGAACTGCGGAACGTTACCGCCGAAATCGAAGCTCTTGTGCGCGATTCAGGGTGCGTGCACGGCGTCTGCCATCTGTACGTTCCGCATACGACGGCGGGAATTTTGATCAACGAAGGCGACGATCCGGCGGTGGTGCGCGACATCGAATTCGCGCTCGATCGGCTGGTCCCGCACGACGGCGACTACAGGCACGCCGAGGGCAATGCCGATTCGCATATCAAGACGGCGCTCGTGGGCTCATCGGAGACGGTCTGGATCGAAAATGGCCGGGTTTCGCTGGGGCGCTGGCAAGCGATTTTCTTCGCGGAATTCGACGGGCCGCGCTCCCGCGAATTACACGTGAAGATTGTTCCCGATCCCACCGTATAGGCTGCGCGGCACGACCGTCCGACGCTTGACGGGATCCTGCGATAGAATCTTCCTGCGAAATGAATCTCGGAATCTACATTCAAGTGCCCTTCTGCCAGACGAAGTGCACGTACTGTAATTTCCACACAGGCGTGGTCTCCAGAGATCGCTACGAAGGCTATGCCAATGCCGTGTGCCGCGAAATCGAGACGGCGGCTACGCCGGACGGCGCACTCGCGGACACGATCTACGTGGGAGGCGGAACCCCAAGCCTGCTCGACCCCGTCGATTTGACAAAGATTCTCGATTCTCTTCGTAGCCGGTGCGGCAGGGACGCATCGGAGGTGACGTTGGAGGCCGATCCCGAGACGATTAGCGCCGAAAAAGCACGGGCGTGGCTGGCGGGCGGTTTCAATCGAGTGAGCATGGGCGCCCAATCCTTTAGCGACCGGGAGCTCCAGGCAGCGGGGCGGATGCACCGCCGGGCCGACATTTTTCGCGCCGCGCAATTGCTTCGCGATGCAGGCATGTGCAACATCAGCATGGATCTAATAGCAGGACTGCCGCATCAGACGGCCGAATCGTGGCAGAGTTCGCTCGACGAATTGCTCGGCATTCGGCCGGAGCATATTTCCATATATCTGCTCGAGATCGACGATGGCAGCCGGCTCGGCAAGGAGTCGCTGGCGGGAGGCACCCGCTACAGTGCAGGATCAATACCGAGTGACGATGCGATGACGGATTGCTATGAGTCGGGATGCGCGCGACTGGCCGCCGAGGGATACGAGCACTACGAAATATCGAATTGGGCGCTGCCGGGACGCCGGTCGCGGCACAATTTAAAATATTGGCGGCGCGAGCCTTACCTCGGGTTCGGCGCCGGTGCGCACTCGTTTGACGGGGACAGGCGCTGGGCCAACGTCCACGATTCGGCGCAGTACGTTGCGCGCATCGAGCAGGGAATCGCGGTGCGAGAGCAAAACGAGACGATTACGCCCGAGCAGGCGCTCGATGAGGAATTTTTCCTCGGGCTGCGGCAACTCGATGGCATCGATCTGGCGAGGATCGAGCGCGATTACGACACCAAGCTACGCGGCCGGATTGGAGCGTTGCGTACACGCATCATAGGACTGCGGTCGCAAGGGTTGGTGGAACTCGAAGGCTCGCGGCTTCGACTCGCTCCCGATCGGCTGACGGTGTCGAACGAGGTGTTTGTCGAACTGCTGGGATGACGACCAGCATTAAGAAAATATGCTCGATTTTATAAACGCCGAAGCATGAACCCTTCCGATGCCATTGTCGGCTGGCACTTGGAAGCGTTGCTCCATCTGCTGCACGGCTTCCAAGACGGGACGATCATGCGCATTTCACAAGACTGTCGAAATGTGAGTCGGCATTGCTTTTCCCGTTTACTGGGATTTTTCTAGCAGCTCGCGCGGAGCAGGCTAGCGCATTCCTCTTCAATTTCTTTCCTCAAACTTTCCGGCTGCAAGACACGCGCATCCGCACCATAGCCGATTAGCCAGCGTTTTATCTCCCAGAGGTTCGCGACACTCATGGTTAGCTCGATGCTCCCATCGGCGCGTTCTTCAATTTTCTGGCTCGGGTGCCAAGTGCGCTCCTGAATATAAGGTGCTTGTTCCGGCGAGAACCGGATTTTGACTTCCTGCGACGGGCCCCAGATAACGTTAAAAGAGCTTTCGGAGAATTTCTCGAAATCAAAATCGGCCGGAGTCTCAAACCTGCGATTGGCCGGCTTGGCCGCGGAGATTCTTTCCACGGCGAAGGAGCGTATTTCACCGCTTCGGTGATCGTACGCGACCAAATAGATTCCATTGTTCACGTACCACAGGTGATACGGATCAACATCGCGTTCAATGCCTTTCTCAAATCCGTGAGTGCGGTGATTGATCCGCGTAGTGAACTTGTGCAGGACAGAGCGTGTGAGAACGTTCGTTACATCCTTGGACCGACTGTAATCCTTGAATCCAGCGGTTCTCACCGAGACGGCATGGTCGAGACCTCGAAGAAATTGAAAGCTCTGGGGAGGCAGTGCGACCCCAATCTTTCGTAGAGCGGATTCGAGCGATTCATAAATCGGACTGCCTTGCAGGGACTTGAAGAGGCCCTTGCTGAAATACAGTGCCATCTGCTCCGTGAGACTTAACGAAACAGGCGCTTCGGCGCGAAACCCCTCCATGAAATGCCAGAAGACGGTCCCATTGCGCGCTTCGGACGTAATCGGGAAGCCCGCGCCTTCCAACACTGCAATGTCCCGCTGCACTGTCCGCTTACCAACGCCAAGTTCGGCCCGAAGCTGCGCCAATGTGCGCCCATGCCGTCCTGCGAGAAGCTGTACAAGCTTCCATTGCCGGATAAATTGATTACCCCGCATCACTGAGGTTCATTAAGCATTCGATACAGAAGTAACCCGAAAAAGTTTAACGATCGCGTGACCATCATCGTTCTTGTTGAGCTCGATCTCATGAGGATAATCAAGCTCTTGCAGCCGCATACCCGGATAGTCCTTTTTGATGGTGGGTAGAAGAGTCTCATTCACCCACGTTGAAACGGCGGTCCTAGACCCATAAGGAATCAATGCAACGTAATGCTCGATTGTGGAGAATGGCCCCTTTGAACGCTCCCATTGCTTACTAAAATCCTTAATTATTTTGCCAAAGGCTACACTCTTGAGCCCACGGATAGGAAAGAGCGGTTTTAGCTCGAATCTAGCTAGTGGCTCTCCATTGCTTCCCAAAAAGCAACAGTCGATTCGCCCGTCTACTTCCCAAGCGAGCGTCGGACACCGAGGCTCGCTGAGAGCCTCTTTCAGGAAGGCAGGCCAAAACCAGCTCTCTCCGTAACAGCGTACCGTATTCTCACCTATCTTCGTGTTTCGGCCCTCAGAGCTCAATTGTTTCAACTCGCGCTCCTCGCGCTCAATGGCTTTCCACATCAGTAGTGCGAATATCTCTCCAAGTTCCATCTCCTTCTCTTCTTGACTAGACATAAGACCCCCCATGTATTTAAGCATAGCGCCATCACTCTTGCGATACGGTTAACCTGGGGTTTTGATACGCTGCTCGCCGGGTACGACGTAATTTATCCGGACTTCCTTCGGAATTTCGACGAGATAATATCCCTCGCCGAAACGCTCGGCAAGCTCCATCCAGGTTACATAAATCTCCTGGCGCGGATTCACAATCTCTCCGATAAACTCCTTCTTCGTTATCGTCCGATATTTGTGGCCCTGTTCGTCGGCGACTTTTTTTTCCTCCACCACGCGCCACACCTTGAATACCGGATCGGTCATAATTCAGTCGCAGAACCAGCATCATGCCGAAGCCGCACCGGCGTGAGGAGCGAAACCAGTCCCTCTTTCGCCCAATCGCCCTTCCATACCGTTGGCGCTGCCTCTCACGCCCATGACACCTTCGAGCAAGTCCACGCCTCGAATCTGCTTATCATTTCGCTGGAATGCAATCTGTCCCGCCAAAATGTAAGCCTCTCGAAGCTGTGCAAACGAGAATCCTTCCGACGTCTCCGCCGCCACCTCGATCGCCTTTTCGTCGAATATCGCGACTGCAAGTTTCCGGAAATATTCGACGCGGAGCGGAAGCGAGGGAGCATGAAAGGGCACCACTCGGTCAAACCGGCCCGGCCGCCGAAGAATCGCCGGATCGAGCCGCTTTGGATGATTGGCCGTCGCAACGACAATCGTCCCATCCGGTCCGCCCAGACCATCCAGGCAATTCAGCAAATGCTGAAGCGTGATTCGAGTGTGAAATTCAGTTTCCCCCGTATCGTTGTAGACGCGTTCAAGATCCTCGAAAACGACCATCGAGGGAACGGCATGCTGCGCGGCGTCAAAAAGATCCGACAATGCTTCGTTCGTCAGTTCCATATTGGCGAAATCGATGCTGAACGCGGAGATGGAAGGATGCGACACCATCGCGCGGACCGCGCTCGTCTTGCCGTTTCCCGGTGGACCATAAAACAGATATCCGCGCCGAAACGGCATGTGGGCTTTCCGAAACCATTCCTCCCGCTTCAGAAAAAACTCAAAGTCTCGCTGAACAAGTTCTCTGACAGTTCGGTCCAGAACCAGCGAATCCCAGCCGGAATCAGCTTGCCGCAGCGGAATGTGTTTTCCGCCAATGACCGTGATCCTCTTGGGGCGGTCGCTGAGGATAGTGCTAAGCAAGTCCAAGACAGGAACAACTTCCGCTCGATTCACGATCAGCCAATCCTGCCACTGATGCTTCATGCCTTCGGAAAACGAAACGTAGGGAACCGACGCCGCAACCACCGCATGGTCGAGATCCTTGAGCCAGAGGGCTAGCGGAGTTTCCTTCCAATGAGGGTCCCACCCCGGCGTTCTTGCCGTAATCAATGACGATTGCTCGCGCGAGTAAATCATCTCGATTCGCGGGCTCACCCCCGGCGGAAGCTCCCAGCGAACCACAAAGGGTTTCACCCCAGCCGCGCCAAACAAGCACCGGCGGTCCAAAGGGACACCTTTCAGGGTTTCGTCGGCGGCAAAATGCCCGAAGGGCAGTTCAAGCTCGAACGTAAGCCAATCCGATACCATGCATCCCAAAACGCTCTCGATCCATTGCCGGTGTGGTTCGATGAATGCATTCATCGACGAAACGGACGGAGCCAGCCGAATTTCCGATTGATACATCATTCCGAGCCTCCTGTTCTCAATGGCTCGTTATACGCGGCGGGTATGTCAGATTAGGTCACTCTGTCGAATTGCTATTGGCCGTCCAACACAACCCTCGCAACTTTCCGCTGGCTTACGTTATTAACCTATTTACAGTGCTATTGTGATGTGGGTTCGTTTTGGTATTTTCGTGCATCGCATGTTTGGAGACTCGGAATGGATTTCTAACGGCTTGGATTCATACCGTGTTGTAGTTTCGACGCTCGTCAGCAGCACGGAGATATGGATAAAGAGTTAGCAAGCTTTACCAACGGCTATAGGATTGACTGGGTGACCAGCGGCTACGGCGTAGAGGTGGACGCCGGCGGCGATTTAATTCTCGATGTTCAGGGTGCGGATTTTGTGCAGGAGGGTTTTGTAAGATACGCCGAGCTTTTCCGCCGCGCGCATTTTGTTCCATTTCGACTCGCGCAGCGCGTTCTGAATCTTGAACCGCTCCACATGCGCGACGGCGCGCTGGGAGACTTCGTCGAGCGGCCCCTCCCATAAGAATGCCACGTCCAGCATGCCCTCCGGCAGTTCCGCGGGCATGGGTTTGGGAGCGGGCAATTGGAGCCCGGCGGTGTCGATCTCGGGTCCATTGGCGAGAATGGCGGCGCGCTCAATGGCATTCTGCAGCTCGCGGACGTTCCCAGGCCAGAAATAAGTCCGCAAGCGGTCGCGGGCATCTTCCGTTAATGCAAGAGAGGGTTTGCGAAATTCGCACTTGAAGCGTTCGAGAAAATGCTCGGCAAGGAGCAGAACGTCGTCGCCACGGTCGCGGAGCGGGGGAATCGTGATGGGCACGGCCGAGATGCGGAAATAAAGATCTTCACGAAACGTCTTGGCGGCGACGGCGGCGCGTAAATCTTTGTTCGTGGCCGTCAATATCCGCACGTTCACTTCGATTTCCTGGGTGCCTCCGACGCGATCGAACTTCCTTTCCTCGAGTACGCGCAACAGCTTGCTTTGAGTCGCAAGAGGCAATTCGCCGATTTCATCGAGGAAGATCGTTCCTCGATGGGCGAGCTCAATCTTGCCGATCTTGCGCGCGCCCGCTCCCGTGTAAGCCCCGCGCTCATGGCCGAAGAGTTCGTTTTCGACCAGACCCTCGGGAATGGCCGCGCAGTTGAGAGCCACGAGGGGATGTTCCGCCCGCGGGCTCAAATGATGAATGGCGCGCGCGAAGAGTTCCTTTCCGGTTCCGCTTTCGCCGAGTAAGAGGACGGTGGAATCGGTGGAGGCGACCCGCTGGCTCATCTGACTCGCTTCCTTCATCGCGGGATGCTCGCCCACAATGCGCGGGAATCCGTACCGGACGGCATATTCCTCGCGCAACAGAAGGTTTTCGCGCAGCAGTTCCTGCTGCCGCGCCGCGCGCTCCAGCAAGAGCTTGAGATGGTCGAGGTCCACGGGCTTCTGAATGAAGTCGAACGCACCTTCCTTCATGGCGGTGACCGCTTCTTCGACCGACCCATAGGCGGTGAGCAGGATGACGGGAAGAGTCGGCTCGGCGCGCCGGGCTTCGCGCAGGACATCGAGACCCGAGTTGCCGGGGAGCTTCAGGTCGGAAAGGACGAGCAGGTACCGGCGGTTCCGAACCTTGTCGATCGCCGAATTTCCATCCGGGGCTTCCTCGACCGTGTAGCCCGAGCGCTCGAGCGCCTTGCGAAGCATGGCGCGAACCTCGGCTTTATCTTCGACAAGGAGGATGGGTTCCATCGAGGGGATGTCTAGCGAGCCCAGCCGGAATCGCCGCCCGCTTTGCGGAGCTCGTCCTCGGCATCGTCGATGGCTTGCTGATCGGCCTCGATCTGCTTCTTTTTTGCGTCGATCTTGCCGGTCTTCGCGTTAATGTCAGAGCGGGAATATTCCTGCTGCATGGCCTTGGTGGGATCGTTGTAATACTGCATGTTGAGCACGCCGAGCTCGCGCTGCATAACGCTGAGTTCCTGCTGATCCTGGTCGAGCTTGGCGTGCAATTTGGCAAACCGATCGCGCCAGGTTTTTTCATCGTTGGCGGCAGGCGGTGCGGAGCCGGCGCCTTCGGCAGCTGCGTGAGCCGAGGCCGAGCCAACCGAGGAAATGTTGCCGGCTGTGGGGATATTGTCGTTGGTGAAGACCTTCACGGCCTTGGGCGCCTGTTTCCGTTGTTCTCTGGCTTTGCGGGCCGCGGCCGCCAGGGAATCCTGTTGGGGCGCCGGTTGGGCGGCCGAGGCCTGATCCTGCTGTTTTTGATTTGCGTGCTGATCCGACTGCCGGCACCAGCCGACAACGGGAAAAACGATCATGACCGCCGCAGCCAATCCAAGGCTTCTGCGCATGACTAACACCCCCTACAGGGCGAGGCTAAAACCTCACCCACTATAGTTTAGATGCGAGCGGCTTCCGAGGGAAACAAAGACGGCAAGGGCACCTGCCGCAAAGGTAACCACAGGAGAAATTCGGCGCCGCCAGCAGGCTGGTTACGCGCTTCGATGCTGCCTCCATGCTGGAGAGCGACCTTTTGAACGACCGCGAGCCCCAGGCCGGTGCCTTCCGACTTCGTCGTATAAAAGGGCAGGAAGATTTTCGGGAGATCCTGCTCGGGAACTCCGGGCCCGTTGTCGGCCACGCAAATTCGTTGCCACTTGCGGCCACCGAGCTCTTCGATGGTGCCGCAAACGGCCACACACGGTGATCTGCCGATGTCGCGGGCCGCCTCGGCGGCATTTCTCGTCAGGTTCAGCAAGGCCTGGCGCAGGAGCGCTTCGTCGCCTGGCAGGTCGAGAAACGTGCCTTCGCAGGTAACGGTGCATTGAGGAACGGCCTCGCGCAAATCTTCCGCAACGCGCTCGACGAGCGCGTGCATGGGAACCGTCTCGTAGCAAATCTCCAGGGGTTTGGCAAAGCGCAGGAATTCGGTGACCACGTGAGTGAGAGAGCGGGTCTGGTCGAGAATACGTTCCGCCGATTCGTGAATGTCGCCGGGCTTGGCCTCGCTGCGGATCATCTGCGCGTAGCCGGAAATGGTGGCGAGCGCGTTTTTGAATTCGTGGGCAATGCCGGCGGACATTTCCCCGAGCGCCGCGAGATTTTCTTTCCAACGGATCTGTTTTTGAAGGGCGGTGATCTCCGTCAAATCGCTCATCAGGCAGAGCGCGCCGCTGACTTTGAGTTCGGGAGCGCCGCCGGAGGCGGCGGGAGCAACGCGCAGCGCACTGCGAACGTTGCGATAAATCGGAGAGATGGTCATCCCCAGGCGGCGCACCTCGCCTTCCCGGGTGATGTGTTCCACTTCGCCGCGCTGAAACGTCTTGCCTTCGCGCAGACATGCCGTGAGCATTTCGGTAAGGTCCGAATGCTCGCCCAGGATTTCCTTGTACGAACGATAGCGCAGAGGACGCATGGCCAGTGCGTCTTCGGCGGCCGGGTTTGCAGAGGCGATTGCCCCGGTGGCGTTGACGAGCAAGAGGCCGGTGGGCATGTTGCGGGTTACTTCTTCGGTGAGGCGCTCGGATTCCTGCGCCCGTTCCTGTGCGAGCAGGTGGAGCCGTGCGAGCTCTTTTTCCTGCGCGCGCAACTTTTCGATCACGCCCTGCATGGAGGCGGTCATGAAGGCGGAGGCGCTGTCGGTGCCGGGCTTCAAATCCGTCCAATCGTCCTTGGGATGAGCCATGTCGCGGCGCAGGGCTTTGCGTATGAAAATCACGAAGCCCAAGATGGCCAGGCCGAGAACCACGAATGTGGCGATGGCGTACCCGATTCCCAGAGAGGAAATCGCGGGGGAGTGATGAACGATGGGAACGGGTAATGAGGCGTGTTGAATCATCATCGCACCGTTAGAAGCGACTGATACCAGCTGACGACCGGCGTGCCGAAAAAAACCACCAGGAGCGCGGCCATGCCCAGGAAGGCGCCAAACGGCAGCTCATAATTCGAATCCTTGCGGCGCGCCAGAATGAATGCGATACCCAAGACGCTTCCGAGGAGCGAGCCGGCAAAGATGGTCAGCAGAGTTCGCTTTGCGCCCAGGAATGCGCCTGCCATCAGCATCATTTTGACGTCGCCGAGTCCCATGCCTTCCCGCCCGCGCAGACGAAAATAAGCTTCCGAGACGAGCCAGAGGAACCCGCCCCCCATGGCGGCCCCGAAGAGGGCATCGACGAAGGAAAGCGCAGGGGCAGGAGGATGGAAGGCGAACACACGGTTGGAAATCCAGAGCGCCGTTCCGTCAGTGGGAGTCACAAACAGGCTGAAGAGCAGGCCGAGAGCAAGGCCGGTGTAGTTGACTGCGTCCGGGAGCAGCCGCTCGCGCATATCGGTGCATACCAACACGATCATCAAAGCGGAAAAGACGGCCCATTTGATCGCTTCGAGGGTGAGGCCAAACGTGTGGTACGACCCGAAAAAGAGCACGCCCGTGAACAACTCGACCAGCGGATACATGGCCGAAATCCGCGTTTTGCAGCCGCGACATTTGGCGCGGAGAAGCAGATAGCTCACGATGGGAATATTGTCGTAAGCGCGAATGGGTGCGCCACAATGGGGACAGGCCGAAGCAGGCATCACAATCGACTTGCTCCGGGGTATCCGGATGATGCATACGTTCAGGAAGCTGCCAATAATCAATCCGAATAGAAACGCGAAGACGCCGATCAGCGGTGCGGGGGCCACCCGTCAAATCTGCCACATCCGCCGCAGCCTCTCAAGCTGCCATGGCGAGTATCGTGCCTGAATCCTAACTCACAGGATGAGAGCGCCACACGCGCTTCCGATTCCCGCGTACCGCCGGTTTGAGGCATTCGCAAGGCTCGGATATATTTATAGGGTCATTCATGTCTTCCTGGTTCGAAACGAAAATTCGCCGGTACGAGCACATGCGCTGGGCGCAGGAGCCGAACCGCCGCACGCTCCCATTTTCGTGGGGCCTTGAACACATTGGCGGCAGCCCGAGAGAAGGCGATCCGCGAGATTTTCTGGATCAATTTGCGGAAGAAACGGTGGCGCGGAGCGGCGAGTGGTACGCAGCGGCGCCGGCACGCGATTATGCGCTCGAGGGAGACGTCCTCACGTTTACGAGCGGGATTACGTCTCCCTGGCAGGAGAACAACCGTGTGTATGGGCAGTTATTTCGGGCCCGGCGCAAGGGCCCAGCCGTGGTGGTGCTTGCACAGTGGAACGCGCGCTGGGAGGAGCAGCAGGACGTTTGCCGCTGGCTGAACCGGCTTGGCGTCACGGCAATCAAAATGAGCCTTCCCTATCATGATCGCCGCGCGATTCCAGGGCATCCGCGAGGCGATCACCTCGTGGGACCGAACATTGGGCTGACGCTTCAGGCGAACCGGCAGGCGGTGGTCGACGTGCGTCGCACCCTTCAGTGGCTTGCAGGCGA
>Ga0307374_10007276_pt1 | contig 16963 bp, 17 predicted proteins | sample OX3MG_FD_202532 | JGI IMG/M metagenome (GOLD analysis project Ga0307374, IMG submission 202532) | Soil microbial communities from Risofladan, Vaasa, Finland - OX-3 | ecosystem: Environmental > Terrestrial > Soil > Coastal area > Acid sulfate soil | place: Finland: Risofladan, Vaasa | collected... | reverse complement strand
GGAGGAGATGGTGCAGCGGGTCACCAGTCTGATCCGGCGATGATGCGACATCTGACGCGCCGAACCCGGCCTCTGGCCAGCCGACACCAGCCGGCGGGGGTGGCCTGAGCCATGTCCAAGCTTCTCTACGTAGAGCCGACGGATGAGATCACGGACCTGGTCGATCGGATTCGTCGCGCCGAGGGAGAGCGCGACTTGGTCTTCGTGCTCCCCCCCGGGGGCAGGGTACTCCGCTCCCCCCTCGACGCTCAGCTGCTGATGCAGTACACGCGCGGCTTTCAGAAGCGGGTCGCGATCGTGGCCGCGGAGCCGCAGGTTCAAGCGCTGGCGATCCGGGCCGGCTTCCCCACCTTCCCGACCGTGTCGCGTCTGGAGCAGGGGATGCCTCTGACCTCGGCGCCCAGTGCCGAGGAGCTGGCTGCGGCCGCGGCCCTGGTGGCGGTCGCGGAGGTGGCCTCAGAGCGACAGGTGGCCCCCACCGGAAGGCCGACGGAGGCCCTCAGCCGCAGGTCGCCTTCGGCGCTGGTGGCGGCGGAGCCGGCGGTAGCCAGCGGCGGCCATCCCTCCAGAGGCTTCTGGCACACCCGGGGAGCGCGCAACTGGGCGATCGGAGCTGGCGCGGCGATATTCGTCGTTGGGGTTCTGGCGGTGCTGCTGCTGCTGCCTACCGCCACCGTGCTGGTGGGGGTACAAGCCCACCAGCTCACTGACAACGTGACCATCCAGGGCAGCGCTGGGAGCCAGGCGGCGAATGTACTCGATGTCATCCCGACCCAAGCCCTGCTGACACCCGATGCGACCCAGACCTTCACGGTGACTCCCAGCGGCACCCAGGTCCTGCCTCCCACCCCAGCCACCGGAGACCTATACCTTTGCTACAACGGGGGCAAGCAGAGCGGAGCCGGGACGTTGCAGCTGACCTTCACCGGGAGCGCCGCCGCCGAGTTCCAGGACCTCAGCGGCAACGGCAATCTCGGCTTCACTCCCACCAGCGCCGGCGCCAACGGTACCTACTCCGTGCAGCCCTGCTCCAATGGAGCGGCAACCGCCCAGACCTCCAGTCCGGCACTCCCAGTGCAGGCAGACGCCAACAGCCTCGGCACCCAGGGGAACATGGCCGCCGGGCAGCAGTGGTTCTGGGCTCCCGCCAACGAGCAGGCCAGCGCCTGTCTCAGCCCTGCTAGTGCACCGGGCCTGTGCGTGACCGGCAACTTCACCATCTCCCTGGCCAATCCCCAAGGCATGGCCGGCGGGCAGAACTCGACCAATCAGAGCATCTTCAGCAGTTCCGATGTGGCCTCGGCCCAGCAGCAGGAGCAGCAGATCGCCGCCAGCCTGACTGCCAAGGTGGAGCAGAGCCTGAAATCGATGGCGGGCTCCGGGGTAATCGCCCAGGACTCCAGTGGCAACGGAATTCAGCTGACGGTGACAGACCCCACCATACCCACGGTCGGCCAGGCGGGACAGGCGGAGACGCTCACCGTATCTGTCAATGCGGCGGCCACCGCCTACAGTCCCAAGGCCGCCAGGGCCGCCGTCCTGGCCGACCTCAAGTCCAAGGTGCCCAGCGATGGCGCCCTGTTGCCCAACCCCAAGATTGGGGCCCTCCAGGTGATCGCGGCCGGTCCGGGTGGCAGCGTCACCCTGAGCTCCGCCGCCGTGGGTTACTGGGCGCCTCGGGTCGACCTCCATCCATACCGCAGCAAGGTCACGTTTATGAGCCCGGGAGCGGCGCGCTCATTCCTCTTGTCGCAGCTGCCTGGCGCCAGCACCGTGGTGGTGCACCAGTCGCCTTTCGCCTTGCCCTGGCTGCCCTTGCTGTCCAGCCGGATCCAGATCGTGAGGGTGTCGATCGCCGGGAGTTCGAGCACTGCCTGAGCCTGGAGGTGCGCCGGGCCGGATCCTTGCCCTGGACCCCGGCCGGGTGCGAGTGGGGGTGGCGGTGAGCGATGAGACCCGCACTATAGCTCAGCCCCATTCCACCCTGGTCCGCCGGGGTGACCGCCCGATCATGGCCCAGATCCGAGCTCTGGTGGCCGACCTTTCGGTGAGTCAGATCGTGGTGGGGCTGCCCCTGGGCCTCGACGGTGATGAGGGGCCGGGCGTCGTGGAGGCCCGCGGCTTCGGGGCCGCCGTGGCGCGCGCCACCGGTCTGCCGGTGGCCTTCGCGGACGAGCGTTTCACCACCAGGCAGGCGGAACGAGCCCTGATCGAACAGGGCGTCTCGCGCCGAGGTCGCCGTGAGGTCGGCGACCGGGTCGCGGCGGCTCTGCTGCTGCAGGGTGTCCTGGCTGCGGAGAGCATCGGGTGATCCGCCGGCATCCGCTGCGCTCGGTGGCGCTGGCCGTGGTCGCGCTGCTGGTCGTGGGCCTGGCCGGGTTGGCCCTGGTGGCCCGCCGGGAGTTGGCCCCGGTGCAGAACAATCACACCCAGCAGGTGGTCGTCACGGTCGCCAGCGGGGAATCCCTCTCTCAGCTGGTCAGCTCGCTGGAGGGGGATCGATTGGTTCGATCGGGGCTGTTCTTCGGCGTCTACGCTAAGGTCAAAGGGCTGGGCTCCCACCTCCACCCGGGGCGGTTCCTGCTGGATCGGGGAATGGGCCCTTCCGAGGTGGTGGCGGCGCTGGAGGGGCCCCCGATCCTCTACGCCAGGTCAATCCGGCTGACCATCCCGGACGGACTCTGGGCCCAGCAGGCGGCGGCCGTGCTTCAGAAGGCCCACCTGTTCACGCCCACCAGCTACCTCACCGCGGTCCAGGGTGGAACGTTCCCTGGGATCAGCCCCCTGCCCGGAACCCCGCCTGGCGCTGGCTGGCAGGGAATGGCCTTTGGCGACACCTACGAGGTGGGCCCCAGCATCTCTGCAGCGGAGTTCCTCCGTCTCCAGCTCGAGGACTTCAACCGCAAGGTGCGTCCGGCGGTGCTCGCCGGCGCCGCCAAGGTCGGTCTCACCCCTTACCAGGTGGTGGTGCTGGCGTCGGTGGTGGGGGCGGAGGCCGCCACCAGCAAGGACCGGGGGCTGGTGGCGGGGGTTTTCTTCAACCGCCTCAAGCTGGGCATGCCGCTGCAGAGCGACGTCACAATCCTGTACGCGATGGCGGTAGCTGGCCAAGCCGGTGCCACATTCAGCACCACGTTCCCATCTCCCTACAACACCTACCTCCACACCGGACTCCCCCCGGGCCCGATCAACAGCCCGGGCCTGGGGGCGGTCGAGGCTGTTCTGCATCCCACCGCGACCAACTACCTGTACTTCGTGGCCCTGCCCAGCGGCAAGGTGCTGTTCTCAGTGACCGCGGCTCAGCATCAGCAGCAGGTACAGGCAGCCGGCCTGGGATGAGGCGCCAGGGGAGCCCCGCGCCCGGGGCGCGGTAGCGAGATGGCCGTGCCGGCCGCGCTCCTGTGGGCGGTGCTGGGAGCCCTGGGCGGGTTGGGGATGGGCCGCTTGTCGCTCCGCCTTGAGTCCGGAATCGGCGACCTCGAGCCGGGCGAGCGGAGCGGCCAGACCTGGATCGAGAGATGGCTGCTGCCGGGGCTGGGTTTTATCGGGTTCTACACCTTCGGAATGCGCCAAGGTATGGGCCCCGGCCTTTGGGTGCACAGCCTTTGGATCCTGGTGCTGATCCAGATCCTGGGATTTGACCTCAAGCATCGCCTTATCCTCGACGTGGTGACCGTGCCGGCAATGGTCGCGGCCGTGGCGCTGGCGTCCTTCAGCCCCGATCTCAGCCTCCGGAGCGCTCTGTTCGGGATCCTGGTGGGGGGCGGCGCTCTGCTCCCGCTGGCGGTGGTCAGTTCCATCTTCCACGGCGGGCGTGGCTTCGGCTGGGGTGACGTCAAGCTGGGGATGGTGATCGGGGGCATCACGGGTATGAGCCTCAACTACGGCAGCCTCTACACGCTGTGGGCGTTGATCGCGGGCACCCTGGTCGGCGGGGTGATCACGGTCGGGCTCTTGCTGACCAGGCGGATAAGCCTCCACGACGCCGTCCCCTACGGGCCGTTCCTGATCATGGGCTGTGGCCTGATCCTTTTCTTCATGTGAGCTGGGGCGGTGAGCACTCCATCGCCGCGGAGTGATGGCGCCAGCCGGCCATCGAGTCGGCTGGCGGTTGACCTAGCCCTGGCGGTTGCCGCTTCGGGGCGACCCCAGCGTCAGTCTTGGGCAATCCCGCTCCAGCAAAGGGGCGATGGCCTTCCCTCGGGCCCGACGATTCCCTCCTCTGGTCGGGCCGCCTGGGGGAGCATTGGCGGGCTCGGCAGCCGAATTGAACTCCCGAGCTGCTCGCCTTGAGGGCCGGTTGGACGCTGCCGCTCTGACTGTCCCAGGACGGCCTGCCGGACTGTTTGTCTGGATCGAGCCGGAGTCTTCGGCTTGGAACTGGGTGGCCCTACCGTGGCGAAAGCCCGTATCAGCCCAGGGCATAGTGGTCCTTATTGCCGACGCCGCAGCCTTTAAGCCGCTCAGGGAGGGGATAGATTGATGCCGTCAGGCACGCCCCGGGCCGACTCCACCATCTCGAAGAGGGCCGCGATAGGCTCCGCGGCGAGGGTCTTCCCCTCCTCCTTGCGCAGCCACCGAATCGCCTCGTCGTTGTCCAGGCCGCGGCGGTAGGGCCGGTCGGCGGTCAGGGCTTCAAAGACATCCGCCACGGCTACGACCTGGGCTCCGAAGGGCAGGTCCGGGCCGCGCAGGTGGCGATGGTAGCCGGAGCCGTCCAGGCGCTCGTGGTGGGCCGCCGCCATCTCGGCCACGTCGCCCAGCGGCCAGAGCGGGGCCAGTATCTGGTAGGTGATCTCAGTGTGGCTCTGCATCGCGCTCATCTCAGCGCTGTCAAGCGGGCCCGCCTTGTCGAGGATGGAGTTGCTGATGGCGAGCTTGCCCAGGTCATGGAGCAGGGCGGCCAGGCCAATGTGGTCGGCCTCATCCTCATCCAGTCCCATCACGTCGGCCATGCGCCGTGAGAGGGCGGCCACCCTGCTTGAGTGGGTGGTGGTCCAGGGCGACTTGGCGTCGACCACAGCTGCGAAAACCTCACCGATCTGGAGCATGTCCGTCAGGGTCGCAGAGGGGATGGTGCGGGGCCGGGGATCCATGTGGGCGACCTGCTCGGGATGGGCAATGCTGCCAAACTTCTCCCACAGCCGGTCGCTGCGAGCGTGCGTCAGCACCGCGTCGACCAGCTGCGGGTCGAACCAGGTGCCACGCCGGCGCCGCAGCACCGCCTCCACGCTGCGGCGTCCGCCGTGGCGCCAGAAGATCTCGGCGGTCTGGCAGAGCAGCACGATCCGAGCCAGCAAAGGTATCTCCTCGCCCTTGAGTCCCCGGGGCCGGCCGGAGCCGTTCCAGTGCTCGTCGAGATTGAGGACGGCTTCCGCGGCCGGCTCGGCCCACCCGAGCTGGCGGACCAGCTCGGCGCCTTTGGTGCAGCGCACGGAAATCAGCTCGTTGGCCAGGCTCGGGCCCCTGGTCCCCAGCGAGACCAGCTGGGCCATCCGGCGCGTGATCGGAGCCGCGGGTGCGGTCTGGCGGATCGCGAACAGGACGGAGCGCCACTGGCTGCTCCAATCCGAGACCTTGAGCTGGGCCTTGGTGGAGCGGTCGTCGGCGGCGAACCAATGGGTTACGCTGTAAGCGTTGGCCGAGCAGCCGGCGTCCTTGAGGAGCAGGGCATAGTAGAGGTCCTGGCGTTCGTCGGGGCCCAGCCCGATCCAGTCCGCCAGCCGCATGCCCAGCCAGCAAGCGCGGATGGCGTGGCCCATGGGCTCACCCTCGGCTAGGTCCAAGGCCCGGGAGAGGGCTGCGATCACCACCGAGCTGGGCAGGGTGCCGGCCCGGTCGGCGTGGAGCGGTATCGAGACCGGGCTGGCGCTCATGCCATCGAGGCTAAGCGGTCGACGCGGGCCCTGAGATCGCGGATCTGCACCAGGGCATGAAGAGCCTGTAGCGAAGCGCGGCTAGCCCTCGTTACCAGCACTGACGGAAGCGGTTCGCGGCTGTCACACCATGGAAGCTGCCATCATCATGCGGTCCTCGGCGGATCGACCGGGAATGCGGCCGAGGATGGGAGACCGGCCCCGCGGGGCGGACCAGGCTCCCGAACCCAAGGGCAAAGAGCAAGGAGTCTGTCGATGATCAACGCCGGGGAACTTCGGGCGGGCACCACCATGGAGCGCAATGGCCAGCTGATGGAGGTGCTCTCCTTCGAGCACATCAAGATGGGCCGCGGCACCGCGGTTGTCCGCACCCGCCTGCGCAACGTCACCACCGGGTCGGTGACCGAGGAGACCTTCCGGCCCGAGGAGCGGTTTCCCAGGGCCCGTATAGAGAAGATGGAGGTCCAATACCTGTATCACGATGGCGACCAGCACGTGGTCATGGATACCAACAATTTCGAGCAGTTCACCCTCAGCGCGGAGGAGTTCCGTGAGGCCGCCCGCTATCTGCGAGAGTCCGACCACCTCTTCCTGCTTCGGTATGACGAGAAGGTGATCGGAGTGGAGGTGCCCATCTCGGCCACTCTGGAGGTGACCCAGACCGATCCCGGATTCAAAGGTGACACCGCCACCGGAACTTTCAAGCCGGCCACCCTGGAGACGGGCACGATTGTCGACGTGCCCTTGTTCGTGGCCGTGGGGGATCGGATCAAGGTCGACACCCGGACCGGCAAGTACCTGGAGCGGGCTCAGTGAACCTGGCGCCGGGGCTGCGCGAGCAGCCCTTGGGGAAGGTCCGTGTGGCCAGCGAGGTGGTGTCGACGATCGCCGCCATGGCGGCCCTCGAGACGCCCGGGGTGGCTGCCATGTGTGACCCGGCCGGGATGTCGGTGCCCCGGCTTTTGCGCCGCCAGCACGGACATCGCGGGGTGCGGCTGGAGATGGTCGGGTCGGCCGCGATCCGGGTGGAGCTCTGTATTGCGATCACCCCCGAGGCCTCGCTGCCCAAGCTGTCGGAACAACTTCAGCAAAGGGTCGGTGACGACATCCATAAAATGCTGGGGCTGGAGGTGATCGAGGTCAACCTGCGGGTCGCGGAAATGGACGCTGGATGACCTCGGGACCGCGTCATCGGGCTCGTGAGGTGGCCCTCAAGGTCCTCTTCCAGCTTGAGCTGCAGCCCGGCGACTGGCGCTCCCCACTCGCCTACCACCTGGTCGAGGCCGAGCTGTCCCCGGCATCTGGAAGATTCGCCGAGGAGCTGGTGGAGGGGGTTATCAGCCATCGGGAGCAGATCGACCTGACCCTCGCCGCCTGCTCCTCTCACTGGAAGCTGGACCAGATGGGTGGCTTGGAGCGGGCCGTGCTGCGGCTCGCCACCGAGGAGCTGGGCTGGCGGCGCAGCGATCCGGTGGCGGTCGTGATTGACGAGGCGGTGATCCTGGCCAAGCAGATGGGGGGCGAGGAGGCCGGCAGGTTCGTCAACGGCCTGCTGGGTAAGGTCGCCCAGACGACGGCGGCCTGAGGCCTCGGGTGCAGCCATGTTGACGCCCGTCCGGATCCTGCAGGTGGGAGAGCTCAACTCCCTGATCAGGGCTGATCTGGAGGAGGACCCGGACCTCCAGGACGTCTGGGTCGAGGCTGAGATCGGGACGCACACTCACTCCGCCGCCGGCCATCACTACCTCACCCTCAAGGACTGTCGCCAGCCGGAGCAGTCATCGATCAAGGCGGTGATGTTCCGCGGCCAGGCCAAGGGCCTCGCCTTTGAGCCCGTCACCGGCCAGCAGGTGATCGCTCACGGCAAGGTCTCGACCTACGCCTCCAGGGGCGACCTCCAGCTTTACCTGGACCGCTTGGAGCCCACCGGGGTGGGCGCGCTGGCGCTGGCCTTCCAGCAGCTGTTGGCCAAGCTCGAGGCGGAGGGATTGTTCGCCCCGGACCGCAAGCGCCGCCTGCCGTTACTACCCCGGCGGCTGGCGGTGGTGACATCCGGTCGAGGCGCCGCCATCCGAGATGTCATCCATGTGGTCCGGCGGCGCTGCCCGATCACCCAGGTGGTGGTCGTGCCGACCCTGGTTCAGGGCGAGGGAAGCCCGACGGCGATCGCGGCCGCCCTGGAGCTGGCGGGGCGGTCCGACGTGGATGTGGTGCTGCTGGTGAGGGGCGGAGGTTCGCTCGAGGACCTGCAGGCTTTCAACTCGGAACTGGTGGCGCGGGCTGTCGCCGCCTGCCCCCATCCGGTCGTCGCCGGGGTCGGCCACGAGACCGACACCACCGTGGTCGACTACGTGGCAGATCTACGCGCGCCCACCCCTTCGGTGGCCGCCGAGCTGGTGGTTCCCGACCTGGAGGCGCTCAGAGCCGAGCTGGCGGCGCGGCGCCTGCGGCTGCGCCGGGGCGGCCTCGGCTGGCTCCAAGTCGAACGAGAGGGCCTCAGGCAGCGCCAGGTGAGGCTGGCCAGGATGGCCCCGCTGGCGCGGATTGAGTCGGGCCGCCAGGACCTGGATCGCGCTCAGGTGCGGCTCGCCGCCGCGGTCCGCCGAATCCTGCGGCAGGAGGGCCTGGCTCTGCGGTCGCGTAATCAGAGCCTGTCCGCCAGCGGCCCCGGGCCCCGCCTGCTGCGGGCCCGCGAGGAGTTTGCCGGGCGAGTTGGTAGGCTGGAGGCCCTCAGTCCGCTGGCGGTGCTGGGCCGTGGCTATTCGATAACCTTTCGGAGCGACACCGGGCAGGTGATCCGGGATGGTGCCCAAGTCGCGCCCGGAGCGGACGTCGTCACCCGCTTGCACCGGGGGACCTTGCGCAGCCGGGTGACCGCGGTCGAGGCCAACCAGGAGGTGGTGTGAAATGGAGCGTGACCCGGATGCCTTCATGACCGCGGCGGCCGAGACCAGCGACCTCGACTATGAGAGCGCCTTGGGGGAGCTGGACCAGGTGCTGGCCAACCTGGAGGATGGCAGGGTCGCGCTGGAGGATGCGATGGCGCTCTACGAGCGCGGGGTGGGACTGGTGCGCCGTTGTGCCTCCCTCCTTGATGGTGCGGAGAAACGGGTCACCGAGCTCGCCGCCGGCCCCGACGGCGCTTTGGAGGAGACTCCCTTCGAGGCGCGACCAGAGGATGGCGGCGCCGGCTGAGGCGGCCTGATGGCGGCTTTGTTCTCGAACCAATTCGTCTGGATCCCGGTCCTGGCGTGGGCGGTTGCCCAGCTTCTCAAGGTGCTGACCGACTCCTGGAAAAGGCATCGCTTCAGCATCCGATCGATCGGGCTCTCTGGGGGGATGCCCAGCTCCCACACTGCCATGACGGTGTGCCTGACCACGATCCTGGCCCGCAGGCTCGGCACCGGGTCGCCGCTATTCGCCGCGGCAGCGATCCTGACGGTGGTGGTGGTTTACGATGCCACCGGTGTGCGCCGGGCCGCTGGCCAGCAGGGATTGATTCTCAACCAGATGATCGAGGACTTGCGCAGCAATCTCGGGCTCCGGTATGAGCGAGTGCGGGAGCTGTTCGGGCACACCCCGTTTCAGGTGTTGGCCGGGGTCATCCTCGGCTTCGTGATCGGAATGACGCTCTGACCAAGGGGCGTGCGGACCTGGCCGAATCGGAGCCGTTGAGCCGCCTGGACAGGTCGGCGAGGACCTAACATCCTGGAGGCGTGAGACCAGCCGAGAGCCTGCGATAAAAGGGGAGAGTTTGAGCGCCAGCGAACGGGATGCGATCGGATTCCTGCTCCATCTGCGGGCGTCGCCGCATTCTCCAGCCCTGCTCCGGGCGCTGGAGGTCGTCCGTGCCGCCGGCCTGGAGCCGGTGGTGGCCCAGGTGCGGCCGGAGGGCCCGATCCTAGCCCAGGCCGACCGCCTCCGACTGCTGGTATCCATCGGAGGCGACGGGACCCTCCTGTTTGCGGCTCGACTGGCGGCTCCCTCCGGAATCCCGTTGCTCGGGGTCAACCGGGGTCAGTTGGGGTTTCTCACCAGCGTTGAGCTAGACGAGCTGCCGACAGCAATCACCGCCTTCATCGAGAGCCGCTGCCGCACCGAAATGCGCCGCACGCTGAGGGCCGCGATCTCTGGCCCCCAACCTGACGGTCTGGGCGCCGAACTGTCGGTGGCGGTCAATGAGGTGGTGGTCAAGGCGGAAGGGTTCAGCCTCATCCGGATGCGATTGACCACCGACCACCAGGTGGTCGGTGAGTTCGATGCCGATGGGATGATCGTGGCGACAAGCATCGGCTCAACCGCGTACTCACTGTCGGCTGGGGGCCCACCCCTGGACCCAGAGGTGGCGGCCCTGGTGCTGACCGCACTGAACCCCCACGCCCTGGTGAGCCGTTCCTTAGTGATCCCAGACAGCCTCGATGTGGCGATCGAGGTGGTCTTGGGTGAGGCGGGCGTCGCCGCCGACGGGATCAGCTGGGGTCGGATGCGGGCGGGGAGCCGTCTGGTGGTGGGGCGCGGACCCCAGCTGGCATTCATCCGGCCCCCCGGGACGCCAGGCTTCTTCGAGCGGCTGCGGGTCAAGACCGGCTTCGGGACGGTCCTGAAGCTGCCCTACCCCAGCGACGACCCGGTTGGGTCGGTGGCCAGGGCGGCGATAGCCCGGACCCAGAGCAGCTGAGCTGACGTTGCTCGGGGAGCTCAGGATCGAGAACCTGGCGGTCGTCGAGCTGGCTACGGCCAAGTTCGGGCCGGGCCTTAATGCCATCACCGGGGAGACCGGCGCTGGCAAATCGGTGCTGCTGGCGGCCCTCTCCCTGGCGCTCGGGAACCGGGGGGACCCGGCCCTGATCCGGGCCGGGGCGGAACGCGCCGTGGCGGCGGCCGCCTTCAGCGAGTTGGGCCCTAGCGTCAGCCAGGCTCTGGGCGCCCTTGGCATCCTCGACGAAGATGTCCTGGTGCTGAGCCGCGAGCTCGCGGCGAGTGGTCGAAGCTCGGGCCGGATCAACTCCGCACTCGCTCCGGCCGCCAGCCTTCGAGAGATCGGGGAGCAGCTTCTTGAGGTCCATGGCCAGGGATCCTCCAGTCGCTGGCTGCGGGAGTCTGAGCAGCGGTCGGGCTTGGACGCCTTTGCCGGCGGTGCCATGGTGGCCGCCATGTCCGCCATGGCCGCGCTGTGGGACCGGCGAGCCCAGTTGCTGGCTGAGCGCGACCGCCTGGTAGGGTTGCGCGATCTGGAGCAGAGTGAGCTGGCGCTGGCCGAGCTGGACCTGGCCGAGCTTGGCCCCGCGGGCCTGCGCCCCCGGGAGGACGTCGAGCTGCGCCAGGAGCGGGAGCGCCTGGCCCATGGGGAGAGACTTCGCGAGGCCGCTCAGTTGCTCCACCGGGCGGTCGGGGGGGACGACGGCTCCGGGGCAGCGGAGCAACTCGCCGGCGCCCTTCAGGGGAGCCGCGGAGCGCGAGGGATCGACCCTGAACTGGACACCGCGGTCGGTCAGGCCGAGGAGGTAGTCCGGGTTCTCCAGGAGCTTGAGCTTCAGCTCGGCTCGTACCTCGACCACCTGCCCGACGACGCCGCCAGGCTGGCGGAGACTGAGGACCGGCTGTCGCTGCTGGAGCGCCTGTCGCGCCGCCACGGCGGCTCCTTGGAAGCGGCCATCCAGCGCCGGGACCAGGCGGCCGCCCTCCTCCAGGAGCGCGGAGGTCTGGCTCTCGACCTGGACCAGATCCAGCTCCAGGCGGACACCCTGGAGGCGGAGTTGGGACGGGCGTGCGGCCGATTATCGAAACTTCGCCAGGACGCCGCCGACAGGCTGCAGCAGGCGGTCACCGCTGACCTTCACAGCATGCTCATGCCCAGCGCCAGGTTTCTGATTCGCCTCTGGCGGCGTCCGGACGACGCCGGCGTGGCCGGCCCCGACGGGACGCTTTGGGCGTGCTCACGGGAGGGGTGGGACCGGGTCTCCTTCGACCTGGCAGCCAACTCGGGAGACGAGCCGCGGCCTCTGTCCGAAGCTGCCTCGGGAGGCGAACTGGCTCGGGTCGCGCTAGCCCTGCTGGCGCGGTTGAGCGGTCAGTCCGGGGTGGGAACTGTGGTGTTCGACGAGATCGACCAGGGCCTGGGCGGTGAGGCGGCCAATCGGGTGGGAGACCTGTTGCTCAAGGTCGCCGCCGGTCGTCAGGTGATCTGCGTCACCCACCTGGCCCCGATTGCTGCCCGCGCCGCCACCCACCTACGGGTGCTGAAGTCGGAGCGGGACGGGAGAGCTCGAAGCGAGGTGGTTGCGCTGGTGGGCGACGCCAGGGTGGACGAGCTGGCCCGCCTGCTGGCCGGAGACGCCACCCCCGGGGTCGCGCGCCATCACGCTGCCGAGCTGCTCGCAGCCGTTGGCGGGTAGTTTGCCAAGGGGCGGGATCCCGGAGCTCGGCACTTCTGGCGTCTCGGTCCTGCCAGCAGCGAAGGCCAGCCAAAGGCGGATGCCCGGCCAGGGGCGCCGCCGGGACCAGCGGTCGGCGACTTGGCGGCATCCGGCCGTGGGGAGCGGGCCGGCGTCGGCCGGGCGCGGTGGTAACGTGGCGGCGATGGGAGACTTCTGGCAGCTGGACTCCGGCTCCGATATCGGCCTGGGGATCTCGGTTTCCCAGTGGCCGACCACGGCTGGGGCGCTGTCTGGTGGCGGCGTCGCCAAGCTTCGCCACTTTGGCTCAGCCGTCCCTCAGGCCGGCTGAGGGCTCGGACCGGTGGCGACCGCCGAGGAGGTGGCACAGCTTGAGCGGCTGACGGAGATGCTGGCGGAGGCCAGGGTTCCGGGCTCGGATCTCAGCACTCTGCGGCTCTCCGAGCTCAGCTGCCAGCTCCGCGAACAGGTGGAGGCCGGAGGTGACGGAGTTGACCTGCTCTGGGCGGCGGAGTCCCTCCAGCAGCTCACCCGGCTGCTGGAGCTCAAGATGGGTCGGCGACTGGAGGAGGCCTCGGAGGACGCGCTCAGTGGTGGGTTGCCTCTGGAGCTGGAGCCCGACCCCTCAGAGCGGCTCGAGGAGTACCGGATCTTCAAGGCGGCGGCGGGGGTGCTTCTGGCCGACGCCAGCGCGGGGCCCAAGGCGTTTCTGAGGGTGCTGGGGCTGCCGGTGGAACCGCGAGCTTCGTTGCACCTGAGCCCGGAGACCCTGGCGCTGGCTTTCGGAGAGCTGCTGGCCAGGCTTCCCGAGCGCGACGAACTCCACTTCACGCTGCCGCGCTTCTCGGTGCAGGACAAGGTGGTGGAGCTCCGCCAGCTCCTGGCCGACCAAAGGACGATGCGTTTCGACGAGCTGTTCCGGTCCGCCCGGGATCGGATGGAGGCGATCGCACTTTTCCTGGCGCTGCTTGAGCTGCTCTGGAATGGCGAGGCGTCCTGCAGCCAGGGCGGTCCCGACGAGCCGATTCTGGTGGAGTGGCCAGGTGGCGGCTGAGCCGATTGCCGAGGACGCTGCCCAGGCTCTGGTGGCGGTGCTGTTCGTGCGGGCTGAGCCGATCGCCGCGGTGGAGCTGGCCCGGTCGCTGGACCTCAGCCCGGAGGAGATGCGGCGTGCTGTCGAGCTCGCCACCTCTCTGCTGGTGGGCACCGGACTGATGCTTCAGAACCATCAGGGGGAGCTGCAGCTGGTCAGTCATCCGAGCGTTGCCTGGGCGGTGGAGCGGGCCTTGCGACCCGAGGTGGCCGGTCGCCTGTCGCGCCCGGCCCTGGAGACGCTGGCGATCGTCGCCTACCGCCAGCCCATCTCGCGAGCGGCAATCGAGGCCATCCGCGGGGTCAACTGTGATGCGGTGATCGAGAGGCTGCTGCGCCATGACCTGGTGGCCGAGGTCGGCCGCTCGGACGGGCCCGGCAGGGCCCGGCTCTTCGGTACCACCATGAGATTCCTGCAGGTGGTCGGGATCCCCGCGATCGAGGACCTGCCGCCACTTCCGAGCAGTGAGGGGGGCGATTGGCTGAGCCGAGCCGCCGAGGTGGCGGACTCCGATGCCGTCTGAGCGCCTGAGCCGCTGGCTGGCCAGGTCGGGGGTCGCCTCCCGGCGCGGCAGCGACCGGCTGGTGGCGGATGGCCGGGTCACCGTCAACGGAGAGGCCCCGCCCCCGAATGGCTGTCTGATCGACCCTGACGTGGACCTGATCGCGGTGGACGGCCGGAGGGTCAGCGGAGGCCGCGCGCCACGGCGCTATCTGGCCCTCAACAAGCCCCCAGGGGTTGTCTCAACCGTCCGGGACCCCGGGGGCCGCCCCACGGTCATGGGACTGGTCCAGGACCCCGGCGGCCTGTTCCCGGTGGGGCGGCTGGACCTGGACTCGCGCGGCCTGATCCTGCTCACGGATGACGGTGACCTGGCGTTGCGCCTCACCCACCCTCGGTACGGGTTGCCCAAGACCTATCGGATGACCCTGCAAGGACCCATCTCAACTGCCGAGTTCGAGCAGTTCCAGCAGGGTCCTGTGCTGGAGGATGGCCCGACCCACCCCATCTCAGTCAAGATCCTGCGCCAGAGTTCGCGCCGGACCGTGCTCGAGGTTGCCCTGGCGGAGGGGAGGCCCCGAGAGCTCCGCCGCATGTGCGCCGCGGTGGGGGTCCGGCTGATCGACCTGGAGCGGGTCGAGATCGCCGGGGTAAGACTCGGCACGCAACCGGAGGGAACCACTCGGGAGCTGAGCCGATCCGAGGTGGCCCGCCTGCGAACCGCGGCGGGAATGGCTTGAGCTCCTCTGCAGTCATCACCATCGACGGCCCGGCGGGGGTGGGGAAGTCGACCGTGGGCCGGCAGGTGGCGATTCGTCTGGGGCTGCCCTTCGTCGACACCGGGATCTTCTACCGGGCCCTGACCGTTGCGGCGGCCGCAGAGGGGATTGCCGTCGGCCACCACCATCGCCTGGCCGAGCTGGCTCAGCACTTCTCGGTCGAGGTCAACACCGATCCTGGGGCGGAAGGCTGGCGGGCGCGGGTGGGGAGCCGAAGCCTGGATCTGGAGTTGTGGCAGCCGGGCCTGGCCCCGCTGCTCGCCTACGTCGCCAGCCAGGCGCCTGTGCGGCGGGCTCTGCTCGGGCTGCAGCGCGCCGCCGGATCGGGGGGAGCCGTGGCCGTCGGCCGCGACACCGGCACCGCAGTGTTTCCCGACGCGCGCTGCAAGTTCTACCTGGAAGCGCCCGAGGAGGTTCGTCTGGAGCGGCGCCGGGTCGAGTTCCAGCGGCGTGGCCTGGGTGCCCCGGAGGTTCTGGTCCGTGAGGATGTGGTGGGCCGGGACCATCTTGACCTGACTCGCAAGCACAGCCCCCTGACCATCCCGCCCGGCGCGGTGGTCATCGACACCGAGGGCGTGAGCGCCGCCGAGGTGGTGGACCTGGTGCTGGCGCGGTGCCGCGCTCAGGGTCCGGGCTGACCACCTAGGTTGGGGATGCATAAGACTGCCGGTCGAAGTGATGGATGACTTAGGGGCCCGGTCAGAGCCGCGCTATGTCGCCTTCGATCTCGAGACCACCGGGCTCTCGGCACGGTCGGATCGGATCATCGAAATCGGCGCGGTCAAGTTCGACCGGGAGGGCGTCGTGGAAACCTTCTCGACTCTCACCGACCCCGGCATCCCGCTGCCGCTGGTGGTGCAGCGGTTGTGTGGGTTACGCGACTCGGATCTAGCCGGACAGCCAACCCCGGAAGAGGGGGTTGCCCAGCTGGCGATGTTCTGTGATGGCTGCCTGGTGGTCGGCCATGGGATCAGCTTCGACCTCGCCTTCTGCGCGGAGATCCTGCCCGATGTCTTCGCCCGCCGGTCGGCCGTGGACACCTCGGAACTGGCCCGGGTCTTCCTGCCGGCGGCTCCCAGCCACAGCCTGGAGGAACTGGGCCGGTCCTTTCATCTGCTTCACGACAACCCCCATCGGGCGCTCTCGGACGCCGAAGCGACCCGGATGCTGCTCTGGCGGTTGGTGGCGGTGGTGCGGGAGATGCCGGGGCAACTCCAGCAACGGGTGCGGGACCTATGCCTGGGCCAGGGGTGGACGTCGGGGGAGTTCATGGCCGCGCAGCTCGATCCCGCCGCAGCGCCGCAGGCAGCTCCGCCGGCCCGGGCGCAAGGTCCGATCGGGCGGGAGCCAGCCGATGCCGGTCCGCTAGATGCCAGATGGATCGTGGACGCCCTGGGCGCCGATGGGCCACTGGCTCGGGCGGATCCCGTATTCGAGTTGCGTGAGGAGCAGCAGCAGATGGCGGTGGCGGTGACCCAGGCCTTCAACCGGGGCCAGGAGCTGCTGGTTGAGGCGGGCACCGGCGTCGGCAAGTCGCTGGCATACCTGCTGCCGGCGCGTGAGTGGGCCGCCCGGAGGGGGGAGCGGGTCGTGATCTCCACTCACACCATCACCTTGCAGGAGCAGCTGATGGCCAAGGACCTGCCCATCCTGGAGACGGCCAGACCCCTGCCGGTTAGAGCCGTCGTCCTGAAGGGCCGCGGCAACTACCTCAGCCTGCGCCGGATGGAGCGCTGGTTGCGCGCTCGTCCCGCCGGTCGCCACCTGGATCTGGACGAGCTCAAGTTCAAAGTTAGGCTGGTGGTCTGGGCGCAGCAGACCTCAACTGGCGACCGAACGGAGCTGCGCCTGGCGGGGCGGGACAGCGAGTTCTGGGAGATGGTGGGCTCCAACGTGGACGATTGCCTGGGGCCCGCCTGCCACAACTGGCGAGACCGTCGCTGCTTCATGGCACGGGCCCGGCTGGATGCCAGAGAAGCCGACCTGGTGGTGGTGAACCATGCGCTGCTGCTGGCCGACGCCGACAGTGGGGGCACGGTTCTGCCCGAGTTCCACCGGCTGGTGGTGGACGAGGCCCATCATCTCGAGGAGGCGGCCACCCAGGCGCAGAGCCAGCGCCTCAACCTGCGGTCGCTGCTGGCTGTGATTGACCGCCTGCCCGAACTGGGATCTGGGGACCTGCCGACCAGGCTGAAGTCGGCCCGCCAGGCGGCGACCGCCGGCTTCGGCGACCTGAGAGCCCTGGCCGCGGCGGACTCGGCCCGAGCCGGAGGCACGGCCCACGTGGTCGTCGACCGTCGCCAGGCCGGCAAGCCCGCC
>Ga0307374_10007275_pt1 | contig 16964 bp, 18 predicted proteins | sample OX3MG_FD_202532 | JGI IMG/M metagenome (GOLD analysis project Ga0307374, IMG submission 202532) | Soil microbial communities from Risofladan, Vaasa, Finland - OX-3 | ecosystem: Environmental > Terrestrial > Soil > Coastal area > Acid sulfate soil | place: Finland: Risofladan, Vaasa | collected... | reverse complement strand
GACGTGGTCTTCTGTTTTCGGATTCGTGTCAGAGGGGGCCCTGCTGGTGCCACAGGATCACGAAGAAGATCGCCGCGGTAAAGGCGAACGCGACCACGGCTACCGCGACGTATGTGCCTGGTATATCGATGTGCATGACTGGCTCCTTTATCCCTGTTAGCAGGCTGGGCGGCCCAGCTCGGTAGCAAGCTGCTCGTCCATGCCGAGAGAGACCTGGTCGATGGCGGCACTGACGGTCACGACACCTCCCTCGGGTCGCTCGGCACGAACGGTGCGGCGCGACCACGGTTCAAAGCAGCGCTGTCTCCATGTCAATGTAAGGAGGCCGCGGTGCACGACCGACAGAGGAGAAAGTCCCACAGTCCGACCGTGGCCAGGCTGGGAGTGCCGTCGGGCTGTCTGCGGGTGTGAGGAGGCCTGCTGGAGCCGGATCAGTTGCGCACGCCCCATGCAGACCTGATGACGGGTCGTCCGCGGAATCGTGTTTGTTGCGTTGAGAACCGGGGTGTGGCCGTTAAGAGTTCGCTAAGGCCCGTGTGGTCGGGCTCGACGCAACGTACAACGGCGGCGATGGCGAGCTATGACCTGCGCCGGAACGGCGAGTTGCCCGAGTCCGTTGGATACAGGTTGAAGTGTCGTCTGCTGGGCAAGCCGCTGGTGACCGAGCAGTTGAGCGTGGAGCGGCTCTCTACTCCTATCGCTGTGGGGGTGCTGTCGTGCGACATGATCTCCTCGTCGGCGTACGGTACCGAGGAGATCCTGACGGTACTTGTGGGCGCGGTGGGCTTGGCCGCGTTCTCGCTGGTGCTGCCCCTGACGTTCGCCATCTTGGTGATCCTGGTCATCGTGACCCTCTCCTACCGGGAGGTGGTGATGGTCTATACGAAGGCGGGTGGCTCCTATGTAGTGGCCCGGGACAACTTCGGGCCGAACGTGGCCCAGTTCGCAGCCGTGGCGCTTCTTATCGACTACATCTTGACGGTGGCGGTGCAAACGGCTGCCGGCACCGCGGGTATCACCTCGGCGTTCCCCGGGTTAACGCCGTACACGGTGCCGATCTGTATCGCGGTGATCTGTGTTCTGTTGTGGGGCAACCTGCGCGGTATCCGTGAAGCGGGGCGGACGTTCGCGTTTCCCACCTATTTCTACGTCCTGATGGTCGGTCTGGTGGTGGTGGTGGGTCTGGTCAAGGCTGCAACCAGCGGGCTTCCGGTTCTCAACGTGCAGGCCAAAGGCGCCCTCCCACTGGGACACCCGGGCGGTGGCCTTCTCGAGGGGGCGTCGTTGTTCATCCTCTTGCGGGCGTTCGCCAACGGCGGAGCGTCGCTGACCGGGCTGGAGGCCATCTCCAACAGCGTGTCCGCCCTGAGGCCGCCGGAGGGGATCCGGGCTCGGCGGGTGCAGGTGATCACCAGCACGGTTTTGGGCAGCCTGGTGCTGGGCGTTTCGGTGCTGGCCCACTACACCCACGCCATCCCTTATGTGAAGGGCACGCCGACGGTGATTTCGCAGATCGCTAAGGCGGTGTTTGGCCACGGCACGCTCGGGCAAGGCGCGTTCTACGTCGTCCAGTTGGCCACCGTGCTGATTCTGTACACCGGTGGGAACACCAGCTTCAATGGCTTCCCGTTCCTGGCCAGCTTTGTAGCCGAGGACCGGTTCCTGCCTCGTGCCCTTGCCAGGAGAGGTCACCGGCTGACGTTCTCGAACGGCATCATCGTCCTCGGCGTCGCGGCCCTGGCCCTGATCGTGATCACCCGGGCGAAGCTCGACAGCCTGGTCTCGCTGTATGCCATCGGGGTGTTCACCGGTTTCACCATGGCCGGCTCCGGGATGGTCAAGCACCATCTCCACCACCGGCATCCGGGCTGGAGGCACAAGGCATGGATCAACGGGAGCGCCGCGGTGGTCTCAGCTGTGGTGGTGCTCATCTTCGCGGTCACCAAGTTCACCGAAGGAGCGTGGGCGGTCGTGGTGCTCTTCCCTGTGCTGATGTGGGTGCTGATCCGCACCAATCGTCGTTATAGGAGAGAAGCAGCGATTCTCAGTGAGGGCGCTGCCGAGAGGGCGGTGATGGCTCGGCCGCTGAGGCGTCATGTCGTGCTGGTGTTGGTCGACAGCCTGGACCTGGCGACAGCACGAGCCGTTCAATACGCCCGCAACCAGTCGGTCGACGACGTGAGAGCCGTTCACTTCGTCCTCGACGCGACCCGAGCCCGGGACTTAGAGGATCGCTGGGTACGCCTGGGCATGCGCAATCTACCCCTGGAGCTGATCGAGTGCTCCGATCGCCGGCTGATCAGGGCGTGCATCGCCCTAGCCGCCGAGGCCGCCAAGGACGGCCAAACGGAGGTCACTGTTCTCCTGCCCCGCCGAGCCTACGGGGGCTTCGCAGGCCGGCTGCTCCACGACAAGACCTCCGAGCGGATCTCGGCGGCGGTGAGCCGCCTGGATCACGTCAACGCCACCATCGTTCCCTTCGACGTCGACCGGGAACTCAGACAACACGACCAAGAGGACTCCATGCCAACTCCAAACGCCAAGGACGGCCCGGTCAGTGGCGCGCCGCCCGAGCAGGCCGACCATCCCGTCGTCGTCCCCGGTGCCAGCCCCATCGGCGCCCTGTCGGCCCGGCAGAAGGCCAGGGTGTCCGGCAGGGTGAGATCGTTGACGGTCAAGCCGTGGGGCGACGTTCCGAGCCTCGAGGTCCAGCTGGCCGACGACGGCGACAGGCTGCTGGTCGCGTTCTTGGGTCGGCGCCAGATCGCCGGTTTGTCCCCGGGCAGCCACATCGCCGTTGAGGGGGTAGTAGCTCTCGTACGAGGCCGGCTGACGATGATCAACCCCACATACGAGTTCGTGGAGCCGAATCCCGGATAGAAGCCGGATGCCCACCTTCAACCTGGTGAGGTTGGTAGCTCGCAGGATGCAAACTGGTGGTGTGGATCGCGGCTCGCTGCGTATATACCTCGGGGCTGCTGCTGGCGTCGGGAAGACCTACGCCATGCTCAATGAGGGGCAGCGACGCCAGGCCCGGGGCACCGACGTCGTCGTCGGTTACGTCGATACGCACGGTCGGCCGGCCACTGCGGCACAGATCGGCCACCTCGAAATGGTGCCCCCAGCGACCCGGGGTGACGAGGGTGACCTCTCCGCAGGGATGGACGTCGACGCCGTGGTTGCGCGGCACCCGCAGGTCGCCCTCGTGGACGAACTCGCTCACAGCAACGCACCGGGCTCACGTAACCCCAAGCGGTGGCAGGACGTGGTGGAGCTTCTCGAGGCAGGGATCGACGTGGTCTCCACTCTCAACATCGGCCAGCTCGAGTCACTGAGCGACCTCGTCGAGCGCATCACAGGCATGGCGCAGCCAGAGACCATCCCAGACGAGATTGTAAGAGGAGCGGCCCAGGTGGAGCTGGTCGACGCCACCCCCGAGGCTCTCCGCCGACGGCTGGCTCACGGCAACATCTACTCACCCGACGCCATTGACGCTGGCCTAGCCAACTCCTTCCAGAAGGGCAATCTGGCGGCTCTCCGCGAGCTCACCCTTCATTGGATGGCCGACCAGGTCGACCTTACCGACGGCGTTCCAAGAGACCGGCTGGGGCGCGACGGGGGATGGGACACCCGCGAGCGAATCGTCGTCGGCATTACCGGTGCCCCCGGAACCGAACGCCTGATCCGCCGCGCTGCTCGCATAGCTCATCGGGCGCGCGGGCAGCTCGTCGGCGTACACATTCGCGACCCCGCTACGGCGGCGGGCCCCGGGCAGGAAGAGCTGGCAAGGCATCGAGAGCTGCTCGAAGAGCTCGGGGGCCGCTATCACGACCTCAGCGGCCCGGATGTGGTCGACGCCCTGTTGGATTTCGCCCGAGGCGAACACGCCACTCAGATCGTGCTCGGCTCCTCCGACAGGTCCCGCCTGACGCTCCTCGCCAAGGCGTCGGTGGTCGATCGGGTCCTAAGGCGGTCCGGTCCTATCGACGTTCACGTGATCTCTCACGAACGACCGACTCAGAAGGACGGCACCCGGCCGGCCGCGAAGCGGTCAGGAGCGGCACGGCCAGGAGCAGCGGCGCCGCTGGCCGTCGCCGGCAAGTGCGTCGAAGCGGCGCGCCGACGGAGCAGCCCGTTGCCGCTCCGTCGACGGCTGGCGGGATGGCTCCTGGTACTGGCAGGGCTCCCCGCTCTCACCGCGGTATTGACTCAGCTGAGGGAGAACGCGACCTTGAGCAGCGACCTGCTCATCTACCTGCTCTTCGTAGTGGTTACAGCTGCCATCGGTGGCGCGGCACCAGCACTGACCGCAGCCGTCGCCGGCACCCTGCTCGTGAACTGGTTCTTCACGCCGCCCATCCACACCTGGACGATCGCCCGGGGCGCGGACGTCCTCGCCCTGTTCGTCTATCTCGGAACAGCCGGCATAGTCAGCGCTCTGGTGTCGAGCGCGGCGCACCGCCGCGCAGAAGCCGGACACGCCAACGCCGAAGCCGAGACCCTCGCGGCGGTAGCCACCCGCGTTGTGGAAGCCGACCCCCTCCCCGTGCTCATGGCGCACCTGCGCGAGGCCTTCGGCCTGGCGGGAGTCTCTCTGCTCCGACAGGCTGAGGGGCAATGGGTTACAGAGACCGCGGTCGGCTCGCCGCCCCAAAGCCCTGACGACGCCGACGAGGTCCACGAACTGGGTGACGGACTCATCCTCGCTCTCTCAGGCCCGGGGCTGGCCGCCACAGACCGCAGAGTCCTCAATGCCTTCGCCGCCAATCTGGCCGCCGCCCTTGACCGCCGCCGCCTCCACGTCCGCGCCGCCGAGGCGAGCATCCTCGCTGAGGCCAACCAGCTAAGAAGCTCACTGCTACAAGCAGTCTCCCACGACCTGCGCACCCCGCTCTCCTCGATCAAGGCATCTGTGAGTAGCCTTCGCCAACCTGACATCACCTGGACTGCGGCCGAGTCCACCGAGTTCCTGGCAACGATCGAAGATGAGACCGACAGGCTCGCCAACCTGGTCGGCAACCTGCTCGACATGTCGCGCGTCAACGCCAACGCGGTGACACCCACCCTCTGTCCCACGGCCCTGGACGCCATCGTCCCCGCCGCGCTGGCCAGTTTGGGGACCAAAGCCAAGACGGTCGAAGTCGACGTGCCCGAGAACACACCCACGGTCAACGCCGACCCGGCCCTCCTCGAGCGGGTCATCGCCAACCTGGTGGACAACGCCCTCACATATGCACCTGACTCCCCGATCCGAATCGACGCCGGCCGCGTCGGCGACCGGGTCCTACTGCGCATCATCGACAAAGGCCCCGGAATACCCCTCTCGCAGAGGGAGCGGGTGTTCCTGTCCTTCCAACGCCTCGACGACAGCGCCCGACCCAACAGAACCGGCGTCGGGCTCGGGCTGGCGGTCGCCCGCGGCTTCACTCAGGCCATAGGAGCCAACCTGTCCATTGAGGACACCCCGGGCGGGGGAGTGACCATGGTGATCGAGATCGGGGTAGCCGACATCGGGACCTCCCAGTGAGTCGGGTTCTCGTTGTCGACGACGAGCCCCCCATCTTGCGCGCGCTAGCGGCGAATCTCCGGGCCCGAGGATTCGAGACAGACCTCGCCCCTACAGGCGAAGACGCCCTCAAAGCGGCAGCCCGGCACCGGCCAGACGTCGTAATACTCGATCTCGGACTACCCGGCATGTCCGGTATCGAAGTCATACAAGGCCTGCGAGGTTGGACCACAGTCCCCATCATCGTGCTCTCGGCGCGCCACACCGAACGGGAAAAGGTCGCTGCCCTCGATGCCGGAGCCGACGACTACGTAACCAAGCCCTTCGGGATGGACGAACTGTTCGCCAGACTGCGAGCTGCTCTACGGCGCGGAACGCCCGCTCCCGAAGCGCCCGTTATAGACACACCCCACTTCACTGTCGACCTGGCAGCCAAGAAGGTCACCCGCGACGGCAAAGAAATCCGACTCACCCCCACCGAATGGGGGATAGTCGAAACCCTGGTGCGCAACCCCGGGAAACTCGTCACCCAGAAGCAACTGCTCCTCGACGTCTGGGGGCCCAGCTACGCAGACGAGTCGAACTACCTGCGAGTCCATATGGCCCACATACGCCGCAAACTCGAACCGGATACCCGCCAACCCCGCCACTTCATCACCGAACCAGGAATGGGCTACCGCTTCGACAGGTGAACGACACAACCGCCGGAAGGATCCCGATCAGGTGGACCGGGGGGCCCGCCACCCCAGACGCAATCCCGATTGGCCGGCGGTGGGCATCCTCGCCCAGCGGGCCAAGAATCGGCCCAACCGAATCGTTGGTCATGCGTCGACGCCTCGGCACGGGGGTATTTCGCTGGACGAGTCTGGCGAGCTCGGGGACACTAGACGGACGAGTTGCTCAGCCGAGGTAGCAGGAGCGAGAGGAAGTCGTGACGTTTGATCGACAGCCGGTTTTGGAGGGCAAGCTGGTTCGTCTGCGCCCGCTTCAGGAGAATGACCTCCCAGCCCTGTATGAGCTTGCATCGGATCCGCTGGTGTGGGAGCAGCACCCCTCGAAAGATCGAGTGCAGAAGCCTGTCTTCCACCGTTGGTTCGACGAGACGCTCGCTTCAGGCGGCGCGCTCGCCGTGATCGACTGCCGCGGCGGCCGCATCATTGGAACCTCTCGCTTCGATCACTTTGACCCGGGTCGGAGCGAGATCGAGATCGGTGGGACGCTCCTCGCCAGGTCCTACTGGGGCGGCGAATACAACGGCGAGATGAAGCGGCTGATGCTCCGACACGCCTTTGGCGTCGTTCAGAACGTCGTCTTCAGGGTGCACTCGCTGAACTTGAGGTCTCAGCGCGCTGTCGAGAAGCTCGGAGCGGTCCGGATTGGGGTGGAGCCCGATGCGCAGGGACGGGGGGACAACTCCGTGTTCCGACTCGAGGGACCGGCGTCTGCCTAGCAAGGGAAGTTCGTGGTTGTCGGGCACACTGATCTGGAGGTTCATTCCGCGGCCGAATGGTCGCTCCAGAGGCGCTGTGCGAAACCTCCGACCGGGTCCGGCCGCTTCTTGAACCGCAAGGAAGTGTCGAGGTCTGTCACGTCCAGTTCGGGGACTAATGGCGCTGCGAGGCGTAGAGGTTCAGTCACTCGTGGGCAGCGTAGGACCCTTTCCGTCGAGAGCTATTCGATTTAGGACGTGGGCAACCGTGCGCAGACCTGAACATCCGTGAGCGCGCGACTCAGAGTTGGGGTCAGGGGCGCTTGCGTGCGGTTGTCAGGAGGTATTCCCAGTCCATGACCGTCCTCCGGTCTCCTCGGTCATGGCGGCGGGCCAACTCGGCCAGATCACGGTCCAAAGCGGCGACGCGCTCGGCGTCGTGGTCGATCGCCCGGTAGGCGGCGACGGTCGGCCCGTAGCGATCCTTGAAGTAGTCACGAAAATCCTCGGGGGTGGAGAACCGGTCCACGGTCACCGCCTTCCTGCAGGTAGTCACGTCCTCTACCCGATCAGCGAACAGGTCGAGCAGGTGTGCCTCTGAACCCCACAAAGGGGGCGGCTGCGCTCCGGGCGGAGGTGGCGGCGTATAGGGCTTCATGGTGGCGAACATCTCGCCGATGAACCCTTCAGGTGTCCAACTGATCAACCCGACGGTTCCCCTCGGCCGGCACACCCGCAACAGCTCATCGGCGCAAGTCTGATGGCGCGGGGCGAACATGACCCCCACGCAGGAGATCACCACATCGAACTCGCCGTCGTCGAACGGTAGAGCCTCGGCGTCGGCCTCGCGCCACTCAAGGCTCGCCCCAAGCAGGGCGGCCTGCTTGCGGCCCGCTTCAAGCAACTCCGGGGTCAGATCGCAGGCGACAACGCTGGCACCGGCGAGTGCGGCGGGAACAGCCGCGTTCCCCGCCCCCGCCGCCACGTCGAGCACCCGGACCCCCTCCTTGATCGCGCACGCCTCCACCAGCATCGCTCCGAGATCGGGAATGATCTCCGCGGCCACTATGGGATAGTCGCCCAAGGCCCACATCGAGCGATGCCTCGCCTTCAGGGCGCGGTCAGCATCAGCGGCTTCATCCACAGCAGTCACGTCGATCGCCTCCGTCCTGATCGTCCGTTTCCAGCAGCCTGGAAACGAGCCTCACAGCGCCCTCCACACCCCCAGGTGGGGGACTACTCATGTAACCCACGATTGAGAGTAAAGAAAGCCGCCACACCCGCCTAGTACAACATCTGTATCCCGGCCGAGTGGCCCGTGTAGTTTTCCGGGCATGGGACCGTCGTACCATCAGTTCTGCCCTGTATCCAAGGCCATGGAGCTGCTCGACGAGCGCTGGACCATGCTCGTGGTCCGAGAGTTGGTGACCGGCAGCCAGAGGTTCAACGACCTACGGCGTGGCCTGCCGAGAATGTCGCCCACGCTGCTGTCCAAGCGGCTCAGCCAACTGGCACGCGCCGGGCTCATCGAGCGGCACGTCGACGGGAACGAAGTGCAATACCTCTTGACCCCCGCCGGCGAGGAACTCCGGCCCATAATCGAAGCTGTCGGCGCATGGGGTGTCCGCTGGATCGGGCATCTCGGTGAAGACGACCTCGATCCCAGCCTGCTGATGTGGGACATGCACCGCAATGTCGACCACACTGCGGTACCCCAAGGCCGGACGGTCCTGCACTTCCAGTTCCCTGACGTGCCAGCCCGATCGCGGCGCTGGTGGCTCGTCATCACCACCAATGACGTCGACGTGTGCGACACCGATCCCGGACACGACGTCAGCGTGACAGTCACGGGCGACCTTCGATACATGACCCAGGTCTGGCGCGGCGACCTCAGCTGGTCCGACGCCCTGCGTTCCGGCAGGATCGCCATGCATGGCCCCAACACCCTGTGCCGGGCTCTACCCGACTGGTTCACAGCATCGAGATTCGCCTCCATACCCCGAGCACCTCAATACCTGCCAGCACTACACGAAGTACCGTCGCTACGTCCGATCTCGTAGCAACCCGAACGCACCGATCAAAGAGGGCCCGGCGGCCGGGCTTCAGATTGTGAATGGCGGAGCGATATTCCGCGCTCAGCGATACACGTCCCGTCGATGGCCCAGCGTAACGATGACTATGAGCAGTACGTCGTCTTCGATCGCGTAGGTGATCCTGTGGTCACCAACACGGACGCGATATCCGGGACCTCACTTACGTTCACGGTGGTCACGTCGCTCTTGTACAACATACCAGTAAGGTTGTACAAGAGCTGTCCTGTGTTGGGAGCGTTTTGCACCGGGGCCGACTGCGGGCGCCGCTTTGCCGGCCGGGAGCGGCATCACGCCGATTTAGCATCCCTCAGCCATCGGGATCGTGTCGTTATTCTGCGCCCGCCTGAACATCGCATGCGAGACTGTCGGCCCTGCTCTGTGACGAAGCGAAACCTGTTTCAGTAGTAGCGGGCCGCTGCCGGCCTTCCCTCGTCGAGCTTGGATTCCGCCTCTTGCAGGGACATCCTGATCTTGCGGTCCAGGCTTCGGCGCGCCTCAATAGCCATGCCGACTGCGAACGGTAGCCACCAGACAGCGTCACCCGCCATGGGGTCCGCAAGAGGAGTACCCGTTACAGAGGTCCAGACGGTGGTCGCGAACGTGGCGCAATTGTTGCTGGTGAGTACGTATTGTCTGGTCTGAAAACTCTGTATTACACCGAGAATCTTGCGCGCTTGGGGGCCGTCGACCTTCTGCTCGAGGGTGTGGTTCTGCGTGCCGGCGTTCGCGTCGTTGACCACGGTTCCGGGTACTCCGGTCAAGACGTTCTTCGTCCAGTCCTTGGGGTCGTGCATCTCGGAGGGGAAGAATCCAAGAGCCCCATTCGTCCCGTCACTGGAGACCAAGCCGACCCAAGCGTGTCCGAACATGCGGTCGTCAGTCTTGAAGAGTTGGAGGGTGTAGGGGGCTGGGTGGGCGTTGAACCACAACTCGACGCTGTGTGCCATTCCCGTGTAGTTGCTGGGCGCGGCTCCTTCTGAACTCCCGGCCTTCTCGCGCTGGACAAGGGTTGCCACGGCCCGGTTTCCGGCGGTCTCCTGAAGGGCTTGGATCCACGGCGGCCCGGCCAGACGCCGAGGCCTGCCAACGACCCCCTCGGCATGGTTCGAGCCTTGGCGTCCAGGACTCTCCAAAGACTGGGAATCTTGCTCTTTCAGAGCTGACCTCCCCTAGGTTGCTTTCGATCTTCGCATACGTGCGCCGCTCGGTGGGGCACATTTGGAACTCTTACGGCTCCCTGGGGGACCGGCATTTCAAGGGGCGGGTGCTCAGCCGCTTCGCTATCCAGGCTCCGGCGGCGGCTACCGCCTCGTCGGCTTCGGGCAGCATGCCGGCCAGCATGTGCCATACGTGGAAAGCGCCGTCCCATTCGGCGAACTCGACTACCACCCCAGCCTTTTGTGCCGCCTCGGCCGTGCGGGCGGCATCGTCGTAGAGCACCTCGGCTCCTCCCACGTGTATGAGCAGGGGAGGCAGTCCCGCAAGGTCGGCGTACAACGGGCTGACCAGGGGCTGGCGGAGGTCGCCATCGGGGAGGTAGCGCGCGACGGTTTCGTCTGTGGAGTCGGGGTCGATCATGGGGTCCAGGTCCCGGCGGGTCGTCATCGACTCGCCGGTCGCTGCGAGATCCGTCCACGGTGAGATCCCGAACCCTCCGGCCGGAAGCGGGTCGGCGGCGTCGCGTAGAGCGACCAGGGTGGCGAAGGTGAGGCCGCCACCCGCCGAGTCGCCGGCGATGACGACGCGGTCTGGGGTCTCGCCGCCCTCGGACACTAGCCAGCGATAGGCGGCCACCGCGTCGTCGACGGCGGCCGGGAACGGGTGCTCGGGGGCCAGCCGGTAATCGACGCTGAGACCCCGTACCCCAGCGGCTAGCGACAAGGCGGCGACCAGTCGTCTGTGGGTGGCGATCGAACCCTGGAAATAGCCGCCACCGTGAAGGTAGATAAGAGTGCCCCGAGGCTCCTCACCGTCTGGGATCGTCCACTCCGCCGACACCCCGCCCGCATCGGCCGGCTCGTTCGTGACCCCCGGGACCGGCGGGAGGCCGGCCATCATCGCCTCCATGTCAGCCCTCAGTTTCTCGACCGTGGGCTTCGGGCCGCCCTTGGCCTGACGCCGGGTGGCCCACATCATCTCCTTGACCGAGATCATCTCCTGGCTGGCCATCTTCTCCCCCACGAAAGCAATCGCGAGCAACCAACCCTAGTTTCGACCCTGGAGGTCGGCCGGCACGGGGACGATCGAGCCAAACCGTACCCGACTGTCGTTGTCGGCGACCGGGTTACCCACCTCATATACGCGGTTTCTAAGTGACGAGCCGGGTGACCGCCGTCATGTTGTCGGTGGGTCTAGGTGCTGGTTCCGCTGGTGAGTGCCCGGATCAGCTCGCGGGCTCCGGTCGCTTGGCTCGCCCAACTTGTTGAGGGCTGAGCACGGCTGGGAAATCCTCGACGCCAGGCCGCCACGACAGGGAGGCGACGGCCTGGCCGGTCCGCCACAGATTGAACGCCTTGATCGACACAGCGGCGACCTGTACCCCCCGCTGCGCCCTACCGGACGCCTCCATACGGTCCCGGGCCAAGAAGCGGCGCAGCACCAAAATCGGATCGCCCCTGGACAGGTCCGCTCCGGTCCAAAGCAACTCGGCAAAGATCTCCGCCCGGTGAGGGTCGACTTCGGAGAAGCGGTACACGAGCGCGCACATGAGTGCGCCACGCGTGGTCACCTCCGCTAGACGGCTTCGCCAATGCCTGACCGTGTCACGCAGGCCCGGGTTGCGCTTCAAGAGCGCCATGGACTGCTCGTAGGTGGGGTACTCGCTCTGCGGAATGCGAGGATCGTCGAAGGCCGTCAACCGGTAATACCAATTGAGGCTTGTCGCCAGGTTCACGGCGTCGCCCTCACCATTCATCCGCAGCCAGTCCGCCAGAGTGCGCCGAGCACCTGTGTCAATCGAGGCTCGCGACACCGGTGGCAAGTTCCTCACGACGACGAACTGCTGGTGCCGGCCGGCCTCCACAACGGCCATCAGGCGGTGCTGGCCGTCGATGAGGTTCCCGTCGTAGTCGAACTTGATCGTCTCACCATTTAGGTGCCAGCCACCCGCGAGCATGACGTTGGTGAACCGCTCGACAAGCGACGCCCGCACCGCGCGGTTGACGTCGTTGCATTCGAGGTACCGGCCGGCCTCCTCTGGGTTGATCGTCTCGACAGACACCTCAGGCCCCGGTGCGTCGCGAGGGATCCTGGTGGAAATCGTCTTTTGTCGGGCTGGGGCCACAACCACCTCCTGTTCGGCGACACCCTATTGCCTGTACGCCAGTGAGTGCCGCTGCTGCTTCCTGATCGCCTCGTCGAGCATTCCTGCCATGCTCGCCACGCCTCGTTGAACCGTCAGCGCTCGACCCATTTCGGATTGCGTTTTTCGAGGAATGAGGCCATCCCCTCCTGGCCGTCCGCGGTCTGGCTAGCAGCGGCCATGACCTCCACGGCGTAGGCATATGCCTTGTGCTGGTCCATACCGAGTTGCTCGTAGAGCGTGTGCTTTCCTATCGCCTTCGACATCGTGCTGCCGCGAGTGGCGCGCTCGAGCAAGTCCACAGTGGCCGAATCCAGCTCCTCGATTGGGACGACCCGATTCACGAGCCCCCACCGCAGCGCTGTGTCGGCGTCGATGGTGTCGCCCGTGAGAGCCATCTCAAAGGCTTGCTTTCGCCCAATGGCACGACCCACCGCCACCATCGGAGTGTGGCAGAACCACCCGCCCTTTCCCCCGGGAGCGGCGAAACCTGCCCCCTCCGCCGCCACCGCCAAGTCCGCGGCCGCGACCAGCTGGCACCCGGCCGCCGTAGCCAGCGCATGCACCCGAGCGACCACCGGTTGGGGGAGACGTTGCATCGTGTTCATCAACTCGGTGCACGTCCACAACAACTCGCGCATCGCCACCAAGTCCGCGCCCGCCATGTCGGCAAAGTCGTGTCCGGCCGAGAACACCGGTCCGCTGCCGGCCAGGATCACTCCCCGAGCATCGCTCTTCCCAGCCTCGAGAAAGGCCGCCGTCAACTCCCGCATGTGCTCGAGTGAGAGCGCGTTTCGTCTCTCTGGACGGTTCATCGTGATTGTGACAAAGGGCCCCTCGCGCTCGACACGCACCATCTCGAACGCCATCGCAGTCCCTCTCCCTGAGTTGGTCGTTTCCTGATTCTACTTGCTTCTACTTGCCGAGGATCGTCGAAGACGCCGCCGTGAGGGGAGTGCAGGCGTTACGGTCACGTCATGCACATGCCTCGGTTGCTGGCACGGATCAACCGGCGTTTCGTCAATCCGTTCCAGAGGCGCTACGCCGGCACCATCCCCGGTCATGGCATCATCGAACACCGTGGACGCCGCACCGGTCAGGCCTATGAGACGCCGGTGCTGGTGTTTCGTGCGGCAGGCGGATTCTCCATAATCGTGGGCTACGGGCTCCATAGCGACTGGGTCCTCAACCTGCTGGCCGCCGATGGCGGGGGCCTGCGGCACCGCCGACACCGCTACGCCTTGTCGCAGCCCCGGCTCTTGCGCGGAGACGACGCGTTCCGGGCTCTGCCAGGCCCGGTGCGGACGTTTGCTCGTCTGATCCGAGTCGAGGGAGTCCTGCAAGTGATCGCGCAACCGGGCTGATACCGCCAGCTACTCTCGTGATACTCCGTCCACTGGGGGTTGGTTGTCAGCCTCTGAGAGGATCTGAGGTTTTCAGCAATCCTAAGGTCGGTCGGGTTTGTGTTCTGTCGGTCCGGGCAATCTGTACTCGACTCGCGCCGTTATGAGAGCGTTGGACTGGTTCCGTCTTACCAGCCGCCAAGCCCAGGCCCACATGGCAACCGCAGTGATGGCTGTGACGGTGACGATGGCAATCATCGGGGTCCTCGCGATCTAGTCGTAGTTGTCGCAGCGTCGCGGCGGCGGGAACTTCATGTGTGGGGATGAGACAGGAGATGGCAGCTGCGAGAGCGGACTCACAGGCGGGCATGAAATGAGTATCCGACACAGACGAGTTCTACGGATAGGGGCCAATGCCTCCTTTGGATTGGGTCGCTTGCCTCCGAGGACCTTCGGTCGCTGGACCACCGTCGAGGAGTGAATGCTGCGGCGAACACCCAGCAGCGACTGAGGGGTCAGCTGCAGCTGGAAAGTGCGCTGGCCACCTCGGCGCTTAGGTCCTGGACGGCCGGTGAGCTGGGGTCCGTGCTCTGTTCGGCGTCTTGGAGCTTCTGCGGTCCCATCGTGGTCATCAGCTGGTCCACGGCACAAACCGACTTGGTCGTGTCGACGTGTGCATCAGTGATCAGCTGGTACATCAGGACCGACCGCACCGCGAGGGCCTGGTAGGGATCGGCGACATGCGTGGTGGGTTTCCAGGCGGGTCCAGGGTCGCAGGCGTGGAAGTCGACCGTGGCGCCTGACTGCCTCGCGGAGGCGGACGAAAGGTGTGAAGCCCAGGCTCTTGCCGCTTGGAGGAGTGATGCTGCGGAGTCGGGGCTGTCGTTGAGGACAGCTATGTTGGCGCACACCGTTCCGTTCTGGCTGTATGCGACCATCTGGTCCTGGGTCCAACCCTGTACGGCTGACCATGCCTGGTCGAAGCCGATCTGGTCACCGAGCATTTCCAGAAGAGGCACCTCGCCGAATCCTGTGGCGGGCAAGGCCTGATGGGCACCCTTCGGCAACGGTGGTGTTGTCACCTTCGGTACTCCGGCTCCTGGGATGAAGGTCTCGGGATCGACGATCTGCCCGTCGAGTACAGGTGGATTCTTGAACGCAGCATCGACTTGATGGTTGCCGTCTTTTGCCACCAGGGCGGCGACGAAGGTTGGGCCGAAGTCGTACGGGAACTCGGCCTGATCGATCATGAACTGCGGGATGCCGCTCTGGGTGTTCTGCGTGGTTGCCTGGCCGGACGTCTGCTGCTGCTCTTGAATCAATAGATCTTGGTCCGCCTGTGAGAGACTCTGTTCGTACGCGTTCTGGACCCTGACCGCATCTCCTTCGATGAGTGCCGTAACCGCAGAGTCGTCGTCGGCGTGACCAGATCGCATCTTCTCGAGGTCGAAGTACTGGGCTTGCAGTGCGTGGGTGAGCTCGTGCGCAAGAACGCTCTGTACGTACGGGGTTAGTTGGTCGCCACTCACGTAGACGGTGCGATCGGAGTCGACGTACTGACCGACCACGTCACTTTGCGCGAATTGCTGTGCCGCCTTGCCGAGATCGATGTTCCCCGATGCCACGCCGATCGCGCGCATGACGTCCAGGGCGATCTGCGCTTGGCTCATGGACTTCGCGCCCGGCGAGGACTCCTTCGCCATCCGCGCCTCGAATTTCGCTGGAGCGAGGAATTCGACCTTCACGGGGTGCTTCCATTTGAGCCCGCGCTGCGATTGTACGAAGGCTGCGAGAGGGGCAACCCGCGGGTCCCAGGCGGCGGGGTAGGACGGCTGGGAACCGCGTCGTTGCGCGACCGCGACGCCGGCTACCGCGCCCATGGTGACTGCCGCGAGAACGGCGATGGCTACCGCCCCGCGCCGGCTGAGACCCCCGCGCCCGGACGGTCTCCAGCTCTTCCCGTTCGAGGGCGCGGGTGGCGGGCTTGGTGCCGGCCAGTACCCGGGCAGAGGTATTGACGGCGGCCAAGTCGGCGACCCCGCTTCCTGTGCGTGGGTGGGAGCCCAGCTCTCTCGGTCGCCGGCGGAAGAGGCGTAAGCCGGCTGGAGGGGCGGAGCGACCGCCCCCTGAAATGCCGCGTCCGCGGTGGCCTCGGCGACCACGTACTCGGGTTCCGGTTCGTCGTCGTCGCCTTCGTTCGGCGTTGACGGCTGGGCCGCCGAGCGAAAGTCGCTCAGAAACCCCAGAAGAAGGTCCGCGGTAGGCGCACTTCCTGCTTCTGGAGCGCTGCCCTCGTAGGACCCGCCCTCCATATGTCGGTAATCGACACGCTGACCCGCGTACTTGACCCTGATTGATACCCGTCAGCGTCTTCGAGTGACGACAGACTGTCGCGGTGCGTTTTGATGTGGAGCACCGCTTCGGTGGATCGGTGAAGTCGGTCGCCGAGCAGCTCACATCCGCCCGCTTCTACGCGTCCCTCGAGCTTCCCGATCTCAGCAGGCCGTCGGTCCTCGCCGAGACCAGTGAAGGGGACAGGCGCACTTTGCGGTTGCGCTACGAGTTCGTCGGTAGCCTCGACCCCTTCGCGAGAAGGATTCTCGGAAGCCACCGGCTCGCCTGGGAGCAGGAGGTGGCCGTCGATCTCTCGGCGGGCACTGGGGAGCTGGAGTTCGCCGCCGCCGCGGACCCCAGGCGCTTGTATGGCTCGGCTCGGTTCGAGCTGGCTTCCGTGCCCGGTGGATGCGTCCGCCGGTTGCACGGCGACCTTGTCGTCGCAGTGCCGATCATCGGTTCGCGCGCTGAGGCGAAGATCGTTCCGGGTCTGGTTCGTCGCTTGGACATCGAAGCCGAGGCTCTCGATGCCAGCTTGCGGCCTGCGTAAATAGGCGTCGACGCCGTGCCGCATCGCGGAGGATTCCTGCGCTGACAAGTTGTGCCCGAGCCGTGTCCACCCCCCGAGCGTGGAAGGCGCGGATCCCGGCAGCGAGCGCGGCCTCCACGTTCAAAACGTTGTCGTCCAGAAACAGGATCCTCTCCGGTCGGACACCGAGTGTCGCGACGACCTGCTCGAAGGCGTCCTGGTCTGGTTTCACGCAACCAGTTTGAAAAGACAGGAATGTGTGTTGGAACAGGCCGATCAAGGGCCAGTGCACGAGGTGAGTGTTCCAATGAACGGCGTTGGTGTTGCTCAGGCACCCCACCGGCACAATCGTGGCAACTTCGGCAACGAGTTCCTCGGCACCGGCGATCGGTGTCGTCGCCCAGGATCCAAAGCTGTCGAGAAACTCCT
>Ga0307374_10007274_pt1 | contig 16966 bp, 20 predicted proteins | sample OX3MG_FD_202532 | JGI IMG/M metagenome (GOLD analysis project Ga0307374, IMG submission 202532) | Soil microbial communities from Risofladan, Vaasa, Finland - OX-3 | ecosystem: Environmental > Terrestrial > Soil > Coastal area > Acid sulfate soil | place: Finland: Risofladan, Vaasa | collected... | reverse complement strand
TGGCACGCGATCCGCGCTGGCGGAGACGGGGATCTCCCCCGGCAAACGCTCGACGAGTGGTGCGCCGAGCAATGCGCCAGGCTTCACCGCGGCGCATTTGCGCCCGAGCCGCAGACCGCCCCGGGGACGACACCCGAGAGCCTGATCGGCGGGGTGTACGACCTCTCTCCCGAGGCCCGCGGGCGGCTCCTCGCCGAGTTCGCGCCCCTGTTCGGCAGGGTTGAGCGGATGCGGCCCGCGGTTTGGCACGACTGGCTGCGGGAACGGTTGGAGGTTGTCCTGCATGCCGCGCCTGTAGACGCCTCAGAGACGGCGGCCTGGGCTGCGGATGAGCTCGAGCGCGTCCGCCCGCTCTCCGCCCAGGATGAGCACGACGACGCCCTGGTCAGGATCTTCCACGCCGCGCGGCATATCGAGCTAGCGGAGGTGTCGCGATGAGCGCCGGGAAAGGGCGTTCGCTTAGCGCAGAGGAGCACAAGCGGCGCGCGCTCGACGGGCTCGAGCCGGCGCAGGACGATCAAGGAGGAACGATCACACCCAGTCCGGGACAGCAATGGAGTGACGCGGCCGATCGCGTGATCGCGACGACGATGCGCGCGCCCCATACGTTGGCCGAGCGGATCGCCGAGGCCGTCGAGATCGAGCACATGCCCCGCGGGCCCGCGCGTCGCCTATGGGGGCTCATTAGTGACCGGATCACCGCGGGCGAGGCCGTCGACAAGGAGGCGATGCTCGGATGCGCGAGCGGCCCTGAGCCCGAGGACTTCGGCGGCCAGACCAAGATCCTGGATCTCGCACGACTCGACGTGGTACTGCCCTCGGCGCCCAGCTACGTCCGCTCGCTCCTCGAGATCGCGATCAACGATCAGATCGACCGCGAGCGCAAACGCAGGGACAGCCGCCCGACGAAGCAGCAGGCCCTTATGACACTCCTCGTGGAGCTTCCCTCCGTCATGGCCGAGGACGCCCTGGCCCGGCACGGATTGCGCCGGGCCGACACGATGACTGAGAAGGCGATCGAGTGGGCCTGGGAAGGGCGGATGGCAAAGGGGAGCCTCACACTCCTGGCCGGCTTCGGCGGCGTCGGGAAGGGCCTGCTGGCCGTGCGGATAACCGCCGACGTCACCCGCGGGCGCGCGTTCCCGGGCGAGCCGGAGGGCACCCGTCACGAGCCCGCCACGGTGGCGTTCATTTCAATGGAGGACAGCGGCGCCGACACGATCCTGCCGCGCCTGCGCCTGGCCGGCGCCGAAATGTCGAAGGTCTTCGTGTGGGGCGTCGAGGAGGACGCGCGCGAATTGTCGCTGCCCTCGCGGGTCGATGCCGTCTGCCGGTGGATAGAGGAGCACCATCCGGCGTTCGTGATCCTCGACCCGATCACGAGCTTTTTTGACAAGGAAATCGACATGAACCGCGATGCCGACGTGCGCCGGGCGCTGCGGCCGATCCTGCAACTGGCCTCGGAGATCGGCTTCGTGATCCTGGGGATCATCCACCTCAAGAAGGCCGGCAACGGCGTGGGGCCCTCCAGCGAGCCCTCCTTCCACAAGATCCTGGGCTCGGTCGGCCTGCCGAACGTGGCGCGCACGGCGATGCTGTTCACGCGGATCCCTGGTGAGGGCCGGCGCGGCTCGGATCGCGCCCTCGTCTTCGACAAACTCAACCTGGGACCGGACGACGTGCCGGCCATCAAGATCTGCCTGAAGGGCTACGACGGCGAGGACCATCCGAGCGCCGAGTGGGGTGGGGACCTGGACCTCTCGGCCGACAGGCTGTTCGACGGCCCGGCCCCGCCGGTGGAGACTCTCGGGCCGGCCGTGCAGGACGCGACGGACTTCCTGCTCGGAGAGCTGGAAGACGGGCCCCGCGCGTCGACGGTGCTGAAGGCCTCGGCAGACCAGGCGGGCCACTCCTGGGACAGCTGCAAGCGGGCCAAGCAGGCGCTGAAGGGACGCATCGTGGCCCGTCAGAGCAGCGGTGTCTGGCTCTGGGAGCTGGCCGGAGAGGAGTCGGCCGGGTGACTCAGGAGAGCACAGGAGAGCAAGGCCGGCCAACGACGCGCAGCCGCCGAAAAGCCCGTGCGGACGCCGATGTCGGGCAGGAGAGCACAGGAGAGCAAGGTCGGCCAACGACCCAAGAGCGCCGAAAAGCCCGTGCGGAGGCCGATGTCGGGCAGGAGAGCAGAGGAGCAAGCTCTTCTGGGGTCGAGCGCGGGGACCCCAGACGAACTTGCTCTCCTGTGCTCTCCTGGGGTATGCGTCTGTGTTACAAGCTCGGTCCACGATGACCCCAAAAACCCCATGGGGAACGGGTCCAGGGGGCGCCAAGAGCCCTCGCGCGACCCCAAAAACCGAGCCTGTTGGCCTTGCTCTCCTGAGCACCCCGATTAGTAGAAGCACCACTCACCGGTCGCCTGGCGGTGCGCGATGAAGCGCCAGAGGCTCAAGCCTGGCTTGCGGGTCCTGGCGGTCGTCCCGGACTCCTCCGACCCGCGCCTGACGCGCGCCGAGCGGATGGCGCTCACCGTCCGCAACGCGGCCACGGCCACCGGGCGCTGCGCGTGCGGCGCCACGGTCGAGGGCATGCCGGCGCACCCGAGCCCCGGCACCTACACCGAGACCACGATGCGCCATGAGGATGGCTGCCCGGCCGTCAGCACGGCCGCGCTCCGTGCCGCTCGCAAGCTCGGCGCCTCCGGCCGCGTCGACGCCGGCATCTATCGCGAGAGGTGACGTGCATGAGCGCTCATGAATGGATCGTGTGGCGTCCGGTGGACCTGGTGGATCTGGCCACCGACCGTCTGGCCGGCGTGCCCGATTCGCCTGATCCCGGTGTCGCGTGGCTCGCCCAGCACAAAGCGGCCGTGGTCGAGACACGCCGCGAGGTCGCCGACCTGCACGGCCGTATGCGCCCGTTGATCCCCGGGGGAACGTCCAGTGCGGCCTGGTCCGATGACCCGAGGGCACTCGCGTTCGCGTTCGCGCTGTCGCTCCAGGCGAGCCAACGCGTGCGGCCCGGGCGCTCGTGCCCGCATGCGCCGCTTCCGGGCGCCGAGGACCATGACGGCGAGTCCCGCCAGGTCCAGCGCGCGCGCCGACGCAACGCCGCGCGGGTTGGCCCACGCCCGATCACCGTCATCCTGGGAGCTGGCATCGCCGGCTGCCGGGACTGCCTGCCGGGACTTCTCGACGCGGCCGGCCGCGCAGCGCTGACCGAGGACGACGGCCGCTGCGAGGTCTGCGGGAGCATCCCGGCTGACAACTACTTCTTCCCGGCATCGCTGGGGTTCCTCGCGGTGCATTTCATCTACAGCTGCTGCCGGGAGTGCCGCGCATGGCAGCTGGCGATCTCGGTGCCCGGCGGCGGGCAATGACCGGCGCCGGCCGCGCCCCGATGGTGCGCTGGCGGGGCACGTCGGGCGCCTGGACCTATGGCCGCGTGCTCGAGCGGCGGGGACCAGGCGTGCGCGTCGTCCACGGCTCGGGGCCGCACCAGGTCACGCGCTGGCTGTCTGTGGCGGAGACCGAGCCCGTCGACGAGGCGCGATTCCGGTGGGCCCCTAGTCGCCCACCCCTGCGACGTCGACGCACGCCGAATCCCGACCAGCTCACCCTCGGGCTCGCGCCCTAGATCAACCCGACCAAGGAGGCTCTCATGGCCACGGCATCACCCTCACAGGAGCTTGCGGCGCTACAGGAGGCGGCGTGCCGCATCTGCGGCTGCACCGAGCACACCCAGTGCCCCGGTGGTTGCTGGTGGGTCCCGGACGCCGAGATGGGCGATCTGTGCAGCGCCTGCGCCGGCCCGCGGGACGGCATCGAGCCGCCGGAGCTCTGGCCGGGGGTCCACCTGGTCTCGGTCCGGCGCATCGATCCGCTGAATCCGGTCGCCGTCGAGGCCGTGGCGGTCGGCGACTCCGGGGCCATCTACCGGTTCCGGCACCGGGTCGATCGCTGGCAGCTCATCGCGATGAAACGCGACCCCGCGGACGTGCGCTGGCGCTGGTTCCCGCACCGGATCTCACCCGCTGTCGTCGATCACGAGCGGGCGGCGGTCGCCCTGCTCGCGGTGATCCGCGGTGCCGATGCACCGCTCGGCCGGCACGAGCTGGGTGCCGCCGCGGCGATCGACGACCCGGGGCTCGTCGGCGAGGGCCTCGCCGTCCTGCGCCTGCTCGGTCTGATCGAGCGCGCGCCCGCGCCCCGCAAGCGCTGGCGAGTTCCGTTCTCCGCCGCCGGTGGGCTCGGATGAGGCGGTCATTACCCCGGCACCTGGTCGGCAGATCCCCTCGGGCGTGCCATCACCCCGGGCGCGGCGCTGACGCCCGCCGCGGGGTGGCCTGCGCGGGGGCCGCGAGGCATGCCTAACAGGGCGCACCATGAGCGACGCGACGACGCGGCGCGCTGAGCTGCCCGCGCTTCTCGGCACCCCTGAGGTCGCAGCGCGCTACCACCTCAAGGACCTGCCGGCGACCCGCAAGCTCATGCGCGCCGCAGGCGGCTTTCTTGCCGCCGGCCGCATGGTCGTCCGGGCCGATCATCTCGACGCCTACGAGCGCGCCCAGGCCGAAGCCGGCCGCAGCGCCGTGGCACCCGCGCCGCGCGCGGCTGGGCGCACGCAACGTGCGCATCGTGCGCACCAAACGCCGACCGACCTTAAGCCCGACTGGTGGCGCGAGTCTCACTGCGACTAGCAGGATGAAGCAATACGAAGCGGGGCCGCGATGCTGGCGACACCCGGCCCCCGGCGCCAGGAGGGAACCCTGATGCAACCTGAGAGTACCCGCCCGCGGCGCGGCTGGCGCGAGACCGTGGAGCCCGGGATCTACCGCGTCCATCGCGTGGGCTGCCCGCGCTCAGCCGACCACCGGTCAGGCGGTCGCTGCGGCTGCCCATACGCCGTTAAGGCGCCCGGTAGGGCACCCGGCAAGACGCGCAACGTGACCCACCCGGGCCCGTTGCGCGACGCCCGCGCCGAGCGGTGGCGCCTGTTGGCCGCAGGCCGGCCCGAGAGCCGCGTAACCACGCACCCCGACATCGTCAGCCTGCACGACCTCGCGACGGCGTACATGCGCGCCCACGATGGCGTGCTCGCGCCCGCGACCATCAAAGGACACGGCGAGGCGTACCGGCGCTCAATCGCCCCAACCCTCGGCGGCCTGCCGCTGGCCGGCGTCACGCGCCAGCGGGTGGTCGCGTGGCTGGCCGAGCTCACCGGGACACACTCGGCCCACGGGTGCTGGAAGGCGCTGACCGCGCTGCGCACGTTCCTGAACGCAGGGGTCGCGTGGGGCATCATCGCCGAGAATGCGGCCGCGGGGCTGCGGCTGCCAGGCTCGCGCGACGGGTCGCCGTCGCGCACCGGACCGCGCCGCGTCCTGGCGATGGCCGAGCTGGACCGCCTGCTTGCGGCGTGCACAGCGGTGCGCACCGAGTGCATGGTGCGGGTCTCGGCCGAGGCCGGCCTGCGCCGTGGCGAGGTGGTGGGCCTGCGCTGGGGGGACCTCGACCTGCCGGGGCGCAGGCTCACGGTCGCCCGCAGCGTGTGGCAGGAGGCCGGGCGCGACGGCGCGCCGCCTGTGCGCCACGTCAAGCCCCCGAAGTCCGGGAGAGTGAAGGTCGTCGCCATCAGCCTGGGGCTCGCCGAGCGGCTGGGGGACCTCTACGCGACCTCGGTCATCGAGGCCGGGGCGGACGCGGCCGGCTATGTATTCCCGGGCGCAGGCGGGGGGGTGATGGACGCCAGCACCCCGAGCCGGATGCTCGCGCGCGCCTGTGTCCGCGCGGGGCTGGTCGACGGGGACGGTACGCCGCTGGTGAGCTGGCACTCCCTGCGCCACACGGCCGCGAGCCTGATGCTGGCGGATGGCGTGCCCCTGCCGGACGTCGCCGCGCAGCTGCGCCACGCCGACCCGGGCATCACGGCGAGGGTCTACAGCCACAGCCTCGGGGAGGACCGCCAGCACGCCGCCGCAAGCGTGTTCGACGCCCTTCAGACGACACGGACGGTGCGGGAGACGGTGCGGGAGACGGACCGCGAGCGCGAAAACCCCTTGGCATAGCGGTTCTCCGAGGGTGAGAGCAGCGGAATCATAATCCGCGTGTCGGGGGTTCGAGTCCCTCCTCCGCTATGTGGCGACGAGCCCCGCTGACGCGGGGCTCGTCGCATCGCCGCCCCTTACGGGCGTTGCGGCGGGCCGATCAGCGGCGTCCGAACCGGCGCAGCCATCCCGATGAACTCCACCAGTCCGTTTCCCCCCGATGGCGGGGACAGCGTCGTCCAGTTGTTTGCGACCCATACGTTGCCCGACTCATCGATCTGGACCGCGGTCAGGTGCTCCAGCCCACCGTCGTTGAACCCGCGCGCGGTTGGGGACATGACGGCGCCGGTGCGCACGCCGGGCGGGCAGTAGGTTCGGTTCGCTCCGCAGAGCTCGGTCACTGTCTCACCGAGGAAGCTCGCGACCCAGATGTTCCCATTGCCGTCTACCGCGACGCTCCACGGCCCAATAAGGCTCCTGGCTCGAATCGGGGAGCGCGCATTGATCGTGCCGTTCGCGTTGATCTCGGTGACGCTGTTGCTGCCGAGATTGGCCACCCACACGTTGCCCCGCTGGTCGACCGCCATGCCCTGCGGCGAGATCAGCCCGCGGCCGTGGATGGCCGGGTGGACGTGGCCGCTTGCGTCGATGCGGGTGACACCACCGACGCTCGCGGAGATCGCATTGTCGTCGATCCACTTGTTGCCGCGGGCGTCGATCGCGATCGCGAACGGCAACTTGACCGTCGGGCTGGTAAAGACCGTCGCGGCTGCCGGGTTGCCGTGGGGATACTCGGTGACCGAATTGCCGACGTGGTTGGCGATCCACACGTTGCCCTGCCGGTCGACTGCCACCCCTTGCGGGGCGCGGAGACCGCCATTCGTCGAGCCCGTCGGCGACACGGGGATGCCGGCATCGTTGAACTCGGACACCGTGTCGCCGCCAATGAAGCTCGGGCTCGTGAAGTCGGCCGGATCGGCACCGGTATAGTTCGCCGTCCAGATCCGGTTGTGCTGGTCGATCGCGATGCCCCACCAGGCGCCCTGGAGGCCACCGCCGGTGACCGGGCTCCCGTTGATCGGCACTCCCGTGGGACCGAGCGAGATCAGACCGAGCCCGGCGATCGTGCTGGGGTACGGCGGTTGGAAGTTGTTGGTCACCCACACGTTGCCGCGCGAATCAAACGCCATCCGACCGGGCCCGTTGAAGCCGCCGGCGGTGTAGATCAATGACAGCACCCAGGCCGTCGGCGCCACGGACAGTCGCGGCCCATAGTCGGAGGCCTTCGGCAGACCGAAGATCCGCGCGGCGTTGTGCACGGGATTGCGTGCGATATCGAGGACCGCCTCGAGCGTCGTGGCCGGTGGCCGACCTTCCGGCGGTCGCGCCGCCGCAAACAGACGCGCGCACGTGCCCGGACCGCCCCGTGTACAGCCTCCAACGATGTCCGCAAGGTCCGCGAACGTCCTCAAGGTGCGCGTCGCGCTGCCGTTCGGAGCGCTCGCGACGACGGCACCAAATGTACCCGTTCGTGGGTTGACGAGGTTCGCGGCCGTGGCCGCGGCATTCTCCAGGCCCGGCGACTTCCCGCCGATCCGCGCACCGGCCGCGAACCGGTCCAGCGCATACGCCGCACCGACGGTCGTCAGCTCGTTGAGCGTCACCGCGCGCGCGGGCCGCTGCACCGTCCCGGCCACCCCGAGCAACTGGACCGCGGCGCCCGCCGGGTGGCTCGTACCCGACGCGGTCACATAGAGGATCCCGATCCCCCGAGGGCGCGGGTACCGGATGCGGAATCTGCCGTCGGGGCCGGTCCACGCCGCGCCCAGGCGCACCGTCCCGGCGCTGCCGCCGACGTAGAGCACCACGCGCGAGGCAGGCAGCGGCGAGCTGCCAACTCGGGCGACCCCGGCGACGACCTGCTGTGGCGCGCTGGCCGCAGCTCCGGGCAATCCGCCGGCCACCAGCGCTCCGCTCACCAGCAGCGCGACCCCTGCGGTCGTCGCCCCGATCCGGCGCAAACGTGAATGACCCTTCGATGTTGCCGCCATCTGCACTCCGATCGCTTCGGTACGTTGCCCGCACATCGCGCACGCCGGCGGTCCGCGCGCCGCGGGCGCGAGCCTAACCGGCGCGGTCCGGCCCGACAATACGTCGACGCACCGGATCGTGTGCGCCCCCTGGCAGCGGCGACGGCCCATGCGCCCCCTCACCTGACGCGGTCAACCCATCATCGTTCCAGGGAGCAAGGATCTCCCCGCGCCGGTCCGGCATGACCGGCGCCATCCGCACACCCATTAGGAGCGTTGACGATGTCCCCAGAACTACTCACGGTTGGCGAAGTCGCCGCGATCTTCCGCTGCCATCACGAGACCGTCCGCAAGATGATCGCCACACACCAGATCGCGGCGATCAAATTCGGCAACCGCTGGCTCATCGACGCGCACCAACTCCCGCTGCCCGCGGTCATCGGTGCCGACGGGCCGGGGCCGGCCTAGGACCAGCGGGTGGGCGCACGGGCGGCGCGGCGGCGCTGGTGCGCCCGCCAACGGCTGTCGTAGGCTGGACCGTGGCGGCCACGCGGCGGCGTGCCCCGGCACGTGCGTTGGCCGCAATCCACCCCCGCGACTTCCGGAGGACCCGATGGAGACCCTCGACGCCATCACCAAACGACGGGCCGTGCGTACGTACACGGATCAACCGGTCGATGACGCGACCCTCGATGAACTCCTGCGTGTGGCGCTCGCCGCGCCGACGGGCTCCGGTGCGCAGGCGTGGAGCCTGCTGGTCGTTCGCGATCCTAAGCGACGTCGGGCGATCGCCGAGCTGGTCATCGCCGGCGCGGCCCGCTACTTCACCCTGATGCGTCCTCCCGCCGAAGGCGCGACGCCCACAGAGCATGCGCGCTGGGCGGGCGAGTACGCCGAGACAACCCTCGGCAGCTACCGGGTGGTCCCGGTATGGATCCTCGGCCTCGTGGTGCCGCGCCACCGATACCCGGCATCGATGCGGGACCTCGAGCAGATCGACGAGACGGTCTCGCTGGCATTCGCCATGGAGAATCTGTTCGTCGCCGCCCGATCGCTCGGGCTGGGCACGGTCCCGACGACGGCGTTCCAACACTTCGAGAAGATCCAGCTCCGGGCCATCGTCGGCCTCCCGGACGAGGTCGACCCGCTGATCATCACGCCCGTCGGCGTGCCGCCGGCCTTCCCCGAGGGCCTGCCGCCCGCCATCAAGCGGATCCGCCGACCCTGGCGGTCGCTGGTCCACGACGACGCGTGGGGCAATACACGCGACTCATGACCGGTCGTCTGGCGAGGGACCTCCGCGCCGCACACGATCGATGCGGCGCCGGTCGCGCTTGGTCGGCCGGCCACCCAGGTCGGAACCGGGCACGGGCGCGAGCCGGTGTTCGGCCCGCTGGCGTTCCCGTCGGGCACGGCTGTCCGGCGTCTCCTCGTACAGCTCACGGGCACGACTCGCAGGGCCCCGGCGCTCCTCGACGTCGCGGACGACGACCGTCCAGCGCTGCTCGCCGGCGGTCAGGTCGATGACATCGCCCGGGCCGACGTCCTTCGCGGCCTTGGCGCGGGCCTGGTTGATCTCGACATGCCCGGCCTGGATCGCCTCGGCGGCCAGCGACCGCGTCTTAAAAAAGCGCGCGGCCCACAACCAGCGATCGACCCGCACGCGCGATGGATGGGTGCTCACATGGCCCATGATTCCACACGGCAGGCCGTCCGCGAGGCATGCGGCACATGCAACGGCGGCACCGCGCGGGGCCGTCCGCGGTCAAGGCCCATACCCAAGTCTCCGATAGACACCGTGTGAGACGCATTCGCGCAACATTCGTCGGCCTGGCCGCGGCGGCGGCCATCGCCACGCCGGCGGTTGCCCAGTCGCTGGCACCGGCGCCCAACAACCCGGGCTATCGATGGGCCGCCGGACCGATCAAGAACCTGGTCGCCCACTTCGGCTGGCCCGCGCGCGACACGGCCAACCTCGGTCGCCGCGCCACGCGTCGCGAGTTGGCTCGCGGCCTCGCCGAGCTGATGAACGCACGGGGTCAGACGCCGCCGGCAAGCCTCGTCAGGCCACCAGACATCTCAGCGAACGACCCCGACGCGACCGCCATCTCGTGGGTGTCGACGACACGGTTGCTCGGCAGTCCGGGCGCGGGCTTCAACCCCGCTGGACCGGTGTCGACCCGCACCGCCGAGGTCGCGATCGTCCGAGTCTTCGGCCTCGGCGCAGAGGTGCATGCGCTGGACACGCTCCATACGGCAAACGGGACCCGCCTCGTGGTTCCACCCGCCTTCGGCCAAGAGGTCCTCACCGCCGAACTCGGCCTGAGATACAACTACCCGTCGCGGTACGACAACCTCGAGTCCGGCCCGGCGGCCCCGATGCCGCTAGCGAACCTTGCCGGGATGGTCAACGCCGCGGTTACCATGCCGTCGTGGCGCCTTGGGTCGGTCAACGAGTTCACGACCATCGTGCTGCCGATCATGACCGCCAACCAGATGACGGTCGTCGAGTCTGCACTTGCGGCAGTGGGCATGCCCTACGTCTGGGGCGGCACGTCGCCGAACCCGCAGACACTCTTTGGCGCCCGGGTTGCCGGTGGCTTCGATTGCTCAGGGCTGGTGTGGTGGGCGTACAAGCTGAGTGGCGTGTCGGCGGCAAAGGGGCTCGGCCGCGATATCAGGGGACGCACAGCCGACGCCATGGCATGGGAAAATGCCGCAGAGAAGGTGCCGCTGTCCCGGGTCAAAGTCGGTGACCTCGTCTTCTTCGGGCCGGCCGGGCGCCACAGTCGCCGCGGGTCGATCTCCCACGTGGCGATCTCGCTCGGTAACGGCTGGATTGTCCAGTCCACCGGATCCCGCGGCGGCGTGACCGTCACGCATCTTGCCGGCTACTGGGATTCCGCCGTGGCCTGGGCGCGACGTCCCGCCACGATGCGGGTCGGCACGACGGTCGCCGTCGTCACGACGACCCCCGCCTCCCCACCCAAGTCGACCCCGAGCCTCGTCCCCGGCCAATCCGGGTCGGGCGCAGCACCGCCGCCGGCGCCCTGATACCGCGCCCCGACCGAGCCCGAGTCACACCCCGTCCGGCGACCGTCGACTACAGGCGCCACTCGCGCGCCCGCACGGCGGCGATCACTTCCTCAGGCGTGTACTGCACCAGATAGCGCCGGGCGCTGCCGCTGACGGCGACACCGAGGTGCGTCTCGATCAGGGCCGTGGATAGGCCCTCGGCTGACATCTCGGCGGCGCACGCATAGCGCAGGCCCAGTGGGTGCACGCGCTTGGCGATCCCTGCGCGGCGGGCCAGGCGCGGCAGCAATTCGCGGACGTACGCCGCTTTGAGCTCCTCGCCGGCCAGCGTGCAAAGCAGGTAATCATCGTTGGCCACGCCCAGGCGCTCACGACGGGCGAGCCATCGCTGGACGAGCTCAAGCGTCTGCCCGTCGATACCCGTCACGCGCCCCGCTCCCCCCTTGCGCGCCGGGATACGGACAAGGCCCTGGACGAGGTCGATGTCGTCCACGCGCAATGCGAGCGCCTCGCCCGGACGCAGCCCGACGCGGTACATCATGGCGATCAGCGCACGATTGCGAATGCCCGTGGGGGCGCGATTGGATGCCCCGCGGATCAGCTGCCGCGCTTCGTCGTGGGTGAGCAGCTGTTCGGGCACCGGGGCCGCCGGCTCAAGGGGCTCAGATGCGCGGATCGTCGTCTGTGGGGTGATGATGAACTCCCTGAGCCCGGCAACCCCGCCGGACCCGGCCATGGCGCGCGGATGGCACACCCGTTGGTCACGCACACGCACGCATTGGAGCCGCTGGGTACCGTCCGGTGAGCATCGTCGGCCGGGCCCCGTGCGGACGCTATGCCTCGCGCATAGGCCTGACTTTAGTGTCGGTCAGCGGCGATCCCGCGCCTGCCGTAGACGTATCTCTAATTTTTGCCACCAAGTTACGGTGGCCACCGCCGGGCCGTGGAAGGGCCCTCTCACGTCGAGGGCGGGTACGGGGGGTGCGTGGGCGACCGCAGGATGGTGGCGCGACCATGACGCCGGGTACCGCCCTACTCGGGGAGCTCGGTCACCTCGATGAGCACCGGCGCCACGCCCGAGACGTCCAGCAGCCGTCGAACGGCATCCGACGGCTCGTAGATGCGAATGGGCGCAGCCCCTTCGCGGCTGCGCTCGTTGGCGGCCAGCAGCGAGCCCAAGCCGCGGCTGTCCATGAAGGTCACACCCGCGAGATGCACGTAGACCGTGCCGGACCCGCGCTGCGCATCGGTCAGTTCGCGTGAGACGATAGGCAGCGACAGCGCGTCGACGATGCCGGCGACCTTCACCAGCACTCCCTCGCCGCAGTCCGAGACTTCGACTTGGACTTGATCCTCGCTCATCGGGCGGGCAGTTTACACTCTGTCACCCTGGACTCCGAATCGGTGTAGATTTCCGTCGTCGTTACCGTGTCGAAGGAGCATGCATGCGCGGACTTCCCGCACTCATGATTCTGGCCCTGATCGCGCTAAGTGTGCTCATGATCACGGTCGGATGGTCGAATCACAACGACGCCGGGTATTTCCCGTTCATCATCGGGATCCTCTGGGCACTGTTCGCGCTGGGCGCCATCATCGGCCGGGGGCGGCCCGCGTCGCGCTAGCGCACGAGCGTGTGGTGACGGCACCTCCGGGCGCCGCCCGCACCATCGCGGCGTCGGCCTGCTGGAGGTGCCCGACACCGGTCGGGTAGTCTCCTCGGTATGTCAGAGAACCCGTACGAACGCCCCAGCGATCCGGCCAAGCGACACAGCGCCGCGATCACCGACGGACCCGACCGCGCGCCTGCGCGCGCCATGCTCAAGGGCACGGGATTTACCGATGAGGACCTCGCGCGACCGATCATCGGCGTGGCCACCACCTGGATTGAGACGATGCCGTGCAATCTCAACCAGCGCGAGTTGGCCCAGCACGTCAAGCGCGGCATCCGCGAAGCCGGCGGGACGCCAATGGAGTTCAACACGATCGCCGTGTCGGATGGCGTCTCGATGGGCACCGAGGGCATGCGGGCCTCGCTCGTCTCGCGTGAGGTGATCGCCGATTCGATCGAGCTGGTCGCCCGGGGGCACCTCTTCGACGGTTTGGTCTGCCTCGTGGGATGCGACAAGACGATCCCCGGTGCCGCCATGGCGCTCGCGCGCCTCGATATCCCAGGGCTCGTGCTCTACAACGGCTCGATCGCGCCCGGCCGGTTCCGCGGTCGTGACGTGACCATCCAAGACGTGTTCGAGGTGGTCGGCGCGCACGCCGCCGGCAAGGTCGGCCCGGCCGAGGTTCACGCCCTTGAAGATGTCGCGTGCCCGGGTGCCGGTGCCTGCGGCGGCCAGTTCACTGCCAACACGATGTCGATGGCCATGGAGCTCATCGGACTCAGCCCGGCGGGCCTCAACGGTATCCCGGCGAGTCACCCGCTCAAGGCCGAGGCCGCCGCCCAGGCAGGGCAACTCGCGATGCGGCTGGTGCGCAACGACACGCGCCCCACCGACATCCTGACGCGCAAGGCGATCGACAACGCCATCGCCGGCGTCGCGGCCAGTGGTGGATCGACGAACGCGGTGCTGCACCTGTTGGCGATCGCCCGAGAGCTTGGCATCGCACTCGAGATCGACGAGTTCGACGCGATCGCCGAGCGCACCCCCATCATCGTGGACCTGACCCCAGGCGGGCGCTACGTCGCCACCGACCTCCATGCTGCCGGCGGGGTCCCGGTGATGACGCGCGAACTGCTCTCGGCGGGCCTGATGCACGGCGACACGCGCAACGTCGACGGCCGGACGACCGCAGAGATCGGTGCCGACGCCAACGAGGCCGAGGGACAGCGGGTCATCGTGCCGATCGCGACACCGATCAAGCCCACCGGTGGGCTCGGCATCCTCCACGGCAACCTGTCCCCGGACGGCGGTGTCGTGAAGCTCGCCGGCCACGAGCGCCGCCGCCACGTCGGCCCGGCCCGCGTGTTCAACAGCGAAGAGGAGTGCTTCGCCGCCGTGAAGGCGCAGTCCATCACGGCCGGCGACGTGATCGTGATCCGATACGAGGGTCCGGTCGGAGGGCCAGGGATGCGCGAGATGCTGCATGTCACGGCGGCAATCGTCGGCGAAGGCCTCGGTGAGGACGTCGCGTTGATCACCGACGGGCGCTTTTCCGGCGCGACACATGGCTTGATGGTCGGGCACATCGCTCCCGAGGCCGCCCGCGGAGGGCTGCTGGCCGCGGTCCGCGACGGCGACACGATCACGCTCGACGTCGATGGCCGGCGGCTCGACGTCGATCTCACCGAGGATGAGATCGCAGCCCGGATGGCCGATTGGACACCGCCGCCGCCGCGCTACACGACCGGGGTGCTGGCCAAGTACGCGTCGCTGGTGTCATCGGCCGCCGAAGGGGCGATTACCCGGCCAGTCTGATTTGTTGACCTTGGAGTCGCGGACCACGCGACCGCCTCGCATCGGGTGACCGGACAGCGCGTCGGCCGTCCCGTCCCGCGGTACCATCGCCCCTCATGCCTCCGCGCGTCCTGATCATCACTGCGCTCGTCGGGGCCGGGCATGAGCTGCCTGCCCGGGCGCTCGGTGAGCAATTCGCGCGGGAGGTGCCGGGGTGCGAGGTGCATATCGAGGACGGACTCGAGTACCTCGGTCCGTTCGTGTCGGCCGTCAGCCACAGCGCCCCACGGGTGGTCTTCTTCCGCTCCGAATGGGTCTGGGACGCCGGCTTCTGGTTGTTTGCGACTTTTCCGCCGACGCGGTGGCTCAGCCAGCAGGCCCTGTACAGAATCGAGCGGCCGCGGCTGCGTGCGTTGATCGACCGGCTCGCACCGGACGTGGTGGTCTCAACCTGGCCGATTACCACCGAGGTGCTCGCCCGAATGCGCGCGCACGGTGAGATTGCCGTGCCCGTGGTGAGCTCGATCACCGACATCTCCGCACTGCGCTTCTGGGCCGCCCCAGGAGTCGATCTGCATCTGATCAGCTATCCGGAATCGGCATCGGAGGTGCGTCGCATCGCCGGACCGACGACACGAATTACCTGCGTACACGGAATGACCCAGCCGGAGTTCTTAACGGTCCGCGACCGCCACGAGGCCCGGGCCGCCCTCGGGCTTCCCGATGAGGGTGCGGTCGTACTCGTCTCCGGCGGCGGTTGGGGTGTGGGCGACGTCAACGGCGCCGTCGACGTCGCGTTGGCCGTGCCGGGCGTCCGGATGGTCGTGTGCCTGTGCGGCCACAACTCCGAGCTTGCCGACGGACTGCGCCACCGGCTGGGCGACGATCCGCGTATCCGGATCGAAGGGTTCACCGATCAGATCTCGGACTTCATGGCCGCCGCCGACGTGCTCGTGCACTCGACCGGCGGCAACACCATCCTCGAGGCGCACATCCGCGGGTGCACGCCGATCTCATATGGATGGGGACGCGGGCATATCCGCCTGCACAATCGCGCGTTTCGACGGTGCGGCATCGCCGACGTCGTCGCCACCGAACACGATCTGGCGGGAGCCATCACGCGCGCGGTCGCCAGCCCGCGCACCCCGGATGCGTCGTTTGCCCACCTGCCGTCGGCGGCATCCGTGGTCATGGACCTCGTGCGGGAATCGCATCGATGAGGCCGCGCGACCGCGTCGCGCTGACGGCCGGCCTCGGCGTGGCCGCGAGTCAGTTCGCCCCCGCGGCGACCTTCCTTCCGCCGGTTCGACGCCTGGCGGAACCCTGGGTGCTGTGCCGCGTCGACACCGGGCGCGCCGAGGTGGCGCTCACCTTCGACGACGGCCCAGACCCCGATCTGGCCCCAGAGTTCGTCGATGTCCTCGGGCCGCATCCCGCGACATTCTTCTGGCAAGGCTCCCGCGTGCGCCGCCATCGCCAGACGGTTGCCGGAACCGTCGCTCAGGGGCACGAGATCGCCTGCCACGGCGACGATCACCGGACACTGGCACGGCTCGGCCCGCGCATGACGATTACCGCGCTCGCGCGCGCCCGGGATTCCATCGCTGAGGCTGCCGACCGGGCGCCGGCGTTTTATCGACCCGCCTACGGCGTGTGGAACGGCGCCGCATGGGCGGCGGCGCCGCGCCTGGGCATGCGGCGGACCCTGTGGAGCAAGTGGGCCTGGGACTGGCTGGCCACGACGACGACCCCGCAGATCATCGAGCGCATCCTTGCCGGCGCGCGACCCGGCGCGATCCTATTACTGCACGACGCCGACGGAGCCCCTGGCGCCCCCCAACGGACGCTTGCGGCGCTACCGGACATCCTCGATGGACTCCACCAACGCGGGCTTCGTCCGGTGACGCTTTCCCGGCTGGTGCGCCCGTCCCGTGCGCCGCAGCGTCCCCTAGATGATTGATTCCACGGCGATCGCTGTGGCGAAGGGGTTTTCTACAGAGAGGCCGAAGTCGGCGGTGCTAACCACACCATCGACCAGGAGGCCACGATGGACGCCGACCTCGACACTCTCTGCACGGTCGTTTATTGCACAGCCGACGATCTCCTGCCGCGCGCCCGCGGCAAATGCGCGTCGTGAGGTCACCGACGCCGAGCTCGTGAGCTTGTGCGTGGCGCAGGCGGTCATGGGGATCCCATCCGACCGCCGCTTTTTGAAGGTCGCCCGCACGCGACTCGGGCACCTGTTTGGAGGGCTGCCCGCCCAATCCGGGTACCACAAGCGTCGCCGCCGGTTGGCGGACACGATCGAGTGGCTGATGGGGGTCTTCGCGGCTCGTAGCCCAGGGTTCACCGACGATCTGCTGTTGATCGACTCGACCCCGATCGAGTGTGCACGCAGCCGTGAGACCGTCACGCGCTCGGCGCTTGGCGAGGCCGCCGGCTACGGCTATCGCGCC
>Ga0307374_10007273_pt1 | contig 16968 bp, 35 predicted proteins | sample OX3MG_FD_202532 | JGI IMG/M metagenome (GOLD analysis project Ga0307374, IMG submission 202532) | Soil microbial communities from Risofladan, Vaasa, Finland - OX-3 | ecosystem: Environmental > Terrestrial > Soil > Coastal area > Acid sulfate soil | place: Finland: Risofladan, Vaasa | collected... | reverse complement strand
TATTTTTTAGTGCGGCGTGTAAGAAGGCAACTGCACGTATGAACTGGTCATGGGCGCTTCTGTTCATTATGCTCCTTCTAGGGCCATGGCCATCGCCATGGCTGCTACTTGGACTAACTCTGAATAGAAGTTTGCGTAGGTTGTCCTATGCTTTACTTCTTCCCACACCTCGTCTACCTCTTCTAGTAGGACAGCGTAGCCTTCGTGTGGGCTGTGGAAAGCGTTGAAATTTTTTCTGGCTTTGATGTACTCTGTCATAACATCTGACACGAATGTGGCTGGGTTCATAGTACTTCTTTCAATAGACTGCCATATCTGGCAGGCTCCTCATCTGATATCCACATACGGTTACGCAATATACGGAAGTTGTGGTGCAGTTTCCACAACCATGTGCCTGGCTTACATACCAGGCTCTCGACGCTACCTTTTCTCATGGTGCCAGGCTCTGAGCCGGTCACAAAGGCGGCATCGTAGTCTATGAGTAGTAGTTCACCTCGCTCAGCGTATGGATAAGCGAAGTCACGCACAACGCTGTTAGCAGCGTTGATAGTAAAGTGGTTCCAATGGACCATGGTCGGACTGCGATTATCACGCTCAGGGTGAACCCACAGATTAAGAGGTGCTGAGCCATCACAAACTGGATAATCCGTTTCCGGGTTGTATAGCTCAGGACCCACAACAACATAACAATCTCGACCTCGGCCCTGTGAACCAATCGCTGATACCGCAACTTTCTTTACTCGCTTTTCTTGTCTTTCTGAGTTGGCTTCTTGTCGCTTGGTGAATATCCACTCTGCCCAGGACTGGTTATCTTCCGTCCAGCTTTCCCAGCCCCATCCTTCTTTGACTGTGACTTTGCAGCCTTGCCTTTCGGCCGACGCCGCTGTTTCGCTCCAGACATGTGTTTTGTAAACTCCTTTCCTAGTGGGGTACTTTACACCTTTATCAGACTTGCGTACCGGAAATATACCTAGTGCAAGTGTGTTCGGTACCTCTATCGTGACTTCACCAAACCAGGTTACGTACTTTCCTAGGTCTGCTCCTGCCCCAAAGCACTCTGGTGTTTTGTCAGGGTGCTTATCATATACGCTGACCCAGGCACTGCTGAGGTCTTGCTGATAAGCCTCAGGAACAGCAATACCAGACTTAGGAGTAACAACAATGCCACCAAACCCGTTGCTGAGTAGATACTGCTCACACGATACTGGTAGCGCGGTATGGATGCCGAGCCTCTGTGTCCGGTATACGTGCCGCATAGTACCACGTCCCAGCGAACTTGGCGTAGGATAAGACCCGACGCCGATGTAGTCGAAGTCCTCATCAAGCTCCTTTATAAACGGTGGCCCTGGGTTGTCGCCATCCCAACTATCGATACCGACAACCCAGGTTGTTGTACGTGAGCCAAGTCTGGCAGCTATCACTTTACCGACATCTGTAGCAATAACCTTACTAGAAGGATTAGCAGCCCAACTTGCAAGGCTATCTGCAAGACTAGGAGTAGTAAGACTTTCCGTGTAGCAGAGCGCACCAGAAGGAAGTTCGCTTCTATCAATGTCGAAACGGCGTCTACCATCAGGTCCGTAAACTCTTCCTTGCTCAAGCCAATAAAGAGGTTTTCTCGCTGCATTATCCGACCTCAATTCCGGGTACATCGGGCGATGACTCTTCAGTCGGGAATGGTGTCCAGAGGCCATACTCTTTTTCCTTAATCCATAGAACTTCTGTCCTGCTGTCTCGCCCGTCGGCCATGGACTTCGAGTTCTGAACTGAAGATAGGTGAGTTACCTGGTCCCGCCTGAAGCCAGATAACTCCTGCTCATACAATGGACTGCTGTACATGGACAGTACGAACTGGCCTTTGAGGTGCTTGATACGACTGAGGAGTCTCTTGTGGTCGTTGACGCTCATCTCATGCTGGTAGTTGTCTTGTGCAGCTCTTGTGCCAGCTTCATACGGTGGGTCCAGGTAGAAGAGCGTTTTCTCGGAGTCGTACATGTCCAGGACTTTCATAAAGTCCAGGTTCTCTATGACTATTGTTCTGAGTCGCTCTGTGAAGCGTGGTAGTTCCTCTACGTGGTTGTTCCAGGCGAAGGCTACGTCTACACTCTTGCTCACTTTCCACGGTGACTTAACGCTCTCCTCATGGGCGTAGCCCTGGATAATGGTCGTATACCAGCAGCGGGCCCACTCTACTCTATCTTGCCATGTTGTAGGGTTGTCAGTGAGAAAGAGGTCTGACAGCTCCGACCATCGCTTGCGGCATACATAGAACTCTTCTCTACTGTACGGTGTGTGATAGAGTGCATCGTACAGCTCATCACCATAGTCGCGAAGAACTCTAAAGAAGTTCGCTACGTTGCCGATGTCATTGTACACGTCTATACGACTTGGCACCTTGTAAAATGTGATGGCACCGCCACCGCCGAACACATCGACAAAGGTGTCGTGTGGTGGGAAGTGACCGACTATCCAGGCAGAGTCTCGCGACTTACCGCCGTAGTAGATAAGAGGGGTTACCCCCCTCTTATCTTTTGGTACTAGCTTCTTAGGTGCTCGCGACCTTTTAAGCGGTCTGACCATTACTCCTCCGGCAGAGAAAGCTCTATCTCTTCTGTCTCTGGCTCTGTGGTTTCGTTGTGGTTGAGTTCCTGTTCCTCAACCGCTTCTTTCCAGGCCAGCTCCATCAGGGCTTTGTCGCTGAACAGGCTCTTCACCCACAGCCAAAGCTTATTCATAACTCTTTTCTCCTTCTCAACTCAGCTATCAGCTGGTTGGCTTTACGCTGACTGACTTTCTCGCCCTTTGCCACTGTCATGCTAGATGACAATAGGCGCACAGAGTTTGCGCCCTGTTTCCATAGGCGTAGTGCCATGCCAATGTCTGACTCGTCGGGTGTACCATAAGCAGCAACGACAACCTTTTCAGGGTCAAGCTCTGTGTCTTCGTCAGAGGTAGGTTCCAGCCATGCTGTCCACGGCGACTCTTCGCCATCGCTTTCAACACTTTCATACCTCTGCTGGACTGGGATACGACTAACGCTGTCCGCAGTATCTCTCGGCTGTACGAGTGGCTCCAGTCGCACAATGCGGCCATGTCGCTGTACATAGGCCCCACGATGCGAGTTCTGTATGACTTCATGCTTTGTCCAGTACTTCAAAATCAGTACTACGATAGCCACAGCTGCTAGGATGAGCAGCGTGTAGCCAAAGTACACAATCAAACTTCTTGCTTGCCAAATCGCCCAGCCTACCACTACGACGACTATGAGCGATATGGAGAACTCAAGCATTGCTCCTCTTCGCATAAAACTCCTCTATGCACTTAGTGCAGCAGAAGACGCCGCCGCGGTGGTCGCCCCATGCCTTGCTTATGTGTATCTTACGCTGGCAGTTCCAGCAGCGCACGATGTCTGCTAGAACTCTGTAAATCGCTTCTTCAGCTGTCATCGTCTTTGTGCCTCAAGTCTGTGTAAATCTGTGGCTTTGGCGCACACTCTGCGTGGTAATACAGGTTACCGTCCTGGCGAATGATAACCAGGCACTTCACACATATCGGCTTGTGGCAAGCCAGACATACACGGTCGACTCCCACCGGCGTGCCACAGTTGCACCTTGGCATCTTACGCGGTTGGCAGGTTGCTACCATGCTTCTTTACTCCACTCTATCTCTGTCTCGTACTCAGGGTGACCGTGTATCACCTTGAAATGCTTGAAGCTGTCCCAAAGACTGGTAGACTTTGGTGTCGTAGTCCAGTGCACTGCGCACCTGCCGTCACTGAATATGACGCCCTCATACGCTGGCTCACCTTGTGGTGCTGCCGTGCCTTTGTCTACCTGGTCCTGAGGCGGCCTGTGTCGGTAGCCTCTGAATACTATCATGTCACTCCTTGTCAATAAAAGTTACTTGGTGCACTACGAGCCACTTTTCGTAACTTTGCATGGGTATCATCTTGTTGACCACATCGGCCAAAGTGCGGTTAGATGGGTCTCTGAGTGCGTTCTCTATACGCGACCTGTCGAGTCGGTATGAGAGCGTGATTTCCACCTCGCCCTCTTTACCTGGGTACTCCTCTTCGGAGATACCAGTCACCGTTATCGCGTAGCCGTATTGTGGCCTTTTGTCTTGAACCTCATCCCATAGGTCTTGAAGGTCCTCTCTGTTCGGCGGGTTATCCTCATTGCCAGTGTACCATCGCGGTAGCACTCGGCCCTCTCGCTCCATATAGTCTACACCAGCGATACCTGGCACGTGCATAACACGCTCGAACGCGGAGTTATACTTGCCTATGAAACTGTTGATACCCTGTTGCATGGCTTTGAACGGGTTCACGAACAGAGGCTTGGCCTCTCGGCCATGTCCTCTAGCCTCTGTTCGTGACTTGCCTGCTTCAAGACCGCGCAACACTCGGCGCTGATATTCCGCCTTGTAGTCGCGCTTGCGGGCCATGACTACTCCACGATACGCATGTTGTAGGTCTTGCGACCGGCGTTCGTTCTAACGCTCTCAAACACTACGTCCAGTGTGCGGTCCCAGTCGCCTGAGCCGTACCGCGGGAGCAGGGTCTCAACGAACTCCTGCTCGATGGAAGCGCTGCCGAACGAAATGAAGAACGGCTGGCAGTCTTTGCCGTCAACGGCACAGACCTTGACCACCTGGCGATATGCGTGTTTGTACTCTTGCACCTCGCCGGTCTCGGAGTCGATGACTTGCGGCTCGCCTTTGTCGTGCTTGTAAGCGAAGGTAGCCGGGTGCATCATAGCGCCGCACAGAGAAATGCGGCGATTGATATAGTCGTCTACCATTTGGCATCGTGCCTTTGTGTAGGTGTCCGTGTAGGCACGAACCTTGCGGAACAGTTCGTCTGGTGCGTCAGCTGGCAGCACTACTCCGTAAATGAGCTCGATGTCTTTCGGCTGCCACTGTGTGACAGACTGCAGTATGTTGCCCGTGTGTACAGTGACCTGCTGTGAGCCGTCTTCCAGCTCTTCCTGTTTGATAACTTTGTCCGTCATGTCTACTCCTCTGGTAGTTCTTCTAACTCTAATCCTGACTCGTCTACGGGTACAACTTCATCGCCGGCGAAGTCCTGCTGCTCTACTGACAGAGGACCATCTGAGTTATCCTCAATACCCATGAGCTCGTCGAGCATCTCACGGGCAGCTTCCATAGACGTGAACAACTCTGTGAGCTGCTCGTCAAAGGAAGCCTTCAGTTCTGTCAGGGTCGCGTTGCAGGCTGCCAGTGTGATTTCCATACTTGCAACCTTGTTGGCAAGGCTCTCGTACCTATTCTCAAGCGCTTTGATACGCTTCTCGATGGCCGGTGCGAACTGGCCAAATGTAACTTGTGGCATGTTGCTCCTTAGAATGGGTTCTCAAGGTCTGGCGGCTCTGGCGGCCCGTCTTCCTGCTCACCAGCTCTTTTGATGTTACCTAAGAATATGACCTCACTAGCCATTAGTGAGTAGGTGCGTCGCTTTGTGCCGTCTTCAGCAACCCACTCGCGCTCTGTGAGAGAACCGGATACGGCAACTTTGCTGCCTGCCTTTAGGTACTGGTTGCACGTCTCGGCGCGCTTGCCTGATACGAAGACAGGCATCCACATAGTGACCTCAGCCTTTTGACGGAAGTCCCAGTTGTTCACGGCAAGTGAGAAGCGCGTATAGGGGTTGCCTGCCGGGTTGTAGTTCATCTCAGGGTCTCGGCCGAGATTGCCGCTGAAGGTGCAGTTGTTGAGGCTAGAAGGCATCTTTCTTGCCATTTCCTTCTCTAGCGAGCTCGACAGCTATTTGGGTTATGTTGTAAGCGTTCTCACTCAGCTCTTGGGCGAGGTCTGAAACTCTTGAACACGAAGCTTCTACCTGGTCAATAGATGCTTCATTAAATCCGAATAGCGCCGTAACCAGTGCGTGTATTTGTTGCTCCTGGGCCCTGAGGCGGGCCATCTGTGATGCTAGTTGCAATTCTAACTCCTTTGTGTGTGTCGGACAGCGGCGCCGACTGACTCGACGCCGCTAGGAAGTATTCAGTTGTAACGAGTTACCCTCCTTTCCAGAGACTTGTGGCCAAGAAAAAGCCGCCCGCACCAGCTACACCCGATGGCTCGCACCCGATCAGGGTAGCCGGTGCGAGCGGCCTAATCTTGACACAATACAATTATAACATAACCTTGACAAAAAGTCAAGTAAGTTGTATAACAGTTTTTTATAGCTTTTTCGATTAGCATAGCTAAGTCGTTATACGTAGATTATTAAGAGTACTTGACAAAACTCCAACTATATGTTATAATTGTATATGAATGTTTCTACGGGCAAGTCACACTGACTTGCCCTTTTTTGTGAGGCTTTATGTCAGAAGACGTAGTCATAGATACAGGAGCAGCCGAAAATGCCAATGAGGCCGCACAACGTGCCAACGAGGCTGCCGTCGCAGCCGGTGCTGCAGCAATCAACCAGGGACAGCTCATCGAGTCAGTCACGGCCGCCGCTCGTGAAGATGCGGACAGGGCTAGGGCTGAGTCTGAGGCAGCAGCTCAGCAATCCGAGAGTGCTGCCGAGCTATCTGCTCTCACAGCTGAGGTCCTTGCTGCCGAAGTAAGAGCGATGCTCTCCGAGCATGATAAGCGGTTGTCTGCTTTGGAAAGTACGCCAGAGCCAGTCGTAGTGAACAATGAGCAGTCGGCTACTCCTATCAACCCTGCTGAAGTACAGAGTGAAAAAGAAGAGGCTATGGAAGAGAAGCCAGCTGAGCGTTCAAAAGGTAAACATGGGCGAAGGAGAAGGTAGTGCCAGTAACAGAGTCACCTGCTCGGCTTCCAGGGTGGACGCTCATACGCGGACTCCAAAAAGGTGTACGGTACCGAGCGCCAGATGGTACAGAAGTTGGGGCATGGGCTTATAAGACTAGCCTGAAACAATACGAGAAAACAGGGGTAGCCCCACACTCACCTGCTGGTACTGGTTGGCAGAGGTTCCAAAAAGAGCGTGCGTCTTCTTCCCGTCAATCACCGGTGTATGAAGACCTGGTAGCAGAAATACCAGTAGCCGGTGATGAGAGCGTACTAATAGAACTACCAGAGACGAAACCAACGTCAACTGGGCGTACTAAGGCAGGTCTATTTAATGCAAAGGAACTCAGTACTGGACTGCAAACAGTACTGATACTGGTGACCACGTTACTGGCTGTGGCTCTGTCGCTTCCTGAGGCTCAGATGACAGAGACTGAGGTCAAGGCGCTGTCTATACCGTTAGGGAATATTATTGAGCGCTCTAAGTACAACAAAACTATTGGAGCGCTCATAGTTGACAAGAGCGATTACCTGACAATTGGGTATGTACTCTACATTTACTTCGACCGTGTTACTACGGCCGCTAAGGAGAAAAAGCTTGGAAAACCCACTGGAGCTACTCCAGCGCCTCAGCAGCAACCAACCCCAGCCGGAGTTGGGCTTAACGGAGCAACAGCCCCAGGTGTATCCCTCAGAGTTTCACCGACGGGTCTCAGAGGGATTACTGGAAATCTTTGACTCTAAGATGCCTAACTTTGCCGGGCCGCTCGGTATGAGTTTGGGTGTTATCAAAGGCTTCTTAGTAACCAACATCACAAAGGCGCCTGAGGATAAGCTAAGAGCGGAGATGGTAAACCTTAGAGATAAGGTCAACTCCTGGTTAGAGGATGAATGATGACTGCACTGTCAATGGATGACCTGGCTATAAGGCCAGGACAGCGAGGTACAATTCTGGGCGAGACTCAGACTGGGAAAAGCACGCTCGCCGAGCATCTCATTGGCAGGTGGAGAGACGAGTATCCCCGCTCGTTTACTCTCATAGCCGACACCAAGCCACGGTTCAAAGCGTCACGCGAGCTAGATGGTCGTCCAACATCAGTAAGCGGGCGCTACCGTCGGCAAGACTGGGGCGAAGAGATACCAAACTCAGTTGTACTGCCTATGAGAGGTATAGCACAGCTGAGAAGTGATATCAAGATGGCTCGTAGTCTGAAGTACAATGTAGCTATTGTACAAATACCTGAGCGCAACTATGTCAACATCATGTGGTGCGCTTACGCGATAAGGTTTAGCTATGACGATAGACCACCAAAACGACCGCTCCTCATTTACGTCGATGAGCTCAATAACTTTTTCAGAGACGCCCCAAGAGCCGCTAGCGAGCCTATTAAAATGGTCATCACTTCTGGCGCTGAGCGCAGTGTTGGCTTCCTGGGTGCTGCACAACGTCCGAGAAATATCTCAGTCGAAGCAATGGAGTCGATGACCAAGCTCTACTGGTTCTACTCTAGCTACTCTGAGGATGTGAAGCACCTTCGAGCTATGGGAGTTCCGCCACGAGCGAGACCAGCGCCCAACTACTACCAGTTCTACTTCTTCGATAAATACACCAGGCGAGATGGCCTGGCACAGTTGCAGTTGGCACGACCTACAGTGCCGAAGGAGTCACAGCAGTATGCCAGAGGATGAGGCCTACTTTGAGGGAGTAGCCAAAAACTTACAAAAAGAGAACGAGCAGCTCAGGATTGAGATACTAAAGAGCCGCCATAGTAACGCCTACGTAGACCTGGGCGCTATGTTTGACGAGCTGATAACCTGGGTAGAGCACCACTATATATTTGTATTAGTGGTTGGACTTGTACTGAGTTACGTTGTGACTGATGCAGTGTCAGTCGTTCAGCTATGGAGAAAGATATAATGGCGGAAGGTGAAAAAGTTGGTGGTAAGGTAGGTCACTATGTAGACCTGGCAGACCATCCACTTATCTTTGCTATATCACTGGCCTTTGTTATCGTGCCAATCATGGCGCTCCTTAACTGGGGCTTTACAGAACTGGGCTGGCCTGGGCCAGCGGGACTCTTCAAACACCCGTAACAACCACTTGACGGAGTGGCATTACTACGGGCGTTAGGAGTATCCATATGGCAGCGCCCACTGCTCAGGCCACAAGCCAGCAGTTAAGTCCTGGGAGCCGTTTCAGTATACCGCCTTTCACTGATGAAGTTGAGCAGCCAGATAATAACGATGGCCTGCTCTCAAACTTCAGCGCATCTTCACAGGTGCAAGTGCAAGGTATCATTCCATTTATGCAGTCGGACGTGATATATGAGTGGCTAATGGAAGCCACCATCACAGAGACTATCACAGGTACGACCAGCATAGCACAAAGCCCGTACTACCCTGAAATCTACTTCGGGCCTTTCCAGCTCAACCTTCAGTACCAGTATCCAGCAATAGATGTGGCCAGCATGGCCGACCTGTCGCTCGTTACTGAGTTCCGCCCATTCGTACCACAGTCTCTACGCAACCAGAGAGGCTATAACTTCCTAGCCAGTCCCTACAGTACTCAGGTAGCCCAGTACGGAAGCGTCGGTACGTATGCTAATGCTGTAACCGGAGTCCAGGATGTACGTAACGTACTCATGGAAATACCGGCCTGTGTGTACTTCGATGAGTACTATGAGCTGAGCGAGACTGGCGACCCTATCAGCGGTCCTCATACCGGGTATGTAAGTCCACAGAACATGGGCGGGTATGCTCGTGTTGTGACTCCCAGTATCAAGCTCAATCCGCTTATCAACTCTGGCGAAGACCAGAGTCCGTACACTGCCGTAGGTGGGCCTGCTGCTGTGGCATCAGTACAGTTTGGGTTCAGCCGCATAGGTGTACTTGGTAACGTAGACTCGAGCGTACTTCCCCAACCGTCCAACTGGCAGTATAACATTACTCACCTCAGATGGGCTTTAGGCGGAGTGTCTAGGACGAGTATACCTATCAACAGCATCTTCGCTGGCCAGATTATGAGCATCGTATGCAGGCTATACGACCCGACTGCAGGTGCTCCAATCGTCCTGGCGAGTGCGCTCTCATCGGCCAGTAACGCTATCTCGCTCATCTATGGCGGACAGGTCAACCGTTGGGTTGGCAACCAGGCAAGGATGCAGTGGAGATTTGGCAACCAGCACGGCTATATACCACGAGAAGGTGTTATCGTAATCGACCTGGCTATGGACCGTAACGGCCACATCACCAACTCCTACCTGCTCAACACGTTACGTACTGCTGCCGTCAACTTAAGCATGATATTCAGCGGCGCCTTGAGTGCTACTGCATACGCTGAAATCACTATTGAGGGCTTGCGATACGTACCTATGCCTGTCAGGCCAGGAGGGTAAACCATGGCTACGCTTGGTACATCAAGTTCTATTATCAACGGCCAGCTGGTTCCACAGATACGCTCAGCGTTGTTCTTCCCGACAACAACTGGGCCTATCATCCAGGGCGTACCAGCTTCGCCGCCACAATCTGCTGGTGGTGGTAGCAGTGGCATGTCCAGCAGTGCCGCTGCCGCTGGCGCCAACCCCTGGAGCCCGGTACAGTCATCTGTACCGTGGCTCATAGGGATGTTCATCGTAGGCTACCTGATGCTCAGGCATGTACACTGGGGATACTGATGCTCATACTATTCATTGTGCTTATGATACTGGCAGTTGTGCTAGTCATCGTATCGTTTACCGGGCTTCCACAAGCCAGCCACGCGCTTGCCGGTGGCGTGCTGGCTTTGTGGCTCGCGGTACTCATACTGGCCATCATGCAAGGGGTAATTAAGTGAACCTAGCTGGACTAATTGTGGCAGCACTGGGTGCTATCCTGGTCGTTATAGCGCTTCGCGGTACACAGGGGCAAGTACTTCCTGGTCTGTTCCCTACACCGAACCAAGGTAACCCTGGCAACCAAACATGTCCAAGCGGGTGGGACCAGCACAGCTCTGGAAGTACAACGTACTGTACGCCTTCAACCGGAAACAGTGCAACCAGTTGCCCAAAGTGCTTCACTCCATTTAACATTGGAAACCAGCTAGCGTGTCTTCCAGATATCATCGGCCAGATAGAAGGGAAGTGCTAATGGCAGCAGGAAACTATGGAGCTAACAATCCAAACGCTGCCCCAACTCCTGCAGTGAGAAGAGCAGCAGTTGTACCGCCTCATGGTGGCGCTGCACCGGCTAACCATCCTGCTTACCATGCAGCAAAGCCACCACCAGCGCCAAGTCCTACAACGAAAAGAACTGCAGCACCAAGGACTACAGCACCGGCTTCTACTGCACCACACATAAGAGCGACGTACTATACGCCAAAGAAAAAGTCATCGGGCGGTATCAGTGGCGGCAGCGCAAGCGTCATTCTGGTGCTAGGCATTGTGATGATACTGATTACTCAGTGGAAAACAGTGGTCGTACCTGCTGCTGATATCATATGGAATAAAGGAAGTACTACTAGTATCAGTGTCGTTGACTGGAAAATACCTCTTGGCATGGCGCTGCTATTGTTGGTCATGATTTTTGTAGCTACCATCAACGCGGACTTGGCAGGCTTTATGACTCTGATAATGTTTGCGTTCTTAGCAGTGTACCTTGTAGAAACAAACGGTGGCGGAGTTACATCGCTTATCAACTGGCTGAACCCCAACCCACCGAGTCAAACAAAAGCAGGCGCTCCGGCGCCGACAGGTTAAAGGAGCGCTCAATGCCTCACCTTCCGACTCTCATATGGATACTTGTCATCTTAGTTGCAGGGTACTTCCTTCTGAGGTACCTAGGAGTAATCTAAATGACTAAACAAATAGTTGAGGTAATCAGCTGGTTCGTACTGGCAGCCTTAGCCGTATTAGTTGTGATGAACGCCAGTAAGGTAGCTACTCTTGTTGGTAGTGCCGGCGGGTTTATGACAACTGAAACCAGCATGTTTACCGGCTCCAACTACGGAACTTCCAACTACGGTAAAGCCGCATGAGTAATCTAAGTTCAGGTAAAACAAGCCGTATGCCACCCCATCCTGGCCAGGCTCTTATGTTTGTGCGTGATACCAACCTGGAGACTGGAAGCAGACTACCAGAGTCCTTCAACTACATCGCACCTGTAGTTAAGTATGCACCGGCTCAGTTCCAGCCTGGGCCGGTGTACCGGAGCGGGCTAGCCGCTTCTATCGGTCACCAGCCTTGGAACTTTACTGACGCATGGACTGCATATAGTACTCCGAGCCAAATGGACTGGGCCTATAGCCCAGGATACCGTGGCACTCAGAGTGCTGCATCGTATGCGTTATCCCAGCAGGCTATGATGCAGTTACTACAGCTAAGGAGTGTAAACGCAAGCAATGGCTGATACTGCTGACGTACAGCACCTTACTGAACACGAGGAGCTACTACAAAAGAAAGAGGAGCGCCTGCAAATGGCGCATCAGAGGCGTATGGAACAGGAACCTGGTCACGTCAGTAAATCGCCAGGTAAAGGCGCTGGCGAGTTCTTCTCATTCCTGGGCGAGCATAAGATGCTTTTTCTAGGCATAGGCGGCGCTGTGGTTATCATAGTGATAATATACTATGTTATCCAGGCCAACAATGCTAACAGTGCAAACTCAACTGCTAACCAGAGTCCTAACCTGACGAATGGCGGGTACATGCCTTCCGACATATCGGCACAGCTTGCTTCTATTAACGACCAGCTATCCAGCCTGGGCGCTACTCTTACTAGCCCTGGCAGCCCTACCACTAACCCGCCGCCAAACAACGGCGGCGGTGGTGGAGTAACTGGTGGGTGCGTTACAGATGGTAGCTGTGTCAAGCCGGTACTACCTGACTGGGTAGGCGGTACTGCCCAAATTATGCAGCAGGGTAGCGATTACTTCCTAGTACAAGGTAACAAGCGTATTAACCTAAATACGCTATTCCCTACCGGCACTACCTTTGCAGGCGGCGGTGGTGGGCGAGCATGGTATACTCTACCAGGTGGTCAGCAGACTTTACTAGTTGCTCACGGATTTGGAGTTAATGGATGGCGCGGGCAAGACCTGGTATTCATGCAGTCCACGCCTAAGGGACTGAGAACCATATCGAGTGGTGTCTAATGCCGAAGAAAGTAGAGCGCCGCTTATGGCGAGAAGCTAGAGAGAAGTTTCCTGGCGATAAAGATAAGCAGGAGCACTACGTATACGGCACGATGAACAAACTTGGTATGCTGTCTCACCACCATAAAGGAGAGCAGGAGAAGCACAGAGAATGAGTCTATGGGCGCCTACATACTTAGAGCAAATGGCTCAGTGGATATCCAACCAGTCCATCTCCATGTACGGTCGGTGGAACGCACCGAGCGGCGCTAATGAGGGCGGAGTTGACCTACCATCACCCGGCGGGACTCCGGTATATGCGCTAGCCAGTGGAGTTATTCAGGGCGTTGGAAACTTCTGGCACGGCGGCGGTAACTGTCTCTACCAAGGCGGACCTGGATGCACACCTGGGTATGGTGTGGTTACGACCAGGGTTACTGTTCCTGGTTATGGTCTGCAAGACCTATACTACCAGCATATCAACCTGGCTAACGGCCTTGCCGTAGGTCAGACAGTACAAAAAGGGCAGCTACTTGGCACAGTAAACTCAGCAGTGGGAGAAGTAGAGATGGGCTTCAACGCAAACTGGGGCGGCGTATGGGGCAGCAACCATCCAGCTAGCTGGGCCACTGACCCACGTCCTATGCTAGCGGCGCTTATGGGACAAAGTGTACCTGGCACTATAGGCGGCAGCGGCCCTGCTTCTTCTGATATAGTCAGTAGTATCATGGGCGCTATTGGACTACCTAGTGCTGCTTCTGTGGCTGACTTTATGCAGCGCCTAGGTATTGTATTCTTGGGCGGCGTCATAGTGCTTATAGGTATCTTAGTAGTATTCTTCTCAAAAGGAACTAACCAGCAGGTGAGCAGTTGAGCTATACAAGACAGCAGTGGATAGTCGGGTTCCTCAACGCATTAGGCAATAGTAACCCAACACAAAATACAGTCAATTGGGTATCGGCATGGTCGAGCAGTGAATTCTCACCAGGGCTGAGCCAGGGCCAGGTAGCACAGAATAACCTACTTGCAGTGGCCAGTGGCTTTGCTCCATATGGTGGTACACCATACAGCACCAACTCAGCAGGTGTTATGGCGTACCCATCATTCACAGCTGGAGTAGACTCTGCCGCTGCATTTCTTAAGACGTTCGGCTACAGTAATCTAGTAAGCGCACTGTCTACTAATAACGAAAGTGCGTTGGGATTTGGCACTGGTACACCATCAACAGGAGTAGCAAACGACCTCTGTAGATGGAGCGGTGGCGGGTCATATACAGGCGGAAGCGGATGCGCAAGTGGTTCAGGATACAACGGCTCATCGTTTGTATCTAACGCAGGTGAAGGACTAACATCAGTGTACAGCTGGGGCAATGCAATCAGCGGTCTGTCTGCTATAACAGCTTCAACAAACAATACGAACAATACAAACAACAGTGGTATCGGCAGTCAAATACTTAGCGCTCTTGGACTACCAAGCGCTGCATCAGTACAAACGTTTATTGACCAGTTTGCGCTTGTCTTTTTTGGCGCGCTAATCATACTGATAGGTATACTCATCCTATTCTTCAGTAGTGATGCTGGCAAGCAGACAACTAAGACTGCAGCAAAAGTGGCAATGATGTGAGCGACCAGCTACCTACAATTGACCTATCGACGGCAGTCGTAGGTGATAGCGGTTCTGTCACCAAAATACCAGTAGGTGGCGCTTATAGCCTGAACAACCCTGGTATGTTAAGAGTGTTCAATGAGAGCGGGTGCGGTCTCAACATACAGTTCAACGATGGTACTGACGACTTCGTTCCTGCTGGTGCATGGCCTATATTCCCTCTAGGACCTAACGTTACATCGATGACATGGACAGTTCAGTACATCATACCGAACGCTCCCATAGCACAGATGGTTCTAGTTTACTATTATCCAGGCGAGCCGATACCACAGAACGTTGTACTCGGCAACAGCCCTATCGGTATCACAGGGAATGTAACTACGAGTAGCGTACAGTCGTTGAGCAATGAAGGGAACCCGGATGGACAACTTGTTGTAGACATCGGCGATGTAACAGTCGCTGACCTAATTAAGCTGTTCACTGACCACTTCTTCTTTAAAGTAGACCAGAGCGGCACCGCCCACAGCGTGCTACAAGGTAACACAAGTGGCAACCCGCTGCAGATAGGACAGGCCGGTGATATAGCAGAGGTGCTTGGTAAGCTGACAGTCGACCAGGCCTTGACAGCATTGCTCGGTGCTGCTGTGACAAACGGACTGGTAACCGATACGCTCGATGTGACTGGCATAGCTACCTTCGTGGGTGAGCCAGTGTTCGAGTCAGGGTTTGGAGCTCCAGCATCAACGGATATTCACCAGAACGTTGACTCAACTAACGCCATCTTCCATGATATAGGTGGTGTACATATCCTGAAGTCTACCTCATCTGGTGTGTATATTGGCCAGAGGCTCAACCTACTATCAGGCTCTATGACACGTATCAACGGCGGCAGTGTAAACGGCACCTCTGGCAGTGCTATAACAGTAACGCACGGCCTGGGTGCTGTGCCAACTATTGTACTAGCTACACCAAACCTGGCTCAGCCAGGCAGTGCCACCATAGGCATAGGTAACATAACCAGCACAACCTTTGAGCTGACGTTCGGAGCTGGTGGCAACGCCATGTGGCTAGCAATAGCACTATGAATGAAATAACACTACGCGAATACCTGGAGTTACAGATATCGAACGCCCAGCGCGCTCTTGAGGTACAGGCCAAAGAGTACGAGCGGCGCCTTGAGTCGCTCAACCATGAGGCCGAGCAGCTAAAGTCTATGCAGCGGACATATGTGCAGCAGGACACGTTCAATAGTATGATGAGCCAGGTAGACAAAGACTTGAGACTTCTCAGAGAAGATAGAGCTGGTCAAATGGGGCAGCAGCGTGTAACGCTCATTGTCATAGGAGTAGTGGTATCAATTGTCAACATAGCTGTAGATGTCATACTAAAGTTAGTTCATTAAGGAGTGATTATGCCGTCGCTAACGAACGTTAATCCTACCGTACTATATATCGGACTGCTAGCTCTGGCGCTAGCGTCCGGCGTAGGAGAGTACGGCTTCAAGGTAGTACCCGGTGGTACCACCAGCACCATTGTAGGCGTGCTATTCGGCGGTGGACTCATGCACATAGGAGTCGCAACTGGCAATGTCATAGCAACATCGCCAGCTACGTCAAGCTCGACCTCTACTCCGAGCACGATGCGATAGGAGCAAGATGAAGTTCTCTGATATTAAGAAAGCTTACGATGATATCAACGACGCCATAGAAGGTTGGCCTGACAAGGTTCTAACAATCCTGATACTGCTGAGTGCTGCTGCTGCAATAGTAATAGCACTGGCCGGTACGCCAGCCATGAAAGGCATCACGCTGGCCTGGATAATCATACCATAAGGAGAGGTTATGTTTCACATTAAACCAGCTGAGACTGTGCTCTATGTAGCGATAGCGCTAGCCATCTGCTTTATCGTTTTCCCTGAGTTCTTTATAGATACACTCGGTGATAAGATAGCGCCAAGTGTAGACAGGCTGGCCATGTCGTGGCTAACAGAGCGTGGCGTGGCCTTCAAAGAGGCTAAGGAAAAAGATGGCTAACGCATCAAACACACCTGACAAGTGGGACCTGATGTACCAGGGTTTCATGCAGGCTCACGAGCATCAGATAAACATGATGGCCGGCTTAGTGGTGCCTAAGACACCCATAGACCCAGGAGCCTTCTTCGACGAGAGCTCTAGTGTTAGTGACGCAACCGAGACATTCATCAATAAGCAGGTAGATAGGCCAGCGCTCATTAACTCTATCATGGTATATCTAAGCGCACCTGGCACACTGACCATAGGCGACAGAATTATACCAATGGGCAGCGGACTTACAACTATCAGCAACATAGACATGGTTGTGTTACCACAGCACAAGGTTACGCTAGAGTGCCCAACATCAGGAGCCATGTTTATAGAGCTAATGGGTAGAGTCATCAGTGGCACTAACTGGAGTGTTGTATGAGCACTGCTGTAACTAGTACAGGCATGGGCCCT
>Ga0307374_10007271_pt1 | contig 16971 bp, 13 predicted proteins | sample OX3MG_FD_202532 | JGI IMG/M metagenome (GOLD analysis project Ga0307374, IMG submission 202532) | Soil microbial communities from Risofladan, Vaasa, Finland - OX-3 | ecosystem: Environmental > Terrestrial > Soil > Coastal area > Acid sulfate soil | place: Finland: Risofladan, Vaasa | collected... | reverse complement strand
CCCGACGGCACCAAGGGCATCCGCCTCGGTCAGAAGTTCAAGAAGATGGGCATTCGCGCCAGCCACACTGGCGAGGTGGTCTTGGAAGACTGTCGTATTCCCGGACGGTGTCTGCTCGGCGGTAAGAAGAAACTCGACGAGAAGATCGCTCGAGCGCGCGAGGGCAAGCGCTCGCAGTCTCAGGCGGCCATGGCCACCTTCGAGGCGAGTCGACCGGCCGTGGGCGCCCAAGCGCTGGGTATCGCACGCGCCGCCTACGAGTTCTCCCTCGACTACGCCAAAGAGCGAAAGCAGTTCGGTCGCGCGATCATCGAGAACCAGGCGATCGCTTTCAAGCTCGCCGACATGAAGATGCAGATCGACGCCGCACGATTGCTCATTTGGCGAGCGTCATGGATGGCCGCCACCCGCAAGCCCTTCCTCAACGGTGAAGGCTCGATGTCCAAGCTCTACGCTGGCGAGACGGCCGTCAAGGTCACCGAAGAGGCGATTCAGATCCTCGGTGGCTACGGCTATATTCGCGAGTATCCGGTCGAACGCTGGCATCGTGATTCGAAGATCTACACGATCTTCGAAGGGACCAGCGAGATCCAACGACTCATCATCGCTCGCGCGATTTCTGGCGTTCATATCAGGTAGTGCACGCCGCAAATTAGAGGGCTTTTGGACTTCCCAGTGGCAACACATCCTGATTTAGTCTTCGTCGCGGGCCGTCACGCATAGACCCACAAATCGGATTAGTGGGTCTATTCCTGGGTCGATCGACAGGCTCCGTTTTCCGGTTCGTCGCCCAGACTGCGTCCATGTCGAGATCCGCGCGGACGCACGCCATCGACAGCCAGAACCCGGTTAAGGATTGACGCCGGAAAATGGATCCGCTTGCCGTGTGCTATCAGCCGCTCAAATATGTCCGACGAACGGCATCGGGGCTGCCGAGGATCTGCTCCCGGCGCAAAGTTCTTCGCGCTCCCGACCATCGGAACTCCGGTGGGTCCCTCCGCCGCGGCTCGCTCGTTCCTAGGTGTCCAAGGACAGTTCTCGCGCAGTGTCTGGTTGGTCTGACAGAGCGCCGACTTCGCCGAGGAGCCGCTGGAGGGCCCGGATCTCGTCGCGCAGTGCCCTCCGCCCTTTCGCGGTGATCTTTACCCAGGTGCGTGGGCGGCCATTGCCCGTTGTCTTGCTTTGGGCAACGAGGCCGGCTTCTTCCAGCGCCTGCAGGTGCCGGCCAAGGTTGCCGTCCGTAACACCGAGCGTCGTCTTCAGGTGCCTGACGTCTGCTTTAGCGAGACCGCTCAACGACGCAAGGATGCCGAGCCGTACCCGCTGATGCACGTCGTCGTCGAGGTCATGGATCGGGTGCGGAGTCATCGGCCAATCCTCGCTGATGCCACCATGAGCACCGCCGCGTATGCCGCGAACTGAACCGCTACGGCCACGTTGCCGCTGAGCGTGCCGGCGACGATGAACGAGATTGCGAGCATCGTCACCGCCGCGATAGCGATGGCTCGGCTGTGAACGAATCCAGCGAGAGCCAGCAACGCGAGCGCGTTGACCACGAACGGGCCTGCGATATTCAGCCACGCTACGCCATGATCGGTCCCGTTACGTGAAGTAGCGGCGCCGCCGCAGAGTGCGATCGCGGCGACTCCCAGCCACGGCCAGAGACGGGCCCGGACCCCGCGCTCGCGGGCAACCCGCCTGTACTGCATCCAGGCCAGAGCTGTGACAGCGAGCAGTGCAATCCCGACAGCAGGGCCGAGGTGATTGCGTCCGACGAGCAATGCAACCGGGCACAGCACGATCCACGCGAGGGCTAGCAACCGCAAAGGCACGGCCATCGCGGTGCGCACTAGCCCGTCCACCCGACGCTTGGTGGCGGCCGTTTCGGCCAGAGCCAGCTCAGCCGCGATCGGATCCATTTGAACTCCTTGACAAATCTTACTCTGTGTGGCAGAGTTAACCCGAAGCAACTCTGCCACACAGAGTATCAAAAGGAAGGGATCCACGCCATGACAGCAATCGCGCTACTCGTTGCACTGTTCCTCGGGCTCCTCTTCGGCTGGGGCTGGCGACAACTAGTCGCCGTCGGCGTGGTGTGGTACTGCGCCCTCGCCCTTCAGACGGCGTACATCGCGCACGTCGGGCGGAACGCATTTGGCGGCAAAAGCGGCCTCGACACTGTCCACTGGTGGGTCTACTGGACGCTCCAACCAATCCTGCTGGCTGTCGCCGCCGGACTGCTCTGGGGCGGCTCGAAGGCGCGTGAAGCTATCCGCCGCCGCGCCGCTCGGCGCTCCGACGTCGCGTAGCTGTTGGGGCTTTGTCGGCGACGGGTGAAAGCTGACCCCGTGTCGTGTCGATGCCCGAATTTTTACCCAGTGCGGTGCAAGTGCTCGATCGTCACGCTGCTGCGAACTCGTATTCGTGGAGTAGCCCCCCGAGTCGGCCCCGGCGGCGGATGGGTTGGACGGTCGCGGTCGATGGCGGCTCAGCGGCGCTTGCGATCCGCGCCTCGTTATCGCGCGCGCTATTTCGGGAATCCGTATCCAATAGCTGAATCCTCACAGTGTCAAGCATTTGAGCAACCGGAATCGTGTTGTTCAATATCGCCAACTTGCTCTTCGCCAATCGACGTACGATTTCGCGATGCGCTATCTGTTCTCCTGCACCGCGGCTGAAGGACATTTTCGGCCGCTGGTGCCACTCGCCCAGGAAGTCGCGTCTCGGGGGCACCAGGTTGTGTTCGCCAGTGCAAATTCGTTTCGAGATCGCGTGGGCTCTGCCGGATTCGAATTGCTCGCGGCTGGGATTGATCGGGATGAGCTTGAGTTGCGCTTCGAGTCTTTTTCAGAGAAGTTGCGGGCGATCGAGCCTGGTGAGCGGAGGTCGCACGCATTCGCCTGGCGATTCGGCGCCATTGATGCTCCGGCGAAGGTAGAAGAATTGCTGGAGGCAGCGAAGAGTTGGCGGCCCGACCTGATTGTCCACGAATCAGCTGATCTTGCTGCACCGCTTGTTGCGGAGGCCTTGGGCATTCCTTCCATACATCAAGGATTCGGACGTCGAGTACCGACGGCTTGCTTTGAGCAAGCGACACTGGAGGTGGAACCTCTCTGGGACGCCCTAGGACTCTCCCCCGCGCCGCTAGGCGGATCGTTCCGTGGCGGCTACATCGACATCTGCCCTCCGTCTCTTCGCCCGTCCGCCGGGAACGATGGGATACCGGTGTTGGACATGCGGATTGCCACAACTCTCAGGAGTAGTGCGACCCCTTCTTGGGGCGCACGTTTCGCAGACGGGAAGACGGTCTACGTCACGCTCGGAACGATGTTCAACGATCTCTCGGTTTTTCGTGTCTTGCTCGAGGGCCTCGAACAGGTCGACTGCGTCGTTGTAGCCACCGTCGGAAGAGACAAAGATCCGAAACTGCTTGAACACTCGCTGGCAAACGCGATCGTTGAGCCCTACATACCTCAGGATGAGGTGTTTCCACATGTCCAAGTTACGGTTTGCCACGGTGGTTCGGGCTCGATGCTCGCCGCGCTCGCGCACGGCATCCCAATGCTCATGATTCCTCAGGGCGCAGACCAATTTGAGAACGCATTTGCTTGTCGAGAGATCGGCGCAGCCCTAGTCCTTATGCCTGACGAGCTTTCGCCACGTTCCGTCTCGTCGGCGGTGACGATGCTCCTTGACGACGCGAAATACACTGAAAATGCGCGACGGGTGGCAGCGGAGATTTGGACGATGCCGTCGCCAAGCGCAGTTCTCGCCATCCTCGCGGACCGACTCGACCATTGACGCCTCGAATGAGCCTTCGCCATTTCAACCAAGTGTGTAAAGGTAGCCCAAGACTTATGTTCTGGGGAGCTCGCTCGCGAGGCTCTTTGTCTCTTGAGGGTTCCGTTTCTTCTCCGACGCGAGGTCATGACTTGGCGGCCCCGAAAGCGGCGAAGCCGGCGATCAGTGCGGTGAGCGCGTCACGCCAGATTTGGACTTCCTTACCCGTTTTCATCAATCCGCGCAGTTCCACTGCTGCGAGTCCTTCACAGAGCGCATGAAACTCGCAGGCGGCGTCGCCAACTGTGCGACGGCCGATCAAGCCGGCGTTCTTGACTCGGGCTACCCGTGTCTCGAGGCCGGTGAAGGCCTCCGCTCTGGCAATGGCAACTTCGCTGGCCAGCGAGGGCGGGCCCACGGTTCGCTGCACGGCAATCCGGAACAGTGAGGGGTGCCCGATGGCAAAGCGCCGAAAGACTGCAACGCCAGCCTCCACGAGGTCGGCCGCTGGGTCCTCTGTGGTCGGTAGCGCTGCGATTGCGGCGCCGAGCATTTCGAATGCGCGGTTCCCAAGGGCAACGAGCAGACCGTCCTTGGAGCCGAACAAGCTGTAGACAGCGCGTGTCGTCGTCCCGACGTCCCCGGCCAACCCTCGAACGGAGAGGGCTTCGATCCCCGCCAGCTCAACGGTGCGCTCCGCAGCCTCGAGCAACGCTTCGGCCGTTCGCTGGTCGTGCTCCCTGGGCCTTCCCATCCTTGACACCATACCGTAACACTGTTACGTTATGGTGTATCGTAACTACGAATGAGGTGACGAGAGGTCAGCCATGAAGATCGCAAAAGGATCAAGTATCGAATCGTCGAGCGATCAAGGGGAAGGTATCACCAAGACCATTGCGGGACTTGCCGTAGACGACACCGGTGACTCAGATGATCGAGTTCCCCTGGTCCTGCTCCACGGATTGAGCTTCGATCGCAGAATGTGGCGACCGTCCGTGGCCGCGCTGCGCCGCACCGACCCCCGTCGCCGTGTCGTCGCACTGGACCTACCCGGCCACGGTGATTCTCCAGGATGGCCGTCCTACACCCTGGAAAGCGTCGCTCAGAGCATTCACCGTGCCGTCGAGGAGGCGCAACTGGAATCGCCCGTCGTCGTCGGGCACTCCATATCCGCGGTTATCGCCACGATTTACGCCGCCCGATACCCCACCCGCGGTGTTATCAACGTTGACCAATCACTCGAGGTAGCTCCCTTCGCTCACCTGATTCGGTCCCTCGCTGACCAGCTCCATGGACCCGGTTTCGCGGGCACATGGGAAATGATCGCGGCCAGCATGCACATCGAGCTGCTTGATGGGGCCGAGCAGGAGCTCGTGCGATCAACCTCTCGCCCTCGACAAGACCTCATTCTCGCGTACTGGCAAGAACTTTTCGACCGGCCCGTCAAGGAGATCGAGGATTTCGTCGCCGTGGCGCTCGCCGCGCTACGCGCCTCCGCTGTTCCGTACCTGGTGGTTGCTGGTGCTGAGCTCGAGCCCGATTACCAAAAGTGGTTGGGCACAGTGCTGCCGCAAGCCACTGTCACCGTATGGCCGGGAAGTGGCCACTTTCCTCAAGTCGCTCACCCCGACCTCTTCGCTGAGTGCCTGGCCAGTACGGCGTGCTGGCCGACGGCTCGCTGAAACAGGCGACGCGGAATTGAGTGGTCAACTTCAATGCTGAAGGCGACCTCGTAGAGTGCGCGGTCGCGGCTGATCATCAGCCGTGCGATTTCAGGTGTCCAGATTCGGTAGTTGTCCCATCGGCCAGCGAGAGGAAGTCCTCGTCTTCCTGGGCGGTGTGGAATTGCAAGATCGCGTGGAGTTCATACAGGATGCCCCGAAGTTCGACAATGTCCGCATCATCGACACCGTCGGCGTCGATGTCTTCGAGCAATTGGCCCAGTCTGCGGATCTGGTGCTTGATCTCGACGTGGGCCCTGCCCATCGTGGCAGCGAGGTTCTGCTGGCCCGTTATGCGGCCTAGCTCTGGATAAAGTTCGCGCTCTTCAGCTTCTTCATGGGGGAGGACCTCGGTGAAAAGGACCTGGTATTCGTGGACGACCTCGGCGAGGGCCGATCGAGCGTCAAGCGTGCCGAGTTGGTCGGCCACCCTTCGTAGCTCCGCTATGTCCATTCGAATCGACACATGCTCCTCCCAGAATCGCTTTGTAATCGCAGCGTCTTCGACGCTCAATCGGAGGAGACCGGGTGTGACGCGAAGGGCCCTAAGCGCATTGAGGATCGCTATGACGTCAATCACTTCTTGGAGTACCGCGCCGTCTACGGTGGGAAGCAGGCCGGCGGCCGCAGCACACATTGCCAATAGCGACATCCCCATACCTGCAATGACGCTTTGGCGCGCAATACGCACCGTACGGTGCGCCAGGGCGATTGCCTCACCGAGCCGCTCGATCGTATCAACCGTCAGAACGACGTCGGCCGCCTCCGTCGCGGCTGATGTGCCTCTCGTGCCGATCGCGACGCCGACGTCGGCCAGGGCGAGTGCCGGCGCGTCGTTGATGCCGTCCCCGATCATGATGGTTGGCGCGGATGCCGACTCGATGCGAACAATCTCGAGCTTCTCGGAAGGTGTGCGCTCGGCGAGAACGTCGTCCACCCCAATGACGGCACCGACGGTCTCAGCGACTTCGACGCGATCTCCAGAGACCATGACGATTCGCGAGACGCCATAGCGGCGCAGGGCGCGAATCGTTCGCGGTGCTTCAAACCTCAACGGATCCTCGAAGACGAGTACGCCGGTGGGTTCGCCGTTCAAAGAAACGACTACCGTGAGCGACCCGTCCAGACGAGCGCGGCGCAGTGCGGACTTGGCCCACGACGGCGTCGCGAGTATGCCGGTCGATGCCGCGTGTCCGACTGAGACCCGACGATCAGCCACGGTTCCTGAGATTCCTTCACCGAGGACCTCTGTGACGTCGTGAGGGACGATGAGGGTCAGTCCTTTCTCAAGCGCCGCCCGGACGATTGCGCTGGCGAGCACGTGGGGTGAAAATTGATCCAGGGATGCGGCAGCGCTGAGAATCACGTCGGGGTCGACGTCATCGGCAGTCACGATCTCGACCAACTTCGGATCACCCCGAGTCAAGGTGCCGGTCTTGTCCATGAGCACAGTGGTGCATTGAGCCAGGCGTTCGAGAACCGCGCCGCCCTTGATCACGATGCCCCGCCGTGCCGCTCTGGAAAGGCCCGAAACGAATGCCGCGGGAGCGGCGAGTATCAGTGGGCACGGTGTCGCCACGACAAGAAGGGCGACCGCGCGGTCCGCTCCCCCCAGGGTCCATGCGAGCGCGGCTCCGATCAGCGTAAGGCCTAGGAAGCCGAGGGCGTAGCGATCGGCCAGCCTGACGAATGGAGGTTGGGAGGACTCGGCGTCACGAACCAGGCGCACGATGCTCGAGTAGGTGCTTTCGGCGCTGGTCGTGGTCGCGCGCATGTCGAAGGGCGCGCCAGCATTGAGCGAGCCGCTGCGGAGGTCCTCGCCGCGCACCTTTTCGATGGGCAGCGACTCACCGGTCAGAGCCGACTCGTCCAACGTCGCCGAGTCCGACGCAATCATCCCATCCACCGGTACAATTTCGCCGGTCGCGACCATGAGCAAGTCACCGGCCACCACGTCAACCAAATCGACGGTTGTCAGTTGATCCTCACGGTAAAGATGAGCATCATGGGGAGCTCGTTCGAGAAGGGCTCGCAGGTCGCGTCGAGCCTGGCCGGCCGCCCACATCTCGATGGTGCCGCCACTGGAGAGCATTACGCTGACCACGGCTGCGGCGAGGAATTCACGCACTGAAAGTGCACCGATCAGAGCCAGCAAGGCGATGATGTCCACTCCCAATTGGCCGCGACGAAGGCTGCGTGCGGTTGATATCAGGGAGAAGACGATGCCGACGGCGGCGGAAGCAATCCAGCCAACATTGCCCGGCTCCGATCGAGACGCGAAGTGCAGGATCGCACCCACAATGAGGCCCGACGTTGCCAATGTCAGGCTCAGGTACGGAACGAGGCGTCCCCTCGCGTTTTTCACCTTGTCGGCGCGTTTCGCGACATATATCCATTCTCCCGCGTACGAAACGTGACACGGTAGGGCCCAATGTCCTTTTGGAGAGTGGCCGTAGAAATACCATGAGACCTGTTCAGGGCATCTGTAGTCCTGGCGTTGGCGTTATCGGCTGATACGAGCCAAAGCGCGTACGCGTGGAGCAAACTGCGCTTGGGCCCTCCGTCGAATCCCGACAAGATCGGCGCGTCCCATTCTCGAGTCCCCGCGCGACCTCAACTTCTTGCCGGTGCGGCAGTGACGTCGTCGTGCACGCCGTGGCGACTCGTGATTCTTTGTGTCACGATCAAGAGCGCCATCGCGACAATGCCGATGCCAAAGGTTGCGACCAGTACCTCAGTCGGTAGTCGCAGCGCGAAGAACCTTCGAACTGTGTCAATGGGGAACAATAGGACGAAGCCGGCGGCGACTGCTCCAATCAGCAGCGACCGGCGCCAGGTCAGCGGTAACGCAACCAGCGCGAGCACGGTCAGGCTGAGCAAGAGGGTTACAAGCGTTGCGGCCGTGCGCTGCTCGACGAGCGGAAGGTGATGGGATCGAGCCAGTGCGAACGTTGCGAAGACGGACGCCGCCACTATGAAGCCGGCTGGGATTGCGAAGCGGAGGACCCGATTGACGAATCCGGGCGTATAACGGCGCAGATTCGGTGCGAGGGCGAGGAAGAACGCGGGTATGCCAATGGTCAACGAATCGATGATCGTGAGATGTCGCGGGAGGAATGGAAATGGCCAAAGAAAGAAACTGACGGTCAAGGCGAGGATCGTCGCCCACGCCGTCTTCGCGATGAAGATGTTTGCCACTCGCTCGATGTTGGCGGTAACTCTCCGTCCTGCCGCCACGACGTCTGGCATCGTTGAGAAATTTCCGTCGAGTAGGACTATTCGGGCGACCGCCTTCGTGGCCGGAGCCCCTGAGCCCATGGCGACGCCTATGTCGGCCAGCTTGAGTGCCAACGCGTCGTTGACGCCGTCGCCCGTCATCGCTACGGTGTGGCCCCGGGATTGCAGCGCCCGGACCATGGCCTGCTTCTGACGTGGTGTCACGCGACCAAAGATCGAACTCTTTTCAACGATTCTCCCGAGTTCAATCTCGTCGTCGGATAGGTCGCGAGCGTCCACAGGTTGACCCACAGCGGTCATACCAACGCTCGAAGCGACAGCGGCGACGGTGAGTGGGTTGTCACCCGAGATCACCTTCGTGGCAACGCCTTGTCGTGCAAAGTAGGCGAGCGTCTCAGCGGCATCGTGCCGGACCCGTTCGGCGAAGAGTACGAGTGCGGCAACGTGTAAATCGGGTGGCAGAGTCGCGCCCTCAAGACGTGCATCACTGTGAGCCAGTACAAGAACCCGCTGTCCAGTCGCTGCCAACTCATTTACCCGCTGGAGTGTCGATTCGTCACCCCCAAGTAGCACCATTTCCGGCGCCCCGAGCACCCAAGTGCCATGACCGCCGAAGCTCGCCGCGCTCCACTTTCGCGAAGACGAAAACGAGACGGAGCCATCACGAGTCCATCCGTCGACAAGCGGGAACGCGAGACCAATAGCTTCGAGAGTTGCGTTCGCGTCGTCGTCGTGCGAGAGCGCCCCGAGCGCTGCCTCGACAACCGATCGCTCTTCGAACAGTTCGATCCGATCGAAGACAATGGTCCCGTCGGTGAGTGTCCCCGTCTTGTCAAAACACACGACATCGACTCGAGCGAGCGCTTCGATTGCGGAGAGTTCCTGAACCAGCACATTGCGGCGCGCCAGTGATACGGCAGCCAGCGCGAATGCGATGCTCGTCAGGAGGATGAGTCCTTGAGGCACCATACCTACCAGTCCGGCGACGGTACCACTGACGGCGTCACGCACGCTCTCCCTTTCGTGGAGTTGACTAACGAGCAGGATTGCCCCGACGGGGAAGATCGCCCAGGTTACGTATCGAAGTATCCGGTTAATGCCATCGATGAGCTCGGACCTTGCCGGTGTGAAGCGCCGCGCCTCGTTTGTCAACCGGCGCGCGTAGGCGTCTGCGCCTACGGCGGTGGCTTGGTAGCGGCCGGCTCCCGCGACGACGAAGCTGCCAGAGAGCACACTCGCTCCAATGCTCTTGTCGACCGGTTCCGCCTCTCCTGTGAGCAGGGATTCGTCTACTTGAAGACCACTGGTCGATCGAACGACCCCGTCGGCCGCAATCTGATCACCCGAGCGAAGGCACACCAGATCATCGAGGACGATTCCCTCGATCGCGACTTTCTCCTCCGCGCCGTCGCGTATGACGGTGGCCCAAGGGCTGTTTAGTACTGCGAGGTGATCAAGGGTGTATTTCGCTCGTAGTTCTTGAATGATCCCGATGATGGCATTGACGATGAGGACAACACCGAAGAGTGCGTCGCGCAGTTGTCCTACGGTGACGATGGCCACGAAGAGCGTGCCCAGAATGAAGTTGAATCTGGTGAGAATGTTGGCTCGAAGAATCTCGCCGACCGTTCGGCTCGTTCGCTCTCCGCCGAGATTGTTCTGCCCCTTCGTCAAGCGAGCTGTCACTTGGTCGGCGCTGAGCCCGCAGGGTTTTGTCGGCGTTACGAATGTGGTGTCGACGACCTCGCCTGATGGTTCGTGGGCGCGACCGTCCATCACGTCTCCGAGAAGGCGAAGGTCGTGGACATTCGCTGAACCGGCGAGCGATCCACTTCACCAACTTCAGTCATAAGTGAACCTCCTAGTAGCGAAACGGGCGGTCGTGACTTCCCGGTGTTCCGGAAGACTTCTTCATCGTTACGCTCGAATCGATATTCCGCATTTCAACAAGCTTTCGATTTCAGTCGTCCAACTGCTCGAAACTACTCCGCCTTCCATGCCATAACGATCTGAAGTTTTCTTCTAATAGATGGGACCTTTTGCCCTAGTCGATTTTCGCATTCGGGTGCATGCTTTGGTAGTTGGCGAGGAGATGCAGTGGGTGAACCTAATCTTGAAGCGGTGACGGAGAGGTTTGTGGTGGTTGGAGTCGACGGCTCAGAATCATCCCTACACGCCGTTGACTGGGCTTCTGACGAGGCTCGGTATCGTGGCGCCGAATTGCGAGTGGTGCACGTGCGCCTTTTGGAACAACGAGTAATGGAGAATGCGCTGGTCGCGAACGAAGTTCGCCGTGAATCCGCAATTGTCCGGACCGCCGTAGAGAGGGCGCAACTGCGCTCACGCGAGGTCGTCGTAAATGCGCTCACGGTTGATCCACCAACCGCAGAATCGTTGATTCAAGCGAGCATCGGTGCCGAGTTGCTCGTAGTTGGTTCAAGGGGTCTCAATCGCATGGAGGAGATACTCCTTGGTTCGGTGAGCCGAGAATGCGTCGTTGGTGCGCATTGCTCCGTGCTTGTTGTTAGAAATCAATGGCCGTAGACTATTCGACGATTTTGACCATCGGCGTCGTAATCAGAGCCGTATGACGCTCTTGGACCTTGCCCGAGTTCCCTCATAGATCCTCGGCGCCAACGGTGTCGAGATCGCCCTCGGTTCGACATCGAACAAAGAGACGACTGGAAGGTAGGTTCCGAGGTCGTCGTTTCGTATGAAGTCGAACGTGTTGAGACACGTGAACTGAGTCCGCCCGATCCATCTACATGGGGTGTGGTGGATCTCTTGTGGGCAGAACTACCGCAGACCAAAAGTTTATGGGGCTACAATCCCTATATAATGATTGTGACCAGCGAAAACGTACGTCCTTCCAGTAATTACACAATCTTCGAGGGCACGATCTCGGGGATGCACATCAAATAGGTCGCGGCGATCGTCGGGCTCCAATAGTCATGCATGAATCGAGAAAATAGTAAGCGGTTTCAAGGGATCAATGCATCACTCGGTGAAACGACAGGCGTGAAATTCGCGAAGATCGCTAAGACGTGCGTCCAGGTAAACACGATGTCGAGATTTTTTGGTTTGATATGTCACAAACCGGACGATAACTTCGATATTGCGCCTCCGATCCGTTGGACATTCGGGGCGCTTCACTTTAGGCGAGGAGAGTCGTTATGCGAAGGGCCATATTTTCGTTTGTGTTGGTGGGGGCGCTGTTCACCGCAATAGCCACCGGAGTGAGCGACGTGGGGGCGAGTACGACGAATTCGTCGGCCCAACTTGTCTACTCCACTTCTAGCGAGTCGCTGCAGAACTTGGGCACCGTCAATCTCGCTGGCGTCGCACCCACGACACCCACGGCGGTGGCCTCGGGATTCTCCTCGGGCTCGAACCACCCGCTTCCGGTCGACTCCGAGAATCGACCGACCACCAATTCCACAAAGACCGTCGTGGTGACGCCCGCTTCGCGCACGTCGATCAATTCCAGCGCGACCGCCAGTCTTCCGGGTTTCGATGGCATCACTGGTAACGAGCAGGCGGCGGCCAACGGTGGCGGCGACCTCGAACCACCGGACCAGGGCACCTGCGCCGGTCCTGACGCCAGCGGCAACCCCGTCGTCGTGGAGATCATCAACAACGCGCTGACGGTCTCCACCCCCTCCGGCACTTCGCTTCTGAACGTGACACCGACCTACGCGCTGTTCAACCAGCCGTCGACCGCGTTCCTGTCGGACCCGCGCTGTGCCTACGACGCGACGACGCAACGCTGGTTCTTCACAGAGTTCGTGGTCGGAACGGCTTCGGCGACGCCAAAGAAGGACTTCGTGCCCAGTACACAGTTCGTCGCGGTGAGTGAAACCTCTGATCCGCTCGGCAACTACCAAGTGTTCGGCATCGACACCACGGACCTGTCCAATCCCGTGGGCGACTGCCCATGCTTCGGCGACTACGACATGATCGGCTTCGACGCTAACGGTCTGTACATCACCACCAATGAGTTTTCGACCGGCAGCACAGCGCCCTACTTCAACGGAACGGTGATGTACGCAATCTCCAAGCAAAGCTTGGCGGCCGCCGCAGACGGATCGAAGTTCCCTTCGGTCACTCGTTACGCGATCACCGGCGACGCATTCGGCTTGAGCGGTGGCAGTCAGCCGTACCACGTCTCGCCGGCCTCGACGCCGGCCGGAGCGCGCTACGCGCCGAATACGGAGTACTTCGTCGAATCGAATTCGAGCGCATATTCCGACAACCACCTCATCGTCTACGCGTTGACGAATACGAACTCGCTCGCAACCCGTGGCACGCCGTTGCTCCAGGCGACCGACATCACCAGTGAGGCGTACTCGTTCCCGCCGAACGCCACCCAGAAGCAAGGCCCGTTGCCGTTGGGCAATCAGATTGGGACTGACTTAGGGGCACCGTTCTTCAACACCAAGACGCCCCAGGGCCTCCAGACTGACTTCAACGCGGTCCAAGAGGTGACGTACACGGCGGGCACTCTCTATGGAGAACTCGATACGGCGGCGGGCAGTGGGAATAAGGCCACCTCGGCGGCCGCGTGGTTCGAGATCACACCGTCGACCAACAGCAGTGGCGTCAGTGCGCAGATTGCGGGCCAGGGGTACGTGGCGACGAGTCAGAACATCTTGTACCCAGACATTGTGGTCGGACCCACCGGCAATGGCTACATGGTGTTTGCGTTGAGCGGCCCAACCCAGTTCCCGAGCGCCGCGTTCACGACATTCACGAGTTCCGGTCCAACCGGATCGGTGAACATCGAGGCAGCGGGCAGCGGTCCCGAGGACGGATTCACGTGTTACATCACTGGGTACGGGGGCTGTCGTTGGGGTGACTACTCCGGTGGCGCGGTGTGGAACGGTACGGCCTATTTGATGACCGAATACATCCCGCCAAACAGCGGTGCGACGCAGCGTGACTTTTTCACAAACTGGGGCACCTTCGTATGGAGCGGTCCAGCCACTTGAGTTAACGGCACAGTCGCCGGATGCTCTGCCAACACGGCAGAGCATCCGGGGACTGTGTGCATGCAAGCCTCGTTGTGTAAAGGTCGCGTAAAGACGGTAGGAACTTGCGCGATCGAGTACATCCACCAGCGTCACTGAAGCGGAGCTCGATCGCGATATCGCGCTACTTAGCGCTGCCAATCGCGTGAATGTTCAATAGCACCGTCAAGTCGCCGGTGACGTCTCCAACAGGTCATTTTGGCATCACTTTTGCTCAACTTCTCAACCACTTTCGCGCAAGAGCACCGCAATACTCAGCGCAAAAAGCTGAGCACGAGGTTGCGCACTACTTGTGGCTGTGAACCAACCGATCGAAAAGGTCGGCGATGACGATACCCTTTTAGAGAACTCCATCAGGTGATTCACCGTCACTAAACCCGTGCAGCGATTCGCATCATCGAATCGCTGGAATCAAGTCTTCAACAACTAACGACCGAATGACGCAGCGCGTCAGCGTAAATGGCCAGATGAAAAGGCGAAAGAAGCGGCCTACCCTTGGCGTTCGCGAAGAATTCGATATTCGCCAACGCCAGAAGGTGGAATTGTGGAGTCGAGCAAACGACATTCATATTTTGTACTTCCTCTTTTCACGACGGCCATTAAACACATTGTGCGTCGCAGGGCAGTGACGCTTCGCGACGAAGGCGGCTTCACGCTAATCGAATTGCTCATCGTCGTCATCATCATGCCGCTCGTCGTTGGCGCAATGGGACTCGGGCTGATCACCATCCTTCAAATGCAGACCAGTGTCACGAGTTCGACTGGCAACACCGCGGACGCGCAAATTACTGCTTCTGTATTTGTCAAAGACGTGCAGAGTGCGAGCGATATCACCGCAATGCCGACACCGATTATTTGTAACGCCCCCGGAGAGACTACGGACACTCAGTTGTTAGGGCTCCAGTGGGACAATGGCCAAGGCAGCAATGGCGAAGACAGCGTCTCGTACGTCTCCGTGCCAGTCACGGTTGGCTCCACCACGACGTATTCGCTTGTCCGTCAGCGCTGCACGTCAGGAAATTATTCCGCGCCTAGTTCAACAACTGTCTCCAATAACTTTCCGGCAGGAACTATTGCCGACGTCGCGCCTACCCTCACCCCAACGTGCACAACATTCCCTCAGAGTTGCGATCCGAAGCACGTATGGCTTAGAGCGGACCTCGTCAAGTCCGTGATGATCAAATTTGTGGAGGGCGACAATGTTGGCTCTTCCACCGTTCCCTTCACCTATTTTCTGCAAGCAACTCCGAGAATCTGGACGTCGTCCTTCAGTGACGCTTCGTCTGGTGGTCCACCGTACGCTCCTCTTATTCTTCTCGGGGGAACGTCGTCGACCGATCCACCAACGGGGTGCGTGTCCGGCTCGGCAATGACGGTCAAAGAGGGCTCAGTCTCCATTAATGTTGCGGGCGGTAGTGGCAACGGAGGAGTCGCCATCGCCTCGAACTGTCCCGACTCCGTCAACGTTTCGAGCAATGGCACGCTGTCGGTCGGTCCGGTCATGACAGAGAATGATTCGGGGAGTGCGTCAATTCAGGCGACGAACAACTCGACGCTCGTAGCGGGCACCGAGTCGACGCCGAGCTTCAAAATTTATGATCCCTATGCAGACCTGATGGCGCCGATCAGCCCGACATCGCCCGGAGCCTGCAGCCCGGACCCGAGCACCGGGATCTATTACTGCACGCCAGGTTTCTACACTGGGACACAGAGCTTTCCGAACGGCAGCCAAGTCGTTTTCGTGGGCGGCGGCAACTACGAATTCCAAAACGGATTGGCCCTTCCCGGTGGCACCGCTCCATCGGCGATCTTTGCCACGGGCAGCTACATCTTCGACGGGACCAACGCGCTCACGATGGGGACCAGCGGCATGACTATCAGTGGGAACAACGTCCTGTTCTACATCACCGGTCAAAACGCCACCTTCGCCAACAACTCCAATATCAACTTGACACCGGAGGACGGCAACCAAGGGGTCACCATCTGGGACGCGAGTCTGGGCGGTACCTTGACCTTGGCGAACAACAGCACATCCACCGTTGATACCAATTCGTACGGCGGAATCTACGCACCCTATGCCACGGTCTCGACCACCCAAAACGGCACCGTGACATGCGCATTTATCGTTACCAATTCGGCCTCCTTCGTGAACAACACGGTCATCAACATCACCTCCCCATGATGAAGACAGCGCGCGCCAAGATTAGGGCTCGACGAGTCCACGACCATGAGCTAGGACGTTCGCGCGATGCGGGCGACACCCTGATCGAAGTGCTCTTGGCCGTGATCGTGCTGTCGCTGTGCGGTCTTGCCCTGATCACGGCGTTCGGCACGGCAATCTCGTCGTCAGCGACGTATCGCAAGCTGGCCTCGGTGGATACCGTCATGCGTACCGCCGAAGAGTCCGCCGTCGCACAGATTCAACAGCAAGCCAAGCCGCTTTATATTCCTTGCGGGACGGCCGCTCAGTACACGCTGGAATTCTCCGGCCTGCTCCCTTACCCTGCTCTACCAGCGGTGTCGTCCACCTCGCCGGGTTACGGAAACACGGACGCCGTTAGTTCACGACTGGGTGCCCCTGTCGGTTTCACCGTGGCGTTCGCGAACCCAACGTCTGCCAACAATATTCAATACTGGGATACCGCAAATCATCAATTCGTAACTTCTTCTCTTGATTGCGTCTCATCCCAGAACGGGCCGGAACTCATCACCATCACGGTCACACAGTTAAAGCCGTTTTTGAGCGATTCCAGTAGCTTCATCGTGGATGACCGGGGCGCTCCATCAACTCAGGGTGCATTATCGGCGAGTCCGTCCGTCATCGGCGCCGGCGCCAAATCGGTGCCCGTGGCGGTAACCGGTCCAGGTTTGAACGATAACGGGTCAAAACTCGCCGTGTCAGTTGGGTGCATGGGCGTGACAGTCGGCACGACAACGTTCAACGCCCCTTCTACTGTCAGTTTCCTTCTCTCGGTCGCCAATTCGGCACCCCCGAGCGACAATTGCCCCGTGACCGTAACGAACGGCGACGGGACAACGTTGACTGACTATGTCATCGACATCAAACCGGCGCCGACGGTTACTGCAGCAACGTCGCTCGCTCTGGGAACGACCGGCAACGTTACGGTGACGGGCACGGGATTCATACTCGGATCCAGCCTCGCGGCCACGTTCGGTCCCGCTACGGGAGACTGTCCGAGCATTCA
>Ga0307374_10007270_pt1 | contig 16971 bp, 18 predicted proteins | sample OX3MG_FD_202532 | JGI IMG/M metagenome (GOLD analysis project Ga0307374, IMG submission 202532) | Soil microbial communities from Risofladan, Vaasa, Finland - OX-3 | ecosystem: Environmental > Terrestrial > Soil > Coastal area > Acid sulfate soil | place: Finland: Risofladan, Vaasa | collected... | reverse complement strand
AACCGCACAAGCCGAGCGGCTGGGCATTCGCACGGTGATGCTACGTTTCGGAATCATTCTCGCTGCGAATGGCGGCGCGCTCAAACGTATTCTGGTGCCGTTTCGCTTGGGCGCCGGCGGAAGGCTCGGCAACGGGCGCCAGTGGATGAGCTGGATTACACTCGATGAAGTGATCTCCGTGATTCGTTACGCGATCGAAAACGATGCGATTCGCGGGGCGGTGAATACAGTTGCTCCGAATCCAGTCACTAATGCTGAATTCACCAGCGTGCTTGCGGGCGTGCTCCATCGCCCTGCGCTTTTCCCCGCGCCTCGCGTGGCTCTGCGTCTGGCGATGGGCGAAATGGCGGATGCGCTGCTTTTCTCAAGCCAGCGCGTCGCGCCGCAGAAATTGCAGTCGCAGCTCTACAGTTTTCGCCATCCGGAATTGAAGGAAGCGCTCGAATCTGTCCTGCGCTGAGAGTCGCCTGAAAGGGTAACAATCCCCCAGCTAAAATAGAAAAAGGCGCTTCGGATTCGGAGCGCCTTTACTTTATTCCTGTAATTTTCCGCGGTCTATTTTATGACGTGCAGCGTCACGCTGATTTTCAGTATGTGACCATTGAGAGGGTCGGTCGCGGACGTTCCGTCAGTTGTCTCTCCATCGTGCAGTTTTAAATCAAAATTCGTGCTGAAGTTCCGGATGACCATTCGTCCGCCGGCGTGAATTTGCTCACCTTCAGTTTCGGCCTGACTGGGGGCATAGAGCGAAGATCGACTTACCGTTATCAACACGTCATAAGCGCCTTCACCGAGCGTCCATGCGTTGCAGTCAATGTTCGTCCCCACATCCATATACGTAAACGAGCTAGTCGGGCTCGCATCTAGCGGAACCGGAACACGCACGCCCATTCGCAAACTCGCCGACTGTGCACTACGTTGCCGCGGAGAGGATTCGGCATAAATCGTATACGGTAAGCTGCTTATCTTCTTTTGCCCGTCGTACTCAGTTAGGAGGAGATCGATGCGGACGTGAGAAATTGACTGGTCGCTTGGCGCTTTGGCTTGTTCTTGCGCGCGATTGACTGCCGGCATTAAGAGCAACGCCACCAGAATTCCGGCCATTCGTAGTGTTAGCTTCATCATGTGCTCCTTTTAGGATCAGTGCACTATCGCGAATCTTTCGAACGAATGAAATTCTTCTCACTCCCACCTTCAGAGGTTCCGCTAGCCTTGTCGTCCGCGAGTTCCGGCGTTTTCAGTGGCCTGATGTCGAGCGGCTGATCGGCCGCCTTCAAATCCGCGAGCAACTTGGCGCCGTCAATTTGCCGGCTATTTAGCGCTTGCGCGAACCGCATCACTGCTTCCATTTGCCCCGGCTGGACGATGACTTCGGGGACCTCCGTGATCTCGGGCGCTGCCCGCTGCCGCTCGATTCGCCGAGCGTTAGTTTTGCGGACTGGCCGCGCGAGCGCCACCATTGACGTGACCATTGACCCGTGTCGTTGTGGCGTGATTTTTGGCTTCTCGGTCGCCGCGGCCGCTGGGCGAACTGCTTGTACCGGCGACGGGCGTGCCGAGCTTGCGGTTAGCTCGTGCCGGGCGCCAGTTCGCGGCCACAAAGTCCAGATCGATGCCGCCACGACCAGCACGGCCGCACACGCCACAGCCTGAACCCAGCGCGCGTTCCACCACGGGGTAACGGAAGCCTGGTCACGAATGCGTTGGCGCACCTGCTCCATCAATCTTGGAGAATGTTCGGCCGCCGTTTGTGCAGTTACTCCGAGGTCGATCGCTGCAAAGAGTGTTCGCACGCGCTGAAGTTCCTGGCGGCAGGCGGCGCACTCGTGAACGTGCGATTGTAATTCCGCAGCACGGCTTTCAGGCAATTCGTCCGCGGCCGCGCTCGTCATCCAGTCTCGATATCGTTCGCAACTCATCGCAATTTCTCCGCCAACCTTTTGCGCGCCAGCCGCAGACGCGACTTCACCGTGCCTTCGGGCAACCCGAGCAGCGCCGCGACTTCGTGCGTGTCGTAGCCCTCGATTCCGGCCATCACCATCACAATCCTCAATTTTCCCGGCAACATTTCCATCTCTTCGGCAAGCCGTCCCTGAAATTCCCGCGACGCCGCAATTTCCTCCGCCGTCTGTGACGCGTGGGTGAGCCCGCGGGCATCGTCCCTGGCAACATCTTGTTCGCGATTCTCTCGCCGCTTCCCAGCCCGGCGATGATCCATCGCCATCCGCCAGGCGATCCGCACCAGCCAACCGCGAAAACGCGTCCGATCGCGCAACCGGTGAAAATTTCTGTACGCCCGCAGCAGCGCCTCTTGCGCCACGTCTTCCGCTTCCGCGCGATCGCGCAAGATGGCGAGCGCCACTCGGAACGCGAGCGTGGCGCATTCCGCCAGCCGCTCCTGGAATTCGCGCTCGAGCGAAGCGTCGCCGCCCGCCGCGAATTGGTTCACTAGTTTCATCGGAACGTTCGATGCAGATGTGTGCAATGTGAACCCAAACGCGGCGCAGTGCAAGCGTCGGCGTGGCGATGCCGCGAAATTCAAAACAGGATGGTTTCCGCTGCCCAGTTCCACTCTGAAACAGCAGAACGAATTTCCAAACTGCGTACGCACGCATCCCGAAGGCAGAACGATGGACCAACTAGCAAGTAAGTGGCTGTAATTTCATTGTGTTGGGAGAAGGTCGACAACATTCTTTGCGAGTTGCTCCGTTGTGGAACATCTCGTGCCTTCACTCCATTCGCCGAACGGGGTCGGAGGCACATGCTCTTCTCTTTTTGCAGAAATTTCGCGCGCGAAAGACGCAAGAAAAAGCCGGCTACCGAGGGGCCACGGCTGAAGTCTGGCGGAAGAAGCAATGGTTGTCTCGTGTGCAGGCTCGGTTGCGTCGCAATCGCTGCGGGAGTTGCGTTGATTTCGGGCTGCGGGCTGACGAGCTCTTCCTCGTCGAACCCGCCGCCGAATGTAACGGTCACTGTGCAACCCGCCACCGCGTCCGTCCCGCTCGGCCAGACGCAGCAATTCACGGCGAGAGTCACGGGCGCCAGTTTGAACGCGGTGAATTGGAGCGTCAACGGCATCGCGGGAGGAAATTCCATCGCCGGGACAGTTTCTTCCTCGGGCCTGTACACGGCGCCGCAATCTCTGCCTTCGCCGTCGAGCGTGACCGTTACGGCTACAAGTCAAACGGCGCTGTCGGCCAGCGGCTCGGCCAGTGTGCAGCTTCAGAGCGGGATCGTCGTCAGCGTCGCGCCCAATTCCGCAAACGTCGCGCCCGCCGGGTCCGCAAATTTCAACGCGACGGTGACTGGGGCGGGCACGTCGAGCGTTGCAGTTAGTTGGAGCGTCAACAACGTCGCGGGCGGAAATTCAACTCTCGACACCATCACAGCAACGGGCTCGGATTCGGCGACGTACACGGCTCCGGCACTGGCACCAGCGCCGCCAAGTATCAACGTGACAGCGACCAGCGTCGCCGATCCGTCGAAATCCGCCAACGCCAGCGTTACAATCTCCTGCGCCGCGCCGAATGCGATCGCGCCAGCTTCGACAAGTATTTCCGTCGGCGCATCACAAATCTTTTCCGCGTCCTTGTGTCTCGCCGCAGGCACGGCGATCACATGGGAAGTTAACAGCATCGCCGGCGGCAATTCCACCGTCGGAACCATCATTTCCACGGGCACAAATACTGCCAGCTACACGGCTCCTGCAAGCATTCCGGCCGCGAATCCGCTGACGATTCTCGCGGCCGCGGGCTCGCAATCCGTTTCCGCCGTGGTGACTATTATCAACGTTGTCTCGGTATCCGTGACGGTCGCGCCTCCTTCAGCGTCGGTCGCCGTGAATCAGCGCGCGAGCTTCACGGCTACAGTCAGCGGCGCGGCGAATCCGGCCGTTACGTGGAGCGTCAACGGTGTCGTGAACGGAAATTCGAGCATTGGCCAAGTTTGCGCGCCCGCTTCCAATCCTTGCGTCCCTCCGTCTGGAAACGAAACGGCAGTGGACTATCTGGCGCCGCAAACACAACCTCAGCCAAACAACGTCACGATTACTGCTACGAGCCAAGTGGCTCCGGCGCAAAGTGGAAGCGCGCAGATCACCGTTGCGCCCGCTGCACAGCCAGGCGTGAGTATCGCGCCATTTTACCTGTTCCTCGCGCCGTCGCAGCAATTCCACTTCATCGCCAACGTCACAGGCGTCTCGAATCCAAGCGTGGCTTGGAGCATCGCCACAGCCGTGCCGGGACAAGGCTGCACCGGCGCGTCCTGCGGCTCGATCGACAACTCCGGTAACTACGTCGCGCCCGCCGTGACGCCGTCGCCCAACGCCATCACCGTCACTGCGACGAGTGTCGCGAACCCGTCGCTCGCGGGGACGGCCACCGTTGCGCTAACTTCCGCACCTGTGATTGAAACGATCCTTCCGTCGAGCATCGTCGCCGGGCCGCAGAATAGTTTTCTGCTCGCCATTCAGGGACTCAACTTCATCGCCACCACCAGCAGCGGCACGTCGCGACTCCTCATCAATAATTCCCCGCGCACCACGAATTGCCTCACGCCCAACCGCTGCACCATCACTCTGCAACCCTCCGACGTTGCCGCCGCTGGTTCGCTCTCGGTCGAAATTCAAAACCCTGGGACGCCGCCCGCGCTTTCCAATCCCGTTCCGTTCGTGATTCTTCCCGCCGCGAGTTTTCCCGGCGCAATCGCGCTCAGCGGGACCTCAACGTCCGCCTTTGGCAACGACATTCTGGTCCCCGAAGAAACGACCGCCGGCGCGACAACTTCTCCGGTAAGCGTCGAATTCGCCGGCATGGTGACGCCGGACGGCTCGACGTGCACGATTCAAGCCTCGCCGCTTGAAGTCACGCGCCCCACTTCAGGCGGCGCGACTGTGAACATCTGCGTGCAGGGAACTTTTCTCGATCCGACTTTCACTTATGTCTTCAGTTCGCCGCAATCCGGCGGCGACATCGGCATCAGCACAGCGTCGATGGCCAGCCTGTTCCCGAATCTCGTCGAGCTGACGCTCACGCTGTCGAACCAGACCGCGCCCGGCGTCCGCTCGCTTTTCATTACCACGCCCAATGGCGACCTTGCCGTCGCTACCGGCATTCTCGAGGTGAAATGACATGAAACCTGCGTTAATCGATCTGACTTCCATTTCTTTCGTGATCGCGTTTGCACTTTTGCTTTCGCCGCTCGCTCAGTCCACCACTCTCGCGCCGCTTTCGCTCGCGCAGCTCACTTCGTCCGCCGCCAACGTGGTGCACGCGGAATGCACGGGCAACCAGGCGGTGTGGCGCGATGGCGAAATCTGGACGGTAACGTCATTTCGCGTGCTGGAGAATTGGAAAGGAAATTCGCCGGAGGAAATCCAAGTATGGATGATTGGCGGCCGCGCCGGCGCGGTTACAAGCTACGTCCCCGGAGCGCCGCGGTTCCGCATCGGCGAAGAAACGGTTTTGTTTCTCGAACCCGCGTCCTCGCGTTCGTTCGGAGGCGTGCTTTCCATCACCGCGTGGAGCGAAGGTACGTTCCGCATTCACCGCGATCCGCGCACGTATGAAATGCGCGTGACGCAGGACACCGCCATCACGCCGAATTTCGATCCTTCGTCGCGAACGTTTCGCGAAACGGGCATTCGCAATTGGCCACTCGCGAAATTGAAGGCGCGCGTGATTGCCGCGGAAAGTTCGCGGCGGAGAACGCCATGAATCACAAATCCCGGCGTCACTTCGTCCGCAGCCTGGCGCTCGCGACGATCTTCGCTTTCCTGTTTCAATGGACCGGCGCGCCGATGGCGAATGCTTATGTCCGCGACTTCACCGTTCCCGCCGCGGGCGGTTGCCCGCAACCGCAACATCAGAACATCGCCATCGGCGCGGTTCCGCTCGCGCGCCAGTGGAGCACATCGCTGCCGAATACCAACCCAGCCGCGATCGTCACTACGGCGGCGCAAGGCACGCCCGCGCAGCTCAATGAAATCGAAGCCACGATTCAGCAGGCCTACGCCATTTGGGTGGGCGTGTCCGGCACGCTCGTCAACGCAAACTCGTTTCCCAACGCGCTTGGCACGCTGGGCCGCACGGCCACGCAGAACGCCTGCTCGCCTGATCCAGTAAATGGCGTGCAGACGGGCGTCGATGGCATCAACACAATTTGCTTCAACCAAACTTCCGCCGCATTCACGACGGGCGTCTTGTCTTTCACGCGCATCATGGTCGCCGACGCGCCTTCGCAGGTCTTCGGCTCCGCGCCGCCATCCATTTTCGCCGGGCAAATCGTCGACGCCGATATTTCGATGGCTCGTACACGCTGGGACCTCTGCCTGTCGGTCACAGTTATATTGTTTACGCCGAGCCGTTCGTCGGCCTCGTCCAGCCCGCCGACATGGCCGGCGCCGCTGCGGGCGCGTGCAGCACAGGCGCGTCGCCTTCGTGCACAGTGCCCGCGATCAACACAAACTTCGCCCCGCGCCTCCGGCCGTAGTCATACACCGTAGTCATACACTTGCGCGAGCACACAAAAAGATGCAAATTACCCAAATGCGTCGCGGATTTATCGCAATCCTATTTCTTCTCAGCGCGGTTCCGACCCTCGCGCAATCACAGTTTTTTCCCAAAGGCACATTCGCAGCTGAGGGTAATGGGGAGGCGCTTGTCCTAACCTGGTATTCGCGCCAGCTGAAAGGCTTAGAGGAGCCTTCCCTTTGGGCGCTCTCGCGGAATGACAAACACACTGTAGTCTATCGCTTCCTCTGGCTGCGGACTTTCCACCACCCCGTCGCCATTCGCGTAATCATCGCGCCGAATGGTACAGGGGAGATCATTACGAAAGTGGGCAGCGGTGCGGGCGGGTATGCTCCTGGCCCACTAATCGAAAACCAGATGAAGAAGCTTTCTACCGTCGAGGTGAAGTATCTCCTGGAACAAATAAACGGCGCGCATTTTTGGGAACTCCCGACTGAACAAAAGCGTGCGTCCCTCGGAATGGACGGCGCTCGATGGATTCTCGAAGGTATTCAGGATGGGAATTACCACATCGTTGACAGGTGGTCGCCTACAAAGGATGAATATCGCGCTCTCTGCTGGTTCTTCGTGAGCAAGCTCGCGCACCTGCGTATCCCGAAAGATCAGATCTACTAGGTGCAACAATTGAGGATGAGTTCGTGGAGGGCGGCGGCGCACTGGGCGACGGAGTCTAGCTCCACGTATTCTTCCGCGCCGTGTAGGCCGCGGCCAGCGGGGCCGAAGACGACTCCGGGAATTCCGGCGGCGGCGAGCAGCGCTGTATCCGTCCATGCCGCCATACTGCTCAACTCGCACGCTCCGCAAACGCGCGCGATGGTTTTCTGTGTGCGTTGGACGAGCAGTGAGTCTTCGCGAATCTCATACGCCGGGCGCGCGCCCAATCCTCCGCGCAGCGTCGCGCGAAATTCCATATCCTGCTTTTCGAGTCCCGCGAGCATTGCGCGCAATTCCGCTTCCGCGCTTTGCTCCGTTTCTCCCGGCAGCATTCGCCGTTCGAGTTGCAATCGGCACTCCGCCGGATAGCTCGAAAGCTCCTGCCCACCCTCGATCAGCGAGGCGTGCAGCGACGCGCTTCCCAGCCGCGCATGCGGCGCACGCGAAGCGAGCCGCCCTTCCAACTCGTCGAGCGCCACCAGCACGCGCCCCATCATGCGTATCGCGTCGCGTCCCTCGGCTGGCAAGCTGCCATGCGCCGCGCGCCCGTGCGTCGCAATTTCGAACCATGCGTAGCCCTTGTGCGCGATGACGAGCTTCAAGTCCGTCGGCTCCAGCACAATTGCGGCTTCCGCCGTGTGCCCGCGGCGCAGCAGCTGCTCGGTACCCATGGAGTTGCATTCCTCGTCAACAACACTGGCGATCATTAGTGGCCGCGCTAGCCGCGCGCCTTCGCGCACAATCTCCACGGCTGCCGCGCACATCGCCGCCACGCCGCTCTTGATGTCGAGCGCGCCGCGTCCGTACATTTTCCCGTCGCGCACGCGCGGCGTGAACGGCTCGCGCATGTCGCCCGCGCCCACCGTGTCGATGTGCGCAACGATCATAAGCGCCGGCTTCACGTTCGCCGGGCCAATGATCGCTACCACGTTGGGCCTGCCGGGCGCCGCCTCTTCCAGTTCCGCCGCGATTCCATTCGCGCGCAAAAAATCGCGCACATGCTCTGACGCGCGCCGCTCGCCCAACGCGCCCGACCTGCCCGTCGCCTGCCCGCCGTGGCGGGTGGCGGGCACCAGCGTGGGATTCACCGAATCAATCGCCACCAAATCTTCGAGCAGCTTCAACGTCTTTTGTTTGTCGATTGGCATTGGCGTGCGATGTGAGGACTAAAACCAGGTGCGCTTGCGATACTCGCGATATGCGTCGCCGAATTTCGCTTCGAGCACTTGGCGCTCTTTGCGAATGCGCAGCCATTGCATGGGGATCATAATCAAGAAGAACAGGAGCAGTAGCGGCCGCCCGAAAAACACGACCAATCCGGCGAAAAACATCCCGCCAAAAACGTAAACGGGATTTTGAATTCTCGAATACAGGCCGTGCGTGACGAGTTCCTTGGCCTGCGCGCTGATCGCAAATGACCTTCCCAGCTGCAGCCGCGCCAGCGCCCATAAACAAAATCCCGGGATGGCAATCGCGATTCCCACGATCTGATACGTCGTCCACGCAGTGCCGCGGTTTTCGTAAAACACAAAGAACCAGACCACACTAGCGACAATGATCCAAATCCACGTCTGCCAAGTTTTCATGCCCGCAGTCTACACATCTCCGGTTTCTTAAGCTATCTCCGCAGGCTCGCGCTCTGCACGCCGGCACGCCGTGCAAAGAAGCTTGAACCTCAAGGGGATAAACAACCAGGAAATGGACAAACCCGGGAGTCCACTCAGGACCCACAAGATTCCCATGAAAATGAATCCTAACCGTTCGATTCCGTTTCGTGGGCGCGATGCTCGAATCAGCAGACCGTAAAACATTCCAACGTTGAGGGCGGAATCCATCGGCAGCATGTTGCTCTGCCGGAAGGCTACTTGAGCCTCGAAGTGCTGGAGGGCCTGTTCTTGCGCAATTTCTTCCGGAGTTGCGTCGCGAGGTTCGTCAGGCATAAAAAATCATGGTAGCGCCAACGGGAGTCGAACCCGTATTACCGCCTTGAAAGGGCGATGTGCTAACCATTGCACCATGGCGCCACGGACTAACGCGTAGAAACGTCCATCGATTATCGAAGATGCCGGAGGAATTGACAAGGACGACTTCGTAATGCACGAAACTCGAAGATCGGAATTCGAGAAGCGGTCAGCCCATGCTCGCGAGAAATGCCGGCGTCAGCCCATCTCGCTTCGCGCCTCGCGGTCAATTGCGAGTTTTGTGTTTCGAGTTTCGAGTTTCGAATTTCGATTTCCGCTACTTCCAGCCTTTGCGCTCGCGCAGGCCGGTGATGTGCGCGACGTGATGCCTTCCGTGCCATGCATACAATCCCAGCGTGTCGTCGAGCGACATTGCACCGCGCTCCGGATGCTTCATCTTGCGCGCAAACTCCGCCGCGCTCATTCCGCGCATCAGATGGAGCCATCGCTCGTGCAGCGCGTCGAACATCGCCAGCGAAGTCTCTACAGGAGTAGTCTTCGAATCGCTCAATTCCGCCCAGCGCGTTTCGTTGTAGGGCTTGATGGTCGGCTCGTCCTCCGTCAGCGCCAGCTTGAACCGCACGTACGCGTTCATGTGGCTGTCGGCGAGATGATGCACCACCTGCTGGACGCTCCAACCGCCGTCGCGATAGGGAGTCGCAAGCTGCTCGCGCGTCAATCCCTTCACCGCCGCGCGCAAACGCTTTGGCGCTTCTTCCACCTGCGCGATCAATTTCCGCCGGTCGTCGTCATTCGGCGTGGCATTCGGCTGAAATTTCCCAACTGGATACCGCAGCTCTGCATCGCTCATTCGTTTCCTCTTTCCACGGCCGCGAAATTTATTCCTTGCTGGCCTGATATTCCTCGTGCCACGCCATCTGAATCGCTTCCAGCTTGCCTTCGTTCGACACCGCCGGGTCGCCCGTGAATCCATCGAGCTCGGTCACCCATTTGTGCAAATCGGTGAAACGCACCGTCAACGGATCCACGCCCGGAAATTTTTCCACCAGCCGGATCCCGATTTCCTCCGCGTTGTCCCAGTCAAAAGTTCCCGGCATCGTTTTTCTCCGCCCTTCGAGTCATACGCGAGTTATATGGATGTTGCGGCGCCGCGCAAAGATTCTGCTTCTTAGTGCTCCGCTTCCTTCGCGTAATTCTTATTCCACGAAGGAATCTCCACCACAACATCCTTCGTGCCGTCCGGCACGCACTGGCAACCGAGCCGCGACTTCGGTGTCACGCCCGGCGCTTCGTCAAGCTGATCCAGCTCCGCATCGGTCGCTTCGTTGCAGGACTCCAGCCCTTCGTGGACAATCACGTGGCAAGTCGAGCACGCGCACACGCCGCCGCAGGCGTGGTCGAGACCCATGTGAAATCCCGTGGCGATGTCGAGAATGCTGCCCGGCAGACCATCGTGCCCGTAGGGAAATTTCGCCGGGTCCACTTCGACGGTTTTCCCCTCTTTCGCGAACGTCACTTTGAATTTCTGCGTCGCCGTCGTGTACTTAGTTTCTTCGATGTAAGGATTCTTGCCGCCCATTGCGCCTCACTTCCAAAACTTTCGCCGGACTAAACTTCGTCGATCCTCTTACCGCCGACCGCCGCCTGCAGCACTTTGTTCATCGTCATTTCCGCCAGATTCAGCGTCGCTTGATTCAATTCGTCAATCCGTGCGCGCACTGATTTGTAATCTGTTCCCGCGGCGGCCTCGCGGAGCGCCGCAACCGATCGGTCAATCGCCGCCCGTTCTTCGCGCGAAAGTCCCTCGGCGTGAACGCCCGAAAGCGCCTTCTCCGTCGCGCGTAGAATCGCGTCAGCTTCGTTGCGCGCTTCGATCAATTGCCGCTGCTCGAAATCCTGCTCGGCGAATTCGATCGACTCTTCGAGCATCCGCTCCATCTCGGCATCAGTCAGCCCGTAACTCGGCTGCACTTCGAGCGTGCTTTGGTCGCCTGTGCGCAAATCCCGCGCGGCCACTTGCAAAATCCCATTCGCGTCGATCAGGAATTTCACTTCGACGCGCGCCAGGCCCGCAGGCCCCGGCGGAACTTTCAATTGAAATCGCGCGAGCGACCGGCAATCGGCGGCAAGTTCCCGCTCACCTTGCAAGATGTGAATGTCGATTCCCGTTTGATTATCAACGCCCGTCGTAAACAATTCTTGCGCGCTCGCCGGAATCGTCGAATTTCGCGGAATCAGTTTCGCCACCACGCCGCCCATCGTTTCGATGCCGAGCGAGAGCGGCGTCACGTCAAGCAGCAGCATATTTTTTACGCCGCTTTCGAGAATGTCCGCCTGCACGGCCGCGCCCAGCGCCACTACTTCGTCGGGATTCAATTCGCAATGCGGCGCGCGTCCGAAATAATCGCCGACGGTTTTGCGCACCAGCGGAATCCGCGTCGACCCGCCCACGAGCACCACTTCATCCATCTCCGAAGGCTGTATTTTCGCATCGGCCAGCGCCATTTTCACCGGCGCCATGGTCCGCGCAATGATCGGCGCAATCATTTCCTCGAATTCGGTGCGGATAATTTTGCGGCTGTAGATACGGTCGTCAGGCAGCGCGAAGCGAATCGTCGCGCGCTCGCCGCTCGAAAGCTTATGCTTCGTGTGAATCAACGTCTTGCGCAATTCCTGCACCGCTTCCGGGTGACGTTCGAAGTCCACGCTATATTTCTTCTCGATTTCCTCACGCACCATTGCCGACAGCGCGTTGTCGATGTCGTCTCCGCCCAGATGCGTGTCGCCATTGGTGGCGAGCACCTGATAAATGTCGCCCTCGGTCGTCGAAATCAGCTTCAAAATTGAAATATCAAACGTGCCGCCGCCAAAATCGTATACGGCCACGCGGCCACGCCGCTGCTTATGCAGTCCGTACGCCAGCGCCGCCGCGGTTGGCTCGTTCACGAGCCGCAGTACTTCGAGTCCCGCGAGGCGACCCGCATCTTTCGTCGCTTGCCGCTGCGCGTCGTTGAAATACGCAGGCACGGTGATGACCGCGCGGTCAACCGCGTCCTTGAAGAAATCTTCGGCCCATGATTTCAACTCGCGCAAGATGAAAGCGGAAATCTCCGGCGGCGTAAAATACTTTTCGCCCAATTTCACGCGAATCACACCGCGGCTTTCTTCGTCGATGCGGAAAGGAAAAATCTTCAGTTCGTCGCGCACATCGTCGACGCCGCGTCCCATCAGCCTCTTCACCGAATAAATCGTGCGGTTCGATTGCGTCAGCAACCGGCGTCGCGCCGGCTCGCCCGCGACAATTTTGCCGTTCGCGTCCAAGCTCACCACGGACGGGCACAGTGTCTCGCCATACGGCCCCGGAATGCACCGCGGCCGGCCCGTCGCCGGATCGACAAACGCGATCAGGCTGAACGTGGTCCCCAAGTCAATTCCAACTGTCTTCCCCATGAACTTTTTCTAAGCCTCTAATTCCTGTGCGACATTGCGCACCAGATTTCTGATATATGAACGCCGGTTCAGCACTTCATTCAACTTCGCCATCTGCTTGTGGCGTTCGGCATCGTCCGCACCTGCATCCACAGCCGCATCCCATTCGCCAAAGACGCTCTGCAACTCCGCGTCAACCTCTTCCAGTTTCTCCTGGAAATTCTTCTGCTCCTCGCCGAGCCTTCCTCGCAATTCGCTCAAATCCGCGCCGTCAGTCTTAGCCTCGCGCAATTCATCGAGCGATTCATTCAACTCGAAAACCTCCTCGAGCAATTCCGGAGGCGCTTGCTGCTTCGTCGTGCCCTCTTTGCGAACACCTTCGCGGAGCAACAGATATTCGACGCGCAACACCGGCTCGCGCAACGTCCGGTACGCATCATTCAATTCCGACGAGCGCTCCAATGCCAAATTCCGCTCGAATTCCGACGCCTTCACGAAATTGTCTGGATGCAGTTTCCAGCTCAATTGATGGAATCGTCGTTCAAGCTCCGCCTCATCGATTTTCAGCTTTTGCGGCAATCCGAAAAACGCAAAATAATCCGCGCCGTCGGCAAGGGGTTGAATTTTTCCGCACGCCACACAGAAATGGGCGCGGCCCGCAACGCTCTTGCAACTCCAGCAAACATCCGCGGGCGCAGCACCTGCATGTATTTTCGTCGCAGCCATTATTTATTTCTCTGGATTTCCCGACCGATTTTTAGGAGGCGCTCTATTCGCGCGGCATCAAACGCCATCAAATCCCCCGCCGCGGACGTTGCAAAAAGAAGCAGAAACAAAATCAGGCTGTGAAGGAACTCCCGCAGCCGCAGCTTCGCGTCGCTTGAGGATTCTGGAAAACGAATCCTTGCCGCACAAGCGTCTCCTCGAAATCGAGCGTCGTATCGGAAAGGTATAGAAAGCTTTTTGCATCGATGAAAACGCGCGCCCCATTTTCCTCGATCACTTTGTCGCGATCGCGCGCCTGCGTCTCAAGCCGCATCGCATACGACAGCCCCGAGCATCCGCCGCCCTGCACGCCCACGCGGAGTCCTCCGGATTCGGGCGGTACGCCTTCCTTAACGAGCAATTCGCGGATTTTCTCCGCCGCTTTTTCCGTTACGCGAATCATGGCCCTCGCCTCCCGCTAGCGGCCGTCAAACAGATCGTCCGCCTGCATCGTGCGATTCTCGTTGTGAATCTAGCTGTGCGCCTGCGCTGCACTCGTCTGCGCGACTGCATCGCCTTCGCCGGCCTTTTTCTTCCAGTCGGAAATCGCCGCCTTAATCGCGTCTTCGGCCAGCACCGAGCAGTGAATCTTCACGGGCGGCAGCGAAAGTTCGCGGACAATGTCCGTGTTCTTGATCGACAGCGCCTCTTCGACGGTCTTCCCGCGCACCCATTCCGTGGCGAGCGACGAGCTTGCAATCGCCGAGCCGCATCCGAATGTCTTGAACTTCGCTTCCTCGATCACGCGCGTGTCGGGATTGATTTTCATCTGCAGCTTCATCACGTCGCCGCATTCCGGCGCGCCGACGAGACCTGTCCCCACGTTCGGATCTTTCTTGTCGAGCGAGCCCACGTTGCGCGGATTGTTGTAGTGCTCGATTACTTTGTCACTGTAAGCCATCATTCCCTCCAGCAAATTTTGATCAAATCCTCAAAAATGCCCTCAGCGGTTAAAACCGCTGTTTTTGTCCATACCTGCTCGGCACGGCTAAAGCCGTGCCCTTACGGAACCTCTCACGCGTCGCTCAGCACGGTTGCTTTACAACGTACCAAGTTTCTCCCATCTGCTGTATCCCTGTTGCGTCGGCGGCCTTTTTCTTCCAATCCTCAGCCTCTTGACGAGATGAAAATGATGTAGCGTGAGCTAAGCTGGGTACCCAAACGAGGTTGGGCATCGTTCCGTTAACAGCCAAGTAACACGTAACATCCATCACAGATACCTCTTACGCCGTCTTCCAGTTCATCTTGCTCACGTCCGTGCCTTCCTTCGCCATTTCATACAGCGGAGAAAGCTCGCGCAAGCGGTTCACGGTCTCGACCACGCGATTCGCCACGTAATCGACCTCTTCTTCCGTGTTGAAGCGTCCGATTCCAAATCGAATCGACGTGTGCGCCAAATCTTCTCCGACGCCCAGCGCCTTCAGCACGTAGCTCGGTTCGAGCGTCGCCGAAGTGCACGCCGAACCGCTCGACACGGCGACGTCGTTGATGCCCATCAGCAGCGATTCGCCTTCCACATACGCGAAGCTGATATTGATGTTGTGCGGCAGGTGATGCTCCATCGTGCCGTTGATGAACGTCTCGTCCAGCTTCGACATGATGGCTTCCCTCAACCGGTCGCGCAACGCGCTCAGTTTCTTCGTTTCCTCGGCCATTTCCAGACGGCAGAGCTCGCACGCTTTGCCGAATCCCACGATACCGGGAACGTTCAGCGTGCCCGAACGCATGCCACGTTCGTGTCCGCCGCCATCCACCATCGCGGTCAATTGCACGCGGGGATTCTTGCGCCGCACGTACAGCGCGCCCACGCCCTTCGGTCCGTAAAGCTTATGCGCGGAGATCGAAAGCAAATCGATGCCGTCCTTCTGCACGTCCACCGGAACCTTGCCAACGGCCTGCACCGCGTCGCTGTGGAAAAAAACGCCCTTCTCTTTCGCGATCTTGCCAATCTCCGCAATCGGCTGAATCACGCCGATTTCGTTGTTCGCATACATGATGGAGATCAAAATCGTCTTGGGCGTGATCGCCCGGCGCAAATCGTCCAGATTGATTTGCCCGCTCTTCTCCACCGGCAAATACGTAACCTCGTAGCCTTCTTTTTCGAGACGCTTGCAAGTGTCCAGCACCGCTTTGTGCTCGGTCACTTGCGTAATGATGTGATTGCCCTTTTCGCGGTACATCTCGGCAACGCCCTTGATCGCCAGATTGTCCGATTCGGTCGCGCCGCTCGTGAACACAATCTCCTTCGGCGTCGCGCCAATCAACTGTGCAATCTGCGCGCGCGCGTTCTCGACTGCTTCTTCGCCTGCCCAGCCAAACGCATGGTTGCGGCTCGCCGCGTTCCCGAATTTCTCCGTGAAATAGGGCAGCATCGCATCCACCACGCGCGGGTCCACCGGAGTGGTCGCGTGATTATCCATATAAATCGGTAGTTTAATTGCCATCCCTCATCTCCCCTAAACTCTCAGCTCGACCACCTCGGAAGCCGGGGCGTCGTCAGCCATTTGTGAAATTGTGACTTTGCTCAGCATCTCAAGAATGCTGTGATTCACTTTGCGAAGCGGCTCTTTGATCGTGCACGTGTGCGTTTGATCGCAGTCGCCATGGTGCGTCACGCAGGATGTCAGCGACACCGGCCCGTCGATCGCGTTGATCGTTTCAAGTGCCGTGATGGTTCGCGCGTCGCGCGCGAGTGTGTATCCGCCGCTAGAGCCGTGCCGCGCCACCACCAGACCCACCCGCGCCAGTTTTTGCAGTACCTTGGCCATTAGCGGTGCGGAAATGCCGTACAGTTCAGCGATATCTGCCGCGCTGCAGGAGCCGTCGTTAGAATGCGTCGCCAGATGCTTCAAGGCGATTAGCGCGTAATCCGATTTTTTCGATAGCTTCAACATGGAAGCGACTCAACTGGATATACGACCCACCCAGTCGCATATTCATTCTAGGCGCGTCCAACCCATCGTGTCAAGCATTTCTGCAGCCGCAAATCCTATGTTGCCATATAGTTAAAACAGGCGCGAACAAGTCCGAGATGGCCCAGCTTGGAGGGCGGCGAGTGGCGACGAATTGAGATTGAACGGCAATTTGGCACCCTGAATGGAGAATGAGGAATATGCGGTCAACTGCGAGGCTGCAAGAGTCGGACAGAAAGGGAAGCACAGGCTTAAGCCTGTGTACTCGCTGCGAGGGTCGAGGCGCGACGAAAACGCAAGTTCAGAAGGTGAGGCGGCCACCAATCTGCGCCGCGAAAGGGATGCCAACCGTCGTGCCGGGGCCGAAGAAATCGCCGAGGCCGCCAGCAGGAACCCGCAGCTGGTTGAGACTGGTAATGGCCTGCGTCTGCGTGCAGGAAGGATCCAAGCACAACGCCGTGGCGTTGGCTAAATTGTTGACGGGCGTTGGTAGCGCGGCAAGATTGGTGACGTAGTTCGCGCCGGGATTGTTGCGGTTGAAAAGATTGAAGAACTCGATGAAGGGCGTCGCAGTGAAGCGTTCGCCGAGCTTAATCGGCCGGCTGACGCGCATATCGACTTGAATGTACGGCGTTCCGCGAAATTGATCGAGGGTGGTTTGCACGCCGTTGATGACGGCACGATCATTCAGCGCATCGCCCACGCCGTTGACGTCGACAGGAGTTGTAATTGTGAATGGGCGTGCGCTTTCAAATTGCG
>Ga0307374_10007269_pt1 | contig 16973 bp, 16 predicted proteins | sample OX3MG_FD_202532 | JGI IMG/M metagenome (GOLD analysis project Ga0307374, IMG submission 202532) | Soil microbial communities from Risofladan, Vaasa, Finland - OX-3 | ecosystem: Environmental > Terrestrial > Soil > Coastal area > Acid sulfate soil | place: Finland: Risofladan, Vaasa | collected... | reverse complement strand
GACGATAATCCGGCAGCGGGTCATCGCGTCGATGACCCGCCTGGTGATGGGCGCGCGAACCACGAGAACGCCATCGGCCTTGCTGCACAAGGCCGTTAGTTTGTCCTCCTCCGTTACCTGGCCCACAACTAACTTGCCCCCTGCCGCCTCGACCGCTCTGCGCTCCTCGTCGACATGGGCAAACCGATGATCCGTAATGACAATTTCCATTTCAGGCTCTCGTTCCATGGGGGATTTACAGTTCTGGCATAATGACCGCAGCAAAAACTCCTGCCCTTGTACGATAAACCCCGCTCCCACGATCCAGCCATAATTGTTGTCTATGGCATATATCTCAAGATATTACTGGCATGGGCAGGCGAAATGCCGCTAGCATGCATAAACGAACACCCGCGTTGATGAAAGCGTACAGATTCATTCGCGGTTCGCAATCTACCTTCTGCACGCAGCTTGGAGAAAATCAATGTCCGATATCGGAATTATTCCAGTCGATTGGGAAGAACGCTTTGACCCGCAGCGGATGGTGCGTGAGCGACTGCAACGCGCCAAGGAGGCGCTCGAGAATTCCGATCTCGACGCGCTGTTTATCTTCCGCACCGAAGACGCCCGCTACCTGACCGGGTACCGCCATCACCTCGGCCCCGCCTTCATTATGGGCAACGCCGTCGTTGTCCTCGCCAGGGGGCATGAGCCCATTCTCTGGACCATGGACTATGAGCATTGCCGCCTGCGCATGCCCTGGCTTTCGCCCGACCAGATTCGCCCGCGCGCGAATTTCCGCGAACCGGTGGGAATGAAGCGGTGGGCCGATCAGGTCGAGGGGCTGGTCGGCTCGCTGGCGGGAAAACGCGTCGGAGTCGACATCTGGGATCTCAACCTGGAAGGGGCGATTCGGCAGACGTTTCCGAAAACCGAGTTTGCCGATGGCTACCAGAGCGTCCTCATGCGGGCGAAGGAAATTAAAACCCGCGACGAAATTCTATGCCTGAAGATCGCCAATGCCATCACGGAGGCCGCCCTTCACCGCGTGCTCGAAAACTTGCGCCCCGGGGTCAAGGAATGCGAGCTGCTGGGTATCGCCTGGGGGACTATGACGGCGATGGGCAGCGAATGGACGCAGTGTTCCAATATCATCTGCTCAGGGCCCTATACGGCTCCGTACCGGCGGTTCACATCGGATCGAATCATACGGAACGGCGACCTCGTCATTATCGACATTGGCGCAGGTTTCAATGGATATTGGGGCGATTTGACGCGCACATGGGTATGCGGCAACGTGAAACCAACACCCGAAATGCGCGATCTCCATCAGCTCTGCTATGACGCGCTGTTCAATGCGGGCAGTAAGGTACGGCCGGGAGCGACAAACGCGGAAGTATTCGCCGCAGCCGACCCTTACGTGCTCGACAGCCTCGGCCACGGCGCGGGCGTGAATCCATGGGAAGCGCCCTACTTCAGTCCCACTTCGAAAGACGCCCCCGTTGTACTGAAGGAAGGAATGGTCTTCAATCTCGAACCGTATGCGGGCAAGCCGGGCATCGGGGGTATCCGACTCGAGAACGATCACATTGTCACGGCTGACGGCGTCGAAATCTATACGACGTATCCGTTCGACGAGCGGCTCGTGAAAACCGTGCATCCCCTGGACAAAACAACCGGAAGAACCCGCTAAATCGCGGAAATCCCGAAACGCGATACTGACCGGAACTGCATTGGTGGAAGGGGACGCGAGCGCAGTCCCCTTCCACCAACCCATTTTCCCGCCATAAGATACAACCGAGGTCGGAGGGATGCTGCGAGTGCGCCCGGTTTCTTGTCGCACTGGCGTGGGTCAAGCCAGCGGCGTCCTCTGCCTTAGCCGGCCCGCCATCGGACTTCAGGATTGGTCACACATGATCTACCGGGTGGAGGCAGGCATGCCCTTGGCGCGCACGGCTGCTGATCAGCGGCGAACTTCTCTTCTAGCCCACGCGTACCCAAGTCGTTTCGATATGCTGGCGAACGCCGCCCTTTAAGGTTATCCGTGTGGTCAGGCTCAGGCGATTGGGGCCATCCCACTGCAAATGACGATAATTGTTCGTGTTTACCCAGTTTTGCATGGTCGCAGCCTGGATATGTAATATGACCGTGTCACCTTTCACGGTATATGTCCCGGCATAGGCGATACAAGTCGCAAAAGCCCTTGCCCTTTCTTTCATGGGCGCTGCGACTCTGTCCGGAACCGACAAAAGCTTGCGGTCAGCGTTGGACATAATGATTGACACCCTTCCTGTGCGGGTAAACGTAGCGAACCCGGTGGGGCCTTTGCCGAAGGCGTTTGGATTCACTACGCCCTTTAACGTCGTCGATTTTACGGCCACCAGTTTCCACGTACCCACGATGCTCTTTTTCGATTGGGCCGCGGCAATGGTCGAAAAACCAATCAACATCAGAAGCGACATCAAAAGGGTAGATTTGCGCATAGTTCCTTCCTCGGCCTACTTAAGGCTGTAACGGACCACTTCTGATTCAGAATAACTTACACCACTGGGCGAGTCCAGACTTCCACCAAAAGTGGAAAGTGGGCCGTGGTCCGGAACCTATTGCACGGCCTTCTCCGCGGTTGATTGAGCTGCGGAGGACTTTTCCCCGCGCACGAATTTCGGAGACCGGAGATCGCAATTCCTCTTGACCCTCACGCCATCTTGCAGAAACGACCTAGCCTTTGTTACCGTTTCAAAGCGCCTCCCTTCTGGTGCGGGCAGGCCCGGGGAACCGGGAACCCGGCCCTGCGGCAGGCGGTCGCGAATCGGCTTACCCTCCCCGGCCGAGGGCCACTTTCGTGCCCCTGCCGGCCAATCGCCCGGCCCATTGGCTTGGGTTTGGCCGTTTGGCTCGGGTGCAGGCAAAATTTTGCAGGATCGTTCGAATCCGGGCCTGGCTTTGCGCCCCGATTACCACATTTGGCGTGATTATCGGCTGCCTGTCCGCCCCGCATGCCGGATGCTTAAGCGTATTCAACGAGATAATGGATGGCATATTGCAATATTATTGGACATTATGGTTCGTACGGAACAACATGCGCACCATACAGGTAGAGATACGGGGTACAGATGCTGCTTTTGAGGGGCTACTCACTAAAGGTTTAGTCCAAAAAGGCGAGGAAGCGGAGGTTATTTACAATGCACGCTTGCAGATTGCAGAGCAATATGCGGAACTGGGCGCTGCGGTTTACCGTGGCGGCACTTGGCCTCTTTATTTCCTTTGGAATGATAATTGTTCCTCAGGCCGCAGCACAGAGCAGTCGGGAAGTAAAGGTACCCGAATTCAATGTGGATCCCTACTGGCCGAAGCCTTTGCCTGACCATTGGGAGCCGGGTCAACTGGGCGGTGTTTGCATAGATTCGCAAAATCACGTTTTCGTGGTCAACCGCCGCAATTTGACGAAAAAACAGTTACTTGCCGCCGATCAAGCGCCCCCCATCATCGAATTCGACTCTGCCGGCAATGTAATCAACTCGTTCGGAGACCCCAAGGTCGTCCCCAATGGGATCCACGGCTGCACAACGGACGCGCAAGGCAATCTTTATGTTGGCGGCATGAAGGATGGCATCATCCAGAAGTACAGTCCCAAGGGCAAGCTTCTGCTCCAGATTGGAACCCGGGGCGTAGTGGACACCTCCACGGGCAATCTCGAAGCACAAGCGGGTGGCCATGGTTTTATGGGACGGGCAATGAATTCGAGCCATGACAGCTTTTTCTTGCCCGCCGCCATCGCGATTGACCCCACGAACGGCGATATCTACGTTGCCGACGGCTATGGGAATACGCGCGTTGCGGTTTTCAACAAGGAGGGCCACTTCCTTCGCCAGTGGGGCCGTCAAGGCAGCCTGGCGGAGGAAAAGGCCGGTGTTGGCGGCGTCTTTGCGCAGGTGGTGCATTGCGTCACAATCGGGAACGACGGTTTGGTGTACGTCTGCGACCGGCAGGGCGACCGCATCGAGGTGTTCAACAAGCAAGGGCACTTCGAGAAGAATATATTTCTTTACACGTGGATCAATGGTCCCAAAGGATTGCCGGATCAATGGGGCACCGCGTGGTGGATCGGTTTCTCTCCCGACCCTGCTCAAAAATACATGTATGTTGCCGACGGGCGGAACGAACAGGTTCACATTCTCGATCATGCCACCGGGCAGATTCTCGCCAGCTTCGGAAGAGGGGGACATCAGGTCGGCGAGTTCACTCACTGCCATACGATGGCGGTCGATTCCAAAGGCAATATCTATGTAGCCGAGACAGGGAACGGCGAGCGGGTGCAAAAGTTCACGTTCGTTGGATATCGGACGGAAGAAGTTCCGGCTGACGCAGCGAAGAGCTCGAACGAGAAATAGGCAATGGAGTGTCGGAACGTAGGGACAATCGGTACGGAACCAAGAGGGGTGGGAATGGTTAAGCGGAATGCGTTGAGAACTATGGCGGTGATGCTGTCGTTAGTATCTGCAGGGCTGATTACCCTGTTCCACTCTTGTCCAAATTAGCTTTTGAGCGGCGGCGGTAGAACTCTGCTACGGTTTGCGTTGAGAAGACGTGAACCATAGGGAGGTCCACCACCGCCATGACCCGAGTATCCAGCATTTTCAGCCAAATGTTGCAGTTGTTTCCCCGCACTGAGTTTGAGCAGGCCGTCCGGGAGCACAAGGCGAACGCCATGCTCGCGGCTTCAGTTGTTGGGGCCAGTTCGTGGCCATGCTGTTCTGCCATCTGGGACGAGCGCAGTCCCTGCGCGAGATGTGCGGCGGCTTGGCCCGCCACGGAAGGCAAGTTGCGGCACCTGGGGGGCTGCCGGACGCCCCCCAACGCTCCACCTGGGCCTACGCGAATGAACACCGGCCCTGGCCGCTGTACCGCAGCGTGTTTTATCAACTGCTGGCCCGGTGCCGCGAAGCGGCTGGCCCGCATGGCTTCCGTTTCCAGAACAAGCTGTTGAGCCTGGCCGCGACCCTGATCGAACGCTGCGCCTCGGTCTTCGATTGGGCGCAGTACCGCCGCGCCAAAGGCGTTGTGAAACGGCATCTGCTGCTCGATCCCCAGGGCCTGCTGCCCAGCTACGCGGTCATCACCGAAGGCCGCGTGCCTGAAAGCCGCATCGCCCGCACGCTGCGCTTCTAGCCTGGCACCATCGTGGGTTTCGACCGCGGCTACAACGACTACGCCTGGTTCGCCAGCCTCGACGCCGACGGCGTCTACTGCGTCACGCGCATGAAGGAGAACACCGATTACGGGATCGTGGAGCGTCTTCCGGTCCCCGAACGCGGCTCGGTCCAACGTGACGAGATCATCTTTCTTTACAAGCAGGCCCGCAAAGGCGGGCGCGATCTGTTCCTGCGCCGCATCGAGGTCTGAAATGAGGAGCAGCAGCAGCGCACCTTGGTGTTCCTGACCAACCATCGCTGCTTCGCTGCCTCTACCATCGCCGCTATCTACCGCCAGCGCTGGCAGATTGAACTGTTCTTCAAGGCGCTCAAACAAAACCTGCACATCAAGACCTTCGTGGGCACCAGCCCCAACGCCCTGCAGATTCAGATATGGACCGCCTGGATCGCCCTGCTCCTGCTCAAGTACCTGCCGCTCCGCGCCCGCTTCGGCTGGAGCCTGTCCCACCTCGCGGCCTTGTTGCGTCAGCAGCTGTTCGTCTATCGTAACCTGTTCATCGGGACCGATGAGCCGTTCCAGCCCCCGCCGCCGAGCAACTGGCGTTGTCTTGGTGACCGCAACTTGGACAGCAGAACTGCCAACCTCAATCCAGAAGTCGTCTCGGAGACTCTAAAATGCCCCAATTTTCGCGACCTCTAAGCCTCAATCCTGCCTAATTTGGACAGCAGTGACCCTGAACCACCCGAGTTTTCTCCCTCCACTCGACAACCTCACGCTCTTCAACCAAAATGGGTCCGGGGTTAGTAACGCCGGCGCCATCGATGGCACATCCACCAACTCACGCCAGATCCAGCTCGCGCTTAGGGTCACGTGGTAAGGTTCGAATATGGTTCGTGAGCACGCGGGCAGGAAGACGGAGGAGAATTCCGTCTTCCTGCCCCGCAGGCTCACCCGCCGGATGAAGCAAGCTCATGCGTTAAACGGCCCCCAATGAATTGGCAATGACCGTACAGATCGGCACCCGTTGTTTTGCAATCATCTCTGGATTAAGATAGAGGGCTCATGTATCACTCTGGCCGCCATTTCCTTCAGATTCCTGGCCCCACAAACGTTCCCGATCGCGTTCTCCGGGCAATGGATCGCCCGGTCATCGACCACCGCAGCAAGGAGTTTTCCAACCTCGGCAAAGAAGTCCTGGAAGGCATGAAAGAAATCTTTCAAACAACGAGCCCGGTAATTATTTATCCCGGCTCCGGCACGGGTGGCTGGGAAGCGGCGATTGCGAACACACTCTCCCCCGGCGACCGTGTCTTGATGGCCGAAACGGGATTTTTCTCGGAGATGTGGCGAAAGGTCGCGGAAGGCTTCGGAATCGAGGTCGATTATCTGCCCAGCAATTGGCGCAGGGGCGCCGATCCGGCCGAGATCGAGGCCCGGCTGAAGGCCGACAGCAAACACGAATACAAGGCCGTGCTGGTCGTTCACAATGAGACATCCACGGGAGTGACCAGCCGTATCGATGAGGTCCGCCGCGCGATCGATCGCGCCGGCCATCCCGCCCTTCTGCTGGTGGACGCCGTCTCTTCCCTGGCCTGCATCGATTATCGTCACGACGAATGGGGCGTCGATGTATCCGTCGCCGGGTCGCAAAAGGGCCTGATGCTTCCGCCGGGGCTCGCCATCAACGCCATATCGGAGAAAGCCCTGGCGGCCTCCAAAACGGCCAAATCGCCCCGGTCCTACTGGGATTGGAATCCCATGTTGGGATTCAATCCGGCGGGATTCTTTCCTTATACGCCGGCCACGAACCATCTCTACGGGTTACGGGAGGCCTTGGCGATGCTGCGGGAGGAGGGGCTGCCCAACGTATTCCGCCGCCATGATCGGCACGCCCGCGCCGCTCGCGCCGCCGTGCAGGCCTGGGGCCTGGAAATGGTTTGCGAAGACCCGCAACAATACTCGCGTTGCGTGACGGCCGTATTCACGCCGGCCGGTTATGATGCCGATCGGTTTCGCGAAATCGTTCGAGAACGCTTCGACATGTCTCTGGGCGGCGGGATGGGGCAGCTCAAAGGCAAGGCGTTTCGCATCGGCCATCTGGGAAGTTTCAACGACCTCATGCTGGCGGGGACACTCTGCGGAATCGAAATGGGTCTCCACCTGACAGGCATTCCCACGAAAGCCAGCGGCGTCACGGCAGCACTCCAGTACCTCGCGGAAAGCTCAAGTACCGAATCTGTTTAGCCAGTCAGGGATGTCCTTACAGGATCGAATCGGTCCGGCTGAAGGAGGGAGCATCCATGAAAAAGGTACGGTTGTTTTTCCAGTTCATTCTGATGGCCGGTCTGGCCGTATGCGCAGCGCAGGGCGCCCCGCCGCTGAAATTGGTTCGGACCATCCAGATCCCACAAGTGGCCTGTCAGAACCCCAATCTGGACAAAAAACAGCTCGCCGAAGCTGTAAACACCTTTTTTATGCCCCTCATGACCTGCCACTTCGACCGGTTTGGGCTGGACCCAAAAAACAGCCGCCTGTTTATCCCGGCCGAAAACAACAAGACCGTTGAGGTCTACTCGATTCCTTCCGGGAAATGGCTGCACAGCTTTCACGGATTTGCGATGCCCCATAACGTATTTTATCGGCCGGACACGAACCGGATTTACATTACCGACGGCAGTACGACCGTGGGCGCGCTGCATATATTTGACGGAACAACCTACCGCCCGATCAAGACGATCCGGCTCCTGCCGGGCACGGACTCGTTGGCCTACGATCCGGCAACCCATGACCTGTACGTGACGAACGGCGGGAAATTTGCGCACCTCAACTACGTTCGAGTGAGCATCATCAATACGGATACCGACGATCTTGCCGGCAATATCCGGATTCCCGCCACCCGCCTCGAACATATGGTGATGGATCCGTCGGGGGCCAGGATCTTTATTAATATCACCGACAAGCGGGAGATCGGCGTGATCGACACGAGCAAGAATGCCCTGGTCGCGACCTGGCCCCTTGCCAAAGGGGACCTGAACGTCGCCCTGGACCTGGACAAGGCCGGCCATCGCCTCTTTGTTGTCTGCCGCAGCGGGATCATGGACGTATTTGACACGCAAACGGGCAAAGTCGTCGCCACCGCGCCTATTTCGAAGGGAGTCGACGATGTGGTTTACGACGCCCGGCACAAGCGCGTTTACGTCACATGCGCGGTGGGCGTCATTGACGTTTTCCAGCAGCAAGACCCCGACCACTACACGGCCATCGCCAGGATACCGACCGGCCCGATGGGCAAGAACGGTATTCTCGTCTCCTCGCTGAATCGCTTTTACGTGGGCGTGCCGAGGTACGCGAATGTGGAATCCAAACTCCTGGTGTACAAGGTTCAGTGACCGGTTGCCTGTCAGGCCCCCGGACTGTCATACGGAGCGGGGGAAGCGCTCCGGCGAAGATTTGACCTTCGCCCCGCCAAAGGGAGCGGCCCGGCCGCGCGAGCGCGCTCTGGCCTTCGGATTCCATTCGGGGATGAACACAATCACAGGCCCTTCAGGCTAACGCGCAAACCGCCCGATTCGATCGTATTCGACGCGGACACGGGGAAGGAAGTGGCGCGAGTTCCGAATGTGGCGGGCCTGCGCGGCGATCCGCATTTTGACTCGAAACGGAAGCGCATTTATATTAGCGGGCTGTCCGGCGCCTTGCGCTGCCATCGGTTCCGCGCAGCGCAAACCGGCTAAACGCAGGGCTGATTCCCGAAGGTGAGCAACGCCGGAGGAAACCGAGTGAGCGCTGAAGTGAAGCAAGCAACGCCGCGGGCGAGGATGCTGACCGCAACGACCGTTGTTCTCATCCTACTCTGCGCGATGTATGGATTCGCATATACCAACCGCGTCATCGTAGGCACCGCATCGTTGGTCTTCAAGCACGATCTTCATCTTACAAATGTCCAAGTTGGCCTCGTATTCTCCGCGTTTGCCTATCCCTACATGGTGTGTACCGCGCTCGGGGGATGGCTTGGCGACCGTTTTGGCGCGCGATGGTCCCTGGCCGTGCTCGCAGTGATCTGGTCCGGAGCCACAATCCTCATGGGGCTGGCTACGTCGTTTGCTGGCATGATGTCGTTCGGTATTTTGCTGGGCATCGGACAAGGCCCCACTTTCCCCATTGCGACACGGGCGATCAGCGACTGGCTTCCCAAGCGAAAACGCGCGTTTGCCCAAGGCATCATGCACTCGAGTTCGCGATTGGCAACGGCGATAACCCCGCCGCTGGTGGCATGGCTCATTCTGCTCGTCACGTGGCGCGGGTCCTTCATCGTGCTGGGATTCCTTGGCCTGTTCTGGGCGGTGGCGTGGTTGATCTACTTCCGAAACGTTCCAGGCGAGCATCCTCAGATCACCCAGGAAGAACTGCGAGAGCTTCCCGCGAGCAGCGCGTCGAAAAGCGGCGAAAGGCGTAAAGTACCCTGGGGCCCGTTAGTCCGGCGCATGCTGCCAGTGACTACTGTGTACTTCTGCTACGGGTGGATGCTCTGGCTTTACCTGGCATGGATTCCCAACTACTTCTTTCACCGCTACCACCTCAACATGAAAAGCTCGGCTATCTTTTCGGCCGGGGTGTTTTTTGCGGGCGTACTCGGCGACTTGTTGGGGGGCATTGTTAGCGACCGGATCCTGATCCGGACAAAAAGCCTCATCATGGCCCGGCGGAATGTCGTGGTGGTCAGTTTTCTTCTCGCACTGGCTTCCTTATTGCTTCTCTTTTTTGTCCGGCATCCCGCCGGGGCGGCCTTGTGCTTGAGCCTGGCCTTCTTCTTTACAGAATTCACGATCGGCCCGATGTGGGCGATACCCATGGATATCACCCCCGAGTTTGCCGGTTCGGCCAGCGGCCTTATGAACGTCGGATCGCCGCTCGCCGCGGTTATCTCTCCCGTGGTGTTCGGCTTTGTGATCGACCGGACCGGAAACTGGAATCTTCCGTTTATCGGCAGCGTGGCGATTTTACTTCTCGGCGTAGCTATGGCCTTCTGGATGCGGCCTGACGTGGAGTTTCACTGGGCCGGGGAATAAGGCGGGAAACAAGGACGGCGAGGTTGAGAGGCGCCGGCGGGACCGGGAGGCGTTCGAGATAGCGGAGTGCATCGACCGCGCCGACTCGAACGCGTTGGATCGGGAGCCAGGCAGGAACCTGGTATTTCGCCTTCCCTACTGGCCCCGTGAAAGTTGTTCCAGTTTTCCCCTCAGCAGATCCAGAAACTGCCGGCACGCCGTTGGCAGGATCGTGTCTTTCGTGCGCACCACATTGTAATCCAGCCAGAGCTGAGGCTCCGTAATCGGTTCTGCCACGAGTTTGCCTTTCCTCACTTCGTCCATCACAGCCATCTTCGGCACAACCGTGGCCCAGTCGGAGTTCTGGACCACTTCAAATGTTGCCAGGAGCCCATCGATTTCCAATACCTTGCCTGGGGCGGAAGCGCCCAGCCGAACGCAACTGTCGAGGACCTGCCGCAGGTTATGTTTCGGCGACGGGAGGATGAGTTTCATCCCCTCCAACTCACGCAAAGGGCGAGAACGGGCGGGTTGTTTTTTGGGGGTCGACTCGCCATTGGCGCGTCTGACCAGGACCAATCGCTCCCGGAAGAAGTGGCTGGTTTCTAGTCCGAGATGGGCCGGAGGTTTCGTGCCGATGGCCGCCTGCACCTCTCCGGACAGGACCCAGTCCGTCAGAGTCGCGCTGTAGGCTTCCGAGAGGCGGATATCCACATACGGATGCGTAGCCACGTAATCCGACACCACCGAAGGGAGCACGCCCTTGGCCACCGAAGGGGATATCCCAATATCAATCTTCGAGGCCACGCTGCCGGACATATCCAGCATCCGTTCCTTCGCGACCCTCACCGCGTTCAAAACATCCACACAGCAGGAATAGAAGTGTCTGCCGGCGATGGTCGGGGTGACGCCTCGGGCCTTTCGATCAAAGAGCCGGTGGCCAACCATCTCTTCCAAACGCCGGATGTAAACGCTCAGGCCGGGCTGCGTGCAGTACTCACGCTTAGCTGCCATGCTGAAGCTGCCTTCCTCATAGGCAGCCGCGAAGCATCGAATCTGCTTCAGGTCGATGACGTCCATCAAACCGCGTGGAAGACGCACGGACCGGCCTTCGGCAATGTCCCTGAGGTTGGTCGTGCGGTTCGAGGAGGCGTGCTTGTGTCCGGGTGACATGGTAATCCATATTAATAAATTATGTTTCTGACTTCAAGGCATCACTGGGTGGAATGGCAGCTGGCGTCCTTGCCGCGGGCGGAGGGGGCGCGGCGGACAAATTACCGGCCGCCGTTGTGCTGCGCCCTTCCCCTGGCCACCGGGCGGCACAGCCGGGGACTTCCGCGAATGAGCCACAGAAACCGGCTAGATGCCCATCTTGGCGACGTAGGCGATCGTCATGCCCCAAGCGAGCACAAGTACGATGCGCCGGGCAATGACGGGACTGAGGCGCCGCATGCCCAAGGCGCCGGCCGTCGAGCCGATTGTCGCGCCGATAGCCATCACGGCGGCGAACCACCAATCGATCCGGTGGCCAAAAATGAAGACGACAACGGCTGTAGCGTTGACGGCTGTCATGCAGAACGCGCGGAGGCCGTTCATCGAATGAATCTTGGTGCTCAAGGTGAGGGAAAACAGGGAAAGCATGAGCACGCCCATCCCCGCCCCGAAATAGCCCCCGTAAATGGCAATGGCGAACTGGCCAGCGACGCCCATCACCACCAGACTCCCGGCAGGAATTGCCATCCGTTCGGCCATGCGGCGGATGTGGCCACTGAAGGAAAACAGAAGGGCGGCGAAAATGAGCATCGGCGGAATCAGCCGCTCGAAGATGTGCTCGGGCGTGTGGAGAAGCAGAAACGCGCCCAAAAAGCTTCCGGCAATGCTGCCAACGATCAGCAGGATGATGGTGCGGCGTGGCGTGTCGATGTATTTGCGGTACACCCAGCCGCTGGTAAGCCCGCTCGGCCAAACGCCGAGTGAACTGGTGGCGTTGGCCATGATCGGGGGCACGCCGGCGAAGAGGAGCGCCGGAAAAGCGACCAGCCGTCCTCCGCCGGCAACGGCATTCATCACCCCGGCGATGACCGAGGCGACAAAAATCAGGAACAGGTAAATTGGACTCGAATGCATTCGTGTTTCTGCGTGAGCGAGAGCGTCGTTCGACCCACCCCGGCCTTTCTAAGCGTGTGAAGGGAGAGTTTACATCACCGCAGCCGGCCGCGACATTCCGCATGGCGACGCAAAACGACAAAAAACGAGGGGGGATTGTCCAAAGAGGCTGTCGCCCCGGCTTGGGCGCGGCGACGCTCCGCCTGCCATCTGGCCGCCGTTCGGCGCTGTTCGGAGCTACCGGCTCGCACGGTGGCGGGCCGCTCTTTTCCATTCGGCTTTTTGGGCTATCTCTAATCGATTTTCAGCGTCGTGAGCGGTCCGTGGAACTGCCCGCCGTAGGCGTCGGTATCGTTGACGTCGCCGGAAAAGGCGGCGCGGGGGATCGAAAACTTGATGGCCAGCAGGTCTTTCAGCACGAAAAATTTAACCTGGCCGACAGGAACCCCATACAAGCGGGAAATGCTTTCCGGAGAAAGCCGTCCGCTTCTCTGCACGAGATCAAAGCCCTCGCGGTCTTTGAACATAATGTCGAAGGTCAGCTCGAACGGACCGGCATTCTTACTGCGAATCAGTTTCGTGTGTTGCCATAATTCGCTCACGCGGAAGTCTCCTTGGCCGGGTCGGCCGGCTCCTCGAAGGGCACGGCAGCCGGACGCACCCGAATCACAGGTCCTCGAGCGTCATCGGGAACAGGGCGCAGGGGTCCTTCAGCTTCCACACATGGTTGGCGCAGAACCGATACACGGGGCCCACGTTGATGCCCGGGGGTGAGAAAGGAAACGCGAGATTGCTGATCAGCCCGTTGTGCTCCGGGATTGGATGATGCAAACCGGCGTGGGCGATCAGGGGGATCATTTCCGCGGCGAGCGCTTGCGTGGGCGCCACCAGGTCGATAATCAGCCCGACCTCGTGGCACGGCAGCGAGGTTTCCGGTTCGAGCTTTCCGAGCGTGCCGTCGCGTCCGTAGACGCGCCAGGTGAGGGTGTACTGCTCCGGCTCCAGGTTCACGCTGTCCCGAATCTTGTGCTCGAGGACCGTTCTCAAACCGGACAGGTAAGAATCGAGCTGGCGAATGACCAGGGGATCGCGAATTCCCGCCACGGCGATGGAGCGGTACCCAACCAGCGAAGCGCCTTCCAAACGGACCGTATACGCGGGAGACGGGATGAAACAGCTTCCGGTCACCCGGACCGCGCGGTCGCTGACAGCCTCGTATCGCGCCATTGACGTGTCCAGCACGCCGCCGGGCTCGACCAGGCGGAAGGGGTCCGCGTTTTCGTAAAGGCCGTGGGCGGCCACGCTTTGCGGCGTGCAGCGCATGGCGGGATTGGGCGGCTCGACGGTAAAACCCTGCTCGTCGAGGTCGGCGGCCATGCAATCCGCATAGAGCCGCTGGGCGACGCTCGCGGCTCCGCACTCCAACATCTTCCCGGCGTGCAAGGCTACGCCCGGCGGAATTCCTCGCAGCAAGGGCAAGGCGGCGTAAATGGCGATATCGCTGGACCGGCCGGCCACAATCACTTGCGCGCCGGCCTGGAGGGCTCGCTGGAAAGGCTCGACGCCCATCATGGCGACAAAGCGTTGGGCATTGCGAACAACCCCCTCGTCGAGAGGCGGCGCGGGTTCTAATGGAGTCACTTCGCCCGAAGCCAGGGCGCCGATCAGCGCGTCCTTGTCAACCTCACTGTCGATGCCGGCCAGCTTGAAGTGCCAGCTGTTTTCTTTGGCCACTTCCCGGACCACTTCGAGCAGCCAATGCAAATGGGGACGGCCACCGGCGTAGCCGGCCGAACCGATGATCACCGGAATGCCGGCCGCCAGGGCTTCGCGCAAAATGCGCTCCGTATTTCGCTTCACCCCTTCGCGCGGGCCGCGGGCCTGTCCCGAGCCGAGATAGTAGGGGCCGGCGTCGGTCGAGCCCGCATCGCAGCCGATGAAATCGGCTCCGCCGCTGACCGCGCGCCGCAGACTCTCCGCTCGAAATCCGGTGCTCAGGTTACCGGAAGCCGCAACAGCCCTGACGTGCTCTTTTCCTGGCATTTTCTTGGTCCCAAGCCTTTCGGGATCTTTAGCAAAACCACAACGGCATGCCGGAAAGCATCCCCGGCCCAACGCCGGACAGGACTTAACCTGCAGCCCTCAGTTTATCGTCCATACTTCGGCCGGCGTCAATAAAAAAACGGGCGGCTCCGCTGACGGGGGTAGCGCCCCACGATCCGTCCTTCACAGCCGGACAAAATCGGAAGCGGCGGAGCAGAAAAAGGTCCTATCGCAATCGGTCGAAATGCCTTATGGGAGGCTGCCCCGATGAGACGAGCGATGCGGCGATCGATCTTGCCCCTGGTTGCCCGCATGCTATCATTATTTTTTTGTCGCACCCGCAGGCATTGTGGACGCGCAGAACAAACCGCCGCGCTTTCCGCAGCTCCAGCCGGACCAGCTGAACGACCAGCAGCGTCCGCTGGGCGAGCAAATCCTCAAAGTGTCGAGCATCGGCCTGACCGGCCCCTACAATTTGCTACTGCGCAGCCCGGTGATGGGCGAGCGCACGCTCGAGCTGCTCGACTATCTCCGATTCCATAGTTCGGTGCCGCGGCGCCTCAACGAATTCGCCATCCTCATCCAGGCGCGGCTGTGGACTTCCCAGATCGAGTGGGGAGCGCACTACCCGATGGCGCTCAAGGCGGGGCTTTCACAGGCCGTCGCGGATGAATTGAAAGAGGGCAAGCGGCCCACCTCGATGACCCCCGAGGATGCCGCCGTCTACGATTTTTGCATGGAGGCATCCTCCACGCACGGCGTGAGTGACGCGACGTTCGAGCGCGCCCGCCAGTTCCTGAGCGAGCAGCAACTGGTCGACCTGACGGTTGTCAGCGGCACCTACGCAACCATGACGATGCTGCTGAACATGGCCGACCAGGGCCTTCCGCCCGGCCGCACCCCGCCCCTCGAACCGCTTCCCTCGCGCTGAGCGGGCCCTGGCTGCAACCTTTACAAGGGTGTCATTGAACGTGATGGCAAAGGTGTCCGAGCAACTCACAACAGGCTTTGTCCCTCCGTTGCCGCCGCAAATTCAAGATCTTTTCCGCCAGAATCCCCCCTCCGGAAGGCTTCCTTCTACGGCCACGAGGGCATGCGCGCGGACACTCAACGCTGCGGGGTTGGCCGCGACCAGCCAGGCCAGGAGGTTACGTTGAACTTGCGCGAATTGTTCACAGGCAAATCCCCTCGACTGGAGCTCCATTCCTCCCGGCCGCCTTCGAGAAGGCCGATGAAATGGATGGGAGCATTCGTCCTGGCCCTGGCCATGGCCATGGCCGCTTCGCTGAACGCTCGTGCCGACGTTTTCGGTAGCGGGCAGGTCGCGGCCGCCAGCCGCGAGGTCATCGAGCAGCGCCTCGGGAAGGTCGATCGGGAATGGCTGGCCATGATGCGCCGCGGATCCGGCGGCGACTTTGCCTTGGACAATTTCAAGCTGACGGCTATCTACGGAAACATCGTGCTGGCCACCGACCATGTAACGCGGAAAGGCCATACGGGTGATGAACGCAAGGCCGCGGCAGACATCCTCGGCACAAAGGTTTTTGTCAGGGAAGGCGGGACGTGGAAGATCGCCGCGTCGGTCCTGCTTTCTCTCGGATCCGGTCCGTCAATGGCCGCGAGCCGCCAAGGGGTCAAGGGAAACGGCTTGGGCAGCCACTATGCGGACATCGAGAAGCAGCTTTGGGAAGTGGACCGGAAGTGGGAGGAGGCCATCCGAAATCGAGACCTGGCCTTCATGCAGCAACTCTATACCCGACAATGCTTCATCGTTTTGGCGAGAGGGCGGATCGGTTGAGCAGATTCGTCCAGGTGATCTGGTTTGGTTCGAACCCGGCGAGAAGCATTGGCATGGCCCAACAGCTCCTACGGCAATGACGCACATCGCCATCGCCGAGGCGCTCGATGGAAAGACCGCCGATTGGATGGAACAGGTCAGCGATGAGCAATATCGGGCGCGGTCAAGCGCGCAATAGTGAAAACAGAGTTATGCTTTTAGGTGAACCATGACGAATCGATTTCGAATTTCGAGTACGCTGCCTCGAAAGTTAAGAGAATTGGGCCTTTCGCCGGACACTGTGCTTCGGCAGGCTGCGTTGCCAACGGGGCTATTCAACCAGGACAAGATCTTGCTGAGCACGGAGGAGTTCTTCGCGCTTTACCGAGGCATTGCGGAATCCAGCAGCGATCCGGGCTTCGGCCTGAAGCTGGGGACCGAGGAGCGCGTGGAGCGCTACGATCCGATTTAAATCGCGGCGCTCTCGGCTCGGTCGTTTCGGGACGCGGTCGAACGGTTGTCGCGTTACAAACAACTCACGTGTCCAGAGGAAATCCAATTAGTGAAGCGCGGGAATGAATCTGCGATCCAGTTCATCTGGCTGCTCGCGCATGAGGAAGAGCCTCCAATACTCGTGGACGTATGTTCCGCATGGATCGCTGGCATCGGGCAGCGAGGCATTGGACGGCCCCTGAATCTGAAGCGGGTGGAGTTGCAACGAGCGCCGGCGCACCAGGAAATGTATGAGGCGCACTTCCACTGCCCTGTGAAATTCAAGTCCAACCAGAACGCCTTGGTATTCAGCAATGCGGATATGGAGCTTCCCTTCGTAACTTTCAATCCTGATTTGCTGGCAAGTGTCACTC
>Ga0307374_10007267_pt1 | contig 16978 bp, 16 predicted proteins | sample OX3MG_FD_202532 | JGI IMG/M metagenome (GOLD analysis project Ga0307374, IMG submission 202532) | Soil microbial communities from Risofladan, Vaasa, Finland - OX-3 | ecosystem: Environmental > Terrestrial > Soil > Coastal area > Acid sulfate soil | place: Finland: Risofladan, Vaasa | collected... | reverse complement strand
CTTAGCGGGCCCGCTTTGCCCGAGCGGGCGGCTGCGAATACCCGTCCGCCGGGAATCGAAAAGACCCAAGGAGGAAGGGTGAATTGGTGGTGGGCCGATTCCAAGTCAACAGTGGCTCACTGCCAGGGCACGCGGTTGGTGCGCTCCGGGGTGGGCAGCTCCAGCCCGGACACCCGCGCGTAGAGCGTGTACAGCTCGAGGAGGACGTGGGCGGTGGCGCCGTACATGGCCCCCGCCTCGAAGTGGAAGATGGGGGACAGGTAGCGGCCTAGGTCCACCGCCTGATAGCGCAGCCGGCCCTCGAAGAGGTCGGCGAGCAGGAAGCTCACCAGCTCGTCGACCTCGCCCGCGGCGGGCGCAGGCGGCGGGCCCGGCAGGACCTCGGCCACGACGGGGTTGAGCGTGAAGAGCGAGGTCGCCGTCGGCACCGCCGCGAGGCGGCCGACGATCCGCAGCCGCGCGCGGGGGATGCCGAGCTCCTCCTCGGTCTCCCGCAGAGCGGTGGCGTCGAGGTCCACGTCGCCGGCCTCGCGCTTGCCGCCCGGGAAGGCCATCTCCCGCGAGTGGTGGCGCATCCGATCCGGCCGCCGGATGCACCAGCCCGCGACGCCGTCATCGGTGTCGCGCAGGGGCAGGCAGACCGCGGCCTGGATCCGCTCCGGCCCGCTTCCGTCGCGGTGGGCGCGGCTCTCCCAGCCACGCAGGGCCTCCTCGAGGTCAGCTACCGAAACGCGCTTCATAGGCCGTCAGGTTGCAGCGGAGGAGGGTGTCGTCGTCGAGGCCGAGTAGGTCGTGGGCGATCCCGAACTCCTCCGAGAGCGTGGTGTCGGCGACGGTCCGGGAGTCGGTCGAGATCGTGCAGCGGACTCCTGCGGCCAGGAGTTCGGGGAGCGGATGGAGCCGCAGCTCCGGCACCGCCCCGCATCTCCAGTTGGCGGTAGGGCAGAGGTCGAGGACCACGCCCTCGTCGCGAAGCCGCTTTACCAGCTCCGGGGAGGCCGCCGCGCTGACGCCGTGGGCGATCCTCTCGACCCGGTAGTGGTCGAGCGCGGCGGCGACCGAGGCGGGGCCGGCGGCCTCGCCGGCGTGGCAGGTCAGCCGCAGGCCGGTGGAACGGGCGGCGGCGAAGGCGTCCCGCATCGAGCCGTCGTTGGGGTACCGGCGCTCGTCGCCGGCGAGGTCGAAGCCGACCACGCCGCGCCCGGCGAAGCTCCCGGCGACGCGGGCCAGTTCCAGGTTCTCCTCCGGCGAGTGTTGGCGCATGGCGCAGACGATCGCAACCGCCTCGATCGGGCTGGACTCGAGGCCGGTGACGACGGCGGCGATCACCTGCCCAAGGTCGAGACCCTGCTCCAAGTGGAGGCGCGGCGCCCAGCGGACCTCCAGGTAGTCGATGCCCTCGGCGGCGCAGTCCTCGCACAGCTCGCGGGCGCAGCGCTCCAGGTTCGCCTCCGTCTGCAGCACCTCGATCGCGTCATCGAAGTACGAGATGAACTCGGCCAGCGAAGCGCAGGAGGCCGGTGCCACCAGTCGCAGTGGGCGGCCGGCCAGCTCCTCCGCGGTCGAGGGACGGAGCGCACCGTCGAGGTGACAGTGCAGCTCCGCCTTGCGCCAGCCGCGGTAGTCGGTCAGCGGCGGCCTCTCAGCCGGTCGCCAGAATGTCGTTCATCTTGGTCGCCGCGTCGTCGAGCCCCGTCTTGGGGTCCTTGCGGAGCGCGGCGATGTTGTTGATCTCCGTCGTGAGCGCGTCGCGCTGCTCGTTGCTGGTCGGCACCGATGGCAGGACGATCAGCTCGCCCCTGCTGAGCATCCCGGCGCCGATCGCCTGGGACGGGTTCTGGGCGTAGAAGCCGCTGCTGAGGCTCTTGAAGGCCGAATCCCGGACCGGCATGTAGGAGGTGTTCTGGGCCCAGGTCGCCGTGTTCGCCGCGCTCGTCAGGTACTTCATGTAAACGACCGCGCCGTGCTGAACGTCGTTGGAGGACTTGTTGAAGACGCAGAGGTTGGCGCCGAACATCTCGTCCTTGACGCCCTTGTCGCCGGCCGGGAAGGAGGCCTCGGCGAACTTGAACTTCGTTCCGATCGGCTTGACGATGAACTGGTAGCTGACCTGGGTCGAGATGTACATGGCCGTCTTGCCGTTCTGGAAGTCCACCTGGTCGGCGAAGTTCCCGGCCGGGATCGGCTTCACCGCGCCCGACTTGATGGCGTTGTACCAAAGGGTCATCGCCTGGATGCCGTCGGCGCTGTTAATGGTCGTCTTGGTCGGGTTGGTCGGGCTGTCATACATCTGCCCGCCGTACTCGTAGAGCATCGACAGGAAGGTGTCCAGGGAGGGTCCCTCGGCTCCGGTCACGCCCGTGGCGGGGTCGGCCAGCTTGGCGGCGTCGCTGAAGAACTCGGTCCAGGTCGAGGGGGGGCTGGTGATCCCCTTGGCGGCGAACAGGTCCTGGTTGTAATAGACGACGGTCGTCGACTTGTTGAAGGGGAACTGGTAGTAGGTGCCGTTGATACGAGCCGCGTTGAGCATGACCGGAAAGATGTCCTTCAGGTCGCTGCTGGAAAAGCCATCGGCCGCGTTGATGTAGGGCGTCAGGTCGGCCAGCGCCTTGGAGGAGCTGTAGCTGGCCGCGTCGGTCTCGACGCACTGCGCCAGGTCCGGCGCCTGGCCGGCGGCGAGGTCGGTCAGCACCGCCTTGTTGAGGTCGGTGTAGGCGCCTTTGGCGACCAGGTTCACGTGGACGTTGGACTGGCTCGAGTTGAACTGGTCGGTGAGGGTCGTCAGCTCGGTCTGCAGGTTCCCACTCAGCGCATGCCAGAAGGTGACCTGGACCGCCGTCTTGAGCGCCCCCAACTGGGGCGGTCCGCTGCTGGTGCCGCTGCCCCCGCCGCCGCAGGCGACCACCAGGGCCGCAGCCAGCAGGCTCAGCCATCTACCTCGTCTCATTTACGGAAGCCTCCTCTTTGAATTATGGGACTGGTCTTAACCGCGGATACCGCTGGCTGCGATGCCGCCGACGATCTGCTTTTGGGCCAACAGGAAGATGATGAGGATCGGAAGCGTGACCATCAAGCTCCCCGCTGCGTGGAGGACGGGGTTGGTGGCGTCCGCGTAGCTGAACGCCTCCAGGCCGACCTGGACCGGCCGGTAGGCGTCGCTGTTGGTGACGATGAGAGGCCAGAGGAAGGCGTTCCAGCTGGTTACGAAGTGGAAGAGGGCGATCGTTATCATCGGAGGCCGCGCCAGCGGGAGCGCGATCGACCAGAGGAAGCGCAGGTGCCCGGCGCCGTCCAGCTGGGCCGCCTCCCACAGGTCGTGGGGCAGCCCGAGGAAGAACTGCCGCATGAGGAAGATGCCGAACACCGAGGCGCCGAAGGGGACGATCTGGGCCTGGTAGCTGTCGATCCAGTGAAGGCCCGCCAGGATGATGAAGTTGGGCACCAGGGTCACCTCGGTGGGGACCATGTAGATGGCCAGCACCAGCCCGAAGATGAAGGTCCGGCCGGGGAAGGGCATCGACGCGAAGGCGTAGCCGGCCAGGGCCGAGGTGAACAGCACCAGCAGGGTGGTCCCAGTGGCGACGATCACGGTGTTCAGGAAGTAGCGGGCCCAGGGGATCTGGAGGTACTGGCCGGTCGAGGGATCGGGCCGCAGGCCGACCGCGGTCAGGAAGTTCTCGAAGTGGCCGAGCGGGTAGAGGATGGGGGGGAAGACAAAGACCGACTGCAGGGTCCCGAGCGAGATGACCACCATCCAGTACAGCGGGAAGGCGAAGAGCGCGGCCAGCGGCACCAGCAGCAGGTAACGCGGGGCCAGATCCAGGACCCGCCGCAGGCGGCGGTTCACCGGTAGAACACCCGGCGGGAGAGAAAGCCCATCTGGAGGCCGGTCACGGCCAGGATGATCAGGAAGAGGACGACTGAGATCGCCCCCGCGTAGCCGGCGTGAAAGAAGCTGAAGGCCTCCACGTATAGGTAGTAGCCGATCGTCTCCGCCGCCTTGTCGGGCCCGCCTCCTCCGGAGGTCGCGCCGCCCACCCCGCCGGTGAAGACGAGGATCGGCTGGACCACCTTGAAAGACCCGATGATGTCGATCAGGAGCACGAAGTAGGTGGTCGGGCTCAAGAGCGGCCAGGTGATCCGCCAGAACCGGGTCCAGGCGCCGGCGCCATCGACGCGAGCCGCCTCCTCGAGCTCGGGTGGCAGGTTGGAGAGCCCCGCCAGGAAGATCACCGCGTTGTACCCGGCGTACTGCCAGACGCTGTAGAGCATGATCGCGGGCATCACCCACTGAGGTGAGTTGAGCCAGTCGATCTTCGGCAGCCCGAGCGCGTGGAACGCCGCGTTGAGGACGCCGACATCGGGGTGGTAGATGAAGCTGAAGATGATCGCCGTCGACACGATCGGCATCACGTAGGGGGCGAAGAAGACGGTCCGCAGGAAGTCGCGCAAGGGCATCGACTTCTCCAGCAGGAGGGCGAGCAGGAGGCCTAGACCCATGCTCACCGGGACGGTGACGGCGACGAAGTAGACGGTCTGCCAGACCGCCTTGCGGAAGACGTCGTCGCGGAGCAGCAGGCGGGCGTAGTTGGCGGTGCCGATGAAGTCGCTGCTGCCGCTGATGAGGTCCCAACGCTGGAAGGAGAGCCAGAAGATCCAGAGCGCCGGGATGAGCACGAAGACGATCAGCAGGAACATCGCCGGCGAGATCAGCAGGTAGGCCGAGAGCGCGTCGCCGCCGCCCGCCCCCGGCCGGCGTCTGCGGCCTGCCCTGGCAACCAAAGTCGCCGCCGGACCGGCGGCAGTCGGGTCCATCTCGTCAAAAATAGTGTCGTGCCGGGCACCACGCTTCGATTTCTTCACACGGGGAACCCGACCGGGCTCAAGTTCCTGTTGGAGTACGGCGATGCCCGCTGCCTTTTCGACTTCGGCCAGGAGCACTCGCCGGGCCGCACGCCCTTCTCGCTGGGGCTCGAGCCGCGGGCTGGTCGCGAGCTGGCCGACCTGCTCGCCGTCGGCGCCGCGCCCGCCATCCCGGGCGTTTACGCGGGTGAGCCCTGGGATCAGCGCACCCATCTCTTCATCTCCCACCTCCACCTCGACCACTCGGGCCTGATCCCCCACCTGGGACCGGATGTCCCGCTCTTCTACCCAGCGGCCGTGGAGGACCTTCGGCGGGCGGCGTCCGACTGCGGCTACCTGCGCTGGCGCGAGCCGGGCGGGAAGGCGGTCGGCGACGGTGAGGTCGTGTCGGTCGGCCCGATCCAGGTCCGCTTCCTGGCCGTCGACCACGACCTGCCCGGCGCCAGCGGTTTCCTGGTCGAGACGCCGGACGCGGCCATCGCCTTCACCGGCGACCTGCGCCTGCACGGGCTGCACCCCGAGGTCACCGAGGCCTTCATGACGGCCGTCAAGGGCGTGGACGTGCTGATCCAGGAGGGCGTCACGCTGGGGATGCCGCCCCTCGACCCGGCCCAGCCTCCGCTGACCGAGGCGGGCGTGATCGCCGGGCTCGGGCGGGCGGTCGCCGAGTCACCCGGGCTGGTCATCGTCAACTGCTACGGGATGAACCGGGAGCGCGTAGCAGGCCTCGCCGAGGGCTGCGCGGCGGCCGGCCGGACGCTCTTGATGGAGCCGCAGATGGCGGCGCTGGCCGGTTGGGAGGGAGTCATCGGCGACCTCGAGCCCGCCCGGCGGGAGCCAGGGGCCCACTGCCTCCAGCTCGGTTTCGAGTCGCTGCCGCTGCTGATCGACCTCCGGCCGCCGCCGGGATCGGTCTACATCCCCTCCGGCGGGGCGCCCTTCGGGTCCTTCGACCCCCGCCAGGCGGTGGCCGACGCCTGGGTCGAGCGGTTCGGGCTCGCGAACCGGCCGCTCAACTCCTCCGGCCACTCGCGGCCCGCCGACGTCGCTCGAATCGTCTCCGGCATCCGGCCGCGGGTGGTGCTTCCGGTGCACAGCCGCGCGCCCGAGGCGCTGTCGGTGCCCGGCGTAGAGAGCTTCGTCCCCCAGGCCGGCCCGACCTACCGGGTGGCCGACATCCTGGCCCGGCCGCAGCCTCGAACGCCTATCCCAGATCCCACCCGGATAGTTCGGCGCCGAACTCGTAGGCGGTGAGGTCGAAGCTCACCGGCGTGACGCTCACGTACCCCTGCTCGAGGGCGAGAGCGTCGGTGTCCTCCTCGACGTCGCTCATCCGGTAGCGTCCGGCGGCCCAGTAGTAGGGCACCGAGCGGGGGTCGGTGCGGGCGTCGAAGCGCTCTTCGTAGGCCGACTCGCCCTGCCGGGTGATCCGGACGCCCCGGATCTCGCCGGGAGGCAGGTTGGGCACGTTGACGTTGAGCAGCACCTTGCGCGGCAGGCCGCGGGCGAGGACCTCGGTCGCGATCCGGCGGGCAAAGATGGCGGCCGTCTCCCAGAGCGGGTTCTGGAAGGCGCCGACCGAGATCGCGATCGAGGGGATGCCCAGGATCCGCGCTTCGGTGGCGGCCGAGACCGTGCCCGAGTAGATGATGTTGGTGGCCGTGTTGGGGCCGAGGTTGATCCCCGATACCACCAGGTCGGGTGGATCTTTCAGGAGGGCGCCAACCGCCAGCTTGACGCTATCGGCGGGCGTACCGTTGACGGAGTGGCCGCGGAGGCCGCCCTCGAGCTCGACCTCCTTCACCCGCAGCGGCGTGAGGGTGGTGATGGCATGGCCGACCGCCGACCGCTCGGCATCGGGGGCGACCACCGTCACCTCGCCGAGATCGGCCATCGCGGCGGCCAGCGCGCGGAGGCCGGGGGCCGTGATGCCGTCGTCGTTGGTGACGAGGATGCGCGTTATTCGGAGACCCGCAGCACGACCTTGCCGAATTGCTCGGCGCTGTCTAGGTGGGCGAGCGCGCTCTCCACCTCGGCCAGCGGAAAAACGCTGTCCACCACCGGCTTGACCCCCTGTCCGAGCATCTCGAGCACCCCGTCGAACTCGCTCGCATTGCCCATCGTCGAGCCCAGGATGTCGGCGTGGCGGAAGAAGAGCCGCGGCCACAGGATCGTCACCTTGGGTCCGCTGGTGGAGCCGCAGGTGACGATCCGGCCGCCCATCCGAACCGCCTTCAGGTCCTCGTCGATGGTCGCCGCCCCGACGGAGTCGAAGATGACGTCCACGCCCTGCTTATCGGTCAGCTCGCGAACGGTGTTCGACAAGCCCTCCGTCCCGAACGCCTCCTGGGCGCCCAGCTTTCTTGCCTGCTCCTGCTTGGACTCCGAACGGCTGGTCGCGAAGACCCGCGCGCCCAGGAAGCGGCCGATGAGGATGGCGGCGACGCCCACGCCGGCGCCGGCTCCGACCACCAGCAGGGTCTCGCCCGGCTGGAGATGGGCCCGGGTGGTCAGCATCCGCCAGGCAGTCAGGAAGGTCAGCGGGAAGGCGGCCGCCTCCTCCCAGCTGAGTCCGGCCGGCTTCGGGTAGACCATCCGCTCGGGCACCTGGAGCCGGGTGCAGGCGGTCCCGTCGGTGTGCTCGCCGAGGATGCCGAAGTGGGGGCAGTACACCTCCTGGCCCGCCCGGCAGGCCTCGCAGGTGCCATCGGAGACGGTGGGGAGGAGGACGACCTCGTCGCCCGCCTTCCAGCGGCCGCCGGTAGATTCCTCGACGACCCCGGCGCCGTCAGCGCAGATCACCCGGGGCGGCTCGATGCGCTGGGCGCCGTGGGCCATCCAGAGGTCGAGGTGGTTGAGACTCGCTGCCCGGATGGCGATGGCGACCTGCCCGTCCTGGAGTGCCGTCCGGGGACGGTCGCGGAGCCTGACACCGGCGGGCCCGATGGGCTCTTGGTACTCGGCCGACAGTCCCTCGCTGCTGATGCCCATCCGCCCTCAATGGTAGTCAGTGGTCGGCGATCGATTACCGGCCGTGCTCGGAATCGTCGTCGGATCGTTCGCCGACCTCATTACGTTCTACGGCCGTGATCAGGGGAGCCCTGGTGGCGGCATTCGTCATCGCCATCGCCATCGTCACCGCCTCCCCGGTCGCAGCCTCGCCGCTGCCGCTGCCCGACCCGGTGCGGCCGCGCTCGGCCTCCCCCTACCCGCCCCAGATGCCCGCGGCGGGGATCAGCGGCCAGTACGGACCTTCGGGCGGAGGCTTCCTGAGCCTGCCCTGCGTGGGCGATTGCCACTTCGTCACCTCCAACTTCGACCACTGCAACCCGAACTACTCGATCGACGGGGTCATCTGCCGATTCGACGGTACCGTCGCCTATGCCGGCAACGGACGCGACCCCCAGGCCAGCACCGGTTACGCGATGACCTCGGGCGGGACCGACTACCTCTATTACGACGGCCACGACGGCTGGGACCTCGGGCTCTACTACGAGCCCGTGCTGGCGGCTGCCGGCGGGACCGTGACCTATTCGAACTGGGCGGTGCCGGGCTGTTCCACCTGCAGCTCGGGGCTGACGATCAGGATCGACCACGGCAACGGCTTCGACACCTATTACGGCCACCTCTGGCGGCTCGGCGTGTCGACCGGCCAGCAGGTCAGCCGGGGCCAGGTGATCGGCATCTCGGGAGTGACCGGCGCGGCCACCGGCGAGCATCTGCACTTCGGCGTCTACCGCCACGCGACCTGGGTCCCAGTCGACCCTTTCGGCTGGGAGGGCAAGGGGCCCGACCCCTGGCCGGAGGACGCCGGCAACCTCTGGCTCGGGGGCGCCGCCAGGCCTCCGGCGATCGTCCTGCCCTCGGTCACCGCTGCGGCGACCACGACCGGGCCCGACGAGAGCCAGATCGCCGTCAGCTGGTCGAGCCCCGGGCCGGGAGTGTCCTACGACGTCAGCGAGTACGCCGACGACGGCGCCGCCACGCCCATCCTCAGCTCCTCCACCGCGACCTCGACTTTGGTCCAGGGCCAGCCCGGACACAGCTACTGGTTCTTGGTCAGCGCTCGCACCGCGCTCGGCGAGACCGACTCCAACGCGACTGCGGCGCTGACCGTCCCCGGCCCCGGCTCGTCGCCCCGCTAGGCGAGCAGCAACTTCGAGAGGGACTCCTCGAAGGCGGCCAGGGGCGCCTCCAGCTCCTGGCCCTTGAAGCTGAAGGCCGCCGCTCGCGCGTGGCCGCCGCCCCCGAATCGCTCGGCGATGGCCGACACGTCAATTCCCCGGCCGCGGAGTGAGACCGTCCGCTTGGCCGGGTTGACGATCGCGGTTCCGGCGGCGTCGAGCGCCGTCATGAGCCGCTCGGCGAGGTCGGACTGGTACTCCTCGGCGTAGCAGACCGCCCACCGGTTGCCGCCGCCCTCGACGATCCAGGCCTGCTCGACCTTCTTGGCCAGGTACTTTTCGCGTCGCTCATCCTCCTGCTCCATCAAGAGCAGCTCGCCCTCGCGGAAGTCGACCGAAGGGTCGGCCGTGAAGCGGGACTGGAAGCGCTCATGGCCCAGCAGTCCGAGGAGGCCCGCCAGCCGCGCAGAGCGCTCGTCCGAGTGCCGCCAGAGGTCGTGGTCCTCGACCAGGCGGGCAAAGTCGGCGAAGGGGGCCGGCCGGCCGAGATGGTCGAAGAGCAGCCCGGTGGCGCTTCGGGTTTCATCGATCGTCGCCCACCGGCGGGCCGCCAGGTGGCTCGAGGAGCGGTGATGGTCGAGGAGCGTGAAGTGGCCGCCGCCGGCGATGTAATCGTCGATCCTGTTCGCAGTCTCCTCGGAAAGCCCGTGGTCGGTCACCACCACCGCCCGTTCCGACTCCAGCGCGGCCAGCACCCTGGCGTCGATCCGGCCGTTGTCGACCAGCTCGACCCGACCCTGTCCCGGGCGTGCGCCGCTGAAGAGCACCGCGCAGCCGGCGCCGTCGAGGTCGGTGTGCGTCAGGAGCAGCTTCTGGGTCATTGGAGCCTACAAAGGCAACGCTACACGGAGCATCCGGACGGCCCCGTGATGGCCTGAACCTAGAATTGATTTCTTGATCGCGGAAGGGCTGGCGGGCAAAACGATCCTCATCACCGGCTCGACTGGCTTCCTCGGCAAGTCCATCGTCGAGAAGCTGCTCCGGTCGGTGCCCGACGTCGGCCGCGTCAACCTCGCCATCCGCCCCAGCCAGCGCCGCTCGGCGGCCGAGCGGTTGGAGAAGGAGGTCCTCTCCAGCCCCGCCTTCAAACCACTCCGGGAGAAGCTCGGAGAGGAGGCCTTCGCCGCCCTGGTCAAGGCCAAGCTGGCGGTCGTGGAGCTGGACCTGGGACGGGAGGGCCTCGGCCTCACCGAGACGACCCGCGAGCAGGTCCTCGGCTCCGACATCGTCATCGCCTCGGCGGCCGCGGTCGAGTTTGACAACCCCGCCGACCTCAGTGCCCAGACCAACCTCTTAGGCGCCTCCCGGCTGGTCGACACCCTGGCCAGGGGCGGCACCGACCCTCACCTGGTCCACATCTCGACCGCCTACGTCGGCGGCATGCTGCGTGGCCTGGTTCGCGAGGAGCTGCCGCTCGACCCCGGTCTCAACTGGCGCCACGAGGCGCAGATCCTGAGCACCCTGCGGCCGGTGGTGGAGGAGGAGTCGCGCAGTCCCGAGGTGCTCGAGAAGCTGACCCAGCAGGCCCGCTCCCGGATGGGGCCGGCGGGCACTCCGGCGGTTGCCCGGACGGTGGAAAGGCTCCGCGACCGCTGGGTCAAGGACCGGCTGGTCGAACGCGGCAGGGTTCACGCCCGCTCGATGGGCTTCAGCGACATCTACTCCTTCACCAAGGCGATGGCAGAACGCGCGGTGGTCGAGCTCCACGGCAACCTGCCGCTCTCGATCGTCCGGCCTTCGATCATCGAGAGCGCGCTGGCCGAGCCGTTCCCGGGATGGCTGGAGGGCTTCCGGATGGCGGAGCCGATCATCCTCGCCTACGGCCGCCGGGTTCTCGAGGACTTCAGCGGGCTGCCCGACGCGGTTCTCGACATCATCCCCGCCGACTACGTCGTCAACACGGTGCTGGCGGTCGCCGCCGCGCCGCCGCCCAAGGGCGAGTACCGGATCTACCACTCGGCCTCCGGCAGCCGGAACCCGCTGCGCCTCCGCCGGATGCAGGAGGAGTGCGAGGTCTACTTCGAGAAGCATCCCCTGCGCGACCGCTACGGCCAGGCGATCGGCGCTCCGAAGTGGACCTTCCCGGCCCGGCAGGAGCTGGAGTCGAAGGCGCGCGCCGCGCTCCGGGTGGTGGAGGCGATGCAATGGGTGGTCGAGCGGATCCCGATGACGGGGATCGCGAGCTACTCGGACGAACTCAACGAGACCCGCGGCAAGATCGAGCGCGGCCTGAACCTGTCCGAGCTATACGGCGTCTACACCGAGGTCGACTGCGTCTACGACACCCGGAACACGATGTCGGTCTGGGACCGGCTGCCGAAGGGCGAGCAGGGGGTCTTCCCCTTCGATCCCGCGCTCTACGACTGGAGCCACTACTTCCAGGACGTTCACCTGCCGACGGTGATCCGGATGTCCCGCGCCGAGACAGGAATCCGCAAGGGCAAGCAACCGACCGGCAGCACCGCGCCCGCCGAGTCGCGCGACCTGGCGCTGCAGGCGATCCGCAAGCGCGCAGGACGTGCCGACGTGCTGGCCGTCTTCGACGTCGACGGCACCCTGGTGGAGACCAACGTCATCGAGTACTTCGTCTGGATGCGGCTCAAGGCGCAGCCGGTCCGCCAGTGGCCCGACTTCCTGGCCGGCCTGGTTCGGGAGGCGCCGCGCTGGCTGCAGCTGGAGCGCCGCTCACGCGCCGAGTTCCAGCGCAGCTTCTACCGTGAATACGAGGGCCTCGAGTACGAGGACATGCGCCAGCTCGGGAGGGAGGCCATGAACGCGGTGACGCTGCGCCGCCTCTATCCCGAGGGCGTGCGCCGGATTCGCGAACACCGCAACGCCGGCCACCGGGTGCTGCTGCTGACCGGCGCCCTCGACGTGGTCGTGGAGCCGCTGGCGGAGCTTTTAGAGGTGGAGGTCGACTGCGCGCACCTGCTGGTCAAAGACGGCGTCCTGACCGGGGACCTGGAGGCACCGCCGCCCGCCGGGGAAGCGCGCGGAACACTGCTCGAGGAGTATGCGGCGCGTCACAACCTAAACCTCGCCGAAAGCTTCGCCTACGCCGACTCGCTGAGCGACCTGCCGATGATGGAGCTGGTCGGGACCCCGGTCGTCATCAACCCCGACGCGCGGCTGTCCACGGTGGCCGGACAGCGCGGCTGGCGGATCGAGCGCTGGTCGATGCCGCCCGGCAACTGGAAGCTCCCCGTCCCCGATCCGCGATCGAAGGAATATCGATCGCAGTTTGCGTAACTGAGATGCTGGCCTTGACCTTCGACCGCAACATCCCCGCCTACGCCCTCGTCAAGGCCGCCGGTGGGCGTCCTTCGGTGGCCACCAGCCCGCTGGCGCTGCTCCACCTGGAGGACATCGAGCCGCCGCGGCTGCCGGGACCCGGCTGGCAGTTCGTGCACCCGCAGGTGAGCGGCATCTGCGGCTCAGATATAGCCGCCATCACCGGTCACGCCTCCTTCTACATGGACCCCCTGACGAGCTTCCCCTTCGTCCCCGGCCACGAGCTCAGCGGACGCCTCGACGACGGCACCCGGGTGGTGGTCCAGCCGGTCCTCGGCTGCGCGGTGCGCGGCATCGACCCGCCCTGCCGGATGTGCGCGCAGGGCCGGATCGGGCTCTGCGAGAACGCCACCGAGGGCGTCATCGACACCGGGCTGCAGACCGGCTACTGCCACGACACCGGCGGCGGCTGGGGCGAGCTGCTGGTCGCCCACTCCTCGCAGCTCTACGAGATCCCGGACTCGCTGGGTGACGAGGCGGCGATGCTGACCGAGCCGCTCGCCTGCGCGATCCACGCCGCGCTCCGCACCGGCGCCCAGCGGGAGGACACAGTGCTGGTGATGGGCGCCGGCTGCCTCGGTCTGATGACGGTGGCGGCGATCAAGAACCTGACGCCGCCCCGCAAGCTCATCTGCGTCGCCAAGTACCCGCACCAGGCGGCGCTGGCCAAGAGCCTCGGCGCTGACCAGGTGGTGACGCCGGACGAGGTCTACCAGCGCGTCCGCTTCGCCACCCAGGCCCGGCGGATCGACACCGTGGACAACCTGCTCGAGAAGCGGCCGGTGCTGCTGGGCGGCGCCGACGTCGTCTTCGAGTGCGCCGGCAGCGCCTCCAGCCTCGGCGACTCGGTGCGGCTCGCCCGGGGCGGCGGCAAGGTCGTCCTGGTCGGCATGCCGGGCAAAGAGGAGGTCGACTGGGCGCCGATCTGGCAGCGGGAGCTGCAGGTGACCGGCGCATACGCTTATGGCGTGGAGGCGAACGGCAGGCGAACCTTCGAGATGGCCCTCGAGCTGGCCCCGTCGCTGAAGCTGGAGCGGCTGGCCGGACCCTACTTCGCGCTCGACGACTACCGCGAGGCGATCGAGTACGCGATGGCCTCCGGCCGCATGAACGCGATCCGCGTCGCCTTCGACCAGAGAGGCAACTGAATGCCCAGACCAGGCGCCGTCGTCGAGGTTGACCGAAACACCCCGCCGACGCTCTTCCACTTCGGCGAGGGCTTCCGACTCGAGCGACTGCCGCTCGGGTCGCGGATCATCTACCCGGCCGACCCGATGGAGCCTATCGCCCACCCCGAGCGGGCGATCCGGCGGGCACTGGCCCATCCGATCGACGACGACCCGCTCGCCGATCTTTTGAGGGCCGGCATGAAGCTGACCATCGCCTTCGACGACATCAGCCTCCCGCTGCCCCCGATGGCCTCGCCCGACGTCCGCCAGCTGGTGATCGAGGAGGTCGTCGACATGGCGGCCCACGCCGGGATCGAGGACATCGAGCTCATCTGCGCGATCGGCCTCCACCGCAAGATGACCGCCGACGAGCTCCGCCACGTGGTCGGCGACCGGGTCTTCACCACCTTCTGGCCGGACCGGCTCTACAACCACGACGCCGAGGACCCCGAGGGCAACGTGCTGATCGGCAAGACCGCCAACGGGGAGGAGACCTGGCTCAACAAGCGGGCTCTGGAGTCGGACCTGGTCGTCTACGTCAACCTGACGCTGGTCCCGATGGACGGCGGCCAGAAGTCGATGTCAACCGGTCTCGGCTGCTACCGGAGCATCAAAGAGCACCACACAGTCCACACGCTGCTGCACTCCAACAGCTACATGGACCCGCCGAAGTCGGCGCTCCACGACTCCTGCATCCGGCAGGGCCAGCTGATCGAGGACGCGGTGCGCGTCTTCCACATCGAGACCAGCGTCAACAACCACGCCTTCCCGGCCATCGCCAACTTCCTCCAGAAGCGGGAGACCGACTGGACGACCTCCGACCAGGCGACCTTCTACGCCATGAAGCAGGCGACCGACCTGGCGCCGCCGGACATCAAACGCTCGATCTTCCACTCCATGCTGGCGCCCTACGGGCTGACCGGCGTCAACGCGGGCCAGGTGGACAAGGTCCACGAGAAAACGCTCGACACCGTCAGGGCCCAGCTGCTGGTGCCGGTCGAGGGGCAGACCGACATCGTCACCATGGGCGTGCCCTACCTCGGGCCCTATAACCCGAACTCGATTCTCAACCCGGTGCTGGTGGTCTGCCTCGGCCTCGGCTACCTCTTCAACCTCTACCGCAACCAGCCGGTCGTCCGCGAGGGCGGGGTGGTGATCATGGAGCACCCCTGCCGCTACGAGTTCCACTCGGTCCACCACCCGAGCTACATCGACTTCTTCGACGAGGTGCTCGCCGACACCACCGACTCGCACGAGATCGAAAAGCGCTACGAGAAGCGGTTCGCCGAGGACCCCTGGTATCGCCAGATGTACCAGCACTCGCACGCCTACCACGGCGTCCATCCCTTCTACGCCTGGTACTGGGCGGCTCACGCCCTGCAGTACCTGGGCGACGTGATCGTGGTCGGCGGCGAGCGGTCGACAGTCCACCGATTGGGGTTCAAGGCCGCAACCACACTCGAGGACGCGCTCGAGATGGCCGAGCAGACAGTCGGCCGCTACCCGTCGATCAGCCACCTGCGCACGCCGCCGCTCTTTCTGGCGGACGTCGAGGTTTGACCTAGGTGGCAGTTCCGGCCTGGTACTCGGGCAGGGTCGGTTTGTCGGCGCTGGTCGCCGGCGTCGGCGGCATGGTCGCCGACTACCGCAAGCTGCGCCGGGGCTTCCACTGGGACACGCCTCGCCCCGCCGGCTGGCCGGAGGCGGCCCGCGCCGCGCCCGACCGGCCGACCGACCTCGGGTGGGCTCGTACCGAGCCCTTCCGGAGCATCCGCTGGGTGCTCCAAAAGGGGATTCTCAACCCCTTCACGGAGGCGATGGCGCATCCGACCGTGGAGGGCGAGGAGTGGGTTCAAGAGCTCGACCGCCCGGTGATCCTGGCCTCCAACCACACGAGCCACGCCGACACCCCGCTGCTTCTCTACGCGCTCGGGGACCGGGTCCGCGAGCGAACCGTGGTCGCGGCGGCGGAGGACTACTTCTACGGCCGCCGGATGATCGGCTTTCTGACCAGCCTCTGGCTCAACACCTTCCCCTTCAGCCGCACCGGCAGCCCGCGAGAGGTGCTTCACCGCTCCGGCCAGCTGCTGAAGTCGGGCTGGAATCTGCTCGTCTTCCCCGAGGGCACCCGCTCCGCCGACGGTGCTCTCCAGCCATTCACCCCCGGTATCGGCCACCTCGCGACCGAGAACCGGGTCGACGTGATCCCGATGCACGTCCGCGGCGCCCACCGGATCATGCCCAAGGGCCGCGACCTCCCCCTGCCGGCGAAGGCGACGATCAAGATCGGCAAGCCACTCCGGGTGGGCGAGGGCGAGACCTCGCGGGCGTTCTCGGCCCGGGTTGAAAGGGCCGTCCACGAGCTCGCCGACGGCACCCATTCGAACGAGGTCGAGGGCTCCTGGATCGAGCGCTGGCAGGCGACCGAGCCGCGTCCGAGGTCGCGCTTCTGAACCGTCCGCGTCGGCGGTATCGGAAGCGACCTCCCCTGCTCCAGGTTCGCCTGCACCTCGGCGGGTAGACTCTCTTAGTTCTTTGGCACGTTCATCCCGACCCAACTCGAGAGGGCGCAAGCCGGCGCGCGCCCGGCCGACCGTCGTCGCACCCGAGGACCAGAAGGAGGAGGCGATCGCCATGGAGGCGACCGTCACCCAGGCCCTCCCCAACGCGATGTTCGAGGTCGAGCTCGAAAACGGACACAAGCTGATCGCCTATGCGGCCGGCAGGATGCGCCGCTTCTTCATCCGGATCACCCCGGGCGACCGGATCCGGGTCGAGCTATCGCCCTACGACCTCACCCGCGGCCGGATCGTCTACAGGTACCGGGACTAGCCGCTAGAAGAGATCGCTCTCCGCGATGAGGGTGATCACGTTGCCGTAGAGGTCCTTGACGTGGGCCTGGATCATCCCCGTCGCTTGCAGCGTGGGGTGGTCGACGATCTCGACCCCGGCGCGTTCGAGCCGCTTGATCTCCGCGCCCAGGTCCTCGGCGGCGAGCAGGAAATGCGGTGAGAAGCCGACCTCGGCCTCGAATCGCTCGGCCAGCTCGGGCCCATGGATGTCGGGGCGGCTGAAGATCAGGCGCCAGGTCGCACCCTCGGGAGCGGCGGTCGCATAGGAGAACTCGTCGTCTGCGTGGTCGGTGATGACGCGGAAGCCGAGCTTGTCGGTGTAGAAGTCGAGCGCCGCGCGGACGTCAGGGACGTACATGGCGAATATCGCTTGGGTTGAGAGCATGAGAGAAGATATACAACAAGCGATGTCAGGTTTCCGCGTCGACCGCTACGGCCCCGGGGAGTCCGCGACCGAGTTCGAGCCGGGCGACTTCATCCTCACCCACCGCCGGCACCTGGTCTCGCGAATGATCCGCATCGCCCAGAAGATCAGGGGCCGCGAGCGCAAGTACTCCTACTGGAGCCATGCCGCGGTGATCGTCGACCGTGACGGCTCGCTGGTGGAGGCCGAAACGCA
>Ga0307374_10007266_pt1 | contig 16979 bp, 7 predicted proteins | sample OX3MG_FD_202532 | JGI IMG/M metagenome (GOLD analysis project Ga0307374, IMG submission 202532) | Soil microbial communities from Risofladan, Vaasa, Finland - OX-3 | ecosystem: Environmental > Terrestrial > Soil > Coastal area > Acid sulfate soil | place: Finland: Risofladan, Vaasa | collected... | reverse complement strand
GAAACGGCCCTTAAAGGCGTCGCGCAAACGCCCTTGCCGAGGGCCTTCGCGGTCCAATTGGTTCAGCGCCTGCGCGATCAGGATCCCAGGATGACGCCGGCGCTGCTGTGGCTGGACCGGCGGCTGCTGGCCCAGGGAACGACGGCCGACGACATCGTCCGCGCCGAGCACCACGCGCAAGGCGCGATGAACGTGACGGTGCGCAACGTGATCACGAGCATGCGCCTCATGTCCGCCGTCGATTGGGCCGAGTTCTTCGAGAGCGTCAGTCACGTAGACGCGGTGCTGCGCGCGGGCAGCGACTTCGCCGCGATGGATTTTCCGACCCGCGATCGCTATCGGCACGCGATAGAGGAACTCGCCCGAGGCTCGGGACACACCGAGATCAAAGTCGCCCGACTTGCAATCGCAGCCGCCAAGCGCGGGGCTCCCGAGGGCCCGAACCGCGACGGCGCAACCGTTCGACGCGAGCGTGACCCGGGCTATTATCTCATCTCGCGGGGGCGTCGCGCGGTCGAGACGGAGCTCGGATTTCGTGCTCGCTTTCGCGACCGGATTGTTCGCGCCGGCGCCGCTGCCGGGGTCTTCGGTTATTTAGGAACGATCGCTATCGTCAGCGCGATCATCCTCGCTTGGCCGCTGCTCGCGCTTGCGGAATCCGACGTCGGCGGATGGACCCGTTTCATTCTCGCGATTCTCGCGGTCATCCCCGCAATGGACGCGGCCGTGTCGCTGGTGAACCGGGCCATCACAAGCTGTATCGGTCCGGCCACCCTGCCCGGTCTGGAGCTTCACGATGGAGTGCCGGCCGGGTTGCGCACAATCGTCGTGGTGCCCACTCTTCTGACGACGCGCACGGAACTCGAGGAGCAGGTCGAGCGTCTGGAGGTTCATTATCTGGCGAGTCAGGACGGCGAGCTTCGTTTCGCGCTGCTCTCGGACTGGACCGATTCCCCGACCGAAAGTGCACCAGACGACGAGGAACTTCTCGGCGCGGCCGCCGCCGCAATCGCGCGCTTGAACCAGCGTCACGGGCTCGCGCCGGACGACGAGAGATTTCTCCTGCTCCATCGCCGGCGGACCTGGAACGAGGCCGAAGGAAAGTGGATGGGGTGGGAACGCAAGCGCGGAAAACTTCATGAGCTGAATCGCCTGCTCCGCGGCGCGACCGACACGACCTTCCTTGCACGCGGCGGAACAGCCCCTGTGGTGCCCGCCGCGGTCCGCTACGTGATCACCCTCGACGCCGATACTCGCCTGCCTCGCGGAGCCGCAAAGCGGCTGGTCGGCAAGATGGCCCACGCGCTCAACGGTCCGCGATTCGACGTTCGCTGCGGTCGCGTGGTCGAGGGCTACGCGGTGCTGCAGCCGCGAGTCACGCCCTCGCTGCCGACGGGCAGCGAGGGATCGGTCTTCCAGCGCGTCTTTTCCAGCGCGAGCGGCATCGACCCATACGCCTTTGCGGTCTCCGATGTGTACCAGGATTTATTCGGGGAGGGTTCCTACAGCGGAAAGGGAATCTACGACATCGATGTTTTCGAAGCCGCGCTGAGCGCCCGTGTTCCCGATAACACGCTGTTGAGTCACGACTTGTTCGAGGGAATCTTCGCCCGCGCCGGCTTGGTCTCCGACGTCGAGGTCGTCGAGGAATTTCCCTCACGCTATGACGTCGCCGCGGCCCGGCAGCATCGATGGGCGCGCGGCGATTGGCAATTGCTCCCCTGGATCCTCGGCCGCGGGCACGGCTCGAGCCGTGACCCGGGCGCGGCTGCGATTCCCGACCCCCGAGGCGCGATTCCCTTGGTTGGCCGCTGGAAAATGATCGACAATCTGCGCCGCACGCTGTCGGCGCCGACCGCCTTCCTTGCATTGATCGCGGGATGGACGCTGGCTCCCGCCGCCGCCTGGATCTGGACCGGGTTCATTCTCGCGACGCTTGCTTTACCGCCGATCCTGCCGTTCCTCACCGGGCTCGTGCCACGACGCCTCGGCATCTCCAAACGCAGTCATGCGCGTGCGGTTGGCGCGGATCTCGCCGTGGCGGTCTCGCAAATCACGATGCTCGTGACCCTGCTCGCGCATCAGGCGTGGCTGATGAGCGACGCGATCGTACGAACGCTATACCGCTTGTGCGTGAGTCATCGGCGGATGCTCGAGTGGGTTACTGCCGCGCAAGCCAAGTTGACGACTCATCTCGATCTTCGAGGGTTCTGCGGCAGGATGGCCGGAGGCGTCGCGCTCGGCGCCGCGACCGCGGTCTTCGTCGGGTTCGCGGGACACGGCGCCGGTTTGCTCGCGGCTCCGTTCGTAATTTTATGGATGCTCTCGCCGGCTGTCGCATGGTGGGCGAGTCTTCCCCCACGCTTGGCCGGGGCCAAGCCGCTCGTCCTCGCGGACACCCTGGCCCTCAGGCTGACCGCGCGCCGCACCTGGCGTTTCTTCGAGACGTTTGTGACAGCGGAAGACAACATGCTTGCGCCCGACAACTTCCAGGAGGACCCGAAGCCCGTGCTGGCTCATCGAACCTCCCCCACCAATCTCGGGTTGTACCTGCTGTCCGCCATAGCGGCGCACGACTTCGGCTGGATCGGTGCGCACGCGACCGCGGACCGGATGGAAGCGACACTCGAGACGATGGGCCGGCTCGAACGTTTTCGCGGACATTTCTACAATTGGTACGATACACGCGATTTGCGTCCGTTGGATCCGAAGTACGTTTCTTCCGTGGACAGCGGGAATCTCGCCGGACATCTGATTGCGTTCGGCAACGCGTGCCGCGAGATCGTAAGCCGTCCGATCATGGATTCGTCATGGCGATTCGGAATTGGGGACGCGGTCGCGCTGACTCGCGAGTCGCTCCCCGCGCTCGTCGGCGACCTCCGCACTCACACTGTCACTCCGAAGCAGCTGGACGAAGCGCTCGACGCGATTTGCGCCATACTCGAGACGGATCCGCGAACTCCAGCGGGCCTGGCCGCGCAGTTGGCGGAACTTGGGCTCCACGCCGACTCCGTCATCGACATTGCACAAACGCTGACCACCGAACGCGGCGACGGTGCCAGTGCGGAGTTGCTCGCCTGGGCGGGCGCCATCCGCGCGTCCATCGACAGTCAGCGGCGCGATTTCGAGCTGCTTATGCCCTGGGCGAGTCTCCTCCCTCCTGAGGCGGCGACGGCGCCGGCCTCGACGGAGGCGAATGGAATTTCTCGGCCCGGCTTGTTCGGCGCCCTGTTCGATTCGATGCCGACCTTGGGCGATCTGCCGGACCGCTGCGCGGAGGCAATCGGCATGCTCGCGGCTGGCAAGACCGGGCTCGCAGCCGACACCGGCGCGATGGGTGAGACCGCCGCAACCGCCCTCTCGTCGATGAGAATTGACGAGCTTGCGCAAGCGTTCGCGCGCTCTGCCGACGCGGCCCGAACGCTCGAGCGGAGGCTGACGGCACTCGGCACCATCGCGGGCAAGCTGTTCGATGAGATGAAATTCGATTTCCTTTTCGATCCCGCGCGCCATCTGTTCTCGATCGGATACCACGTCGCCGGCGGCAGTCTGGACCCCAACTGGTACGACCTGCTCGCCTCCGAGGCGCGCCTGGCGAGCTTTGTCGCAATCGCCAAGGGTGACGTGGCGGCCCTGCACTGGTTTCGTCTGGGTCGTGGTCTGACGCCGGTGGATCGCGGTTCGGCGTTGATTTCATGGTCAGGATCGATGTTCGAGTACCTGATGCCGTCGCTGGTGATGCGCGCGCCGGTGGGAAGCCTGCTGGAGCAAACCAACCGCCTCGTGGTGCGGCGCCAGATCGAATACGGCACCCAGCTTGGTGTGCCGTGGGGCGTCTCGGAATCCGCCTACAACGCGCGAGACCTCGAACTCACCTATCAGTACTCGAACTTCGGCGTGCCCGGGTTGGGATTGAAGCGTGGCCTGAGGGAGAACGCCGTCATCGCTCCCTATGCGACGGCGCTGGCGGCGATGGTCTTTCCGGAAGCCGCGGCGCGGAATTTCTCGCGGCTCCGTGCCGCGGGCGGCCTCGGCCGATTCGGCTGGTATGAGGCCCTGGACTACACTCCGTCGCGCGTTCCCGAGGGCGAGACGGTCGCGATCGTGCGGGCTTACATGGCGCATCATCAGGGAATGACCCTGGTAGCGCTAACCGACGCGCTCCACGGTGGTGCGATGCGCACGCGCTTTCACGCCGAGCCGATCATCCAGGCAACCGAGCTGTTGCTGCAGGAGCGGACGCCGCGCGATGTCGCGGTGGCGCGCCCGCGCGCTGAAGAGGTCAAGGCCGACGGTAACATTCGTGAGATTGCTTCGCCCACGATTCGTCGGTTTCATTCGCCGCACGATCTGATTCCGCGCACACATCTGCTGTCGAACGGCAAGTACACGGTGATGATCACGGCGGCCGGCTCGGGCTTCAGCCGCTGGGGCGACCTGGCGGTTACGCGATGGCGCGAGGATGTCACTTGCGATTCGTGGGGCACGTATATTTTTCTGCGTGACGTACACAGCGCCAAGGTCTGGTCGGCCGGGTACCAGCCAAGCAGCGTCGAGGCCGACAGCTATGAAGTGGAGTTTTCGGAGGATCGCGCCGAGATCGTGAGGCACGACGGCACGATCAGGACGACGCTCGAGGTGGCGGTCTCGTCCGAGGACGACGCCGAAGTCCGCCGCGTGTCGATCTCGAATTTCGGCAGCCGCACTCGCGAGATCGAGATCACCTCTTACGCCGAAATCGTCTTGGCGCCCGACGCCGCCGACGCCGCTCATCCGGCCTTCTCCAAGATGTTCGTGCAGACGGAGTTCGAGATGGGGGCCGGCGCGCTACTGGCCATGCGGCGGCCGCGCGCGGCCGCCGACGCCCAGGTCTGGGCCGCGCATCTAGCAGTCGTCGAAGGCGAGTCCACGGGCAATGTACAATTCGAGACCGACCGCGCACGTTTTCTTGGGCGCGGGCGCGCCACGCGTACTCCGATCTCGATAATCGACGGCCAGCCGCTCTCCAATACAGTCGGCACCGTACTCGATCCGATTTTCAGTCTTCGCCGCCGCGTGCGAATACCGGCGGGCGCCACGGCACACGTCGCATTCTGGACGATGGTCGCACCGACTCGCGCCCAGGCACTCGACCTGGTGGACAAGCATCACGACTCCAACGCCTTCGAGCGGGCGGTGACGCTCGCGTGGACCCAGGCGCAAGTACAGCTCCATCACCTCGACGTCGGACCCGACGAAGCGCATCTCTTCCAGCGTCTCGCCAATCGCGTGCTGTATTCCGATCCGACGCTGCGGCCCTCGCCCGACGTTCTGAAACGCAGCGAAGGCGGCGAACCATCGAAGCTCTGGGCCAATGGAATTTCCGGCGACCTGCCGATTGTGCTGGTCCGGATCGACGAGGTCCAGGACCTGGAAATCGTTCGCGAGCTGGTGCGTGCCCACGAATATTGGCGGATGAAATACTTCGACGCCGACCTCGTGATCATCAACGAGCGTCCTCCGTCCTACGATCAGGAATTGCAGACCGCGCTGGAGGCCCTGATACGCGCGCACCAGGCGCGGCCGCATTCCGACAAGGCAGGCATCCGCGGCAAAGTGTTGGTGCTGCGCGCCGACCTGGTCTCAGCCGAGGTGAGAAGCCTGCTCCAGACCGTGGCGCGAGCGGTGCTGCTCAGCCGGCGTGGAAGCCTGTCCGAGCAAGTCAGACGCCTCGAGGTCGTCGAGCCCGCCGCCGCGCCGCCGCCGCGCCGCGTGCCGGCCATTCCCGCGCCGGCGACCGCCATGGCGCGGCCCGCGCTGGAGTTTTTCAACGGGCTCGGCGGTTTTGCCGCTGATGGCCGCGAATACGTGACGATTCTCGGCGAGGGGCAGTGGACCCCGGCGCCATGGATCAACGTGATCGCCAACCCTTCGTTCGGCTTCCAGGTCTCGGCCGAGGGCGCGGGTTACACCTGGTCGGCCAACAGTCGCGAGAATCAAATCACCCAATGGTCGAACGACCCGGTCGGCGACCGGCCGGGTGAAGTGATCTATGTTCGCGACGAAGACACCGACGAACTGTGGAGCCCCACTGCGCTCCCGATTCGCGAAGACGCCGCGCCCTATTCGGCTCGTCACGGCCAGGGCTACAGCATTTTCGAGCACGCCTCGCACGGAATTTCGCTCGAGCTCGAGCAGTACGTGCCGCTCGAAGACTCGATCAAAATCTCGCGCTTGAAAATCCGCAATCTCTCGGCGCGCGCGCGGCGTCTCTCGGTCACCGCATACGTCGAATGGGTGCTCGGCACTTCGCGCGGCGCTTCCGCGCCGTTCATTGTGACCGAAATCGATTCCGCTACCGGCGCGATGCTCGCCCGGAAATTCTTTGGCACCGACTACGGCAGTCGAGTGGCATTCGCGGACCTGAACGGCCGCCAGCTCTCATGGACCGGCGACCGCACCGAGTTTCTCGGCCGCAACGGGACGCTCGACAATCCCGCCGCGCTCGCCAGCGACGCGCCGCTCTCCGACCGAGTTGGCGCCGCGCTCGATCCCTGCGGCGCCCTGCAGACTCGCGTCGAGCTCAAGCCCAACGGCGTGACCGAAATCGTTTTCTTTCTCGGGGAGGCGGCGGCCAAAGCGCAAGCGCTCGCCTTGATTGCAAAATATCGGACCGCCGACCTCGACGCGGTACTCGCCGCTGCCACGCGTCTATGGGACGACGTCCTCGGCGCGGTGCAAGTGAAAACCCCCGATCGTTCCATCGACATCATGCTCAACCGCTGGCTGCTCTATCAGACCCTGGGCTGCCGCCTATGGGCCCGCTCGGCGTTTTACCAGGCCAGCGGCGCATACGGCTTTCGCGATCAGCTTCAGGACGTGATGGCCCTGGCGGGAGCGAGGCCCGATATCGCGCGCGAGCATCTGCTGCGCGCCGCCGCTCGCCAGTTCGTCGCCGGTGACGTTCAACACTGGTGGCTTCCGCCCCTGGGCCAAGGGGTGCGCACCCGGGTCTCCGACGACCGCGCATGGTTGCCGTTTGCCGTCGCTCAGTATGTCGAGGTCACCAACGACCTCGCCGTGCTCGACGAAGCGGTGCCGTTTCTCGATGGCCCGGCTCTCCAAGCCGGCGAAAATGAAGCTTACTTTCTGCCGACGGTCTCCGAAGAGCATGGCTCTCTGTATGAGCACTGCGCTCGGGCGCTCGATCTCAGTCTTGCGGTCGGCAATCACGGCCTGCCGCTGTTCGGTTCGGGAGATTGGAACGACGGCATGAACCACGTGGGCGAAGCCGGCCGCGGCGAGAGCATATGGCTCGGCTGGTTCCTGCATACGACACTCTCGGGATTCGCGCGGCTCGCTCACGATCGCGGAGAGCAGGTCCGCGCCACGACCTGGCTGCATCATGCGACCAGGTTGCGGGAATCGCTGGAGCAGGAAGGATGGGACGTAAATTGGTATCGGCGCGGTTACTTCGATGACGGAACGCCACTTGGTTCGGCTTCCAGCCTCGAATGCCGTATTGATTCGATCGCCCAATCCTGGGGCGTGATCTCCGGCGCCGCGAATCCAGTTCGCGCCGCCATGGCGATGGCGGCGGTGGACGAATACCTCGTTCGCCGCGATGACGATCTGGTCCTGCTGTTCACCCCGCCGTTCGATCAGACGCCGCTCGACCCTGGGTACATCAAAGGCTATCCGCCCGGCATAAGGGAGAACGGTGGCCAGTACACGCATGCTGCGGTATGGTCGGTGATCGCTTTCGCGATGCTCGGTGACGGCGACAAGGCTGGCGAGCTGTTTTCAATCCTGAACCCGATCAATCGTTCGAACACGCGCGCCGGCATTCATCGCTATAAAGTCGAGCCGTACGTCGCCTGCGCCGACGTTTACTCAGTTCCCCCACACGTGGGACGCGGCGGTTGGACCTGGTACACCGGCTCTGCCGGATGGATGTATCGGGCGGGCCTCGAGTGGATACTCGGCTTTCGCTTGCGGGGCGACACGCTGCTCTTCGATCCCTGCATACCGAGCGGCTGGCGAGGCTACGAAATCACTTTCAGGTACCACTCGGCGCGCTACGAGATCTCGGTCGAGAATCCCCGCGGAGTTTGCCGCGGAGTCGCCCAGTTGGAGCTCGATGGCGCGGCGCTGCCGGGGATTTCCCCGCGGATTCCCCTCACCGACGACGGAGCAACTCATCACGTGCGCGTCGTGCTTGGATGATGCGGAAGGTCGGACGCCGCGGCGCTTTGGCCGCGGGGCAATTTTTGCGGGTAGTGAATTTCCATCGTCAAGCGCGGCGCCTGGAACTTGACCGACACCAAAAACGGCGCCATCGGGCAGTCGCGGCGGCCTTATCGGCCGTTCGAGACGCCATACTGGAGCTTGCATAAAGTATTTCTCCACACTAACACTCAAGAGTCTCGAGCGGGGTGTTAAAGTGACCGATTTTGCACGTAGGCCGTGGGCGGCTTCAACACCCTCCATACACCCCGCATAAAAATGGCTTCATTCCACTATCATCCCTCCCCTGCCGGGGAGAGAAAGCGTGAGGGTGCGCGGGCGTCGAAATCCTTTTCGACCGCCCGCGTGGAGGGAACATGAGCGAGATTTACAACGAAGAGCATCGGGCCTTGCAGAAGACTTTTGATACGACTCGGCTTGCCGATCGGGTCGACGAACTGGTCGTCCGGCCGATGCTCGCGGGCGCTCAGAAAGCGTTTATCGAAAGCCGCGATATGTTTTTTCTCAGCTCGGTCGATCATCGGGGTTATCCCACCTGCTCATACAAAGGAGGCGCGCCTGGCTTTGTACGAGTACCGGATCCCAAGACGATCGTTTTCCCGAGTTACAATGGCAACGGGATGTTTCTGTCGATGGGCAACATCAACACCAGCCACAAGGTCGGGATGTTGTTCATCGATTTCGAGACGCCGCATCGCGTGCGCGTGCACGGCGTCGCGACTGTCGAGGGGAACGATCCGCTGCTCGCGGAGTTCGTCGGCGCGGAACTGCTGGTCCGCGTCACGGTCACCGAGACTTTCATCAACTGTCCGCGCTACGTCCACAAATACCAGCGCGTCCAAACCTCCAGGTATGCTCCGCAGGCCGGTTGCGCCGCTCCGCCGGCTCCGCAATGGAAACGCATCGAGGCGTTCCAGGACGCCTTGCCCGCACGCGAGAAGGAGATCGCAAAGGATCTCGGTGGAGTCATCACGTTCGAGGAATACGGAGCGCTGGTGATCAAAAACGAAGGCTGACGGCGGCTGCGCCCCGCAAATAAGCTTCAGTTCAAGCGGTTATAACAGCGCGGGATTCTTCGCTTCGCGGACTTGCAAACGCGGCGAGCAGACTCGCCTGCTCGCTCCGTTCGCAAAGCCCGCTTCGCTGGGGCCCCGGCTTGTCTTGTCGTTAGCCACCGCAGGCATGCCGATAATGCTCACTCGGATACTGGAGTGAGGTGCGGCGGCGATTCTTACTTGGCCGATCGTAGGTCACCGTTCGCAATCGAGTTTTGAGTTTCAGCGGTGACAGGCTTTTGGATCCGAGCTTCGGGGACTCGAAGTAACGATATCGGCACATGGTGCGGCCGATCGTCCCCTTTGGCCGCCAGGTCACGGGGCTCCAGGAAACGCATGCGCGTGGTGCTGATGCCCACGAAAACCGCCGCGGAGCGCGAGCTGCGGGGCTCGAGCACCCGGCCTTCGAAGCGGACGGTGACGTGTGGAAGACCGTCAATCACCTGGCACGACTCGACCGTGCCAGGCCACCATCTGCCCTTGCCCAAACGCACAATCCACACCCATATCGCCGCGCCAGACGAAAGTTCTACTACCTCAGATGGCTCCATCGCTTCCTTTGACCGATGTTCCGCGGGTTGTCGGACAGGAGACCTTTTTCGCTCACAATTCGAACGCTGCCACGAGAGCTTCGTGCTGAACTTCGATTTCGCGAGGGAGTTCGCAACTTAGCCGGCTGAAGAATTCATCCTGGGAGCGAAGCTCGGCGCTCCATTCGTCGCGCTTGATGGCCATCGCGGCACGCAAACGGCCGTCGGCCATTTCGAGTCCCTCAAGGTTGATGTCCGGTGTGCGTGGCACCAGTCCGGCCGGCGAGTCCTGCGCCCCCACGCGCCCGTCAACGCGATCCGCAATCCACTTCAGAATGCGAAGGTTTTCTCCGTAGCCGGGCCAGAGAAACGACCCCTCGCCGTCTTTCCTGAACCAATTGACCATGAAGATCCTGGGCGCGTGCTTGAGCCGCGAGCCCATCGCGAGCCAGTGCGCGAAGTAGTCGCCGATGTGGTAGCCGCAAAAGGGCAGCATCGCCATCGGATCTCTGCGCACCAGCCCCACTTGCCCGGTCGCCGCCGCGGTGGTTTCGGATCCCATCGTCGCGCCCAAATAGACTCCGTGTTTCCAGTCGAACGCTTCCATCACGAGCGGAACGGTGGTCGCGCGCCTGCCGCCAAAGATGATCGCCGAAATCGGCACGCCCTGCGGATCCCCGACGTGCGGCGAGAGCGCCGGATTGTTCGTCATCGCGGTGGTGAAGCGGCTGTTGGGATGCGCCGCGGGGCGCCCCGAATGCGGAACCCAGGGCGTCCCCTGCCAATCCAGCATTCCGCTGGGCGGATCCAATCCGATCCCCTCCCACCACACGTCGCCGTCCGGGGTCAGCGCCACGTTGGTGAAAATCGTATCGCGCTCGACCATGCGCATCGCGTTGGGATTCGAGCGCGCGCTGGTGCCCGGCGCGACGCCGAAGTATCCCGCCTCCGGATTGATCGCCCACAGTCGCCCGTCCGACCCGACGCGCAGCCACGCGATGTCGTCGCCGACCGTGAATACGCGCCAGCCGTCGAGCGCGCGTGGCGCAGTGAGCATCGCAAGGTTGGTCTTGCCGCAGGCGCTCGGGAAAGCCGCCGCCACGTACGTCGTCGCGCCTTGCGGACTCTGCAAGCCCAGGATGAGCATGTGCTCGGCAAGCCAGCCTTCCCTTCGCCCGAGCCAGCTGGCGATGCGCAGGGCGAAGCACTTCTTGCTCAGCAGGGCGTTGCCGCCGTAGCCGCTTCCCACCGACCAGACCGCGTTGTCCTGCGGAAAATGGCAGATGAGCCGACGCAGCGGGTTAAGGTCGAGCGTGCAATGAAGTCCCCGATTGAATCCCGACGTCTCACCCAGCAGGTCGCGCGCGACGCGCCCCATCCGCGTCATAATCCCCATGTTGAGCGCGACGTAGATGCTATCCGTAAGCTCGACCCCCACGCGCGCGAACTGCGAGCCCGGCGGTCCCATCAGGTACGGCACCACGTACATCGTCCGCCCGCGCATCGAGCCTCGCAGCCAGTCTCTGAGCTTGCGATAGGCCTCCTCGGGCGCCATCCAGTTGTTGGTTGGGCCCGCCTGCTCGCGAGTGGGCGTGCAGATGAAAGTGGCGTCCTCGGTCCGCGCGACGTCGCCTGGATGGGAACGGTGCAGGTAACACCCCGGACGCTGGCGGCCGTTCAGCGGGATTAGAATGCGCTCGCGAACCGCCTGCTCTGTCAGGCGCACCCTCTCATCCTCCGAGCCATCGCACCAGAACACCCGATCCGGTCTTGTGAGCTCGGTCACATCGTCAATCCATGTCGCAAGCGAATTTGAAGCAGCAGCCGCCGGAAGAGAAACACTCATAGCCGTGAGTTCCAGCTCAATTTCCGCTCTGCGAGGGAAACAGCATCCGCTCCGCGCAGGAGAGGGAATCGAAAATCGCCTCGGCATTCGGCGCCGCAATCAATTCCATAGTCGCCTCGGGACGGCCGAACAACTGCGCAAGCTTGGCCAGCCATGGAAGGTGTAGCTCGTGGAACTTAAGTCCGAGAACAAAGAACAGATGCGTCGGATTGCCGTCCAGCGAGTCGAAATCAACGCCGTCGCGCGAGCGGCCAAGCACCATGAAGGGACGGACCACCTGCTCGGGATGGCGGTACATGGTGTGCAGAAAAGCGACACCGTTGCCGACCCCACTCGGCATGATGTTCTCACGCTCGATGAGGGCGCCAACGAACCAGTTCTTGTCGCGCACCAGGCCTAACCGGTTGGAGAGATCCGCGAGTTCCTCGATGACTCCGATCTTGGTCGATGCCTCCAGTTCCGCGACGATGTGGCTGGGTTGAAAACAGGTCGCAAAATCGAGCATCCGGCGCGGTGCACGATTTCGATTTTCGAGTTCAAGATGTTTCGGCATCACGCCCAGCATCTGATCGTCCAACCATGCGTCCAGCATGGCTTTGCGAAAGCGCCACTGATTTCCGATTTTCACCCCAGGCAGCGCGCCCTCGGCTACGAGCTTGATAACCGTGCGTTCGTTCACGTTCAGGTATGCGGCGACTTGACGGGCAGTCATCAGGCGATCCGCCATTTCGAGTAATTTCGTCGTAGTTTTACGTGGAATACCTGACATGATCTTTAAACTACGGAAAATTGCTTAAAAATGCAATGGATTACCGATATAGCGGAAACCAGCGATGGGTAATAGCGAGCGATCCGTGCGGCAATTCCCAGCCCGAAGGATTTTGGCCGCCGGTCATTCGCGCGGAGATCGCGGCGGCTGATTTTGGCTGAACCCGGATGTTTTGATATTGTCGGCTTGCCTGCCGTCACGATTCGCAAGAAGGACAGCCACGCAGGCCAAAAGGTATTTCATGAGTCATCCGATCAGCCGGTTCCCGGTTCCTTCCCTGAAAGAGATGCCCGATGATATTCGGACCCGGATAGAGCAGGTTCAGGCAAAATCCGGCTTCATTCCGAACGTCTTTCTCGCCATGGCACATCGTCCGGAGGAATTCCGCGCCTTCTTTGCCTACCACGACGCGCTGATGAACAGGGCTGCCGGGTTGACCAAGGCCGAGCGCGAAATGATCGTGGTCGCAACCAGCAGTGCCAACCAATGTCACTACTGCGTGATCGCTCATGGCGCCATTTTGCGCGTGCGAGCGAAGAACCCGTTCATCGCGGATCAGGTGGCTATCAACTATCGCAAGGCCGATATCACGCCGCGGCAGAAGGCGATGCTCGACTTCGCCTTAAAAGTCGCCGTCGCGCCGCAAACGGTCGGAGAGCCGGAGTTTGAAGTCCTCAAAAGTCACGGCCTAAGCCAGGACGACGCCTGGGACATCGCCGCGATCGCCGCCTTCTTCGCCATGTCGAATCGCCTCGCCAATGCCAGTGACATCCGGCCCAATGATGAGTTTTACTCGCTAGGGCGCGGGTGACACGGGGAAGCTCTCTCGTCGACCACGCCGGACCACCTCATGCGCCGCGCGCTCAGCGCCGCGTGAGCTTGTCCACCGCGTCGCGCTCCTCGGCGCTTAGCCTCCATGCTCCGGCCAGGACGTTCTGGCTTACCTGCTCGGGGCTGGTGGCGCCGCAAATCACGCTTGCGTTCTGCGGCTCCGATATCAGCCATCCGACCGCGAGTTCGAGCAGCGTATGGCCGCACTCGCGCGCGAAATCCTCGAGCTTCTCCAGCAAATCGAAATTCGGCCCAGTCAGCGTCCGCGTCGCAACCTTCTCCATCAGCGCCATCCTGGTGCCCTTGGGCGGTTGCGCGCCACGCCGGTACTTGCCGGTAAGGAAGCCGCTCGCCAGCGGAAAAAACGGCAGGATACCGACGCCGAGATGGCGGCAGGCGGGAAGCAGTTCGCGTTCGATGTGACGGTCGAGCAGGCTGTATTCATTTTGCGCCGAAATGTAGGCCGGAAGGCCGCGGGCGCGCGCTATCCCCAGCGCTTCCGCCAGTTGCCAGGCGGCGAAGTTGCTGCATCCGAGGTAACGGACCTTTCCGGCATGCACCAGATCGGCGAGCGCTTCGAGCGTCTCCTCCTGCGGAGTTTCGGAATCGGGCGTGTGCAGCTGGTAGAGGTCGATGTAATCCGTGTTCAGACGCCTCAGGCTGTCCTCGGCGGCTGCCATCACGTAGCGGCGCGACGCACCGTGCAGGTAAGGCCCATCGCCCATCGACATCCCGAACTTGCTCGCCACGACGACTTCGCGGCGGTGTTTGCCCAACGCCTTGCCGAGCAATTCTTCCGAGCCACCGCGGTTGCCATAGATGTCGGCGGTGTCGAAGAGCGTTACGCCCTCGTCGAGCGCGCGATGCACGATCGCCCTGGTCAGTTCGGCGTCGCACTTGAGCGCGAAATTGTTGCAGCCCATGCCCACGGCCGAAACCTTGAGCCCGGACAGTCCCATGTTGCGATGTTCCACCGCCGCTTTCCTCTTCCGCGCCGTTATTTGTCGAAGATCGCGAGCGGCAGCAACGCCGAGACCACGAAGTTGGGCACGTCGACCACTTCGCTCAGCCGCAAATCCACCGCCACGCTGCAAATCGCGTAGGCCTGCTGGCGGCTCCAGCCGCGCTCCATCAGGAGCGCGATCATGTTCATCAGGGCGTGATGCGCCGCCATGGTCGCGTTTTCCGATTCGTTTACGCCCTCGCGGATGCACATTCCGGTGGTGGCGAGAAACCGTTTCGGCGCGGCCAGTTCGGGCGACACGAAATAGTCGTCGCGCTCGAAGCGCGGGAACCGAATCTTGTGGCGCGCGGCCTCGCCCTTGCGCAGCGCGAACTTCACCAGCATCGACGCGCTCATCTCGACCGCGGTGCCGCAGGATTCGCCGTCGCCCTGCGCGAAGTGCGCATCGCCAACCGAAAACAGCGCACCCGGCACGAACACCGGCAACAACAGCCGCGCCCCGGCGCTCAATTGCTTGATGTCGAGATTGCCGCCGTTCTCGCGCGGCGGAATCGTGCGCAGCCCCTCCGAGGCAACAGGCTCGCGCGCGGGCACCGCGCCCGCAGGCTCCGGCGGCAGGACAAAGCCGCCGCGCTCGCGCAGCGCCTCTTCGCGCCGCAATATCTCGCGCCGCAACTCCTCGGAGGGAGCGACGCCGATGGTGCCCATGAAGGAACCGTCACGCAGGCGCACGCCGGGAAGCTCGGCCGAAGTCGCCCAGCCATCGGCAATCTGCCACTTCACGATAAAGGGGGCGGGAAATTCGTCGCGCAGGAAGCCGAAGCCCGGCATCTGGACCGTGAAACCCCATTTTGCGGGCTTGAGCTCGCAAATATTCACTTCGAGCAGATCCCCCGGCTGCGCCCCTTTCACGAACACCGGCCCCGTGAGTGGATGCACCACGCTCATGTCGACCTTGAGCAGGTCACTGGCGCTGCTCGATGCGGTGACTTGACCGTCGAGCGCATCCCTGGTCTCAAGTTCGACCTCTTCGCCCGGTTCGGCCTCCAGCGCGGGCGCGATATCGCAATGCCAGCGGTTGTGGCCCTTTGCGGGTTCCTCCGCGCAGCGAACATCATAGTTCAGCCTGATGCTTTTCATCGGATATGCCGCCCTTCGATTTATGCCGCCTGGCCTGCGCCGCCACGCTATCACTTAATCGCCAAATTCCAAGCTTCGGCGGGCTCGCTGTCGGCGACGGCTTCGGCCCCTGTGTTTTTCGGCCCCGTTCGCGCCGGCTCTCAGGCCCGCGGTCGATTCGACGCGTGTTAGCTTAATACTCAAATCATACTCTGTTATCCAACATGTCAACTAGGACTATCGATTTCGCTTCTTCAATCCCATATTGACAATGATGTGTACTACCACAGTCAATTGGCCGTCGAGACGGGACCCCGATGGAAGGGGTCGGGTTAGACAGCCTCGGATCGTTTGGGTGGACCGAGCGGCTCACCCGCGCCGCCGCGCCGCCGGCGACGACCACCAACTATTATCGCTCGATCTGGATTTCCGACCTGCATCTCGGCACGCCGCGCTGCAAAGCCGAGGCGCTTTACGATTTCCTGCGCCATCATCAGGCCGACAATCTCTACCTGGTCGGTGATATCGTCGACGGCTGGATGCTCGGCCCTTCGTGGTACTGGAGCCCGGCGCAGACCGCGGTGATCGAACAGATAGCGGCGTGGCATCGGCGCGGTTCGCGGGTGGTGTTTCTGCCCGGCAACCATGACGAGTTGAGCGCCGATCTCGTCCAGTCGTTTTTTGGGCCAATTCCAGTCCTGAGCGAGTTGATTCACCGAACGGCCGAAGGGCGCCGAATGCTGGTCATCCACGGGCATCAGTTCGACGGATCGCTCAACCCCAATCGCTGGTTTCTGAGAATGGGCAACCAGGCCTATTTGACCGCAATGCGTATCGACCGCTGGTACCAGGGCGAAGGTGCGCCGCCGCGGGCGCGTAAAGGTCCGCTGTCCCGCTATCTCAAGCGACGGGTCAAGAAGGCGGTCGAATACCTGACCGACTTCAGCGATCGCGCGGTGTCCGACGCCGCCCGCCGGCATAAGGCCGACGGCGTAATCTGCGGCCATGTCCATCGCCCCGAGCAGCGTCTGATCGGACCGATCTGGTACATCAACGACGGCGACTGGGTGAGCAGTTGCACCGCGGTGGCGGAAGATCGAAACGGCGTGCTCGCGCTGTTGCGATGGGATCGCGCGCGCGGCCGCCGCCGCGCGCGCGACTCGGCAGCCGAGGCGGCGCTGTCATGAACGCCACGCGCGTTCTACCGGCGGTCGCGGGGCGCGAGGCGCGAATCGATCTGATTTTCTTCGACGCCGGCGGTGGCCATCGGGCCTCCGCAACGGCTCTGAAGGCGCTTGCCGATCAGCAGCGGCGCGGTTGGCAAATCCGGATGGTGAACCTGCGCGATATACTGGAACCGATCGACGTTTTCCATCACCTCACCGGCGTCCGGGTCGAGGATCTGTACAACCGAATGCTCAAGTATGGATTGACTATCGGGACCGGGCCGATGCTTCGCGCGGTCCAGTTTCTGATCCGGCGAATGCATCCGCGCAATGTGGCGCTGCTGTCCCGCTACTGGCAGGAGCGGCGTCCCGACCTGGTGGTATCGCTGATACCTAATTTCAACCGCGCGATCTTCGAGGGGCTGCGCATCGCGGACCGCGAGCGCGGCGGGCCCGCGACGCCGATGGTCACG
>Ga0307374_10007265_pt1 | contig 16981 bp, 11 predicted proteins | sample OX3MG_FD_202532 | JGI IMG/M metagenome (GOLD analysis project Ga0307374, IMG submission 202532) | Soil microbial communities from Risofladan, Vaasa, Finland - OX-3 | ecosystem: Environmental > Terrestrial > Soil > Coastal area > Acid sulfate soil | place: Finland: Risofladan, Vaasa | collected... | reverse complement strand
CTGCTCGGCGAGAGCGAGGTCGGCGCGGCGATCGCCGACGAGCGGGGCCAGCTGCGGGTTGCCGCGGCCTCAAGCGAACGAATGAAGGTGCTGCAGCAGTTCGAGCTCCAGAACGACGACGGTCCGTCTCTCGACGCCTACCGGAGCGGCGCGCACGTCCTCAACCAGGAGCTGCAGCGCTCCGCTGAGCGATGGCCGGCCTTCGCGCCGATGGCCCGGGTCGTCGGGTACTCGACGGTCAGCGCGCTGCCGATGCGCCGGCACGACGAGACCGTCGGTGCCGTCGGCATCTTCCTCACCACAGCGCGTGAACTGTCGAGGCGGGACGTCCTCCTCGCCCAGGCGCTCGTCGACGTCACGACGAGCGCCATCCTCCGCGAGCGTGAGGTGCTGCGGACGGCCGATCTCGCCCATCAGCTCCAGACGGCACTCGAGACGCGGGTGGCGATCGAGCAGGCAAAGGGCGTTCTGGCCGAGCGACTGCGGCTCGACATCGACGAAGCGTTCGCGTTAATTCGGGGTTACGCGCGTCGCCACAATCGCAAAATGGCCGAAATCGCGCAAGGAATAGTCGAGGGGTCACTCTCCGTGGGCAATCCGCGTCCAGCCGAGAGCACTCCTCGCACGCCTTAGGACAATTGTTACCGCATCTGAACAGGCATTTCGCTTTCCCCACGTGCGATCTCGCAGCTTGAACCCCTGCTCACGGGGCGTGCCTTGGCAATGCGCTTACTTATTCGGCATTAGTTACTACACCCCCTAGCGGAATGGGCGCGATTGCTGTACCTTTCGTGCGTACCCGTTGCAGTCCCTGTTGGTTATCGCCCCGGACCCCGGCGATGACAAGCCCGAGCCACCCAAGCCCCTGGTGGCTCACCGCGAGGAGATCAGACGGAGGGCGACACCATGTCGCACCGTTCTGGCGGCCTTGCCCCTGCGCCGCAGCCCGGACACACTCCGAGCGCGCGCCCGGCTGGCACGCCCGGTACGCAAGTTCTCGACATCGCACCCCGTGAGGTGCTCGACCCGTCGCCCGAGGCACGGGTTCCCGGGTCCTCGGTGACCCGCGAAGAGGAGGTGCACGCCGCTCACTCGGGCCCCGGCGCGCGCCGGCAGGAGGGCGGCACGCTGACGAGCCGGCGCTCCCTACGGCGTGGGGACGAGTCGCCAAGGCGGGGCTCCGCCGGCGCGCTACGCCTGATCTGCCACGACGTGGCGGGCGCGGCGGTCACCGTCAAGCTCCTCGCCGAAGGCATCCGTCAACGGGGGGAGTTCCACGAGGACTCCCTCGAGCGGCTGGACTGCATCGTCCGCGAGGCGCAGTGGATCGCTGAGCTGAGCGGGCGCGCGTTGGAAGGCGCGCAGGATGTGGGCGAGGTCCGACTCGACTCACTGGTCGCCCAGGCCGTTGCGAGCGCGCGCTATGTCCACCGCACGAGCGTCGAGGCCGACCTCAGCCCGGCGGCGGTGACGAGCACGCCGCTCGCCATCTGGCGACTGGTCACGAACCTGATCGAGAACGCCTGCCGCGCGGCCGGGCCCACCGGCCGGGTCCGTGTCTGCGTGAGCGCCTCCGGGGCGATAGCGCGGCTCTCGGTCTCCGACTCCGGCCCGGGGCTCCGCATCCCCGAGCTCCACGCGATGGCGGCAGCCCCGGCCCAGCCCGGATCGGGTCACCGCCGGGGCCTCGGCCTTCGCGTGGTGACCGACATCGTGCGCGAGTGCCGCGGCCAGCTGCTCACCGAGCCTCCCGCGCTCGGCGGAACGACGCTCATCGTCGACCTGCCGCACGCGCCCCGCCCCGAAGCCCCGATCCCCCTCTGCGCTGACCCACAAGGAGCTGTGCGATGAGACTTCTCATCTGCGATGACCACCTGATGTTCAGCGAGGCACTGGCCTCGCTGCTGAAGGCCCGCGGCCACAGCGTCGTCGGCTGCCCGACGACGCCAGAGGGGGCGGTTGAGCTCAGCCAGGAGGAGGAGGTGGACGCGATCATCTGCGACCTCCACTTCCCCGGGATCGACGGGTCACGATCGGTCTCGTTCCTGCGCGCCGCCCGCCCCGACACGCCGATCGTCGTCCTCACCGCGGACCCCGACCTCCGGCTCCTGCGTGAGGCGGCGCTCGGAGGTGCCGACGGCATCGCGCTGAAGATCGAAGGGGTCGAAGAGCTCGAGCGTGTGCTCCTCGAGGTGACCTCCCCCCTGTTCACGATGGTGCGGGGGTCGTCCCCCGCACGCGAGCGGGGCTGGTCGCGGCGGGCGCGGGCCCTCGACCGCGGTCCCTCCCGCTACCGGATGGACGAGCTCCTCACCGCGCGGGAACGTCAGGTCCTCGAGCATCTCGTGCGCGGAGACGACACCTCCGCCATCGCGACGTCCCTCGGCGTCGGCACCGCGACGATCCGTACGCATCTGCAGAACCTGTTCATGAAGTTCGGGGTCCACTCCCGACTTGAGCTGGTCGCGTACGCGATCCGTACGGGAATCGTCCGAGTGGAGAGCGGGTCGCGCGACCCCTCCCGCAGTGCGTAGGCCGGAGGCTGCGATGATGCTCGAGGCCACTGCTGAGCAGGCGGGCAGCCGGGCTACCGCGGACGGTGGAGTTCACATCGTCATGGGCGGTACGGCTCCACACTTCGCGTTAGGAAGTTCGTCCCAGAGGAGGTTGGCGTGAGCAGCCTCCCGGAACACACTTCATACGTGCACCAGACGACCGTGATGATTGTCGACAGCCACCCCGTGCTCTGCGAGGCGCTGACCAACCGCTTGTCGGAAGAGGCCGACCTGCGGGTGCTCGCCACCGCCTCGTCGGCGACGGGTCTCGTCGAGCTCGTCGCGATGCATCGTCCGCAAGTGCTAGTGCTCGACGCGGAGCTGGGCGAGGCGAACGGCGCCGCGCTCATCCGTCAGATCCGAACGACCCAGCCGGGAACCGCCATCGTCCTCCTCACATGCAACGAGGACGCCGACAGCGCCGCGCACGCCATGCGCATGGGCGCCACGGCCTTCGTGTTGAAGGTGGCTCCGGTCCAGGACCTGCTCACCGCGATCCGCTGGGCAGGCCAGGGCGAGATGTGGATGTCGCCGCCCCTGTTGACGAACCTGTTCAGCGAGATCAGGACGCGCTCGGGCGGCGAGCGCACCCGCAGCCGGCTCTCCCAGCTCACCCAGCGTGAGCTGGAGGTGCTCGAACTGCTGGTCGAAGGGCTCAGCCACGCGGCAATCGCCAAGCGGCTGCACCTCGCGGTCAACACGGTGCGCACGCACACCCACAACCTGCAGACCAAGCTGAACGTCCACTCCAACCTCGCCGCAGTGTCGGTCGCACTCGACGAAGGACTCCGACCCAAGTAAGCGACATCCGGCCGAGCCACCCGCCGGTACGTCACCAGGGGGGGCGCAAGCCCATTCCCTGGCACTCGGCCTCGACTTGCACTGTCCCTGCAAGGCGAGGAATACAAAGGAAGGCCCAAACAATGTCCGTCCCTCACGCAGCTGAAGTGCCCCAGGCAGGCGAGATCCTCCTCGAGCACCGCCGGCAGAACGGTGCCCGGGACGTCGCAGCCTCGCTCGAACCGGTGGCCCGCGTGAACCCGAAGGGGTTCCCCGCGGAGGTCGCCCAGGGGCGCTCGACCGTCAGTCTCGTCATCCCGGCGAAGAACGAGGCGCGTAACCTGCCGAACGTTCTCGACCACCTGCCGTCCTGCATCGACGAGGTCATCCTCGTCGACGGCCGGTCCTCGGACGTCACGAAGGTCATCGCCGCGACGTGCCGTCCCGACATCCGGATCATCAGCGAGCCGGGACCTGGCAAGGGGCTGGCGCTGCGCGCCGGCTTCGCGGCCGCCCGCGGGGACATCGTCATCGCGATGGACGCCGACGGCAGCATGTCTCCTGCGGAGATCCCCCAGTTCATCTACTTCCTGGAGCACGGCTTCGACTTCGTGAAGGGTTCGCGCTTCATCGGTGGCGGCGGTTCGCTCGACATCACGACGATCCGTCGCATCGGCGACCGGGCGCTTCTGTACGCGGCCAACTTCATCTACCGGGCGAAGATCACCGACATCAACTACGGGTTCTACGCGTTCAAGCGCCAGTACCTCGAGCACCTTGACCTCCGCTCCTCGGGCTTCGAGATCGAGGCGGAGCTGATGATCAGGGCGCTCAAGGCGGGGCTGCGAATCGCCGAGGTGCCGAGTCTCGAGATGCCCCGCCGTGCCGGTCGCTCCAACCTCCACGCCTTCCAGGACGGTCAGCGGGTGCTGCGAACCCTGCTCTCCGAACGGAAGCGCCCGACCTCGCTCCCCCAGCCCTCGCGAGCGAACGGGCTGTCATGACCGCGACGGCCGATTTCGGCCGTCGCGTGGTGGCGCCGCCGCGTATCGGCGCGCGGGATTCTGGGCCTGCCGCCGGCGCGGCGGGCACATTCCGGCCTGTCCTGGTGCTGGAAGCAGAGCTCGAGCGCGGCCTGCGGGACGTACTCGATGCCGTGCAGCACCGGGGCACGAAGACCGCGGGCACACCACGCGCCGCGCTCGTGCTCGTGAGGATCCACAGCCACCCGCTCGGCCTCGTCGCGCTCGACCTCGAGGCGGACGACCCATCGAGCGCGTGGCCGATCGCGGTCCGCAGCCGCGTCGGCGCCGCGCTCGACGCCCACCTCGGCACTGACGGTCTCGACGGCTACGACATCTGGGGGGGTGCGCCTGCGCTGCAGCCGGCGTGCCTCGCGGAGCGGCGCGCCGCGCTCGCCGCGGCACGACCGGTGACGGTGATCATCGCGACGAGGGAGCGCCCGGCCCGCCTGGCGCGCTGCCTCGACTCGTTGCTCGCGCTCGAGTACCCGGACTTCGACGTCGTCGTCGTCGACAACGACCCGGAGACGGACGAGTCGAAGCGCCTGGTCGAGACGCGCTACGTCCCGACGGGCCGCGTCCGCTACGTACGCGAGACCGAGCGCGGCCTCGGCGCCGCGCACAACTGCGGGCTCAAAGAGGCGCGCGGCGAGATCGTCGCGTTCACCGACGACGACGTGCTGGTCGACGGGCACTGGCTGAGCGAGCTCGTGATCCCCTTCGTCGCGGACCCGAACGTCGGCGCCGCGACCGGGCTGATCGTCCCCGCCGAGCTGGAGACGCCCGCACAGGTGATGCTCGAGGCGCACGGCGAGTTCTCGAAGGGCTTCACGCCGCGTTCGGTCGACCTGGCGGCGCACCGCCCGGCCGACCCCCTCTTCCCGTTCACCCCCGGCAGGTTCGGATCCGGTGCCAACATGGCGTTCGAGACCGCTTGGCTGCGCGGCGCCGGAGGCTTCGACCCGGCGCTCGGGACGGGCACGACGGCACGGGGTGGCGACGATCTGGAGGCGCTCTTCCGTCTCGTCGTCTCCGGACGCGCCCTCGCCTACCGTCCCGGCGCGGTCGTCTGGCACCACCATCATCGGGACATGTCGGCGGTCGAGCGCCAGGCGCACGGCTACGGTGTCGGGCTCGGTGCCTACCTCACGAGCGCGCTCTTCGAGGAGCCACGAGCGGCGCTGTCGATGGTCACGCGTCTGCCGGCGGCCGTGCGGCACGTCCGGGCGCGCACGGGGGCCGGATCGGTCGCCTCGAGCGAGCTCGGCGCAGCCCTCGGCTGGACGCCGTCGTGGCCCCGTGCCCTCGTGCGTGCCGAGTGGCGCGGGATCGCGACGGGCCCGTTCGCCTACCTGAAGAGCCGCCGGGAGCACCCCCGCAGGATCCCCTTCGCCAGCGCGGGAGGGACGAGGCCGTGACGCTCCACGCGACCGCGACCGACGACCGCCTCGACGTGCTCGCCTCCGACCCGGCGCTTCGCGCCGTCGTGGCGGGGCCTGCGCGGCCGATCGCCCTCGCGGACCTGTTGAACGATCTCGGGACGCTCGTGAGGCTCCTCCACGGCGCCCTGAGCGCCGGCGACCTCCTCGACGCCTTCCTCCTCGCTGCTGGTGCGCAGCAGATCGTGGAGGACCGTCTCGGCGGCCAGCGGCGACTCACCCTGCGGCGTGCCGCCGGGCATCTTGGGGGCCGGCCCGGCCTCGTCCCCCGCACGCTCGGCCGGGCGCTGCGCGCCGTCGACGCAGCGCTCGTCCGCCTGGGATCCTGGCGCCGCCTCGGGCGCGCGCTCGCCCGGGAGGCCGACGCCACGACCGACTTCCTCGTCGGGCTCGCCCACGCGCTGCTCGGCGACCCCCCGGGCCAGCAGGAGATGGCCAGGCTGCAACGGCAGGGTCGCGAGCTGGTCTCGCGCCTCGGCGAGCTGGCGCCGGCGCTGGCGGGCGAGGTTGTCCGGCTGCCCTCGTGCTTCCGCAGCTTCGACCAGCGCCCGGCCGACGTCGTCGCGATGGTGACGACCTTCGCGAGTCGTTGGCCCGAGCGATCCCGGCCGATCTCGGTCGTCGGACTGCGGACATCGGGTGGCTACCTGGCGCCACTTTGCTCAGCTGCCCTCGAGCGACTCGGCTACGCCTCGGTGACGACGATGACCGTGCGCCCGGGCTGGCCGCTTCGACGCCGCAACCGTGCCCTTCTCGGCGCGACGGCGGAAGCCGGCGGGATGGTGCTGGTCCTCGACGACCCGCCGGCGACCGGCAAGTCGATCGCCCGCGTGGTGAAGGACCTCGGCCGGGACGCCGGCATACCGTCGGAGTCGGTCGTGCTCCTCCTCGCCACGTTCGCGGAGGAGGCGTCGCTGCCCGCGCTCGTGGACTGTGGCGCCTCGGTCCTCCTGCCACGCTCGGCGTGGGACGTCGAGCGGCTCCTCCAGCCCGCCTGCGTGGCGCGCACCCTGGCCGGGCTGCTGCCCGAAGGCAGCGTGGTCCACCGGGTCGAATCGCTCGGTGAGCCGCACCGACCGGTGCGCGGCCATGTCTCCGCCCGCTACCGGGTCGAGACGAGCGACGCAGTCGGCGACACCGTGCGTACCGAGACGATCGTCGCGGAGGGGGTCGGCCTCGGCTACCTCGGCCGGCACGCGCTCGCCGTCGCCGAGTCGGCGCCCGAGCTGTACCCGGACGTCCTCGGCGTGGAGAACGGCATCTGCTACCGCCGCTTCCTGCCCGAGGCCTGGCGTCTCGACGGCACCCGCCCCGCGCCCGCCACCGCCGACCGCCTCGCTGCCCACGTGGTGCGCCGGGAGCGGGCGCTCAGGGTCGAAGAGGACCGCAGCACCCTCCTGAGCGGCCGCCAGCCGGCGTGGGAGATCGCCGCGGACCTCGTGGCCCGGACGCTCGGCCCGCTCGGCGTCCCGCTGCGCCTCCCCCTCGTCGATCCCGTGGTACGGCGGCTCCTCGCCGTCGAGCACCCGACGGTCGTCGACGGCTCGACCGCGCGCGGAGGCTGGTTCCTCAGCCCGACCGGTCCGGTCGCGCGGCGCACCGACTTCGCTGAGGGTCCGTTCAGCCACTTCGACCTGGCGAGCTACGACGCCGCCTTCGACCTCGCCGGCGCGACGGTGGCTGTGGGCGACCCCAGGTTCGCCGCCCGCCTCCGCAGCTCCTACGAGTCCCTGGCGGGCCGGAGCATCGACGCCGAGCGATGGATGCTGCTGCGCCTGGTCCACCTGTGGGATGCCGAGCGGCTCGAGCTCGCCGCCCCAGCGATGGTGCGCCGCGCCGGCGCTCGCGTGCTCCAGGAGTACGTCGCCGAGCGCTTTCTCCGCGACCTCGCGCCGGTCGAGGACGGTCCGACCTGTGCGCTCGACCTCGACGGCGTGCTCGAGACCGGCACGCTCGGCTTCTCGGCGACGACCCTCGCCGGGGCGATGGCGCTGCGGGCGCTTCGGGCCCACGGCTACCGCGTCGTCCTCGCCACCGGGCGCAGCCTCGGCGAGGTCATCGAGCGGTGCGCGGCCTACGGGCTGGCCGGCGGCGTCGCCGAGTACGGCTCGGTCGCCTACGACCACCTCCGCGGGGAGAGCACCGAGCTCGTCGCGAGCGGCGACGAGGCGGCGGTCGAGGCGTTGCGGGCCGCCCTCCGCGGCCAACCCGAGCTCACCCTCGACGGGGACTACCCCAGGATCGTCCGCGTCTCGCGCACCCGCGCGGGGCGCACGCGGCGTGGCCTCGACGCCGAGACCGTCGCCGGCCTGCTCGAGACGCCCGGGACCGGCGATCGCCTCACGGCGATCCCCGGCGAGTACCAGACCGACTTTGCGGCGACCGGGGTGAGCAAGGACCAGGCGCTTTGCGTCCTGCTCGACCAGCTCGACGGTGCCGGCGGGGTCCGCCGGGATCCTGGACACCGCCTCGAGCTGGCCGTCGGCGACGGCCGCGCCGACGTCGGGATGCTCCGGCTCGCGCGCCTCGGGCTGGCCCCAGCCAACGCTGACGAGGTGATGCGCCGCAGCGGTGCCTCCGTCCTGAGGCGCTCCTACCAGGCGGGCCTCGGCGATGCCGTCGGCCGGCTGCTCGGCCACCGGCCAGGCAGCTGCCCGGCGTGCCGGCTGCCCGCGCTCACCCCAGACGCCCGCGAGCTGCTCGCGCTGGTGTCGGTGCAAGAGGGTGGTCGGCGGGGCGCGCCGGGGCGCCTCCTCGGGCTCGCGGCCGGCGCCGTCCGGGGTCTGTGGCGGACATGAGCGCCATCGTCCAGGATCCGCCCCTGCGCCACCGGGGCGTCACGTCGTTCGCGCGCGAGCTGCGTGAGCCGCTGTTCCGCAACGGCCTCGCGCTTGTGCTCAGCTCGCTCGCCACCGGCGCGATCGGCGTGCTCTTCTGGCTGCTCGCGGCGCGCTTCTACTCGCCGGCCGTCGTCGGCCGGAACTCCGTCGCCGTCTCCACCTTGATGTTCATGGGCGGCGTCGCCCAGCTGAACCTCGCGAGCGCGCTCATCCGCTTCATCCCGCCCGCCGGCCGATCGGTGCGCCGGCTGGTCGTGTGCGTCTACGCGCTCAGCTCGGCGATCTGCGCCGGCCTCGCGATCGTCTTCCTCCTCCTGGTCGGCCACCTCGTCCCGAGCCTCGCCTACCTCCGCAACGACCGGTGGCTGCCGATGTGGTGGGTGCTGTCGAGTGTCGCCTGGGCGATCTTCGTGCTGGAGGACGGTGCGCTCACCGGCCTTCGCCGGGCCCCGATCGTGCCGATCGAGAACGCGGGCTTCTCGCTGCTCAAGGCGGCGATCGTCATCCCCTTCGCCACGATCTTCCCGACGACCGGGATCTTCGTCGCCTGGACCTTGGCGACGATCGTGACCATCCTGCCGACGAACATCTACATCTTCGGCCGGGCGATCCCGCTCGCCCACCGGCGTTCCCCCGTCGGCGGAGTGTCCGTGCGCCAGATCGCGCGGTTCACCCGTTACGACTTCGTCGGCTCGATCTTCTGGCTGGTCGCGGTGTCGCTCCTGCCGGTGATGGTGATCCGCGAGGTCGGGGCCACGAAGAGCGCCGCCTTCTCGCTCGCGTGGGTGATCTCGTACTCGTTGTACATGGTGAGCATCAGCATGGGCTCGTCACTCGTCGTCGAGACCGCCGTCGACCAGTCCCAGCTGGAGCTGCAGTGCCGGCGCGTGATGGCGAACCTCGCAAAGCTGATCACGCCCGCGGTGGTCGTCCTCCTCGCCGGCGCCCCGTTCATCCTCAAGCTGTTCGGCCACAGCTACTCGGCGGACGGTGCCAACGCCCTCAGGCTGCTCGCGCTCTCCGCGCTGCCCTTCATCGTCAACGGCACCGCCGTCGGCGCGCTGCGGGCGCGGCGGCGCATGGTCCCGGTCGCCGTGCTGAACATCGGCATGTGCATCTCGGTCGTGGCGATCAGCTGGATCCTGCTGCCGCGAGTCGGCATCGTCGGCGCCGGCGTCGCGTGGCTCGTCACCCAGTGCGTCGCCGCTGTCGCGATGTTGGCGGCGCGGCGCCTCTGGCTACGGCCGGACTACCGCTTCCCCGGCATGCGCGCCTGGCTGACCGGACTCTCGCTCCCGCTCGTCCGCCTCGCCGCCAACGCCTCGTTGCCGGAGGTCGTCACCCGCCTGCGCTCGAGCCGGAGCACCGGCCGGCTGAAGGCGCAACTGCCGAGCGAGGTCGTCGCCGACCTGACCCGCTCGGCGGGCCGGGGCCGGCGACAGCTCGGCGAACTGGAGGTCCTTCCGAGCGCATCCGACCTCACGGTCGCGATCCTCCACAGCACCGACGGCAAGCCATACGCGGTCGCCAAGGTGCCGCGCACCGACCGGGCCTGCGCCGACCTGCGCCGCCAGGAGTCGGTGCTGCGTGTGCTCGCCGCTGACGACCGGCTCGGTACCTGGCGGCGCTTCCTTCCGAGCTTCAAGCTCCACGAGCACGAGCAGCACACGTACGCCGTCGAGTCGCTCGGTCGGGGCGTCGATGCGGCGGGGCTGCTCGGCGGGGCGTCGGCGTCGGCGCTCGCGATCGCCCGGCGCTCGCTCAAGGCGATCGGCGACCTCCACGAGCGCACGGGCCGCGAGGTCGTGGTCGACGAGCTGCTCTTCGAGCAGCTCCTCGAGCCGTCGCTGCGCCCGCTGCGCCGGTCGCACCCGTCCGGCATCGTGCCGGCGTCCCAGCTCGTGGCGCTCGCCCGGCTGGAGGACCGCCTACGCGAGGCCAGCATCGGGCGCACCGTCCCGATCAGCTGGGTCCATGGCGACTTCACGCCGGGCAACGTGATGCTCACCGCCGACGGGGCGCGCGTCACGACGCTGCTCGACTGGGGTCAGGCCCGCCCCGACGGCATCCCGGCGTTCGACGTCCTCCTGTGGGTCTTCGCGCTGCGCTGCCGGGCTGGCGGCCACCAGTTCGGCGCGGAGGTCCGCCGCGTCATGAGGTCCGCCGACTGGTCCGGCGATCCCGTGCTCGCGCTTGCCTCGAAGACGCTCGAACGGACCGACATCGCCGCAGGCGACCTCGCGCTCTGGTGCTGGCTCGACCACGTCGCCGGCAACCTCGACAAGTCCGAGCGCTACGCACGTCACCCCCTGTGGTGGACGTCGAACGTCGAGCCCGTGCTGCGCGAGGTGGCAGCATGACGGACGTGCTCGCACCCCCGACCTGCGCGATCTCGGTCGTCGTCTGCGCGTACACCGAGGAGCGATGGGATGAGATCAACGCGGCCGTCGCCTCGTTGCGAACCCAGAGCATCCCCGCCGAAGAGATCATCCTCGTCGTCGACCACTGCCCGAGCCTCCTCGCCCGGGCCCGGCGCGCCTTCGCCGACATTCATGTGATCGCGAGCGTCGGGCGGCCGGGACTGTCGGGCGCCCGGAACACCGGCTACGAGGCGGCACACGGTGACGTGGTGGCGTTCCTCGATGACGACGCCACGGCGGCTCCGGACTGGCTCGAGCAGCTGCAGCGCACCTACCAGGACGGCGAGGTCGCCGGCGTCGGCGGCCTCGTCGTGCCGAACTGGGTCGACCACCGCCCGGGCTGGTTCCCGGAGGAGTTCGACTGGGTGGTCGGCTGCTCCCACTCGGGGATGCCGTCGGCGACCGCCGACGTGCGCAACTTCGTCGGTGCCAACATGTCGTTCCGCCGCGACGTGCTCGTCGGCCTCGGCGGTTTCGCCGGCGTGCTCGGCCGCAACGGCGCCGACGCCTCGGGCTGCGAGGAGACCGAGCTGTGCATCCGGGCCTCGACGTGGCACGAGCACAGCCGCCTCGTCTACGAGCCTGCGGCCCGCGTCGAGCACCGCGTGCCGCGGGCCCGGGGCACCTGGAAGTACTTCCTCCGCCGCTGCTACGGCGAGGGCAAGTCGAAGGCGCTCGTCCGAAAGATCGCCGGCGCGCAGCACGGGCTGTCCGAGGAGCGGATCCACGTCCGCAGGACGATCCCGCTCGCCGTCGCCCGCTCCATCGGCGAGGCGCTACGGGGACGTCCGGTGGCGGGCCTGCGCGCCGTGGCCAACGTCACCGGCACTGGCGTCACCGTGCTCGGCTACGCCGTCGGCCGCGCGGCCCTGCTGCGCGGCACGGCGCGCCCGCACGAGCGGCTCGCCCCCCCGACGGCGAAGCGGTTGGCTCCTGGCCGGATCGTGGTGCGGACCTGGCTCGGGGGGACCGCGCTCGGCGCCGGCGCGCTGACGCTCGGCCTGGCGCTGTGGATCACGACGATGGTGCGGGGCGTCCCGCTCGGCCGCATGAGCGACCTCGGCCTCGTGTCGGTGCTGCCGGCGACGTACTGGGCCGCGCTCGTGCTCGTCACCGTCAGCTTCTGCTCGACGGTCCGGCGGATGGAGTCGAGCAAGGCGTTGCTCGTCGCGCACGTCGTGCTGCTGCTGGCGATCCTGCACCTCACCCCGAACGTCCTCTACGAGACCCTCCGGTACTCATGGGCGTGGAAGCACGTGGCGATCACCAACGGTGTCATCGCCCATCACGGCGTGAACACCGCGCAGCCCGACCCGAACCTCGTCGCCTATCAGGACTGGCCGGGTTTCTTCACCCTGAACGCGCTCTTCTCGTCGGGCTCCGGTTTCGCCTCGCCGCTCAGCTACGCCGGGTGGGCCCCGTTCGTCAGCGAGCTCTCCTACGCCGGGCCGCTGATCCTCATCTTCCGCACGTTCTCGGCCGACCAGCGGATCCGCTGGACGGCGCTGTGGATCTTCTACCTCGGCAACTGGGTCGGCCAGGACTACTTCTCGCCGCAGGGCTACGCCTACTTCCTCTACCTCACCGTGATCGCGCTGTGCCTGCGGCACTTCGCGTCCGCGCGGGCCGGGGCGTCATCGCTCGACGTGGGACCGGCCGCCGTCGAGGTCGCCGAGGAAGCAGCCGAGCAACGGCGGCACGATCGGCGCCTGTACTACCTGTTCACGGTGATCATCATCGCGGCGGTCGCCTCCAGCCACCAGCTCACCCCGTTCATGATCGTGAGCGCCCTCGCGCTCCTCGCCCTCTTCGGCAGGCTCCGCTACAAGTCGCTGCCGGTCGTCGCCCTCGCCCTCACCGTCGGCTGGATCGCCTTCGCGGCGCGCACGTTCATGAAGCAGAACATCCCGAGCCTGATCAAGGGTTTCGGTGACCTGCTGTCGAACACCGCCGTCCAGATGGTCAACCCCGGGCAGGCGAGCTCCCTGCAGCTGTTCGGCTCCGAGGTCGACCGTCTCCTCACCGCCGCCGTGATCCTGCTCGGCGCCTTCGGCTTCCTGTGGCGCTGGCGCAACGGCCAACAGCGCGCCTGGTTCCCGGCGGCGCTGCTCTGCGCCTCGCCGATGCTCGCCCTCGCGGCGAACAACTACGGGGGCGAGATCGTGTTCCGCGTCGTGCTGTTCGCGCTCCCCTTCCTCGCCGTGCTCGCCGCGTCGCTGTTCGTCCCGGCGCGCCACCGGCCGGGACGGCGCCACCGGGTGCACAACGCGGCCAGGCTCGCGGTCGTGGCGGCGCTGCTCGGCGGCTTCATCATCTCCTACTACGGCAAGGAACGGACGAACTACTTCCCGCCCGAGGAGGTACAGAGCTTCTCCGCCCTCTACCGCCTCGCCCCTCCCGGATCGCTCATCGTCGCCGCGACCGGCAATCAACCGTGGCCGCTCGAGAACTACGAGACCTACAGCGACTACTACTTCACCGCCGACACGCCCCAGGCACTCGCCGACGTCATCAAGCACCCGGTCGCCGTGCTGGCCCACGACCTGACGGCGAGGAAGGACGCGTTCTTGGTGTTCGACACGACCGACGACGCGGTGATCGAGAGCACCGGGTTGATGCCGCGGGGCGCGTACGGCGCCGTCGAGCGAGCGGTGCTCGCGTCGCCCCGGTTCAAGGTCCTGCTACGGAACTCGACGACCGTCGTCCTCGAGCTCGCCTCGCGTGGCGCGTCCACCACGCAGCCGGTGAACGCATGAGCGCCGGCCGCGTCCCCGTCGAGCACCCGCAGTCGCGTCGAGGCGCCCTCCGGCTCGAGCCCTCCCCGGAGCTCCTCCTCGCGCTGTCCGGCTGGGTCGCCGTCGCCATCGTGGCGTTGCAGGCGCCGGTTCCCCTCCGCACGATCGCCGTCTTCGGCTTCTCCGCCTCCGGGCCGGGGTTGGCACTCACCGCCTTTCTCGTGCGGCGCGACCGGCTCGAGCGCTTCGTGCTCACCCTCGCGCTCAGCCTCGCCGTCGCCACCTTGGTGAGCGAGGCCTTGGCGCTCGCCCACGCCTTCAGCGCCCTCACAACGCTCGTGACGCTGGCAGCCCTCACGACCGTTCTCGTCGGGGTCCACGCCCGCGACCGCCTCGCCGGACCCGGGCGGCGAGCCGCCCAGCTGCTCAGCCGTGCCTTTCTCGGCCCCGAGGAGGAACGCAAGGCCGCCATGCCCCCGCGGCCCAACAAGGAGGTTGTGGCATGAACGCCATGCCGATCCCGATCCTGCTGTACCACGCGGTATCGCCGGATCCGCCGCGCTGGCTCGAGCCGTGGAACGTCACCCCGGAGGTGTTTAGCGAGCAGCTCGACACGATCGTCGAGAACGGCTGCACGCCGTTCACGGTGTCGGGGCTGGTCGACATGCTCATGTCGCACAAGGAGCTGCCCGAGCGCCCGGTCGTCATCACCTTCGACGACGGCTTCGCCGACTTCGCTACCTACGCGGCGCCGGCACTCGCGGAGAGGGACATCCCGAGCACGATCTACGTGACGACGGGCACCCTCGCCGGGCGGCAGGGCGCTCGTGACGTGAAGCTGCCGCCGGCCGCCATGCTCAGCTGGTCGGACCTCGCCGGGCTCGAGGGGCACGGCGTGGAGATCGGCGGGCACTCCCACACGCACCCCGAGCTCGACACGCTCTCCGCCGAGCGCGCGGCAGCCGAGATCCTGCGGCCGAAGGAGCTGCTCGAGGACGTCCTCGGCCACACCGTGCCGAGCTTCGCGTACCCGCACGGCTACTCGAGCCCGCGCATCCGGCGGATCACCGCCGAGGCAGGGTACGAGTCGGCCTGCGCGGTCCGCAACGCCTTCAGCTCCGTCTCGGACAACCTCTACGCCCTCTCGCGCCTGACCGTGCGGGACTTCACCCCGATGTCGACGCTGTCGGCCTGGTCGCTCGGCACCGGTGCCGAGGTGGCGCCGCCGGGCGAGCGCCGCAGGACGCAGCTCTGGCGCTGGTACCGCAGGGCGCACCTCGACTCCATCGCCGGCGCGCCGTTCGCCGCGGCCGCGGCGCGAGGCGCTGACGAAGCGAGCCGATGACCATGGCCGCCCATCCACCACGCCACGTGGCGCCTGGGAGAGGATGAGCACGGTGAGCTCGCAAACCGTCCTCTCCGAGCCCCCAGTGGCCGTCCGGCGCTCGACGCCGGCGCACCGGCGCACGAAGCCGCCCTTTCGCGAGCGCGCCCGGCACCTGCCGGGCGTCGTGATGCTCATCGCGCTGTTTTCGCTGGCGGGGCTCGTCGTCGTGCACGACGCCTCGACCAGGTCGGTCCCGCCCTCGGCGACGGCGACGCCGCCGAAGGCGACGCCTGCGACGCCGCCGAAGCTCCCGGCGTCGAGCTTCATCCCCTCGACCGGAGCGGCGACCCCGCCACGCGGTGGGCCATGGCTGCTCTCCTTCGACGACGAGTTCAACCGGTCGGCCCTCGATCGCAGTAAGTGGACCGTCTGCTACCCGTGGGACTGCACGAACACGGGCAACAAGAACGAGCTCGAGTGGTACCAGCCACAGAACGTCACCGAGAGCGGCGGGACGCTGCAGCTCACCGCCAAGGTCCAGTCGGCGCACGGCATGCCCTTCACCTCGGGGTTGATCCAGACCGACAAGAAGTTCACGTTCCGCTACGGCTACATGGAGATCCGGGTGCGCCTTCCCAAGGGGCAGGGACTGTGGCCCGCCTTCTGGGCGTTGCCGACGAACGAGAGCTTCCCGCCAGAGATCGACGGGTTCGAGTACTACGGAGCGAACCCGACGGCCGCCATGCTCGGGGTGCACTACGGCAACAACCTGCACTCGGCGAACGTGATCGGCGACCCTGCGCTCACCGAGGGCTACCACACCTTCGCCGTCGACTGGGAGCCGGGCTCGCTCACCTGGTACGTGGACGGGGTCGAGAAGTTCAAGACGGACGTCAACGTGACCCAGACGATGTACCTCATCGCGAACCTCGCCGTCCGGGGACCGCTCGGCGCGGACGCCAAGACGCCGATGCCCGCCACGATGTCGATCGACTGGATCCGGGTGTGGCAGCACCCGTTGCCGGTCAAGCACGTCGCCCCCGGCAAGGCGCCCTGGCCGAAGTAGCGCCGGCCGGTCTCAGCACGACGGCCGTATCCGACCGCCGCGTCGGCCACCTCCGACGCCGCCGCGAGACGCGCGCGGCGGCGTCGAGGCCGGCCGACGGCGCCCCGACGACGTCCAGGCCCGACCACGTGGCACCGGTCGAGGCGACGGCGTCCGGCGCGACGGCCCCTCGTGCCCGCCCCCCTCGCCGGGGCGGGGCCGTCCGGGACGAGCCCGAAGCTGAGGCCCGAAGCGTCAGGGCTCGGCCCGACCGCCGAGGTGGCGGGCGAGGAACTCCTCGGCCGCCGAGTAGAAGCACAGGCGGTTCTCCGGCTTCGCGAAGCCGTGGCCCTCGTCGGAGAACAGCAGGTACTGGTGGTCGACGCCGGCGGCGACCAGCGCCGCCACGATCTGTTCCGACTCGGCCTGCTTGACACGGGGGTCGTTCGCGCCCTGGGCGATGATCAACGGGACCGTGATGTCGGCGGCCCTCGAGAGGGGGCTGCGGGACCAGAGGAACTCCTCCTCGGTGTCGGGGTTCCCCACGCGGTTGTGGAACTGGGCCAGCAACGGCGCCCAGTAGGGCGGGATCGAGCGGATCAGGGTGATGAGGTTGGACGGGCCCACGATGTCGACGGCGGCGGCGAACACCGAGGGCGTGAACGCCGCACCGACGAGCGCCGCGTAGCCCCCGTAGGAGCCGCCGAAGATGGCCACCCGCGCCGGGTCGGCGTAGCCATGGCCGACCGCCCAGCGCACCGCGTCGACCAGGTCGTCGTGCATGCGGCCGCCCCATTCGCGGTCACCCGCGTTGACGA
>Ga0307374_10007263_pt1 | contig 16982 bp, 18 predicted proteins | sample OX3MG_FD_202532 | JGI IMG/M metagenome (GOLD analysis project Ga0307374, IMG submission 202532) | Soil microbial communities from Risofladan, Vaasa, Finland - OX-3 | ecosystem: Environmental > Terrestrial > Soil > Coastal area > Acid sulfate soil | place: Finland: Risofladan, Vaasa | collected... | reverse complement strand
ATAGATGACCGTCCCCGCGCCGATCCGGGCCCGCGCCCCGACCACCACGAACGGGCCGATCGACACGTCCGGCCCGATCTCCGCGTCGGGCGCGATCGCGCTCAGCGGATCGATCCCGGGCGCAGGCGGCGCCGGGTCCACGAACATCTGCAGCGCTTCCGCAAACGCCAGGTACGGGTGGTCCGTGCGCAGCATGGCGCACGGCGCCTGCGGATCGTTCTCCCGCAGGATCACCGCCGCCGCCCGCGTCTGGTGGAGAGAGGAGGTGTAGCGCGGATTCGCGAAGAACGTCAGGTCGCCAGGCCCGGCCTGATCGATGCCGGTGACGCGGTACACCTCGACGTCCCCGTCCCCGTCGAGCCGGCACGCCAGATGATGAGCGATCTCGCGGAGTCTCAAGAGACTGTCGGAAGCGAAGAAAAAATTTCCGGTGGCGCCCGGCGCCGGACGCCCGCGGCGCAGTATATCACGCGCTCCGCAGGGCCGCCCGCGTCACGAACTCCGGCAGGGCCGGCAGATGGAGGCGGTCGGCGATTTCGTGCAGCCGGCGGTCCCGATCCGCCGCCGGCAGCCCGAGCGCCCGACGCAGATCCGACAGCGCCGCCTCGCCCCGGGCGCCCCACTGCACGCGCGCACGGCCGTGCCGGGCGCCGCGCATCGACAGGTAGTGCCCGACCGCGCTGAACGCGAAGTAGTACGCCACGAGGTTCGGCCCGGGCACCAGGGCGAGCAGCCCGGACACGATGAACGCCAGGCCGTCGACCACCAGCCAGATCCGGTGACGGTCGGCGTCGCGCCGGAGCTGCGCGCGCACCAACTCGACCGCCAGCGCGTCGGTGCAGTCGTCCGGACGGACGATCGTCGCCGCCGTCAGGCCCCGCAGCCGCCACAGCAGCCGCTGCTCGCCGATGCGCCGGGCCAGGCTCCGCCGCATCCGCTCCCGCCAGCCCGCCCACGCCGTCCCGGCGCCCTCCGGCCCCGATACGTCCTCCCGTTCGACCCGCGCCAGGAAGTGCCTGATGCGGGTACGGACACGGCCGAGGAACCCGGTCGGGACCGGTCCGTCCTCGTGCACCTCGGCCGGCGGCACGTTGCTGTACAAGGCGTACTCGTCGTCACCGACAGGGATCAGATAAACGTCCATGCCCGCCTCTCGTACGATAACACAGCGGTTTTGCGCGCCGCGGCGCCGGACGCCGCCGGCCGTACGCGGGAGCGGCCGAGGACGCCCCGGCGACGTCCGTCCTGCACGGCCGCGCGCCGCGCGGTATAGTACCGAGGCCCGGCCTCCGCGCCGGCGCGTGGCATGACGGCGGATCGGCTCCGTGGACAACCTCACACACACCCTCTTCGGATTCACGCTCTCGCGGACACCGCTCGAGCGCGCCGGCCGCGGCACGACCGCCGCCCTGCTGCTCGCGTCCAACGCGCCGGACATCGACATCGTCACCGCCCTGCACGGCGGCCGGCTGGCCTACCTGGCCGATCACCGGGACGCGACGCACGGGGTGCTCGGCGGCCTCCTGCTGGCGGCCGCCACCGCCGCGGTCGTCCGCCTCTGGTACGCACGGCCCTGGCGACGGACCCCGGCCCGGGTGCCGGACGATGCCGCGCCCGGCCGGGACGCGTCGTTTCCCGCGCTCCTGGGCGTCTCGCTCATCGGCGTCCTGTTTCACCTGCTGATGGATCTGGCCACGCCCTACGGCACCCGGATCCTGAGCCCGTTCAGCGGCACCTGGTACGCGTTCGACTGGATGCCGGTCATCGACATCTATCTCTGGGCGATCCTGATCGCCTGCACGATCATGTGTCTCGTGAGGCCGGCGCAACGCCGGCGGATCGCCGCGGCGGCGCTCGTGCTGACGCTGGGGCTCTACGCGGTCCGCGCGACCGCGCATCAGGCCGCGCTGCACCAGGCGGCGGCAGAGGTCGCCGCCGAAGGGATCGCGCCCTGCACCCCGGGGGTCGATCCGGCGCGGGCACCGCTGCTGGATCTGGCGTCCTGGTCCGATCGGCCCGCGGGTAAGATCGCCGCGCCGGCCGCCGGCGCGGCGATGGCCGCCCATCCCGGCGCCCCGGCGTGCCTCGTTCAGATGGCGGCGCTGCCGACCTACCTGTCGCCGTTCACGTGGCGGATCGTCGAACGCTTCCCCGACGCCTACGAACTGACCGACATCAACGTGCTGCCGGCGCTGCTGCCCTCGCTTTCCGGGCGCACCCGGGCGCCGGGCCAGCGGACCGTCCTCTGGTTTCCCGACCAGCACTCGCATTGGGTGGCCGATGCGGCCGCGGCGCCATCGGCCAGGGTTTTCCTGGAGTTCAGCCGGTTTCCGGCCGTGCGGACGGAACACGCGCACGGACGCGTCATCGTCCGATGGACCGACGTCCGGTTTGGCGGTGGCATCACGCGTCTCAGGGGGCGCACGCCGGCGATTGACGCCTTCGGCGCCGTCGTGCAGCTCGACGAACAGGGCCGGATCCTCCACTGGAAGATCGGCAGCCGATAGGCCCCGAACACTGAGCACTGAGCACCGATCCCGGAGCCCCCATGCCTTATCTCGGCGCCCACATGTCGGTTGCCGGCGGCCTGCCGCGCGCCGTCGATCGGGCCGTGCTGCACGGCTGCACCGCGCTGCAGATCTTCACCCGCCCCTCGGGCCAGTGGCGGGCGCGCGCGCTCGAAGAGGCGGAGGTCGAGGCGTTCCGGCGCAGCATCGCCGCGGCGCAGATCACCGCGCCGGTCGCGCATGCCAGCTATCTCATCAACCTGGCCACGACCAGGCCGCCGCTGCGCCGTCAGTCGCTCGCGGCCTTCGGCGACGAGCTCGACCGCGCCGAGGCGCTGGGGCTGCTCGGGGTCGTTCTGCACCCGGGTGCCTATACGGACGGTACAGAGGAAGAGGGGCTCAGGCTGATTGCGGAAGGGCTCGGCGAACTGCTCGCCGCCCGGCCGGGCGGCCGATCGATGGTGCTGCTCGAGCAGACCGCCGGCCAGGGGACCATGCTCGGACACCGGTTCGAGCAGCTCGCGTCGCTGATCGAACGGCTCGGCGGTCACCCCCGCGTCGGCGTCTGTCTGGACACCTGCCACCTGCTGGCCGCCGGCTACGACCTCACGGCGCGCGAGGGATACGCCGCGACGTTCGAGACGTTCGAGCGGCTGATCGGTCTGGACCGCCTGAAGGTCGTCCACCTGAACGATTCGAAGAAGCCGTGCGGCAGCCGGGTCGACCGCCACGAGCACATCGGCCGCGGCTGCCTCGGCCTCGAGCCGTTCCGCTGGCTGCTGAACGATCCGCGCTTCGCCGCGCTGCCGATGGTGCTGGAGACCCCGAAGGGCCAGGCCGACGTGCGCGGGGCGATCGAGCGGGACCCGCTGGATGAGATGAATCTGTCGACGCTGCGGAGCCTGCTCGCGACCGCCTGACGGGAGCCGGCTCAGGCCGGTTCCGCCGCGCCGGCGCGATCGTCGAAGACTTCCGCTTCGAACCGGGAGATCCGCGCGCCATGCCGCCAGGCATCCGGGCGCAGCCCGGCCTTCGCGCACGTCTGGGCGAGGAACGTCTCCCGATCCCAGGCCCATTCGGTGGCGACCTGCGGCAGCAGCAGACCGCGCCGTCCACCCTGTTCGGCCATGAGGCCATGCCGCCCGATTTCGATCCCGTGCGGGTCGTCCACCGGCTCGATCGGGCCGAGCACGGAGACTTCCATCTCGAGGTGCGGCAGCTCGTCGGCGGTCACGGGGCCGAAACGCGGGTCTTCGGTGGCGGCCGCGATGGCGCAGTGCACCACCGTGTCGCCCAGCGGCGGGCCGCCTTCCGGAGCGCCGATACAGCCGCGCAGCTCGCCGCCGCGGCGCAGCGTCACGAACGCGCCTGCCCGCAGATCGCCGAGCGCCTCGTCCGGCCCGGCCGCGGGGAGCGGCCGGCCCGCGAGATGCGCGGCAATCGCGTGCCGCGCCAGGCGGAGCAGGGCCGCCCGCTGCCCGTCCGTCAGCATGGTCCGCCTCCGTTCCCGGCCGCGGCACGGTCACCGGCGGCGACCTCCACGAACGCGGCCGCCAGATAGCCGACGACCGCCGTCTTGTCGCCCGAGACATCGCCCGAATCGGCGTACTTGAGCGCCACCGCCCGGCGAGCGCCCAGGCTCGCGGCCGCCATCATCACCGAGACCGTCGGTCCGCCGCCGCAGGCGTGCTCCGGACACCGGACGAGCTCGTCCAGCAGGCCGTCGGCGTCGAACCGGCTGATCAGCTCGACCACCTGGCGGTCGAGCTGCCACGCGGCCGCGGCATCGTGGTAATGCGACAGGTCCGTGCTCGCCACCAGCAGCGCGCGCCGCCCGCGCAGCGCCGCGCCCAGCGCCGTTCCGAGCGCCCGCATCGTCTCGGGCACCTGATACCCCATCAGCAGCGGGACGATCGGCACGTCGGGCAGGAGCCGCCGGAGAAACGGCAGCTGCATCTCCAGGGAGTGCTCGCGGCGGTGCACGTCGATCAGCGCCCGGACGACCGGGGAGGCGGCCATCAGGTCGGCCGCGCAGGCGGCGTCGACGATGACCGGGCCGAGCGGCGTTTCGAACGCGCCGTCGGGCCAGACAGCGGCGCCGTCGAAGCCGGCGAAGTGCGAGGGGCCGACGAGCACCGCCACGTCGTACGATCCGCGGGCGGCGAGCCGGTAGGCAAAGGCGGCGACCGGCCCCGAGTACATCAGACCGGCGTGCGGCGCGACAATCGCCCGTACGTCGCCGGGCGGCACGTCGAGGACGGCCTGCTGGAGGTGGCGATCGACTTCCTGCGCGAGGGCGGCCGCCGACCCTGGATACCAGCTTCCGGCGACTGCGGCAGGACGGACCGGCATGATCGGACTCTTCCGCGCGCCCCGGCGCGCCGGCCCGCGGCGCGTCGCGCGCGTACCCCATGTTAGCATCTGGCATGGCGTCTTCGTTGACCGCCGCCGACGTGGAGCGGATCGCCGCGCTGGCGCATCTCGAGCTGGACGAGGCGGAAAAAGCGCTCTATACGAAGCAGCTCGCCGGCATCCTCGCCTACGCGGCCGAAATCCAGCAGATCGACACGACCGGCGTGCCGCCGACGTCCCACGTGCTCCCGCAGCAGTCCACGGAGCGCGACGACGAGGTGCGTCCGTCGCTGGCGCGCGAGGAGTCGCTGGGCAACGCGCCCGACGCCTCGGTTGACGACGGCCTGTTCAAGGTCCCGAGGGTGATCGGATGACGCCGCCGCCGACCGCCGGCGCCCTGCGCGACGCCTTCGTCTCGGGCGCGCGGTCGGCCGACGACATCTGCCGCGCCGCGCTCGCCCGCATCGAGCGGCACGACCCGGCGCTGCACGCCTTCAACACCGTGGCGGCCGATCGCGCCCTGGCCCGGGCCGCGGAGCTCGACCGCTTCCGGGCCCGCTCCCGCACCGGCCTCGAGGCGCTGCCGCTCGCCGGCGTGCCGGTCGCCGTCAAGGACACCATCTGCACGCGCGGGATCCGGACGACCGCCTCCTCGCGGATGCTGGAGCAGTTCGTGCCGCCGTACGACGCCACGGCGATCATCCGCCTGGAACGCGCCGGCGCGATCGTCATCGGCAAGACGAACTGCGACGAGTTCGCCATGGGATCGTCGAACGAGAACTCCGCGTTCGGACCGGTGCGCAATCCGTGGGATCGGGAGCGGACGCCGGGGGGATCGAGCGGCGGATCCGCCGCCGCGGTCGCCGCCGCGCTGACGCCGATCGCCCTCGGCTCCGACACGGGCGGATCGATCCGGCAGCCGGCCGCCCTGTGCGGCGTCGTCGGGCTGAAGCCGGCGTACGGCCGCGTGTCGCGCTACGGGCTCATGGCGTTCGCCTCGTCGCTGGAGCAGATCGGGCCGTTCGGCCGCACGGTCGCCGACGCCGCGCACGTCCTCGAGGCGATCGCCGGCGTCGATCCGTGCGACGCGACGACCGTGTCCCTGCCCGTGCCCCCGCTGGCGGCCGGGTTGACCGGCGACATCCGCGGCCTGCGCATCGGCGTGCCGCGCGCCCTGCTGGACGAGGGGGTCGAGGCCGGCGTCCGGCGCGCCGTCACCGACGCGCTCGCCGTCCTGGAGGCCCGCGGCGGCCGGCTCGTCGACATCGATCTTCCCCGGGCGAAGCACGCCATTCCGGTCTACTACCTCGTGGCCACGGCCGAGGCCAGCTCGAACCTGGCGCGCTACGACGGCGTCCGCTACGGATTCCGCGCGGCGCCGGAGGGCGACACCGATCTCCACACCATGTACTGCCGCACGCGCGACCAGGGGTTCGGCCCGGAAGTGAAGCGGCGGATCATGCTCGGCACCTACGTCCTGAGCGCAGGCTACTACGAGGCGTACTACCTGAAGGCCCAGCAGGTGCGCACGCTCATCCGGCAGGACTACGAGGCCGCGTTCGAGCAGGTCGATGCCGTGGCGATGCCGACCAGCCCGACCGCCGCGTTCCGGCTCGGCGAGAAACTGGCCGACCCGCTGCAGATGTACCTCGCCGACGTCTTCACCGTCAGCGCCAATCTCACCGGGCTGCCGGCCGTCAGCGTGCCGTGCGGCTTCACGCCCTCACGCCTGCCGGTCGGCCTGCAGCTGGTCGGACGGGGGTTCGACGAGGCGACCATTCTGCGGATCGCCGACGCGTACGAACGGGACACCGGATGGTGGGGACAGATGCCGGAAGGCGTGGACGCGGCCTGACGTGCGGTAAAGACGAGGGGAAGCGGCGGTGACAGCGCTCAGGCCGGCGTGCCCGGCGCCGGCGCCCGACGCCGGGCGATCGCCCAGACGAGGGCCCCGACGAGCAGCAGCGGCAGCAGGAGCAACGCGAGCAGGGTGAACAGGGCCAGACCGCCGACCAGACCGAGGCCCAGACCGACCACCAGGATCGGCAGCGCCAGGACGAGCATCAGCGGCAGGAGGAGAACGCCGAGGATGAGCCGCAGCGGCAGCAGCACCAGCCAGACCCCGATCCGCACCGCGGTGATGGCGACCAGCGCGATGGCGCCGACGACCAGCGCCGCACCGAAGACCGTGGCAAAGACGCCCAGCTCAAACATGTCTCCCTCCCGCGCCCGGCCCGCAATCGGACCCCTGCCCGTATCGGACGGAAAGTGGCACGGCCGGGTTCCGCCGGCGTGACGGTCTACGCGTCCGGAGTGTCCGGCACGACAGCGACGACGTGGGCGGGGATGGTGTAGGGGACCAGCCCGCGCCGGACTTCCTCCATCGCCACCCGCTCGGGCTTGTGAATCGCCTCGCCGTGGGCACCGACGGTGGCCGGCACCGCGAGCAGGTCGATGCGGGGGACCGCCCCCCGGCGGAGCTGCTTGGCCCGCAGCGCGGCGATGTCGACGAACAGAAAGCGATTCTGGGGCGGCTCCACCGGTTCGGCGGGGATTCTCGGCTGCGCCGCCGCAGGGGCCGGTGGCTCGACAGGCTCGATCGGCTGCTGTTCAACATTCATACAGAGTCAGCGTAGCAACAAGCCGGCGGCGGCGGCAAGCAAAAACCGTGACCGGTGCGGCCGGCCGCGCCGCGCGTCGCGCGGCGTGACCGGCCGGCCGGCGCCCGTCATTCCGAGACCCGCACCTCGATCTGCTTCGGTTTCGCTTCTTCCCGCAGCGGCAGCCGGATCGTCAGGACCCCGTTGCGGTAGTCGGCGCTCACCTTGCCCGGATCGAGCGTCGGCGGCAGCGAGAACGACCGGCTGAACGAGCCGTAGCTGCGCTCGATCCGGTGGTACTGATCCTCCCGGATCGCGCTGTCGATCTTCTTCTCGCCCTTCAGCGTGAGCGTGTTGTTCTCGACCGTGATCTGGATGTCTTCGCGCCGCATGTCCGGCAGCTCGGCCTTGATGACCAGCTCATGGTTGCCGGCATCGTAGATGTCGACCGGCGGGATCCAGCTGCCGCGCCGCATCACGTCGTCTTCGCCGTGGCGGGCATACAGATCGCCGAACACCCGGTTCATCTCTTCCTGGAGGCCCGCCACGCTTCGGAACGGATCGAATCGCGCAATCGCCATGGTCTTCTCCTCACTGTTTTGCACCCGTGGCCGGCTCGCGCCGGCCCGGGCCCGGTTCTGTCTGTGCGTGTCCTGTGCCGGCGCCGCCGGCGACGGCGGCGATCCGGCCGCGGTTATCGGGTTTCGGCGTACTCGGCGTCGATGACCTCGCCCTCCGTGACGTCCGGCCCCTGCGCGGCCGGCGATCCCGGCTGCGGCCCCGGTGCCTGCCGGTAGAGCGACTCGGCCATCGCGTGCGACGCCTGCTGGAGCGCCTCGACGGCCTGCTGGATGGCCGCGGCGTCCTCGCCGCCGGCCGCCTCGGTGACGGCGGCCAGGGCCGCGTCCACCCGGCTCGCCTGCTCGGCCGGCAGCCGGTCGCGGTTCTCGTCCACCGTCTTCTGCACGCCGTAGCGCAGCGCGTCCGCCTGATTGCGCGCGTCGATCAGATCGCGCCGGGCCCGGTCCTCGGCGGCGTGCTGCTCGGCGTCCCGCACCATGCGGTCGACCTCGTCCCGGGCCAGGCCGGAGGCCCCGGTGATGGCGATCGTCTGCTCCTTCCCGGTCGCCTGGTCCTTCGCGGAGACGGTCACCAGGCCGTTGGCGTCGATGTCGAACGCGACCTCGATCTGCGGCGTGCCGCGCGGCGCCGACGGGATGCCCACCAGGTGGAACCGGCCGAGCGTCCGGTTGTCGCGCGCCAGCGGGCGCTCGCCCTGCAGCACGTGCACCTCGACGCTCGTCTGGCTGTCGGTCGCCGTCGAGAAGGTCTCGCTCTTGCGCGTCGGAATCGTCGTGTTGCGCGCGATGAGCGGCGTCATCACGCCGCCGAGTGTTTCGATGCCGAGCGACAGCGGCGTCACGTCCAGGAGCAGGATGTCCTTCACCTCGCCGGCGAGCACGCCCGCCTGGACGGCGGCGCCGACCGCCACGACTTCATCCGGATTGACCCCCTTGTGCGGCTCCCGGCCGAAGTACTCCTTCACGAGCTGCTGCACGCGCGGGATCCGGGTCGAGCCGCCGACGAGCACCACTTCGTCGATCTTCGACGGCGTCAGCCCCGCGTCCGCCATCGCCTGCGCGACCGGCGCCATCGCCCGCTGCAGCAGGTCCTCGACGAGCTGCTCGAACTTCGCCCGCGACAGCTTCATCGCCAGGTGCTTCGGCCCGTGCTGATCGGCCGTGATGAACGGCAGGTTGATGTCGGTTTCGCCGACCGTCGACAGCTCGATCTTCGCCTTCTCGGCCGCTTCCTTCAACCGCTGAAGGGCCATCCGGTCCTTCGAGAGATCGACGCCGTCGCTCTTCCGGTACTCCGCGACCATCCAGTCGATGATCCGCTGGTCGAGATCGTCGCCGCCCAGGTGCGTGTCGCCGTTGGTCGACTTGACCTCGATGACCCCTTCACCGACCTCGAGCACCGAGATGTCGAACGTCCCGCCGCCGAAGTCGAACACCGCGATCGTCTCGTCCTTCTTCCGGTCGAGCCCGTACGCGAGCGCCGCCGCCGTCGGCTCGTTGACGATCCGCAGGACGTTCAGGCCGGCAATCCGGCCCGCGTCCTTCGTCGCCTGGCGCTGCGCGTCGTTGAAGTAGGCCGGCACCGTGATGACCGCATCGGCCACCGTCGTCCCGAGGTAGTCCTCCGCCGCCTGCTTCAGCTTCTGCAGCACCATCGCGGCAATCTCAGGGGGCGAGTACGACCGCCCCTGGACGGTCACCCGGGCGTCGCCGTTCTTCGCCCGATCCACCGTGTACGGGACGCGCGCCGCCTCGGCCGACACCTCGTCGAACTTGCGGCCCATGAACCGCTTGACCGAGAAAACCGTGTTGGCCGGGTTCGTCACCGCCTGCCGCTTCGCCACCTGGCCGACCAGCCGCTCGCCGTCGCCGGTGATCGCCACCACCGACGGCGTCAGCCGCGCCCCTTCCTGGTTGACGAGCACGCTCGGCTGCCCCCCCTCCATCACGGCCACGACCGAGTTGGTCGTCCCGAGGTCGATCCCAATGACTTTCCCGCTCGCTTTTGCAGCCATGACTGTTTTCTCGCTCCTTACGTCTGCCGGAGTCCGCTTCCAGGACCCAATATACAACTGACATTAGCGTATTGCAAGCATGTTTTATTAGTCTATTACACTCATATATTTACCGTGCACAATGACAGCTCTAACTAGCTGCAAATGAACGGCTTGCTCTTTAGACCACTGATGAGGTGATACGGACTCAGGTGCTTGGACCGTCAGGAGAAGCATCGAGCCACGAGCTGAGAACGCTGAGGGCGTCCGTCCCGATCTGCCGCGCCGTTGCCTGGCAGAGCTCCGCGATGGCCGCACCTCCGACCGGCCCTCCATCGGTGATGATCCCGGCCAGCAGGTCGGCGGGCACCCGCTCGAAGTAGGGATTGCGGACGTCGATCTGCCCGGGGGCGTCTGGCCACACCTCGTCTGGCGGCCCCGCCCTGAGCGGCAGCCGGCTGGCGAGCGGCTCCGGGAGGAACTTCTCCCGCCCCGCCAGCGCGTACACCGGGATCCCCCGGGCGGCGGCCAGCGCGGCCACGGCCGCCGTCCCGCACTTATTAATGATCCAGCCGGGGCCAGCCGCGTCCGCCCCGACCACGACCGCGCCGGCGCCGGCGAGCGCGGTCCCGATCGCCGCATCGGTATAGCTGGCGACCGTGACTCCGGCCGCCGCCAGTGCGACGGCAAGGGTCCGGCCTTCCATGGCCGGGCGTCCCTCCGCACAGGCGACTTCCAGCGGGCCGGCGGCCGCCAGCGCCCGCAGGCAGGCGAGCACCGTGTCGCTGGCCGACACGGTCACGAGCCGCAGGGGTGCCGGCGCGCCGAGCGCCAGCAGATCACCGGCCAGCCGCGCGATCGCCTGCGCGGCACGCTCACGCTGCCGCCCCAGCCGCTCCAGGCGCCTTCCCCCATCTGCCGCATCGGCCACGGCCAGGCCGGCGGCCACCCAGATCGGCGCCATGCTGGGCTGCGCCCGGCACAGCGCCGCGGCGGCGGCGCGGACCGCCTCCGGCCCGCCGGCGCCGGCCGCCTGCAGGATCGCGATGGCACGCCCGGTCAGGGCGGTGGCCCCCGATCGGTGATCGGCGGCGAGCGCGCGGATCATTTCCAAGTGGTGGGGCGTCATGGCGGCTCCCGCGCCGGCCTCACGCCGGCGCGTGGGTCAGCCTATACCAGCGGCGCCGGTGGCGGCCGGCCGTGTGACTGTGCGATCATGAGAGCGCTCGGCGCACGACGAACGCCCGGTGCGCGAAACCGGCCGGCGTCCGCCGCCGCCACCCGCCGGACCGCCATGTCCCATCTGCAGATCCGGCTGATGCCGGGGTCCCGTCCGCCGGCCGACGAGCTGCGGCAGCTGGTCGAGGAGATCGGCGGCCCCGCGCAGCTCGAGGACGCGCCGGCCCACGGGGAACACGCGCCGGCGATCGACGTGCTGGAGACCGACCGGGCGGTCGAGGTGGTGATCGACCTGGCGGGCGTGCCGGCCGGTGCGATCCGGGTCGTGGTGCGGCACGGCCTGCTGCTCGTCGTGGGGGAGAAACACAGCCCGTCCCCGCCGCCGGCCGGAGCGGTCTTCCATGTGGCCGAACGGAGCTTCGGGCGCTTCGTCCGGGTGATTCGCCTGTCGGACGCGTGCGACGCCCGGCAGGCGACGGCCAGCGTGCGCCAGGGCGAGCTGCGGATCGTGGTGCCGACGCGGCGCGAGCGGCGCGGCGATCCGGTCAACGTACGGATTCAGCAGGTCGACTGACGCGCGGACGGCGCGCGCGCCACACGACCGGGCCGGGCGCGATCGGTTCTGACATGCATATTCTGTTCATCGGCGACATTGTCGGCCGGCCCGGCCGCGACCTCGTGGAGCGCGGTCTCGACGCGCTGGTCCGTCAGTACGCCATCGATCTCGTCATCGCCAACGCCGAGAACGCCGCGGGCGGCTTCGGCATCACGCGCGAGATCGGCGAAGCGCTGCTCGACGCCGGCGTCGACGTGATGACGTCGGGCAATCACATCTGGGACAAGAAGGAAGCGCTCGAGTACATCCAGATCGAGCCGCGCCTGCTCCGCCCGGCCAACTATCCGGCCGGCGTGCCCGGCCGCGGCAGCTACCTGGCGTGGACGGCGGCCGGCCGGCCGGTGGGGATCGTCAACGTCATGGGGCGCGTGTTCATGCCGATCCTGGACGACCCGTTCGCGGTCGTGCTCCGCGAAGTCGACGCGCTGCGCGAGCACACGCGGATCGTCTTCGTCGACTTCCATGCCGAAGCGACCTCCGAGAAGCTCGCGATGGCCTGGCATCTCGACGGCCGCGCCACGGCGGTCGTCGGGACGCACACGCACGTGCAGACCGCCGACGAACGGCTCCTGCCGGGCGGCACGGCGTGCATCACGGACGTCGGGATGACCGGCCCGCACGACTCGATCATCGGTGTCGTCAAGGAAGCGGCGCTCTCCCGGTTCCTCACCGGCCTGCCGTCCCGGTTCGAGACGGCCACGGGCGATCCGCGTCTGCACGCCGTGGTGGTGCGCGCGGACGAGGCGACCGGCCGGGCGACCGCCATCGAACGCCTCAGCCTGTCGGCCGGGCAGCTCCAGCGGCTGGCCGACACCGGACGCGACGACCGCGCCCCTGCCGACGCGGCCTCGCCGGTGCCGATCAAGTGACCGACCTGTTCGACCTCCCGTTCGACGGTCCCGGGGAGCCCGTCCGCCCGGCCGAGGCCCGGCGGGCGCCGGTCGTCCGGCCGGGCCCCGCCCCCGCGCCCGGTCCCGTGCCGGCCGCCGGGGCGCCGGCGTCCCGCGTGCTGACGATCAGCGAGCTGACCGCCCAGATCCGCGAGCTGCTGGACGGCCGCTTCGGCGAGGTCTGGGTCGAAGGCGAGCTGTCGAACTGCAAGCAGTGGAACACCGGGCATCTGTATTTCACGCTGAAGGACGCCGGCGCCCAGCTCCGGGGCGTGATGTTCCGGACGGCGGTGCGGAACCTGCGGTTCAAGCCGGAAGACGGGCTCCGCGTCGTCGCGCGCGGCCGGGTCGGCGTGTACGAGCCGAAGGGCGAGTACCAGCTCGTCTGCGAGCACATGGAGCCGCAGGGGCTCGGGGCGCTGCAGCTCGCCGTGGAGCAGCTCAAGCGCCGGCTGCAGGCCGAAGGGCTGTTCGACGCGGCGCGCAAGCGGCCGCTGCCGGCGCTGCCCCGCCGGATCGGCATCGTCACGTCGATCGACGGCGCCGCCCTGCGCGACATCATCAAGGTGCTGCAGCGCCGCTATCCGAACGCGCACCTGGTCATCCGGCCGTCCCGCGTGCAGGGGGAGGGCGCCGCGCTCGAAGTGGCGGCCGGCCTCGCGCAGATCGGCCGGGTGCCGGGGGTCGACGTCGTGATCGTCGGGCGGGGCGGCGGCGCGATCGAGGATCTCTGGGCGTTCAACGAGGAGGTCGTCGCCCGCGCGATTGCCGCCTCACCGGTGCCGGTGATTTCGGCGGTCGGCCACGAGACCGACGTCACGGTCGCCGATCTCGTCGCCGACCTGCGGGCGCCGACGCCATCGGCCGCGGCCGAGCTGGTGGTCGCCCGCAAGGACGACTTCACAGCGCACATCGATCAGCTCGCGCGGCAGCTCCGGACCGCGGCGCTGCGCGGCGTCGAGACCCGCCGCCGCCGGGTGCACGCGCTGGCCGCGCGCCCGGCCCTGGCCGGCTGGCCGGCCCGGCTGGCGCTGCGGGGGCGCGACGTCGCCGAACTGCGGCACCGGCTCCGGCGCCTCGGGCAGGCGCAGCTGACCGGCCGGGCGCGCCGGTACCAGCGGCTGCGCGAGTCGCTGGAGCACGGCGATCTGCGCCAGCGCTTCGCCGGCGTCCGGGTACGGCTGCTCGCCGCCGACGGCGTGCTGCGCGCCGCGGTGACGCGGCGCTATCATCGCGCGGACGGCGCCCGCCGCGACCTCGCCGGCCGGCTCGCGACGCTGAGTCCGCTCGCGGTCCTCAGCCGGGGCTACGCCGTCTGCTGGACCGCCGACCGGCGGGCCATCCTGCGGGACGCCGCGGCGGTCGAGCCGGGCGAGCGGGTGCACGTGCGGCTCGGCCGCGGCGCGCTCGACTGCACGGTCGTCGATCGCGCGCCGGAGGAGACCGGCGGGGACCGCTGAGACCTCCCCGCGCCGCGCGCGCGGGACACGGAGCCACGACCATGGATGCCTCCATCAAGGACTTCGAAGCGGCCATCGCCGAGCTCGAAGCGATCGTCCACAAGCTCGAGGAAGGCGACCAGACGCTCGAACAGTCACTCGCGCTGTACGAGCGGGGTGTGCAGCTGTCGCGCTTCTGCCACGCCCGGCTGGAAGAAGCCGAACGCCGGATCGAGATTCTCGACGATCGCGGCGAGTTGAAGCCGGCCCCGGCGTCGCTCGGCGCCGCGACCGACCCGGACCGCGCCGGACAGTGAAGGGCCCCGGTGACCGACCACTCCTCCCAGACCCGTGAGACCCTGCGCGCCTATCTCGAGGCGCGCCGTGCCCTGGTGAACGACGCCCTGGATCGTTTCCTGCCGCACTCGTCGCTCTGCCCGCCGATCATCTGCGAGGCGATGCGCTACAGTGCGATGGCCGGCGGCAAACGGCTGCGGCCCGTGCTCGCCCTGGCCGCCGCCGGCGCGGTCGCCGCCGCGCGCGGCGAGCCGGTCGACCGGGCCGAAGCGCTCGCGCTGCCGGCAGCCGCCGCCATCGAGATGATTCACACCTACTCCCTCATCCACGACGACCTGCCGGCCATGGATGACGACACGCTGCGGCGCGGACGGCCGACGCTGCACGTCGTCTACGATGAGGGGATGGCCATCCTTGCCGGCGACGGCCTGCACGCGGAGGCGTTCCGCCTGATGGCCCGCGAACCGGCCGACGCGCCGGGCGTGCCGGCCGGTGCCCTGACCGACCGGAAGCTGCGGGTCGTCGCGCTCGTCGCCGAAGCGGCCGGCCCGGCCGGCATGGTCGGCGGGCAGGCGATCGACCTGCAGGCCGCGGCGCCCGACGCGCGCCCGATGGACGCGGCGGGGCTCCGGACGATGCACGCGCGGAAGACCGGCGCGCTCATCCGTGCGGCGGCCGGCGCCGGGGCCATCATGGCCGGCGGCGACGCCGCGCTGGTCGCGGCCGTCGACCGCTACGCCACCGAGCTGGGCCTGGCGTTTCAGATCGTCGACGACATTCTGGACGTCGAAGGCAGCACGGCGCAGCTGGGCAAGACCGCCGGCAAGGACGCCGCCGCCGGCAAGCCCACGTATCCCGCGCTGTTCGGTCTGGAAGAATCCCACCGGCTGGCGCGGGGCTGCGTCGAGCGCGCCCTGGCGTCGCTCGCCGGGGCGGGCCTCACGGCCGGCTTCCTCGGCGAGATCGCCGAGTGGGTCGTCTCGCGGACGAACTGAGCGGGCGGAGGGGCGTCATGCATGCCGTCGTGCGCAGCGCCGGGGCCCAGCCGATGCCGGAACGGATCAGGATCGGAAAGAGCCGTCTCGACGTGCTGCTCGTGGACCGCGGGCTCGCGCCCTCGCGCGAGCGCGCGCGCGCCCTCATCCTCGCCGGCCTGGTCCGCGTCGGCGGGGTCGTGGTCTCGAAGGCGGGCACGAGCGTGCCGGCGGACGCCGCCGTCGCGCTGGCACAGGAGGACCATCCGTACGTGGGGCGCGGCGGCCTGAAGCTGGCGCATGCGCTCGATGCCTTTCGGATTCCGGTCGCCGGCCGGGTCGCGCTCGACATCGGCGCGTCGACCGGCGGGTTCACCGATGTCCTGCTGCGGGAGGGCGCGGCGCGCGTCGTCGCCCTCGACGTCGGCCGCGGGCAGATCGACTGGCGCCTCCGCACCGACCCGCGGGTCACCGTCATCGAGGGGGTGAACGCCCGTCATCTCACGCCGGGTGACGTGCCGGGCCCGATGGATCTCGTCACCGCCGACGTCTCGTTCATTTCCCTCGCCCTGATCCTGCCGGTCATCCCGCCGCTGCTGGCGCCCGGGGCGGACGTCGTCGCGCTGGTGAAGCCGCAGTTCGAGGCGGGCCGCGAGGCCGTGGGCCACGGCGGCATCGTGCGGGATCCGGCCGTCCACGCGCAGGTCCTGGCGCAGGTGACGGCGGCGGCCGCCGCCGCCGGCCTGCAGCGGATCGCGATGACGCCCTCGCCGATCACCGGCGCTGGCGGCAACCGCGAATTCTTCCTGCACTTCAAGGCAGCCGCCCCTCCGTTATGACGACCATGTCCGCATCCGATCGCCCCGCCGCCTTCGCGCGCGTCGGCATCGTCGCGAAGGCCCACCTGCACGAAGCCGCCGCGCACCTGTCCGCGATTGCCGACTGGCTGGAGGCGCGCGGCGTCGAGGCGGTGTTCGAAACGGCCACCGCCGCGCTCGCCGAGGGCACGCGCCGGCACGAGACGGTCGAGCGGGACGCGATCGCGCGCGTCGTCGACCTGCTGCTCGTGCTGGGCGGGGACGGCACGCTGCTCGGCATGGCCGACCGGATCGGCCGGGCGGGCACGGGCGTGCCGATTCTCGGCGTGAACTTCGGCAGCCTCGGGTTCCTCACCGAGATCACCCTGCCCGAACTGTACCCCTCGCTCGAGGCCGCGCTGGCCGGTCATGCGCTCATCGAGGAGCGGCTCATGCTCCGCTCCGAGACGGCCCGCGCCGGCGAGCCGTGGGCCGACGAGCTCGCGCTCAACGACGTCGTCGTCACGCGCGGCGCGCGCGCGCCGATCGTCGATCTGTCGGTCTCGGTCGGCGATCAGTTCCTGACCCGCGTCAGGGCCGACGGCATCATCGTCGCCAGCCCGACCGGATCCACGGCGTACAACCTGGCCGTCTCCGGGCCGATCGTCCATCCGCACGTGGATGCGTTCACGATCACGCCGATCGCCCCGCACACGCTGACGAACCGGCCGATCGTGATTCCCGCGTCGTACACCG
>Ga0307374_10007262_pt1 | contig 16983 bp, 9 predicted proteins | sample OX3MG_FD_202532 | JGI IMG/M metagenome (GOLD analysis project Ga0307374, IMG submission 202532) | Soil microbial communities from Risofladan, Vaasa, Finland - OX-3 | ecosystem: Environmental > Terrestrial > Soil > Coastal area > Acid sulfate soil | place: Finland: Risofladan, Vaasa | collected... | reverse complement strand
CTCGCAAGTCCTGCGAATAGGATTGCATCTTTGCCTCCCCTCTACCGGCAGAGGCATCATAGCACACAATGTATACACTTAAATTAAAAACGCTCTAATTGAGCTGCCGGTGGCGGTTCTTCATCATCCATTCGAGACCTGAGCGCCACCAGTTGGCCAGAGGACCCTGCAGGGAAGTCTGCGGCCACGTCGGCTTTCTTGCCTTGATGGTCAGCGTTGAAATCAAAACGTCTTCGCCAAAAATAGACGCTTCCTTGATAATGTTTCCGTCACTCGCAATGATGCGGCTTTGGCCGTGCGAACCTGAAAGGTCCCGATTGGCGGGGGCGTTTGCCGCCACCACGAATACGCCGTTTTCCACCGCCCTGGCCATCATCTGCGCCCGATAGGGAATCAGCTTGGAAGGCGACTTGAGCGAAGATTCCGAACTGATGTAGTAGACAATCCGGGCGCCTTCAAGCGCCGGAAGCCGAACCAATTCCGGATAACGCTCGTCGTGGCAGACGATGACGGTGGAGGGAACTCCCGCGAGCTTGAAATAGGCGATGTGGTTGCCGGGCACGTCCCATTTTTCCGCCAGATAGATCTTTCCGTAGCGTTCCACCAGTTTTCCTGAGGCGTCGAAAACAACGGCGGTGTCGTAGGTGTGGCCGTTAATTTTGTAGGTGCTTCCGAAAACCGCGGCGATCTTCTTGGCGCGGCAGGTTTGCTGTAACTGTTCTTCTGCGGCGGCAATTTCCTTTTCCGGGGTGGGCATGGTCGGCGTGTGGTAATAGCCCGTCAGCGCGCACTCGGGAAACACGGCCACCTGAACGCCCTCGGCGGCAAGCCAACTCAGGAATTCGCTCATCCGCTTGCCATTGTCTTTCACATCGAACGAAGAGCGAAACTGCACCGCCGCGACTTTCAATTGGGTTGCCGGGGTCTGCCCCTGGACGGCCAAAGCACCCAGCATGCCGATGGCGAGCAGCGCAAACACCCTGTGGAATCCCCTACGAAACCGCAAGGCAGCCCTGAGAGAAATCATCTTAGCCACTCCTTTGCTTTGCGAGTCAGATTTTGTTTGATCGTGGCGGCGCCGCCTGGGATGGACCAGTTTGGCTGAAGGGCAGCGGCGCAATCCCAACGAAGATTGAAGGGATGACTCGGTCAGAGCGTCTTGAATAAGTTTTTGGATTAGCACGAGGTCCCCGTCATGGTGTTGCCCCGCATCGCGTATGAATTTTTGATCGGGTCCAGCCTACCATGCTGTGTCTCATTCGTGGCCCAAAAAACGGACAACAAGAGCCGTTACGGCCGCGCTGTTGTTGCGAAGCATTTCTTTTATTCGAGGGGGAAACGGGTCTGGTACACTGCTGAGGGTCGTGTCAGTTTAAGATGCAATGGTGGCAAGACCCGCTGCGGGCGATCTTGAATTCCAGGAGAGGCAGATGGCGAATCTTTCTGACGGTAAGAAGCAAACGCGCCGGGCATTCCTCAAGACGGGGACAGGCTCGCTTGCCGGGCTGGCTCTCGCGAAGGGTGCAAAAGGCCGAAAGATGAGCGGGACGCCGGCCGGCTCCCGGCCGAACGTCCTGCTCATCTTTCCGGACAGCTGGCGGGGCCAGGACCTGGGATGCGCGGGTAACGCCGACGTGCGGACTCCCCACATCGATCAGATAGCCTCAGAGGGCGTTCTGTTTCCGCACACTTTTGCAAACACTCCGTTATGTGCTCCCGCCCGGGCCAACATCTATAGCGGCATGTACGCCAGCCGGAACGGAATGCTTGTGAACGACCTCCGCTTGCGGGAATCCGTGACGACGATGCATGCCTTGTTTGACCAGGCTGGATACCGGACGGGCCTGATCGGCAAGTGGCACCTGGACGGCGGGCCGCAAGCTCCCGCCTTCACTCCTCCCGGACCGCGCCGGCACGGAATCAAATTCTGGGCGGCCAATGAATGCAATCACAATTACTTCTACAACTGGTACTTTCGCGATACCGGCGTGGCGCATCTCATCCACCAGTACACGCCCGAGGTTTGGACGGACCTGGCTATTGAGTTCCTTTACGAGACCCAGGACACGCCTTTCTTTTTGACCGTCAGCATTGGGGCTCCTCACCGGCCTTTTGTCATGCCTCCGCAGTACCTGAAAATGTACAACCCGGAAGATCTGAAGCTGCGTCCGAATTGGGTCAAAGGGATTGAAGGAGGAGGAAGAAAGGATCTGGCCGCGCAATACGCCGCCATGACCGCTATCGACGATCAAGTCGGCAAGCTCATGAAGACGCTGGAACTGCTGGGGCTTAAGGAAAACACCATTGTCTTCTTCCTATCGGACCACGGCGAGATGCTCGGCTCGCACGGAGAGATTTGGAAACGCCTGCCTTGGGAAGAATGCATTCGCGTGCCCGGTGTCCTGCGCTGGCCTCGCCAGGTGCAGGGAGGACAGAAAAAAGAAGCTCTCTTCACGCATTTGGATATCGCCCCCACGCTGCTGTCGCTGTGCGGGATCGAGGTTCCAGCCTGGATGCAGGGGACGGACTTATCCAAAATCGTTCTGGGCTCAAGCGAAAGCGGGCCTTCATCGGCGTTTTTCCAGATTTTTGGCCCCGGCGGCGACAATGGCCTGGAGCACGGATGGCGCGCCGTAAGAACCCATCAGTATCTGTACGCGCGCACCGAGTCCCGTCCATGGTTGCTCTATGACCTCAAGAAGGATCCGTTTGAAATGGATAATCTCGCGAATGCTTCCCAGAGCGGGTCCGTGCAGCGTGAGATGGATGGACTGCTGAGGGACTGGATGCGCAAGGTGGGAGATTCATGGAGCCTGAACTTCAGCGTTCCGGTCGAGACCCGGCATCAGCTTACCAAGTACCGGACGTTTTACAATCTGGATCAATATTACCGTTGGGCAAAAGCGCACCCGGAGCTTGAGTAAACCGGGATCCGCTTGCAGTTGGGAACGCGGAGATCGCGGGTTTTACTTGGCATTGCCTGCGGCGCGCTTTTGCGAGTAGATTAAAGAAGGTGGGTTTGGACCTCTGTGGCGCGCACTAACGGGATCGAAGCCAGGCCATCATGAGTTGGCGTTAGGCGCAACCACTTCCCGCTTATGAGTGAGCGGTTGAGACGCAGGTTCATCAAGCTTTGGGCCCATAGCTCAGTTGGTTAGAGCAGCGGACTCATAATCCGTCGGTCGCAGGTTCGAGTCCTGCTGGGCCCACCATGATGTCTCTCCCTTTTCTTCCAACAGCTTTGTCGCGGAATGTGACTTCTTAGAATGTTCGGCCCGGTGCCTTGGTACTAATCGCGGTGCGGATTGGCGTATCTAAACGCCCTATCGCGTTGGAAAGATGCTTCGGAGCCAGGTAGGCATATCGCATCGTTGTAAGTAGGCTCTTCAGGTCCGCCCCATGACCAGCAGGTGGGCGCTCCACGGCGCAAGATCGGACAGGATCACTCGAACATATCCATGGGAGGAGGGAAGTCGCTCGGCGGAGATCTCCTTCGGTTTTTGGGTTGGGCCAATCTGCGTGAAAGCAGTTTCCCTGGTCAGCACTCGCAACGATAATCTTTCGACAGGATCGAGCGAGGCGTTCAACACGACGATGGCTTTCTTTCCTCCGGCGCCTTCACGACACCAGAGCACAACTTTCTTGAAGGACTCGGCTACGACCGGCAGACGTCCCTGGCTGGTCCAGGCACAGACCGCCTTCATTTGGGATGACTTTTCCAGACTATGAATCTGGCTCCAGGGGAAATATCCCATAATAACCACACGGCCGCCGAGTTCGTTGCGGTAGGCTGTCATGCAGGGCCCGAGATTGCGGCCGCCGTAATCGACCATCCCCGCCAGGATTCCCACGCCGTCATCTTGAGCCTGCAAGCGGTACGCACGCTCCCGCCAGAAGGATTGCCGGCAATCCCTGGACCAGCCGGCGAACCGGCCGTTGATCGGATGCTTTGAAAGAACCTCGGTCGCATCATGATCGACATTTTCCATTGCACGCACGCCCGTCCATCTTTCCATTCCCAGGCGCTTCATGGCCAGCCACGCTTTTCCGTCCATGAGGACGCCGCCCGAAAAGATGTGGCGGAGCTCTTGTTGCGAAAATGCAAACACGGTGGAACCCGCAAGGGCCGTTGCCGTGCCGCCGTCGGGATGGTAACAAAGAGGAATCCCGATTTGGCCTAGCACGTATGTCTCGTTGAAAGTTAATTTGTAATCCGAAAGCCAGTTGCCATCCGGATTCACTGCGCTGAAAAGATCACGATTCCATGCAGGCCAGATCCCCGTCGCCCTGTCCCGTCCCAGCGCCGACTGCAACTTTTGGTAAAAAGAGCGATCTTGCGAGATGCGGTCAAAAAGAGGGACGTACTCTCCGAGCGGGTCTTTGTACATGCTGAGGACGTTAAACGCCGACCCCGTCGTGCCCGCGCCCATGTACGCCGCCGCTTCGACCACGGTGGCTTGCCGGCTTTTTCGCAATCGCTGATAAGGAAAGCTCTCTACCTCCGATTCGATGGTTTCGACCTGGGGCGGCAGCGCCGATACTTGGCGGCCCAAGGCGTTGGCTTTATCGACCAGCCCCAGCAGATCTTCGTCAGAGTAAAAGCCTCCGCCCGGACGCCAGCGCACCGGCGACTGCCCGGGACCGGCCAGCGTCTTTGCCCAGCGCTCAAAGTCGTAGCCTTCATAGAAGCGGTCTCCGGTCATATAACCCAGTGGGAGCCCGGGCTTCACCAGATGCACAGCTTCCTCGATATTTCGCAACAGGTTGTCGATCACCCGCCGGTTGCGCTCCAGCCATTCGCGGCGCAAATGGAGGCGTTCCTCCAGCGTCCCGGAAGCGAAGGCCGCCACCAGCGTCTCCCGTGTAAATTGCGTTCCGACCTGGCGGGAGAACTGCTGAACGCAGAGGTCGCAGAAGCAAGTGAACCTGACCGGGCCGTGGCCCTCGAGCCGCACATCGTCGTCAATCCAGATGAAGTCAGGACCTGCCTCAGCGATGGTTGAATGAAGCTCTCGGGCGTAATTGATCAGTTCGGGATGGGCGGGACAGTACGATCCGCGGGAGATGTTTCCCGAGGGATCCATTACGTGCTGCCAGGGTTTGTTGAGAGAGTTTGCGAGGTTTTCCTCATGATGCCCCATGGTGGCGAGAACGTTGACGCCGGCCTTCATTCCGTGCTGGCGGACGCGCGGGAGTATCTTTCGGAGCCGTTCAGCCCTTGGGCGGATTACTTCCATGGGCAAGGGAGGGTGTGTCTCGGATGTGAAGAAAGCAAGCTCGTCCACCGCCCCGGGTTGTCGCGCGAAAAAATCAAGTAATGCATCGAAACAGTCGTCCGTCAGCCAATGCCTGGGCGCGATTCGAAAGGCTACGAGCGGCACTCCGCCATGCATCTGCCCGGCCTGCGCCTGTCCGCGCAGGCTTACGGAAAGCATACCCGCCGGCAAAATTAAACTCTTCATGAATTCGCGCCTGTCCCATTCACCGCTCATTCGTATCTCCTTTGTTCAAGCATTGCGCCGAGCGCAGTCGGCCCATCGATTCAGCTTTGAAACTCCTCCAGGGAGTTTGTTAACGTCACGAGTTGTCTTGCCGTGACGCTCGCAGTGCCTGTCGACTTCAAAAGTTGCAGCTGGCGAAAGTAACCTGCGCCGGCGGGCAGGCTCGTTGAAATAAGGTTAACCGCTTTCCAAGTAAGTGACTGCCACTCCATCAATTTGCTGCGGCAGGTCATTCTGAGTATCCGATCGCTTTGAGCTGCGCATCGAAATTGGAAGGAAGTGCTGCGATCGGTGTTTTCACAAACCTTGACGCATAGTCGATAAGGTTGAGAATGATACGATCTGCCGCCGGGTGCGCGTCCAGGTTCTCTAACACCGGAAAGGTGTTCACCCAAAATCGGCCCGCACCAAGCCGATAGGAACCCAGCAATATTCCCGACGCATAACCTCCATGGATTGAATAACCGGCGGCAAACGCTGCTGCAACCACTTCGTCGGGTGTCTCCTGTCCGTCGAAGAGGTGATGGGGAATCACGGGCCCGTAGTAGTACCAATCCAGAATTCCCTTGCCCTGCAAGCCGTCAAAAATCGGGTGTGCCTTGGCTACACATTCCTTGTGGTACAGCCAGTCGCCAAATTTGTAGCAGCGCCCTTTCTTGGCCAGGGGCAGCCAGCTCACCTTGTTTTTTCCCCGTTGGAAAGCCAACGGCGAAAGGAACACAACCGCACTCCCCCGCGCCATCCGTTGTGCCAGATCCTTCCAGGTGTTTCCATCTGCCCCCACCTTTGATAAGTCACCCACCAGAATGATCTCGCGCCGGCTCGGTGCGGACCCTCCAAATTGCTCGCACGTTACTCCATGCGCCCTTAGCCATGTCTCCGTCTTTTCCTCAATCCCCCACGCCGTCACCGTCTGGTTCAGCCGGGGCAGTGAGGTGGCATCAGAAAGATAGAATTGCCAGGCCCTTCCCTTTGGCGCTCCGCCTTGCTCCAGGGTTGCGACCAATTCGTAAGTTCCCGGCGGTCCGCTCAGCGCTACCTCTTCGTTCAGTACGGGTACGGCCAGCGGTCCGTCATGCCCCGCCGCCGGTCGTGGAATGCGTGCCACTGTCTGCCGCTCCCAAGCGATGCCGCTCGGGCCGCAAATCCTGAATCGCGCCGGGTATTCTCCCGGCTGAAGCGCGGCGTCGTTTGCCAGTACCCCTTCTATTCTGAACGGCCGGCCTACGTAGCCGTGCTCCGGCTGAACAAACAAACACCAGCGCAGCGGCCACCAGCCGTCTTGCATGGCGTCCATCGCCCCTGGCTTCCAGTCTCGCCAGAACCTCCAAACACCTTCGCCGGTCATCACATGGTCCAGCATCCCCGTCAGGTTGAATCCACAAAGTTTTGGATTGGAGCGGATCAGATTGAAACCCAGCAGCCGGTGACGCGCCATCCGCCGCTGGCTTTCCTGCAGCATGTCTTCCGGAAACGGATACACGCCGTCCATCCCCCAGCGGTTCCAGTCGGCGGTGAACCGTTCAGCCATTGAGCGCATCAAGGTGTAGTCTTCAAGGTCAGGGTGGGCGCCCGCCTGCTGGAACATTCGAGCGTCCTGAATGACATTCATCATGCTGCCAATCCCATATTCCGAAAGAAACACCGGCTTGCTGTTCTGGCCCAGAGTTCGAATTTCCCGATTCACTTGCGGCGTCTGGGGCACCTCGGGATAGAAGTGCGCATCACCGGAGTCCTTCCAGTATCCTCCTATCTTGCTTGTAGAGAGTGGGTGCGCCCCGGGCGCTTCCAAGCCCCACACGTGCTGCCATTCCGAACTGCCGGGATTGCTGACTGAACCAATGCTGGGCTGACCGTCCCATCGCCCGCTTGACAACAGCACCAGGCGCGTGTCGTCAAGTGGCCGAACCGTCTGCAATGCGGCGACCGCCTCCCGAAAGATCGGGCCGTTCGGAGTCTCGTTGAGCATTCCCCAGATGGCGATACTTGGATGGTTGCGGTCGCGAAGCACCATGTTTCGAACCGTGACTTCATATTTTTCCTTCATTCCAGGAAAGGGCGCCGGAAGCCAGCTCGCCATCGACTCTTCCCAAACCAAAAGGCCGATTTCGTCGCACAGATCCAGTTGATAAGGGTAGGCAAGACCGGCAATGAAGCGAACCCCGTTAAAACCCGCCGCTTTCGCATACAACATGTCACGACGAAGGATATCGGGAGCGTTGTTCGGGGGCAGAATCTGGCCAATCGGGCAATGGTTAAGCGTGTGAGTACTTCGCCAGTAAAGTCGTTTCCCGTTCAGCCGGAAATAGCCGTCTACGACCCGGAAATCCCGAAAGCCACAGCGCACGGAGCTTTCGTCGACTCCCTCTATTCCTCCAGCCCGCACGCTCGCCTTCACCTGGTACAGGTAAGGGTCAGCAATATCCCACAATCGGTGTCCCTCCACGTGCAATTCGGCTTTGATCAGCGTATCTCCTGGTGGAAGGTCATGCTGCAGATGGCTGGCCACAAGCGTCTCTCCGCTTGCCGCCGGCGCCACAGACAAAACAAGATGCCCGCGACTGGGTTTCCGGGCGGCATTGCGGACATTTACTTGCACCAGGATTCTCCCGGTCTCCCACTCCGGCCTCACATAAAGATTTTCCACTCGAACGGCCGGCGCCAACAGCAGTTCCACCGGTCCAATGATGCCTCCGTAGTCAAACATGGCGCCATTCACATAGGGAAGCCTCTTGAATTGGTGAGGGGTATCGCCCAAAACAATCCCGTCAATCCGCTTATTACCGGGATTCAAGACTCGAACGGTCAGCTTGTTGTTGTGCCCCGGCTTAACGGCATGCGTCGCATCCAGAACGAAAGGCGTATCCCCACCCTCATGGCTGCCCACTAGGATCCCGTTCACCCAGACGGAAGCCAAATAGTCCACATTCTCGAACCGCAGAAGGTAGCGGCCCTGCAGATGCGGATGCACCGGGGGTATGAACTCTCGCGAGTACCAGACCACTCCGTGATACCCAGGAAAAACCTCCTGAATAGTTGACGGTACCCGGGTGGGCTGCGCGCCCGGCAAGGAACCTTCATACCATCGCTTCATCTGACCGACGTTCTGCGGGTCTGTGGCCAAGTACCAGGTACCGGTCAAGGTTCGTACCGCAGTCATTCCTTCGCCGCTTGGATCGTTTCCGCTCTGGTTGAAAGCCCCCTTCCTGATCGCCTGGACCTTCTCGGAGACCAATCCAGCCAGGCTTACTCCTCCCAAAGCTAGAAAGTTCCTGCGCCGAATCCGTCCGTCCTGATTTTCCATTACTCGCCTCGAGTACGAGAATAACCGTCTAAGCCTTCACCTAAGAAAATCCTGCGTTGCCAGCGTTTGCTTTGATCCCGCTTAGCATCCGGCAGCGCCGACGCGATCTCTCGGCCACAAACAACCAGCCCAGGCTATTTCATAACCCTATAAATCAGCAGCCTTGAGCCCGGCGTGCGAGCGATATCGAGCCGCAAGCCTGTGGCCAGTTTTTTGCCCGTATAAACCGTCTTCCCTCCCGTGTCGAGATCCTGAACCTCATAACTACGACCGGCGTTTAGCCCCCTCAATTTCACGGTCCACGATTCCTCCGGGGCCTTTTCACGCCGGAAAGCCATGATCATTCCTTCACCCAGGTCCGGCCGGTCAAGCTGGTATGCGAACCACGCAGTATTACTGTCCGAGATTGCTGTGAGCGGATAGAGATCACCGGAGTAAAACTTGCTGATGCGTTTTTCTTCATTCACGATCCGCCGCGCCAGCGCCGCGTCAAAATCGGGGGGGCGCACATCCCAAAGGGAAACCAAGCCCGCGCCCATCGCACTCCTGCTCGTGTAAACATTCGGCAGCCCTCCTGCCGCAGTGGCGTTGAGCGGAACCCAAAGGCCCAGGCCCACCCCCTGCGCCTGAACACCCGGCTCCCCTTTTTTGGCCAGCGCGAAATCGGTTCGCCAAAGCGCCACGCTCCGCGAGATCGTCTCCAGGTCAATGCGCCGGCCGCCGCTCGCGCAGTTGTCAATCATCAAGTTCGGATATTGCCTCAAGAGAGCGTCCCAAAAATCGTAGAGCCCTTCGACATAGCGGATCTCCGTCATGCCCTGCCGGTCGGGAGCGTCGGCGTTCCGCCAGTATGGCAGCGGGTCCATATTGAAGTCATTGCGGTAGATGTCGATGCCGTCTTGCTTAATCATTTCCGAAATATGGTCGGTCAGCCATCGACGGGCGGCAGCGTTTCCCAGATTCAAGAGCTTCGTATCCGCCCCTGACCAGGCCGTTGGTTTCGTTTTGCCTTGCCCCAGCACCCACTCGGGATGATGAGTATCCAACCATGTTCCCTGGTGAACCCGCTCCGGCTCGAACCAGACCATAAAGCGCATCCCCATCTTGTGGACCGCCTCGCCCAGCGGTCCCAGTCCACGGGGGAAAGCGTCTTTCTTTGCAAACCAGTTGCCCACCCCATTTGGCCAACCTCCTTCGAACCATCCCGCATCCAGCCAGAAGGTGTCGATGGGCATCATCCGCTTGTACGTGGATGCAAACTCAATCTGATTCTTTTCGGTGACTTTGTTGCCACTGTCAAACGCAACCCAGGAGCATGCAGCAACCGGAAGCCTGGGTTGGGAACCACCGGGCCGCGGCGTGTGATGGGCAAGGAGAAAATGCCGGAGAAGATTTTGGCTTCTCAGCCGGTCGGAGCCTTTCCAGAAGAGGAGCAGGATACGCGGGGTCCTGATACGCTCGCCCGGCTCAAGCCGAAGGTGCGTCAGTTCCATCCCGGCGTCAGCGTGAACCGTCTCGGCCTTGCGCGAAAAGCTTGCAGACCATTGACCGCTCCAGCCCAAGCCCATCACGACTCCGCCGGGATCGAGGCTTCCGCTGCCGGGCCGCCTTCTCTCCATCTCTTCCTGCCGGGCTTTGCCCTCGGGCGCCTCAAGATTGAAGAACGGCAACGCCGTCGTATTCGACGACCGGCCGCCAACCGGCGCAAGGGATACTTGTCCTCCGGGCTCCAGTTCCTGATCCCTCGGCGCGAAATCCGTGGGTTTGGCGTCGCTGCCCAAGGCCCAGTGGAAAACAAAGCGTCCGTCATGGCTTTGGAATTGTGTGTCCAGCGCCCGCACCTGTTCCAGGATCGGGGACGGCTTCTGCCCTCGGTTTTCAAAATACAGGACCCATTCCACCGCAGGGAAATCTGAGTAGGTTGTGACTTCGCAGCGCAACTCGAGCCCTGTTGCGGGATCGTGATACACAATGGATTGGTGCCTCGCAGGCCCACGGCCTCTCTCGCGCCGGGCGCTCCGTTTCCATGTTTTCAGGAGTTCGCTCGAAGCCTTGCCGTCAAAAACAAACGAGAACGGCGGAAGTTCGGCCGCAGGCCCCGAGGCGGGGAAGTTTCTCTTAACCCACGCTCTGGCTTGCGCGAACTCCTCGGCCGAGGGGGCGACGGCCTTGTCGCCGATGTTGTCCGCTGCTCCGCCGGCCCATGAGGCAGCAAGACCTGCCCCGCTCCATCCAAAATGGAGAAGCGTGGCTGCTGCTGATAGCTTGCCCGCTGTGCCCAGAAAATCGCGTCTTTTTATTGGAGCCACCAAACACCTCCTACGTACCAGCGAAGATGCTGCAAACTCTTTGTTTGTGGCATCAAGGCAGTACTAAAATCTCATTCCTTTATGCAACACCTTTGCGCGTCAGTTTAGCAGTTAACGAGGGGATCGTCTCAGAGAAAAGCATCAATGAACCTTGGGTCGCTTCCAGCTCGCGCAACTTTTAGCCAAATGGCTCTGGCTTGATATCAAGGTAGAAGATTTTGCCGCCTCCGGTCTGCATGGCAATACACAACGCCTCATAATAAACGTTACTATTTGGTGCCGACACTGAATGTGTAGTGCGTCAAGATAAGAACCTTTCTAAGATGCAAATCAGCGGGATCTGTCGACCGGCGGGGGTATGTCGGCTTCAAGAAGGCGTGAGCCGGTAAGTGCCACCCGCTCGTGTCGGAAACTCCAGCACATCGCCGGCGAGAGGGCCACGCTTTCTGCCTTCCGCACTCAGCCCAACGTGCTCTTTTCCCCAGGGATTCAAAATCCGGCAGGGGTCCCCACGGCGGCTGATCAGCTCAAGTTTCCTTACGCGCCCTCGCCGCCTTTCCGCCGTCACTTCAAAGCCTCCCTCTGCCAACAGCCCCGCAAAGCGCGCGTCCATCCCCTCGGGTAGCGCCGGGAATAGGCGCAGCAATTGCTTCCCCGTTGCATCCGGATGCGACTGCAACAGGTGTTCAGCGATCACGCCGGCAGCGGCAAAGGTCTCCGGATAGACCCCGAGCTTCAGGAATTTTCCGTTGGGACCGTTTGGTTTAAAGTAGTCTCCGAAGTCCGCCAGGAATTGGGCCAAGCTGTCACCCATTCCCAGCCGGGCGCGAACGACTCCCAGCATGATCAGACTGTTGCCGCCTGTGGTACGGATCTGTCCCATGGTGCGGCGCGCAATTTCGACGCGCTCTGGATCCGACCAGAACAAGGGGTCTTCAGCCGGGAAAACCGGAATCACCGGCACCGGAATGTTGTACTCAATGGGCGGCGCGCCCGCCACATCCACAAAAATCTTTCCCTGGGGGGTCTCCGTGGTGGGATATTCAGCCAGTTGATGCGCTGCTTTTCTCCACCGCGCTGCTTCCTCCCGGTCTCTCTCCAGGATCTCCGCCGCATCCGCCGCCGCAAGAAGGTGATACCGGAAAAAACCAATGGCAGAAGCGCTGTCGCGGTTACGCTCAAACTTGGGCGTGATGCCCCAGTGTTCAGGAGAAATGGTGGGAAAGATGTGCAGCCTCCCGTCTCGTGGGACATAGGGCGAGCAGTCTTCACGCTGGCTGCGTTTTAGGAACCACTCGTAGAAGCTCGCCACCTCGGCCAGCACCGGATAGGCCCGCTCCTCGAGAAACTGCCGGTCGCCTACGTATTGCCAATGGCGCCAGAAGTGCTGTGCCACCCAGGCCGATATCTCCATCCACGGCTCGTAAAAAGTGCACGTGAATAGCGCCTCGTCGTGATGGATCGGATAGTCGTTAAAGGTGAAGAAAGCTCCGACTACTTCATCGCCAAATGCCGCGTGGGCGTTCCTCCGGGCACGGGGCAAAATCTCAGAAATACGGTCCAGATACGGTTCGGCCAGTTCAGCGTGATTGGTGATAAAGGCCGGCCAGAAGGTTTGTTCAAAGTTATAGTCGAGGGTATAGTTTCCATGAAAGAGGCTATAGTCATTCCATATCCAGTTGCCGAACAAGCCAGGCGCTGTCGCATGCGGGCGCGAGCAGCAAGCGAGCCGGTAGAGATTGCGATAGAAAAGCCCTTCCGCCAGGGTCGCCTGCTTACGCAAATCCGGTTCAGCCCGGTCGCTGGCGGTGATTTCCACCAAGCTTCGCGACCAGAACCGGCCCCATTTCTGTGCATGTTGAGCGTGAAGTCCTTCCCATCGCTCGCCCAAGGCCTGCTTGGCGAGCCGGCGGGCGGCGGCCACAAAGTCGGGGTCGCCGTCGGACGTGGTCCGCACACCCAGAGCCAGCGTAACCGAGGATTTGCTTGTCGAGTCCACCCGGCATACGACCCGAGTAGCTTCCCGCGTCAGCGTAGCTTCTGCTCCATCAAGCGCCGCTGCCGCTGCAACCCCAAATCCCCCGGGGAATGTGGCTTCGGCCGGCATCCGCTGAAGCACACAGAGGCATTTCCCCGCAATGCCAGTCTCCGGTGGAGGGAGCGGCCCGTTCGCTGGGTCGTGGGCATTTTCAGGCGAGGGGGTTCCGCCCCCGTTGTCGAGACGCCTGCCGGCAGCAAGAGCAGTGTCGGCATGGCAGACCATTTCTACCTGTAGTTCTGTGGCCGCTGCCGCCGGCAAGCGAACCAACAACAGATTGCGTTTTTTCTCGACAAACACTACCCCGCGGCCTTGCTGAGTTTCAAACTCCAGCGTCGCATCCACCAGCCGCAATCTGAGATTGGAGATCGGCCCTAGCCCCGAGAGGCGAAGTTGACAAACCGGCTTCGGAGTCGGAAAAGGATTAAGCCAACTGGGTTGTACATGGTACATGTCCTTGAAATTCCAATCCCCTTTGCCCACCCGTGCAAGCAATTCGTTATAGGTCGCCACGGGCCGGTCATGACTCGTATTCAGCCGTCGATCCCATACGTCATTCTTGCCCAGACTGAGGATAAGCGTTTCTCCCTCCGCCCAAATCGAGGCTCCCAGGTCACCATTGCCCAGGAGCAGACCGTCAAATGGGGCTGCTGCCGGTTTTGCCATCACGAAATCGTGACGATCCAACACCTGCCGCCGCGTGCCAGCCTCCGCCCTCCGTTCCGCTCCCCTTTGCAGGGCAAGCCACGAACCTGCGAGGGAATAGAATGAGGCGCTTCCGCCCGCCATGACAGCGCTGTCCTTCAAGAATTTGCGTCGTGAAATACCTCGCCGTTTTTTGCACATAAGCTTCTGGAATCTCCTTGCGGGAATTCGCTAACGACTCCCAGAATCCGATCGCATTCACAATCCGAATGACTTCAAGAAAGGGTACGTCCGCAGACAAGTTCGTTGCTAACTGCCGTCCTGCGAGTCCTCTCGTCGCGAGGGGTTTGCTCGCTGAGGCTGCTCTAACGGTCGAGCACGATGATCGTGTCGACGGGGTTTCGGGCAGATTCGGGAAGTGAAATCTCGAGACCATCGGAGGCGCGCCTGAATCGCAATCTCTTCCCATTAAGAACCGAAGCTCGCCGCACGTCGCTTCCCAAACTCGGTAGCTTCAACTCATTTCCGGAGGGCCAGTTGAGCACGTGCAGGAAGATTCGCTTGCCCTTCTGAACGGGATATCCCCAGGCCTGGGGCGGAATAGGGCCCGGCCGGGTACCATAAATCGCCGCGCCGTTCTTCTTGAGCCAGGCGCCCATGGCGCGAAGCCGCGTGGCATCCTCAGGGTCAATCGCTCCCGACGCCAGCGGGCCCTGATCGAGCAGATAGTTTCCCCCCTTGCCCACAATTTCCACGAATTTCCGCAATAGAGTGGTGGTGTCTTTGTACGCCTTATCTTTGCTGTTATGAAACCAGCTATTGTTGATGGTGTCGCAAACCTCAAAGGGCCAGCCATTCGGGGCGGGCGGAGGAATGGGGAAATTCAAGAGTTTTCCCTGCGGGTCATAGGTAGTGGTAGTGGTCGTGGTTTTCTCGCTGACGTAAAAATCGTAGGGCATCACCAACCCGTCCTTCTGGTGGATAAGATCGGCAACGGGCTGGCCGTGGTAGGTTCCGATCAAAGAGCCCCCATCGAACCAAAACCCCGCAATGGGTCCATATTGAGTGAGCAGTTGGCGCACCTCGGCCAGATAGTAAGCCCGATAGGCAGGATTGCCGGGTTTGGCATTGGGATAATGCACGTCCGTGACCGGGAAGTAAAGGAAAAGTGGAATCTTCTGCCGGTGGCACTCGTCCGCCACAAGTCTCACAAAGTCCTTGTGCGCAGCTGCCGCATCCACGGAATTCCAGGTATCGAGCGGCGAGTTGTCCCAAAGCGCCAAGCTTTGAGCCCAATCGTGTTTGGCCGTAAAAGTAATGTACTTCATGCCCGACGCCTTCGCGAGTTGAACCCACGCTCGGGCGCTGAACTTGCTCGCACTGAAGTGAGCTGGCGTCTGTGAACCGGGCGGCAGAGACTTCAGCCCCCAGTGAATGAACATTCCCAATTTCCAGTCCTTGAAAGCCTCCTGCGCCTTAGTGAGCGGAGGATGCACCCGGCCAGGAAGATAGGAATCCCCGGCTTGGGAGCCAGCAGGATCTGCATGGAGCGACAAGCTGCATCCGGTGCTGGTGAGCATCGCCACTGCGATAATCCCCCAGAGGAGCATCGTCGTGAAAACCCGTTCGGCAAGACTGCGCACAGTCATAATCCCCCCCTTTATGCAGGCACATTTTCACCACAACCACACTGCAAACAGCTTCTCACTACTCTCAACACTCTAAGGCAGTCTCGTCAGCCTCTTGTTCTGAAGGCGACTAATCTCATCCCCGGAAATCCCTGTCAACGTTATGCCGACCGGACTTCCGCCAGTTGATGTCCACGGGCGGGTATCCTAAAGGTCAAAATGTAACCTTCATGCGCCCGGCGAGAAGGCACGCCCTCAACCTGCAGGGGACGCTCTCCATCAAGCCCATATCGCTGAGGAACGAACCGGACCTCTCTTTCAACGAAATGATCTTCCAGATTAAAAGCATTAATGACTGCGGAGGGTTCACTGGGGTGGATATGCACGTGGGTCATCTCGTCAATTCCGTAAAACCTCCCCCGCTTGAAGAAAGCGTCAAGCCTGCGGTAAGCGGCCATCGCCTGGTGGTGGGCCGTGTTGACGGCAGGATCTTTGTGCGTCCCGCCGATCCCGAGGTGCCGGCAGGTCGAGGCGTTCCACCAGAAAACCAAAGCATTCGAGTTATCCGTGCGCAGATCGATATGGATATAAAGCGGAAGACCGTAGGCGAGACTGTAATAGTAAAGCGCAATGGACCTCCCGCTCAAAAGGTCTTTCATCGGCTGCCACATCAGCTCGAAAGCCCAAACGCTGTCAAACCCAAGGGCCTGAGTGAATTGTTCTCCTTCCGGGGCGCGCCCGTGACCATAGTAAATAGGCGTGTAATGATTGATGTTGCCCCCCAGCACCGGATCGTGCATTTCGATCAGCACATGGGGATATTGGGCATGCACCATGCGCGCCAGCCGGCACAGCCCCTGGGCATGATCTTCCCGGCGTGCGGGAACCGGGTGTCCGTGTCCGGGATCCCAGCATTCACCGTGATACTCAAAGATGCCTGGCAGACCATGATACTGGGTGCCGTCAAACATGAAGAAGGCTGCCCCATCGCGCGCCAAAACACAGAGCCGCCGCGCTGTTTCTTCAAGGTATTGCCGTGAAGCGCCGCAGAGCGGAGACTTAACAAATCCCTGAACCTTTGCGTCCCACGTCAGCCGCTTCCCGGACTTCTCCATCCGGTACATTTCGGAAGGGTACGAGGTGGGATCGCCCCAGCCTGAGAGCGGCGTGTGCAAGGAAGACTTCAGGCCGTATTCCCGTTTCAGCATCCCCGTGAACGCCTTATAGGGTCCCAGCCGCGCCTGATCCCAAATCTTAGAAGTGAAATTCGTATCCCACCCCGGATCCTGATAGAGAGCCTCGCAGCCAATGGCCTGAGCCTTTGCAGCTTCCTCTTTCATGTCCGCCAAGGAGTAATACTTCTTGCGCATCTGCGGATCGTTTTGCTCATCGTGGGGAAGCCACCAAAGTTTATTGTCATAAAGTTCATTCCAGTGGACGGGAGGGTTGTAATCGGCGGGGCAGCCGTGGCCCCGCGCGGCCATTTTCGCTCGAAAGGCATAAAAGCCCTCCAGCATGCCGCCCTCGTAAGCGGTCAGCCGTGTGACGCCGAAGCGGT
>Ga0307374_10007261_pt1 | contig 16983 bp, 15 predicted proteins | sample OX3MG_FD_202532 | JGI IMG/M metagenome (GOLD analysis project Ga0307374, IMG submission 202532) | Soil microbial communities from Risofladan, Vaasa, Finland - OX-3 | ecosystem: Environmental > Terrestrial > Soil > Coastal area > Acid sulfate soil | place: Finland: Risofladan, Vaasa | collected... | reverse complement strand
TACCGTGAGTGAATGAGCTCTGAGGACGAAGGTCGCGCTCCCATCTGCCCTTTTTGCGGGGTGACTGCTCTACCGGGTGACGCGGGGCACGTTCTCAACCCACGCTTCATCTGTGAAAATCCCGACTGCGAGGCGTTCGGCGAGGTGATCGAGGCCGGTTAGATCCGTCATTGTCCCACCTCGCCGGCTCCGAGCGCACCGCGAGCGCCCGATGTTTGCCATCAGCTAACCCGCCTCGACCGACAGGCACTACGGGGGCAGTCCGGAAGCCAGGGAAGTCCCGCTCAGTACCCAACTCGAACCCAACGTGCTGCCCTGATCTCTACGACCTCGTTGCGAGAGGTCGCGCTGTTCGACGGACATCCTCGACCAAAGGATCAGTCCTTCCACACAAAGAATCGAAGTATCCCCCCGCGCGGAAGCGGTCGTCGGCGCTCACCACGGGGGCTACGGCTCGGAATCGGGGGATCATCATGGTGATGGTCGTGCCCTGGCCCACCTCCGAATCGATTTGGACGGTGCCGCCTGCGCCGTTGATAATCCGCTTCACCGAAGGCAAACCCAGGCCCGTGCCTTCGTCAACCGGTTTGGTCGTGAAGAACTGCTCGAAGGCATGACTGAGCGTGTCCGGTGACATGCCACTTCCAGTATCCGAGACACGTAGCTTCACGACGTCGTCCTCGGAACATGGACCAAAGACATTCTCGGCCTCAATGCTGAGTGTTCCCCCACCGGGCATGGCGTATCGAGCGTTCACGGCCAAGTTGAGCAGGACCTGTTCGAGTTGGCCGAGGTTCATGAGGATTGGCCAAGTCCCCGGCGCCACGCAGGTGATCAGCTCGACGATGTCGCCAAGGGACCTGCCCAACATGCCAGTGACCCCGACAACGGCCGACGTCAGATTCAGGGGTTCGGTGTGTTCTGGTTCTCTCCCGGCGAAACTGACGAGTTGGCGAGTAAGTTCAGTCGCTCGGGTCACGGCGAATTGAATGTTGGCGACATCCGAGCCAATGGCGTCCAGATACCCCGGGTCACCGGCCCGAGCCCCAAAGGTTTTGGGCTCTATCGCGAGCGCCACCATTTCAGAGTAGGACATGATGACGCACAAGATGTTGTTGAAGTCATGGGCGACGCTGCATGCAAGCTCACCAAGGCTCTCAAAGCGCTCGGCTCTGTCGAGCTGGTGCTGGATCCGCTTGCCTTCCGACACAGTGTCGGTGTCGCAGTCGGTTGAAGGTACCGGAAGGGACGGGGCGGCGATTGACATGATGCTCACCTGGAGTTCCTTACGAGAAGGGGTCCAACCGGAAGGGACGGTGTCGCTGTGACATTGGTTTCGTTCAAGAGGCACCCAGCCGCTGTCACACCGAGCGGTCGAGAAAAGAGGAAGCCCTGACCGGCATCGACGTTCGCGTCCACGAGATGTTCCCATTGGGCGACCGTCTCAATGCCCTCTGCGACAACTTCGAGTCCTAGCTCTTTGCCCAATTGCACGATAGTGCGGACAAACGGTGCAGGTATGTCGGAGTTCTCGCGCTGTGACACGAAGCTCTGATCGATCTTGAGAATGTCGATCGGGAAATGCTGGAGCCGTGAGAGCGAGGAGAAACCGGTCCCGAAGTCGTCAATGGCGATCTGCACTCCGATGTCCTTTAGAAGGTTCAGCCGGGCCACAATCTGCTCCCGATCTAGCATCAATGTGGTCTCGGTAAGCTCCAATACCAACATGCGGGGATTGAATCCGGTCGCCGACAATGCGTGAGAGACGTGGTCGGCAAATCCCTCACGCTGCAATTGGACGGTCGCCACGTTCACTGAGACTTTGACTTCGTGTCCATCCCGCTGCCATGCCGCACCCTGTCTGCATGCAGTCTCGAGCACCCAGCGACCCACGGGGACGATCATGCCGGTGGATTCGAGAGTCGGGATGAATTCATTCGGGGGGACGACACCTCGTGACGGGTGGTTCCATCTGAGCAACGCCTCAAAGCCGAGTATCGCCCCATCCTGAAGGTTCACCATCGGCTGATAGAGCAAGAAGAACTCATCAGCCTCCATGGCAGCACGAAGGTCCAATTCCAGATTTCGGTGATCGTCGACTGACACTTGCATCGATTGGGTGAACATTTCGGCGCGGTTCTTGCCCGCAGTCTTGGCACGGTAGAGGGCTATGTCGGCATCTCTGATGAGATCTTCGGGTGAGCTCCGGTCGCCCACGGCAATACCGATGCTCGCAGTGATGGTGAACATGGCCTTGCTGCTGGTGAGTTGGATCGGAGGCTCCAGAACGGCAAAGATGCGTCTCGACATTTCCGCGATCAAGTCCGGCCCTGAGCTTGCGGCCGACACAATGACGAACTCATCGCCACCAAGGCGGCCCACCGTGTCTCCCTCGCGAAGAGCTCCTTTGAGCCTGGAACCCACCTCAACGAGCAGTTCATCGCCGGACCGGTGACCCAATGTGTCGTTCACGTCTTTGAAATTGTCGAGATCCAGGAAGAAGGCGACGACCGTGGTATTTGCCCGCCGGGCGAGCGCCAACGCCTGACCAATGCGGTCAAGCACGAGGGCTCGGTTGGGAAGATCGGTCAGCGAGTCGTGGAACGCCTGGTACTGCAATTCACCAGTGCGTTCGCCGACCAACCACCGAGCGCGTGATCGGCTGGTGCCCAACACGTAGATCAAGGCACCAAGGAGACCGCACAGAACGATCCCAACGAGCAGGACAGTAAGCGCTGAACCGTTGGTGAGTAATCCCGACCGGACCGCGTTGCCGTATACGACGATGTGCCACCCGTTGTGGAGGTTGATAGTTGTCGATTGTGCTCCGTCAGGCATCGTACCTGCCTTGAAGCTCACTCCCGAGTTCCTCGTTCCATATTCGAATACGACCTCGGTCGACCGATGACCGGAAAGGGCCGTAGCCAAGACGACGTTGGGAAGAATGGCGGTCCCCGTCCACCCGATGAGCGCGGCTCGTCGAGCGGCGACCGTCGTCGGCACGACGCCACCGCGGTAGATGGCGGTGCCGACCGCCATCTCCTCGGCTTGTCCGGACTTGTAGGGCAGGTACGCGTCGGCACCAGTGTCGCGAGCAGTGAGGAGCACGGCACCCAGGGTGGTTGTGCAGTAGTCGAATCCCGCAGGTAATGAGGGGGCGGCGGTTCGCGATTGCGTCGCCGCCACGAGGCAGTAGTAAGGACGGCTTCCTGCTGGGCTCACGGTGAACACTCCGTTCGTACCGAGGGGACCGGATGGGTCAGCAGTCTGTACGGCCTCGAAGGTGCTCAGGCTCGATGGTCGAACCATGGTGAGCTCGTAAATGCTCTGCAACTCGGGATACCGCTGGAAAGCACGTATGGAATTTGTCCAGGTGATGAAACCGTGTCGGGAGAGAGCGCTGTTATCGGTGGCAACGGCACCTGCCGCGGTCGCGAGGTCTTGCTCATGTTGGAGAGCAAGCTTCAGTGTCGAGGCGATCCCGTCCGATGCGGCAACAAACGCGTCTCGCGCATTGGCTGCGTCGCTCCGTGCCAAATATGAAGCTCCGAACAACGAGCCCAGTAGTCCAGACACTGCCAGTACGGCAACGGTCGCTAGCCACAAGATCCGCCTTCTCATCGGGCCACCCGAAGATCCATCAGAACAACCGCGCCTTTGGTACCGCGCAGAATCCGTACGAGCCATCGGAGCGAAAGGGCGATAGCGTGAGCGGAAGCAACTCGGCGTATCGGCCTTGGGGTTGAGTTGCTTTTGTTGTGGATTCATTTCGGTACTCCCTCAGGAGTCATCCTGAAGGAGAGGGTGTTACCCGAGTGTCACGTGAACGTCACCCGGGAAGCACGACAGCGCAAGAACGCAAGAACGCAAGAACGCAAGAACGCAAGAATACGGGCGAAGACCCACAATAAGAGTTTTCATATGATTCGAGGGCTCAATGCCAACTTCTGTCATCAGTAGCTCCCTGTAGGTGTCAAAGACGGCCAACGCATCGGCACGGTTCCCTCTTGCCAGGTGCACTTTGACGAGACACGCCTGTGGTGACTCTCGGAGGGGGTCAACCGCAATAGCCAAGCGGGCAGCTCCGGCTGCCTCGGTCCATCGGTCCTGTTCGCTCAGGAAGCCGGCCTGTGCTTCGAGTGCATTCCTTCTGAGAACCCTCCAGTCCTCGGCCTCTGCGACCACCCAGTCTTCGTACCAACCGGGGAGTAGATCCTGGGAAAGCAAGGCCACAGCGGTCTCACTGAGATCGGAGTCGTCTACGTGCGATTGATATTCGAGGAGGCGGTGAGCCAACGACCGGGCCTCCCGAAAATCGACGAGCACCGAGTCTTCCAGACTGATTTCGCCCGGTGCCATGAAGAGCGCATCGCGTGTCGCCGGATCCAATCGCGAAAGGGCTGAACGAAGACTTCCTCCAGCATTTTGATCGGAGACCTCGGGCCACATCGTTCCAGCCATCGAAATGCGAGTAACCGAATCGTCGTGAAGTGCAACATATGCCAAGAGGCGTTGAGTACCGGAGGCCAGTGGCGAGACAACCTGGCCGTCGATGCTGATTGCGAAACCTCCTAGCAATGTGACATGTATCGGGGGCAGCGGTGCATCGACATTAGGCTGGTTGTTCGGCAGTTCAGTCAGCGCCGCATTCAACACTTCGGAGTCGAGGCTCGAACTCTTCTCCAACGCACCAGTCGAGGGGCGCTCACCGCACGAAGTGCACCGGATCAGGAGCTCAAGAGTGCCTCCTATTCCATTGTGCTCCAACTCGAGCGGTGGATCCTCCTGGGACGTCCACTGAGAACCCCACTTCGCAAGGGCGATGACTGCTGGAGCGAGATCCATTCCCTTCTTGGTGAGTATGTACTCATGAAGTGAGCGATCTTCGTCGGCTTGGCGTAACTCCATCAGGCCAGAGTCGACAAAGGAGCTGAGTCGCAACGCCACAATGTTAGGGGCGATGTTGAGACGCAACTGGAAGTCACTAAACCGAGTCGTACCGTTGAACATGGCGTCCTGAAGGATCAGCGGGCTCCAAGGCTCACTCAATATCGCCAAGGCACCCGCAGCAGAGCAGTTCTGATCGCGATACCTCGAACAGACCACGCTTTCTCAAGCTTTCTCACCCCAGTGTCTCAAACTCTAACTCACTTCCGTTCGATGACTTCCCCGGTCTTTCGTTGAACGACAACACCTATTGTCAGAATGCTCTGGATCAAGGACGACGCAGGCGCAATTGGCCGACCAGGATTGACTTCTTGTGTGCCTAGTCGATCCTCGGAGCTTGCACGCTCACGCATCACGCGTTCTTGCGAAGGCGTCTCCCTGCTCGTCCTGACACGAAGATCAGTCCGGTCCCGAGAACCAACAAGAGCAGCGCGAGGAGGGCCGTCGCACCGGTGTCCGCTCCGGTGAATGCGAGCTTGCCTGTGGGGACGATCGGCGGTGTCGCAGGTGGCGCGGCCGTCGGTGGCGTGACACCCACCGGGACAACGGGTGTAACGGGGCTCGGTGGCCCGACGATGGGAGGGGTCGCGACCAGCAGCGGTACGGCAGGGCCCGGGATCACCGGTGCCGGGGTCACGGATACCGGTGTACGCGGTGTCGGTACGACGAGCACCGGCGTGACCGACGCAGGTATCACAGGGAGCGACGCCACAACTGGCGGGGTGACGAGCACCGGCGTGACCGGCGCAGGTATCACAGGGAGTGGCGTCACGACAGGCGGAGTGACCGGCGGCGGCGTCACAGGGAGTGGCGTCACGACAGGCGGAGTGACCGGCGGCGGCGTCACGACAGGCGGAGTGACCGGCGGCGTGATGACCGGCGAGGGTGTTGTGATGTTGTTCGTAAGCGACACAGTGCACGTCACCGTGCTACCGCCTCCATTGCCTGAACCGTTGCATTGATCAACAGTCACTGGCAGTGCCGACGTCTCGGTGGATGGAGTGACGGTGCACCGCACCCGCATAGTGCCGCCCCCACCAATGCCCGAACCGTTGCATTGATTGACGGTTGCATTGGTCGTTGAACCGATTGGGTCACACACGATCGTAGGCTGGGTGCCTCCTCCGCCCCCCGTGCCGCTGTTGCACTGGTTCACGGTGGCCGGCATCGGCGAAACGGCGGCACCGACGATGTCATTGACGATGCTCACACTGCACGCCACCGTTCCACCACCACCGCTACCTGAACCGTCACATTGCGTGACGGAAGTTACGAGCTGAGCGGAGGATGTCGTTGACCTGGTACACGTTGGCGGCGCGTGAGCGGCCCCATGACATTCCGTGATGGTCACGGTGGAGCTGGTGACGCCCGTGGTCAGATTGAGATTGTTGGTCACCACGACTGAACACGCCACGGCCTCACCGCCGACATTGTCGGTTCCGTTGCACTGGTTAATGGCCGGAATGCTTGCTGCATAGGCCGTTCCTCGGGGCGGACCGAACACCAGGAAGATGGCGGCGAGCGCCATCACGAGAACGACCGTGACCAGCCGCGATCGCCCTGTTTGCGCCCGATCGTCCCTCTGTCCGGCCTGCGTATGCGTTGGTGCGAATCCGTAGTTCATGATGCCCCTTTCTTCGTAGCCCATCATGAGGAAGGGACCGTGACACGAACATCACGAGAGTGTCACGCTGACTATTCCGCCGCGTGTTGTTGAAGAGTTGTGATTCAAGTGCTTGGCGACAGAGCTCTGGGTGCTGATGACCGAGCTGGAACGCCATCTGACGATCCGGTCCCGTGACTGACTCGTGACGCCGCGGTAACAGCCGGTCCGTCAAACTGCATTGAAGAAGCACACCTCTGACTAGAGAGAGTCGCAAGAGTGCGGAACTCCTTAAGTTCGTAGGGGCGCAAGAAAGCCAGCAGCAGTGGGCCCACTCTCAGCGGCTCAGTTCTTAGGCTGAAAGGCGAATATGAAGATACTGGGTTCATTCCATGGCTCAACTACTACTGAACGCGCGGAGCGGCAGGTTGACTGCCCATATACCGACCTGGACACGTCACGTGGAAGTTGCCGAGCCGAAGCACACATGAAAGAACACCCAGGCAAATTGCTCTCACATGTTCTGTCTGACGTGCCCCTCGACCCCTCTGATCTTCAGCCGGGTTCCCGCGTGATGTTGGAGGAGCTGCCAGCCGGTTTTGGCATGTTCCCTTCCAAGGAAGGCGCCCTCTCCTTCGGGACTTCACTGCTGGAATCGTGTGCCTACGCCGTCATGGGTAAGGCTCTTGACGGCACGGTGGTCTTCTGGAACAGGGCCGCGGAAGCCCTGTACGGCTACAGGGCTGAAGAGATCCTCGCGAAGAACGTCGCTGTGCTCGTGCCCACGGATCGAGCCGAAGAGGTCCGCATTGCTCTTGCGCAGGTCCGAGAAGGCATCACCGTTCACCTGAAGACGGCACGGTTTAGAAAAGATGGAGAGAGAATACAAGTCTTCGTTACGATTTCGCCGATCCATGCTCCAGGTGGAGCGTTGATCGGGGCGTGCACCATCACCCATGATCTTGGGGAGATCGATTCCTACGTTGAGGACGTTCGGGAGTCTGAACGCAAGTCGTCACAGGTCCAGGGATTGATGGACGTTGTTGGAATGAATGCGCCGGTTGGCTTGGGATACACCGATCGTGACTTTCGCATTGTGTACATGAATGAGAACCTCGCCGCCATAAACGGCGCAAGCGTTGAACAGCTGCTGGGTCGAACGGTTGAAGAGGCCGTTCCTGCTATCTGGCCCAAGGTCGAAGCGGTCTATCGGAAAGTTCTTGAGGAGGATGTCTCTGTCGTAAACCTCGAGGTCGAGGGGGAATTGGTATCTCAGCCTGGACAGAGGCGTCACTGGCTGTGCAGCTACTACCCGCTTCACCATGGAGGAGAAGTCTCAGGAGTCGGCATCATCGTGGTCGATGTCACTGAACGCTGGCAAGCAGATCAGTCCCGTCTAGGGATGGTCGATGACATTGTCAATATGCTCGCCGCGACAGTTGAGATCCGAGATCCCTACACCTCGGGCCATCAGCATCGAGTGGCTGAACTCGCTCGTGCAATCGCAAAGGAAATGGCACTGAGTGAGGATACGGCTAAAGGCATTTCCGTTGCTGCGTCTATTCATGACATCGGCAAAGTCGGAGTCCCAGTTGAGATTCTCGTCAAACCAGGACGACTCAACGCACCGGAATTCGAGCTAATCAAGCTTCATTCTCACTTCGGCTATGAGATGTTGAAGGGGATAACCTTCCCATGGCCCGTAGCCGAGATGGTCCTGCAACATCACGAACGGCTCGACGGCAGCGGGTATCCAAGGGGTCTTGAGGGAGAGAAGATCATTCTCGGTGCGAAGATTCTCGCCGTTGCTGATGTGGTTGAGGCCATGTCTGCGCACCGCCCCTATCACTCCTCGCTGGGAATAGACGCAGCCATTGAGGAGATCTGCAGAGGGCGCGGAACGCTCTACGAACCCCAGGTTGTCGATGCCCTACTCCGCCTGCAAAAAGAGGGCCACGTGCTAGAGGAGACGACATCCGCCCCCGCAAAGTGACATCGGCCCCGATCGCCGGGCTGGGCCGAAACGCCGACGTGGAAGGTGCCCCCTACCAGGCGGCGCCGGGCTGGGGTGCCTGCCATTCGGGCGAGGGGTTAGGTCGGCGCCGGGGAGCTCCCGGAACGTTGCACCCTCGATATGCTCGGCCAGAAATCGACTCAGTGACCCGTCGATCCAGATGTTGTCACGGGAATGCAAGACCAGGGTCGGCGCGCTGATCAGTGGCAGGGCGCTCCTAACATCTTGGTATCGCAGGATGTAGTTCCACTGGGCCGTGATGTTGCGGGGGGTCGCGGCCGACCTCGTAATTTTCGCGGCCAATGCGAGATATTCGGGATCACTTGCCATGCTCGGAGCGAAGAGAGCCTGAAACTCGGGCGTTCCGGTGGACCGGGCAAAGATCTCGAGGACAGCGTCAAGTTCGGCCGGTGTGAAGCCAGTCGGATAGTCCTCGTCTCGCATCCATCGAGCCGCCGTGTTGAACAGGGTCAGGGCGCTCACGCGCTCTGGATGCATCGCGGCGAACAGCAGGGCCAACGGTCCGACATCGCCGTGGGCGAGAATTGCGGCCTTGTCGGAACCGACCGCGTCCAAAACCGCGTGGAAATCCTCGGCCCCACTGTTCCCAGGTGGGAACGACGGTGTCGGGCACACGGTCTGACGCCCCCGTGCCCCGGCGATCGAAGTAGATCAGCCGACTGAACGATGCCAACCGGCGAAAGATCTCCACGAGGGGCTCGGCGTCCCAAACCAGCTCAATGTGGCTCCCGAGCCCGTAGCAGAAGAGAAGGTCCATCGGCCCGTCGCCGATGACCTGGTAGGCAACGTCGGCCTCCCCCACGGAGACGTATTTCGTCGGGGGGCGTTCGATGTCGGAACGATAGGTCGGCCCAAGGCGATGACGCAGGGCTGCCCAAGTCAATCCAGTTCCTGCTGAACCGGGCCACTGCCGCGGCGGCCGAACGAGGTGGTGGACGCAGGCAAGCCGGGCTACTCGGATCCACCGCTCGGCGCCACTTTGGCCCGATGACTGCAGCGGGTGGGTGCCCCACTTCACCGGGTAAGGGACGGCGACACGCGCTGCTTTTTCCCGGCTGCCGTGGAGGGTCAGGAATCGAGTTTGCCCTTGGCAATACAGATCGCTAAGTGCGCCTCAAGGACTGCGTCCCGGGTGGCGGGCGACACACCGGGGTCCGCCTCTACCGCCACCTTGGCGCTGTCGCCTGCTTGCTCGAGTTCAACCACGGCCAGGCGTTCATCCCCTGACCCAGCCGCCTTCTGCGCCTTTTTGGCGAATTCGTTGACCACCGCCGCAAGCACCGGCGACGCACCCACGTCTTGCAGTACTGCGTCACAAGCGCTTTCGATCTTGATCCGGGCTGCCAGAAGTCGCTCTGCCGTAGTCGTCACAAGAGAAGGCTACGCCGGAAGTGCACAAGTTGCCCCACTCCGCCGGACTGGTGGGACGGTTCGGCATTTCGGGGATACCGCCTTGGCCCCGGTTATGAGAATTGTGGGCCTGAGTTGGTCGAGGCGAGTCGACTCGCAGTTAGACCCAATGCCGTGCATACTGAGACGTGAAGCACCGGCGGACCCGTATGACAACACACGTCGAGGGGTCGATCTCTTCGGTCGACCGTAGAGATAGGAGATTGCAATGCCGACCAACAAGCAGATTATTCAGGGCGCATACCAAGCCTTCGCCGAGGGAGACGTACCTAAGGTGCTGGCGTTGATGGACGACAAGATCGAGTGGACTGAGGCAGAAGGCTTCCCACTCCACGGCACTTACGTAGGACCCCAAGCGGTTGTCGATGGAGTATTCATGCGGCTCGGTGAGATCGGCGACGACTTCACGGTTACCCCGACCCGATTCGTGGCCGAAGACGACACCGTGGTCGCGACCGGCACCTATTCGTGGAAGCAACGCTCGATGGGCAAGCCAGCAGAGGTGCAGATGGCGCACGTCTGGACGTTGCGTGATGGCAAGATCATCTCGATGCAGCAGCACGTCGATACCCTCAAAGTGCAGGAGCTGTCCGCCTGAGCGGACTTGAGGCAGTCATCGTGCGAAGGGGCCTTCGGGCCCCTTCTGCGCGTTCGGGCGAAAGAGCGCTGAGGGTGCCCCGAACTGCCGGGTCGTGGGCGGCCCAGACTGGCCAGAGCCTGCGAAACTGAGAAGTACCGGCAGAACGAGTTCGCGGTGTGTGCAAGTCGTAATCGGCGGAAATGGAGCAAATGACGTGGCCGAACCAGTACCCGTGACCGAACTGAGTGCCTTCAGCAGCCCGAATGCGACACCTTCGGAATGGTCTCTCGGGCGAGCGGCATTGACGAACGCTGAGGTGTACTGGCTGTCGACGGTCCGACCTGACGGACGTCCGCACGTCACGCCGCTACTTGGAGTCTGGCTCGCAGGAGCGATGTTCTTCTGTACCGGACCAGACGAACGCAAGGCGAAGAACCTTACGAAGAATCATCACTGTGTTCTCACGACGGGTCACAACACGCTTGACGGTTTCGATCTCGTGCTCGAAGGAACTGCCGAGACGGTCGGCGACGGTGTTGAGTTGGGACGTGTCGCCGACGCATACGAGGCGAAGTATGGGCGGCATTTCGCGCCAGACGGAACCTGGTCAGGCCTCGGTGATGCCATCCGACGATCGGAGATCCCCGTCTACCGAGTTGTTCCCGCGACGGCCTTCGGGTTCGGCAAGGGCGATACATACAGTCAGACAAGGTGGCTCTTTGCCTAGTTCCACCCGACCCCATACGGGTCGGTGGGCGTGCTCAGAAGATCAGCTAATGACCGAGGCGGTAGGCCGGTTCGCCCTGAGCGTCGATGATCCCCTCCCCTTGGCCGCCTTCGGGTCATAAGTCTCGTAGTGAAATCGGTCACCGGGAAGGCCGTGTCGGATGAGCGTTGAAGGTCGATTCAAAACCGCAGCTTCGATCTCACCTATGGATGCTCGAACCTCGGCAGACCTCATGGTGAGTCGTAGGTGTGACCATCGGGATGCAGGGCCTCTTCGAGCTGGGATGCCGCAGCCGCCGCGCCAAAGACTCGGAACGTCTCAGCGCCGGCCGCTGTCTCTATCGCCAGCCACACCTTCCCGCGCACTCGCACCCCGGTTACATCTTCTGCCGTGCACTCCCAGTGGGTATCAGCGCGCAAACGCTCTAGTCGGTTGGGCGCGAAGTGCACCCGGCCGCCACCAGCGATTAAGCGGCCGCCGGCGAGGCGCCACCGGTATCGGCGGGCGGCTCGGATTGAGAACACACCTGTATGATCGCTCATTCTGGGCTGGCGCTGTGGAGGCAGAGGCCAGTGGTGCCTGCACCACGACAAGATCAAGATCTACACGCGGATGATCTGTTTGAGTACCGCCATGCCCGTGATTGAAGTCACAGGTGTACCGGACCGCGGATCACGATATAGCGCTCCCACTTCGGGATACACGATTCTCGCCTCAGAGAGAGCAGGCTTTTAGACGGCCTCGCGCCTGACCTCCCTACGCCAATGGGTCTGGGAGCCAGGAATCGTCATCGGCGTGTGCTGGCAGCAAGCAGCCCAGGGTTCTTCATCCAGCTACAGCAGGTCGCGTAGACGATCTTGCTGAACGCGCGTCCGCAGAGTTGGATTGGGAACATGGACTTTTCCACGATTGAGGTGAGCTTCAGCAATGCCCGAGGTGTCATTACTCTGAACCGCCCCGACAAGCTGAACCCGCTCAGCACAGTCACTCTCACCGAACTCGTCGACGCGGCGCGGTTCTTCGACTCAATGCCCGAGGTGAAGGTGGTCATCCTGAGCGGCCAAGGACGGGCGTTCTGCGCCGGTGCCGACCTGGCTGCGTTCTCCGCGGGTGACGGTTCGGCGCCGTCGGTCAGTGCTCTTCGCGACGCGGCTGACGCCGGGCGCCTCATGGCAGAGGCCATCGAGTCGATGCGAGCCGTTACGGTGGCGAAACTGCACGGCCATTGTGTTGGTGGAGGATTTGTGCTCGCCGCCGCTTGTGATTTGCGTGTCGCTGCTGACGACACCTGCTTCTCGATCCCTGAAGTCGATCTTGGGATACCTCTCGCCTGGGGCGGGATACCTCGTCTTGTCCGCGAGATAGGCCCAGCCATGACCAAGGAGCTGGTTATGACCTGTCGGACCTTGAGTGCAACCGAGGCACACGCCGCAGGATTCCTTAACCGCGTCGTCCCTGCTGACGAACTGGACTCATCGGTGGCCGCCCTCGTCAGTCAGCTCGAAAGCAAGTCACTCCTGACCCTCTCTGCGACCAAGCAGCATGTGAACGCTGTCACCGAGGGAATGGTCAGCACCGCTCGCGCCTGGAACGACGCCGACTCACTGGTAACCGCGCTTCGTGATCCCGAGTCAAGGGCAGTGGCCGCGGCCTACCTGAATCGATTCGCAGGCACCTGACCAATTGGCCTACTTGACGGATCCGGATATCCCCGAACAGTGTCGCTGGGACAAAGTGAGCGCAACACCAAAGGGAAGCTGCCAAGACATCGGTGGGACGAGCACGTCCGCTCGAGCTTGCTAGCTGCGACTACTGAGGATCTCCATGCCTTCGCCGGCGAGGTCAACCAGCGCAGCCTTGCGGCCTGCCATCGCCCTCACGATCGCCTCGACTGGGCCGGTGACCTCAGGCCCGCTCCCGTGGGACCAGTCAAAGTCAATCGCACGGAGCTTGATTCCAGCCGTGCGCTTCTTGGCACCTAACGCGAACGTCGATTTAACGAAATCGGCCACTGGTACGAGGTGCTCTACAGGAAGAACTCGTTCGATGCCCAAATGGTCGGCAGATGTCCTGACGGAGCATTCCACCAATCACCGCTCCGATCCCATAGACGCCTTGAGCGCCGGCAGTTACGTGGGCGACCACGTCACCTCACGCCAGACCTGGCTGTGGTCGGCACTTCGGGGACACCTCAGTCATGGATGTGAGAAGGCGGCTGAGTTTCGTCCACGGCCCCAGGACCGGAGACACCTGTGTAAGGCGACGGACTACCTAGGCGGCCCCATACGACGTCGAGCGTCGGCCACGGCGAACCCTCGCGCAAGGCGGTGAGGAGTTCTCGCCCGGCTCGTCGACCGTTCGGGTAGTGGTCGTCCAGGTCCCAGCGCCAAGCGGCGACCATCGCGAGCACCATGACCCGGCACTCGCGGAGAAGTTCTTGATCAACGCCCGGATAGTGCTCGCTGACCTCTTCCGGCACGTGGGCAAGATCGAATTCAACAGGCCCACGGCAACACGTCTCAAGGTCGATGAACAACAGTCCATTCTTCGTGTTGAGCACGTTGCCGGGGTGGGGCTCGCCGTGCAGCACCTGCTCGGCCGCGCCGAGCTCACCGATCGCTCGTCTCAGGCTTTGTAACGTGTTGGTGAGAAGCTCCCGGTCCGCGTCGACGAGCGCCGGAGTGTTGTCGCGGATGGCCACGAGTTCTTGGGCCTCCGCGACTCGCTCTGTGAAGTGCGGTGTCGTTAGGTCGATCTGGCTCATGCCGGCATGCAGGCGCTTGAGCGCGTGCGCGTAGTCGGCTGGCGGGACCTCTCGAGGTGGCAGAGATTCGTAATAGGTCCACAGGTTCATTGCGAAGCCATCACGGATGTGAACTCGTGGCTCGACTCGAGGTTCAAGCGCAGCTACCGGGCTCTTGGTTTCCGCGAGCCGTCGCGCAAGCTCAACCTCGAACTCTGCGCTCGCTCGATACGCTATGGGCGCGACCCGGGCGACGACGTCGCAAGGCATTAGCCGTAGGACGAGCCGATTCGAGTCCTGAAGAACGATCGCGTCGTCGACTGTCAGGTCAAGCGCTGAGGCGGTCGACCTCGCCGCAGCGACGGCACGTGGAAGCTCTGATGCCTGCATCTTCGCCTTACCCTTACAGCTTTGCGCCGAGGGAGACCCTAGAAAATTCGGCGCAACGAGGATCCTTCTCACGACAACCTGGCTCTCGCCGTGCCCTCCGGCGATCCAGAGTCCCCATGGTGTCGGTTAGTGGGTGCTCTGTCGAACACCTTGCATCGACCTCGCAGGAGCCTTGCATGTGGGCGATCCGCCCTCCAGAAAACACTTGCACGACAACTGTGGGTTCAGCCATAGCTGCCCCTTTCTCTCCCCTCCTCTTGCAACTGACGTGGGTGGCGTCCAAAGTGGAGCCGTGGCTGGGATGGGTTTACGGAAATCCGGGGAGATTTCGCGCTCAGACATCTGTTTGGACGTCCTCGGACCCGTTGAGCTCTCCTTTCGGGGAAACGCCATTGAGCTGGGGGGGATCAAAACCCGGGCGCTGCTCGCAAGGCTGCTGATCGACCACAATCTCCCAATTCCGGTTGACACGATTCTGGAATCGGTCTGGCCCGACGCTGAACAGGGGAAGTCCGAGGTGACGCTCCGGTCGATGGTGTCCCGCCTCCGCCAACGCTTGCGGGCCGCCGGAATCAGAGAGGACCTGCTTGTCACCCGTTCACCGGGCTACGCACTCCTCCTGGACCCCGAGTGGATGGATGCGACGCACTTTGCCCGGTACTTGGAAGAGGCCAAGGCTTCCATGTCCGTTTCGGACCCCGCACAAGCGTCAGCACTCCTCTCAACCGCTCTCGGCCTGTGGCGTGGGCCGGCCTTCGGCGACATTCGCGGTGAGGCGTTCGCCCTTCCTGAGGCCCGACGCCTGGAAGAGCTGCGCCTCAATGCGCTGGAGACCAGAATCGACGCGGAGCTGATGCTCGGTCATCACCACGAAATCGTCGGGGAGATGGAGACGCTCACCAAGGCCAACTGGACCCGCGAGCGTCTATGGCGTCAGTGGATGCTCGCTCTCTACCGATGCGGTCGCCAGGCCGAGGCATTGCGTGTCTTCCAGGATCTGCGGTCGATCCTCATTGACGAACTTGGCGTCGAGCCAGGGCTCGAGGCAAGTGCGCTGGAGCACCAGATTCTGGTGCAGAGTCCCGAACTCGGCTGGACCGAACCTGGCCCCCCGATCGTCGTCAAGAGCGAGGTCCGCGAAGTCGTCCCGCTCCCGAACGCGTGTGCGACACCCCCGCCCGACGGGTTCGTAGGCCGCGACCGCGAGAAGGAGCTGCTCACGTCGCAGCTGAACGCGGTGACCCATGAGGGCACTCGACGAATCGTCTTCGTCGGCGGCGAGCCAGGAATCGGGAAGACGGCCCTCGCAACGGAGTTCGCGTGCTTTGCCCGTCAATCGGGCGCAACCGTTCTGTACGGAAGAGCGGACGAGGACTTCTGCGCCCCCTATCAACCCTGGGCCGAAGCCCTGAGCCATCTCGTCGTGCACGCGTCAAGGAACCTCCTGGCATCACTTTCCCCCTTTTCAGAGCCTCTGGTACAGATGATTCCGAGACTGGCGGCCCGCCTTGGACCACCAGAGCTCCCGGCAACGACAGATTCTGAAGCTGCTCGCTATGTCTGGTTTGGCGCGGTGCAGGGAATGCTCCAAGCAGCGGGTCACACAACACCCCTGGTGCTCATTCTGGACGACATGCAGTGGGCCGACGTCCCGTCGTTGCGGTTACTCCGCCACATCGTCACCACAGAGGAGGCGACAAGGCTGCTCGTCGTCGCCATCTACCGGGAATTCGGTGAGACCACAATCCATCCATTGGCTCAACTACTCGGTGACGCCCAGCGGATGACGAATGCAAAGCGGATTGATCTCCAAGGTCTGACAGATCTCGAGCTCCAGCACATGATGGAGGGGGCAGCTGGACACCGACTCGAAGAGGAGGGTCTCCGACTTCGTGACGCACTCCTGGTCGAAACGGACGGGAATCCGTTCTTTGTCAACGAAATGCTCCAACATCTTGCTGATACGGGATCGATCTACCAGAGGGGTGAGCGGTGGCTGACGTCGACGCAGCTCCGAGAACAAGGACTACCCATCAGCGTCCGTGAGGTGATCGGACAGAGGGTCGCTCGCTTGGGTGATCTGGCCCGTCGCGTCCTTTCATCCGCCTCTGTCATAGGGCGTGAGTTCGATTACGCCTTACTCGCCGCCACATGTGACATTGATGATGAGGATCTCCTCAATGTCATTGACCTGTCGATTGATGCGCAATTGATCGTCAGCTCAGGCCCTGATAGGTACCGCTTCGTCCACGCGCTGATTGAGCACACCGTTTACGACTCCATCGCTCCGACTCGCCGTGCGCACATCCACCGCAAGATCGCTCAACTCATTGAAGGACGGGCTGATGGGACATCCAATACGCGCTCCATAGAGCTGGCGCACCACTGGTCGCAGTCCAATGATCCCGAATGCATGATCAAGGCGGCCATGTACGCCCGAGCGGCCGGAGATGAGGCGCTCCACCACTTGGCGCCCGATGACGCACTGCAGTGGTACATCCGAGCGCTCAACTACCTCGGGGATTCTGCAGATGAGGAATTGCGGTGC
>Ga0307374_10007260_pt1 | contig 16983 bp, 15 predicted proteins | sample OX3MG_FD_202532 | JGI IMG/M metagenome (GOLD analysis project Ga0307374, IMG submission 202532) | Soil microbial communities from Risofladan, Vaasa, Finland - OX-3 | ecosystem: Environmental > Terrestrial > Soil > Coastal area > Acid sulfate soil | place: Finland: Risofladan, Vaasa | collected... | reverse complement strand
AGAGCATCATCATTGACGGCAACGACGCCGACGAGGTCTACGCCGTCACCGCGGCGTGCATCGCGCGAGCACGCGCCGGTGAAGGTCCGAGCATGATCGAGGCCAAGACCTATCGACACGGTGGCCATTCACGGGCGGACCCGGGCAAGTACCGGCCCGACGAAGAGGTCGCCGAGTGGCTGGCGAAGGATCCGATACCTCGCTATCACCAACGGCTCCTCGCCGAAGGCGCCAGCGAGGTGCAGCTCGTCGAGATCGAACTCGAAGTGAACGCCGCCGTCGACGTGGCCACCGAAGAGGCGAAGGCGGGGGAGATCCCTGGTGAGGAGCTGTTGTTGAAGGACGTATGGGCTGATGGGGGTGCCGAATGGCGCAATTAACGTATCGCGAGGCCATCGCACGTGGCATCGCGCAAGAGATGCGTCGTGACGAATCCGTGGTCTTTCTCGGTGAGGACATCGCCGCGGCTGGCGGAGTCTTCAAGGGCACCGTCGGGCTGCTCGAGGAGTTCGGACCCGTGCGCGTGCGCGACACCCCTATTAGCGAGCAGGCAATCCTGGGCGCCGCGATGGGCGCCGCGATGACCGGACTTCGTCCGATCGCGGAGATCATGTTCGCCGACTTCTTCGCCGTGTGCTGGGACATCGTCGTGAACGAGATCGCCAAGAGCCGTTATATGACCAATGGCCAGGTGACGTTCCCACTCGTGATCCGCTCCGGCAACGGCGGGGGTCTGCGATTCGGCGCTCAACATTCTCAAAGTGTGGAGAACTGGGCGATGATGGTTCCTGGTCTGAAAGTCGTCGTTCCCTCGAACGCGCGCGACGTCGTGGGCCTCATGGCGGCCTCGATCCGTGACAACGACCCCGTGATCTTTCTCGAGGAGAAGGCCCTCTACGCGTCCAAGATGGACGTTCCTGACGAGGACATCGTGGACACGCTCGGCACCGCCAAAGTGCTTCGCCAGGGTTCGAACGCGACGTTGATCTCGCTGGGGAACATGGTGCCGCGCGCCCAGGCCGCGGCGGAGGAACTTGCCGCGAATGGGATCGACTGTACCGTCATTGACGTGCGGTCGCTGGTCCCCCTGGACACCCAAACCATTTTGCGCGAAGTGTCAGCGACCGGGCGAATGTTCACGGTGGAAGAGAATCCAAGGTTGTGCGGCTGGGGCGGAGAGATTGCCTCGATCGTGGCTGACGAGATCTTCTATGACCTGGACGGGCCCATCGTTCGCATCACCACGCCGCACATCCCGTTGCCCGCGGCGGACTCGCTGGAGGATATGGCGATCCCCTCCGTCGCTCGAATCGTGGAGACCGTCCAAAAATCAATGAACTCCTAGGACGGGCTCGCCGAGCGAGCCCGTCCTAGTGAGCAAACGATTCGTCGCGCAGAGCTGGCGGAACGCTTTCGAGCGCGCGAAGGATCGCCTCGGCCAATGCTCGCGCCGACGTGGCGTCCATCTCTAAGCCAACGCGCGCTCTCGAGCGTTCGTCGGTGTTGAGGACGTCGATAATCAATGCGTGATCGGCCATGAAGTGCACGGGGTGGTCAAAGTAGACCGAGGCGTCGGTCATCGGCGCCCAACCCTGAGCAGTCTTCGCGCTGGCGTTGACCTGAAGCGTTTGCGTTTGGTAAGTGCACATGCTCATCCCACCGTCCTCTTGAGAAACTCGAAGATTTCTTGCCAGCCCTCGTTGGCCGCCTCGACGCGATAACTCGGTCGATTCGAAGCGAAGAAGGCGTGTCCGGCATTTTCATAGGTTCGAAACGTGAAGGTTTTCTGTGCGGCTCGAAGAGCCTCAGCGAGTTCATCGTTCTGCTCCGGGGAGGGGAACTTGTCCTCGGCGCCGAAGAGTCCAAGGATCTCTCCAGAAATCCCCGCGACTTCGTCGACCACGGGCGTTACACGGATGGGGAAAGTCTCGGGCGCCGTGCCCACGACGAAGGCACCGTAGCAGTCGATTACTCCGTCAAGGGGCAGTCGACAGCCCGAGAGAAAGGACTGGCGTCCTCCGGAGCAGTAGCCGATAGAGGCGACCTTGCCGTTTGACGCGGGCAAGGCCTTCAGGTACGTCATCGCTCCCGCGACGTCGCCCACGAGACGTTCGTCAGGGACACCGCCACTGTTGCGCACGAGGGCGGCCGCGTCGTCGGAATCAGCGCCGGGCGCTTCGCGGTGATAGAGGTTGGGCATCAAGGCGGCGTAGCCGTGGGCCGCGAATCGGCGCGTGATTTCCTTCGTCGTTTCGTCGTAACCGGGAAGGTGGTGGATCACGACGATTGAACCGTGCGACGCGACGTCGGTGGGAACCGCGAGGTAGGCCTCAATTTCATCGTCACCGTGGCCCCGAATGGTAACGGTATCGGCTCGCAGGTTATGGATCATCGGTCCTCCATCGCAAAAGTTTCCTCGACTTTAGGAGTCTCGCAAATTCTTGGCGACACCAAATTCAAATTCACTCGGACGTCGCGGTGCTCGACTCGACTCTAAGGTGGCGAGGTTACCTCTTTGAGAATTGGAGTCGAGGTGTCTTCGCAGATCCACCGTGCCAAAGTCGCCGTTTTTGCCCTCGGGGGCACGATCGCGTCATCGCTCGCCGAACCTGAAGCGCGGGGTATCACTCCGCGAATCGGAGTGGCGGCCCTGCTCGCTACGATTCCTCGCCTCGAGAGTTTCGCGGACGTGACGGCGGTGGATTTTCGCCGCATGCCTTCGTGCGACCTCACGTTCTACGACTTGGCTGAATTGGGCCGCGCTATTTCGGAGGCGTTTGACGAAGGGTGTCGAGGTGCGGTCGTCATCCAAGGAACCGACACGCTGGAGGAGACGGCGTTCGCTCTCGACCTCCTTCTCGGCGGCCGCGGCCCCGTGATCGTGACGGGGGCGATGCGCTCGCCCCAGGACATCGGTCCCGATGGTCCGGCCAATATTTTGGCGTCGGTACTCGTCGCCGCTTCTCCTTCGTCGAACGATGTGGGCGCGCTCGTGGTCATGAATGATGAGATTCACGCGGCCCGATTCGTTCGCAAGTCGCACTCGACGCGTCCATCGGCGTTTGCCTCTCCGTCGACGGGCCCGCTGGGCTGGGTGAGCGAGGGCAACGTTCGCTGGGCGACGCACGTGCGACCTCTGGCCACCATCGGCGTTCTCGACCCTGATCGACTCGCGCCGGTGGCGTTGATTCGCTGCACCCTTGGTGAGGACGAGCGCGTTATCGATGCGCTCGCGGGTCTGGGCTTTGCGGGCTTGATCGTCGAGGGATTTGGTGCTGGTCACGTGCCCGCGCGAATGGTGCCGGCGCTCGAGCGATTGGCGACACAAATTCCCGTCGTCCTCGCGAGTCGCACCGGGGCGGGTGAGGTGCTCTCGTCCACTTACGGGTACCCCGGCTCGGAGACGGATTTGCTTTCGAGAGGATTGATCCGTGCGGGAGCGCTCGATGGCGTCAAGGCGCGCGTCGCGCTAACGCTCTCTTTGGCGTCTCACCTTAAGGTCGCCGATGCCGTCGAGGCGTTCGAGGGCTTGGTCGCGTCGTTGACGAGTTAGTCCTGCGGCCTCGCCTGCACGTTATTTCCGACGGCGTCGAGGTGCGCTCGCCTCGACCCTCTCCGTCGGGTGGCCTCCAGCAATCGACTAAGCGATCAGTTCGGCGAGCTTCCCCAACGCTCACCACCTCGCGGTGGTGCCGCCGATGGGTCAGACGATTAGGGAGAGGGGGTGCTCGAGCAGACTGGTAAGCGTCTGCAGGAACTGTGCGGCGAGGGCGCCGTCGATGATCCGGTGGTCGGCCGAGAGCGTGTAGCGAAGACGGTGACGCAGGACAATCTCGTCACCGATTCCGACGGGTTCGCGAGTCGTGGCGCCCACCGCCAGGATCGCCCCTTCCGGGGGGTTGATGATCGCGGTGAACTCCTCAACGCCGTACATGCCCAGGTTGCTGATCGTGAAGGTGCCGCCCGACATCTGGTCCAGGGAAAGTCCCTTGGACCCGGCGAGGGCGACGAGTTTTTTCGCCTCAGCCCCGAGTTGACTTACCGTCTTCTGGTCCGCGTCGATGATCACCGGTACCACTAGCCCGTTGTTCGAGGCCACGGCGACACCCACGTTGATTCGATGGTGCACCAACATCGTGGTGCTCGCGTCGTTCACGTATGAGGCGTTCACGAGGGGGTGCTCGCGCAATGCCAGCGCGCACGCGCGAATCAGCATGTCGTTCATACTCACCTTGGCCCGGTTGGCCGCGATGAGTTGGTCGTTTAGATCGTTGCGTAGTTGCACGAGCGCCTCGGCGTCGGCGACGGCCGTGGCGTAGAAATGGGGGACGGTGCGCGCGCTCTCGCCCAATCGGCGCGCGATGACACGACGGACGTTCGTGAAGGGAATTTCCTCGGTGCCGCGCTTCGCGTCGAGCAGTGGTCCGCTCGCGAGCGGCATGGCGGGGCCCCTTGAATGCTCGGCCTCGGCCACCGCGACGGCGAGCAGGCCGTCGAGGTCGGCGCGGATAATTCGCCCGCCCGGTCCGCTACCGCGGACCGCGCGCAGGTCGAGGTCGTGCTCGCGCGCGAGTCGGCGCACGAGTGGTGACGCGACACGATGCTCCGCGTCCTCTTGGGATTCGAAGTTCACGGGAGCATCCAGCGTGACCGCGCCCTCGGACCCGGTGGCGAGATCGACCGTTGGGGCGTTCTCGAGTGCTCCGACCACGCTCGTCGCCACGGGCGCCTTCGATCCAGCGTCTTTTCCGTTGTCGAGCCGGGCGATGGGCACGCCGATGGCGGCGACGCCACCCTCGGGAACGAGGATCTCAGTGAGTGTGCCCGCCTCGTACGCTTCGTACTCCATCGTCGCCTTGTCGGTCTCGATCTCCACGAGGATGTCACCGATGGCGACGGCGTCACCTGGTTGCTTGCGCCAGACGGCGATGGTGCCTTCTTCCATCGTGTCCGACAGCCGTGGCATGGTGATGTCAATCATGGGGACCTGTCTTCGTGCGGCGGTGACCGATGGCGTCGAGCGTTTGGTAGATGGCCTGGATGACGTCGTTCTCGGACGGCAGGGCGGCGCTCTCCAAGGTCTTGGAGTAGGGCATGGGAACCTCGGCCATGGCGACGCGGCGCACCGGTGCGTCGAGATAGTCGAAGGCGCCATCGGAGATGGTGGCCGCGATCTCGGCACCGATGCCGTAGGTGAGCCAGTCATCCTCGACGACGACCGCGGCGTGGGTCTTCTTGACCGACTCAACAATCGTTTCGCGATCGAGCGGACGCAGACTTCGTAGGTCGATGACTTCGATGTCGAGGCCATCGTGGTCGGCGAGCTGGTCAGCCACCTTCTTGGCCACGTGGGCCATTCGCGAGTACCCGATCAGGGTGAGGTGGTGCCCCTCGCGCGTGACCGCGGCCTTGCCGATCACCGCGGGGGTGTCGTGGTCGGGTACTTCGCCCTTGGTGTTGTAGAGGGCCAGATTCTCGAGGAAGAGTACCGGGTCATCGTCACGAATGGCGGCGATGAGCAGGGCCTTCGCGTCGGCCGGGGTGCTCGGGGCCACCACTTTGAGACCGGGGACGAAGGCGTAGTAGAGCTCGATGTTCTGGGAGTGGGTCGCGCCCAGTTGCTGGCCGCCGCCGCCCGGGGTTCGAATCACCAAGGGCACCGTGGCCTGGCCGCCGAACATGCCGTAGATCTTGGCGGCGTGGTTCACGATCTGGTCGAGGGCGAGGAGCGAGAAATTGATCGTCATGATCTCGACGACCGGGCGCAGGCCGAGCATCGCCGCACCGATGGCCGCACCGGTGAAACCCTCTTCGGCAATGGGGGTGTCGCGCACTCGCTTCTCACCGAATTCGGCGAGCAGTCCGGCCGTGATCTTGTAGGAACCTTCGAAGACCCCGATCTCTTCGCCCATCAAGAACACGTTCTCGTCGCGAAGCATCTCCGAACGCAGGGCGTCGTGCAGGGCCTGACGGTAGGACATGAGGGTCATTGGTTGGCTCCGCTCGTGGGATTCGCGGCGAACAGGGGCTGGCCCGGGAGCCGGCGCGAGTCGTTGGGCACCGGGGTCGCGTAGTTGTAGTCGAAGAGAGTGCTCACGTCGGGCATGGCGCTGGCTTCGGCGAAGGCGCTAATTTCCTCGATGTTGGACATGACCTCTTGATCGAGGACCGCGAGGGTGACGTCATCGGAGACACCTTCGGCAACGAGGCGAGCGGCCATCGCGTGCACCGGATCGAGATCCTTGAGGTGGGCCACCTCGTCGGCCGAACGATACTTCGCGGGGTCGACCACCGAGTGACCGCGTAGGCGTTCGGAGACGACCTCGAGGAGATACGGCCGACCGGCCCGGGCCACTTCGATCGCGTGTTGGGCCGCGGTCGCCACCGCCACCGGATCCAATCCGTCGACTCGCTCGGATTCGATGCGGTAGGACGCTCCACGCTTGTAGAGCTCGGGTTCGGCCGACGACTTCTCGACGGTGGTTCCCATGCCGAGGTGGTTGTTGATGACCACGTAGACAATGGGCAGGTTCCACAGTCCCGCGATGTTGAGCGATTCGTGGAAGGCGCCAATGTTGGTCGTGCCATCGCCCATCGTGCACATGACGACCTCGTCGCCGCCGCGGTAGTCAATCGCCAAAGCGGCTCCGGTCGCCAGGGGTAGTTGTCCACCGACGATTCCGTAGCCGCCCAGTAAGCGGTGCGTGAGGTCGAACATATGCATCGAGCCACCCCAACCCTTGGACACGCCGTCGACCCGGCCGTAGAGTTCGGCCATGATGCGTTTTGGATCAATACCCCGTGCGATGGCGTATCCGTGTTCGCGGTAGTTGGTGAACAGGTAGTCCGTCGGGCGAAGTGCTGACATGAGGCCGACGACGGTGGCTTCTTCTCCTAGGTTGAGGTGGCAGTAGCCACCGACGAAGGCCTGGGTGTAGCCGCGGGCGGCGCGCTCTTCAAAGCGACGGATGAAGAGCATCTCGCGGTAGAAATCAAGCAGCCGTAGCGCACGCTCGGCCTTGAGTGCGGCAGGCGAACCGCCCGCACGGGTCGGGGCCTTCCGGGTAGTCCGCTTCCGATCGGTCATTAGGAGTTCCCCTTCATTGACCTTCGCAGGTCGAGTGTGGTACTTCGTTCGATTCGCGCAACTGGGCCAGAGGTCATCCTATTTGATGGTTGAAGGGTGACCTGAGGTCTGACGAGTCGCGAGATTCGCGAGGCCCCCAAATTCACGATGTGCGATGTTCACTGCGGGTGCTTCGCCAGCGTCCCGCGCGGCCTTTCCCACTGCCGGCTCCCGTCCTGGATTTGCCACTCGACCTCTCAATCGCCCGGTGGTGGGCCGACTGGACGGATCGTCGGGGACCAATCCCGCCCCAAGGCACGAGTCTCGCCGCTGGAGCCGGCCCGTTCGTCTACGCCCGAAGAGGTCGGCACTCGCTTGGTGACTAGATCTGCGCGCTATTTAGAAGATTGACCTCGACGTTCGCCAAGTGAGCCTGCATGGCTTCTTGAGCTCGTCGGCTGTCACGATCGCGCAGCGCTTCGGCGATATTACGGTGCTGCAGGCGATACATGGCTCGACGTTCTTCCGAGTCACTGAGCCGCTTCATGCTGCCCCATATCTCACCTTGACGCGCTTCGTCGACGAGTTGGTACATGCCCTCGAGGAGGAGATTGTGCGACGCCCGCATCAGTGCGCGGTGCAGGGCGAGGTCCCACATCTCGACGTCCTCGTAGTCCGTTGCGTTCTCGCTCCCAATCAAGCAGCGTTCGATTTCATCGAAGTCATGGATCGTCGCGTTGTCCACGATCGACACCATGGCCGCGGGTTCAATCAACTGACGTGCCACCATCACGTCGCTGGGGCTCACGTCGGTCGCGAGCGACGATAACTTCGTCACGGTGTAGTTCGCAATAGTGGTCACTCGAGGATCGCTTCGCAGGAAGGTCCCACGTCCGACTTCGCGCGAGACCACACCCTCTTCTTCGAGTAACGCCATCGCGTTGCGAATGGTGGTCCTTGACAACTTGAGGGCGGACGCGAGTTCACGCTCGGTCGGCAGCCGACTACCGGCGCGAAGGCCTTCTCGTGCCGCCGTGCTGAGAACGTTACCGGCGACCTTCTGGAGATGCTCACTTGACATTGTTCGCATGTCGAACCTCCTGGTCGTCCTGGCCACATCTTTGTGCACCAATTCCACCAATATACAGACCAATCTGGCAAAGCCTGAGGATAATCTCTGATTGGTAATTGACATGACGCTTGACGTTCTCTACACTCGTACTTGGTTTGATTCGTTCAACCAATCCAACCATTTTGGTTGAGGATTTGAGAGGAAACGACATGAGGTTTGCCACCCTGAGGACATCACGAGGACTGCGACTCCATGTTCGCGGCACCGAGGGCTACGTGGACGTCGCTGACGCCACTGGTGACGAGTCGTTGGCAAGCCTCAACGGTCTGGCCCAGGGCGGTAGTGCGGCGTTGGCCGCCGCGAAGACCGCCTCCGCTCAAGCCGGCGTCGAGTTCGACAAGACCGCATTCGCCGCGATCACGCCGAATCCCCCACGCATTCTCTGCCTCGGTGTCAACTACGCCGATCACGCTATTGAGGGAGGGCGCGAGGTTCCCAAGTGGCCCGAGTCATTCGTGCGAGGCGCGGGCAGCGTGATCGGCGCGTACGACGACATGGTCAAGCCCATGCTGAGCGATCGATTCGACTACGAAGCGGAGCTGGCCATCATCATCGGCAAGGGTGGGCGCTACATCAAGGCCGAGGACGCCTACGAAGCGATTCTCGGGTATGCAGTAATGAACGATGGATCGGCCCGTGAATGGCAGCGCGCCGGAACCCAGTGGACGGGTGGCAAGAATTTCGAGGGCACGATGCCCATCGGGCCCGAACTCGTGACCGTCGATGAAGTCGACGCCAGCGACCTCGCGATCTCCTCAACGTTGAACGGAACGGTCATGCAGTCGGCTCGCACCTCACTGATGATCGTGAGCGTCGCCCGTGCGGTCGAGTTCTTCTCGTCATTCACTCACCTACGTCCCGGCGACGTCATCGCCTCGGGTACGCCCGGTGGAGTGGGCTTCGCCCGCACGCCGCCGGTATTTATGGTGCCGGGAGACTTGATCGAAGTGACCGTCGAAGGCGTGGGGACGATTTCGAACCGCGTGGTCGCTGAGGAGGGGGCCCCAGAAAACTGGCCCTGGCAGCCCCTGGCACCGCAGACTGCAGGGTTCTGAGAAATCTGCTAAAGCAGTAAATCAACAACAACAATTGGGGGAATTATGAGGGGAATGCCGTTGCGGTCATTGGGGGGAACTCTGATGTCGCGTGTTCGTAGGGTGATGACCATGTTTTCCGCGCTGTTGGCGCTGTCAACCATGGCGATTGGCCTACCGTCCGTTCAGGCGCAAGCCGCTGGCTCGAAATTGGTCATCGGCGTGGTCGCACCGTTCACCGGTGTGGACGCTGCGCTTGGGCCGAAGTACCAGGTCGCCTGTCTCGCCGCGACGCAGGTGATCAATAAGTCGGGCGGGGTTCTGGGTCATCAGATCGGCTGCAAGACAGTGGACACCCGAGGAGACCCGGCCGACGCCGTCCCGGCGGTTCGCCAGATGTACGCGACGACTTCTAACCTGTCGCTCGTCATCGGCTGCACCTCTGACGAAGCTTCCACGGTGGTCCCGGTGTTCAACGCCCACAAGACGGTGGCCTTCTGCATGACCGGTGAGTCGGAGTTCGACCACGTTCACTTTCCGTATTTCTTCCGTCTCGTCCCACCGGACGCCGCAGACTCAGTCGCTATGGTGAAGATCGCGAAGACCAAGGGGTACAAGAACATCGCCCTGGCCTTCGCCAACGATGCCGGGTCCCAGACGTTCGTGAAGCCGGCCCTCGCCGCACTTAAGGCCGCCGGAATGAATGTCGTCTCGAACCAGACACTCGACATCAACGCGACGACGTTCCAGACCGAGGCTCAGGCCATCGTTGCAGCGCACCCCGACGCCATCTTGATGGAAGCCCTCGGGCCAGCGGGTGTGGGACTGCTCAACTCGATCTACCAGCTGAACGGGAACAAGATGATTCCCATCATCGGCACGTCAGCCATGATCGACCCGACCTTCTTCTCATCGGTCACCACGGGTCCCATTGGATTGCAGAACTTCATCTCCAACTTTAACGCCGACAACCAGACGGTCAACGCCTCAGGACCGGCGTACCCGCTCTATCGCAAGATGGTGCTGGCCCAGTCGGGCAAAGTGAAGGGCGTGGGGGGGGACTTCTCTGGCCTCTTGGGTGCCAACGGCACGCTCCACTTGTACGACGGAATCAACCTCGCCGCTTTGGCGATGGTCATGTCGAAATCGACTTCAGGTGCGAAGTACAAGGCGGACATCTTGAAGATTGCCGAAGGAACCAAGGGTGCCGTGGTGGTGTCATCGTACGCCACGGGATTGAGGGCTCTGAAGGCCGGTAAGAAGATTCACTACGAGGGCGTTGGTGGGTACTACCTGTTCGACAATTTCCAGACGGCCTTTGGACCGTTTGAGAACGATCAGTTCAACGCTGACGGAACAACGTCCGCCGTTGGCGCGTCGCTCGGCTACTGCAACCTGACGACGTGTAGGGCCAAGCCGTAACGAAGTAACACGTTCATGGCCGCGGACGCTTGTCCGCGGCCATGAACGTGCCCCCGGGAGCGAATGTTTCCCGGGGGCACGATCCCCGCAAGGGAATATTGAGAAAAATCGCTGAGGGAGATTTTTAATCGTGAGTGTCTTTATGTCGTCGTTTGGTTTTGGCCTGATAACGGCGGCCGTCCTTGCCATTGCAACAGTTGGCTTCACCATGCAGTTCGCGGTGACCAATGTGTTGAACCTGGCTTACGGGTCGGTGATGATCAACAGCGCGTTCGTTTCGTATTACCTGAACATTCACGGCGTGGCACCCTGGTTCTCACTGATCGGCGGCGTGGTTACCGGCTCGGTGGTCTCGTGGGCACTGAATCGTTTCATCTTCACGCCTTTCCAGCGCCGCAACCTCGCTCCAATCACGGTGGTCATCGTCGCGTTAGGTGTCGACCTGTGCGGCACGTTTGGTTTGCAGGCAATTGTCGGTGGTGGATACGTCTCCTTCCGCCAGTCACCGGGCACGGAATTCCACATACTGGGGATGTATCTAAGCGGTCTGCAACTGATCATTCTCGGCATCTGTGTGGTCGTTCTTGGATTGGTCCACTGGCTGCTCAAGTACACCCGGCTCGGAAAAGCCATGCGGGCGACGTCAGCGAACCCGAATCTCGCGCGCAACAGTGGCGTGAAGGTTCAGTCGGTCATCTCGACTACGTGGTTGATCTCCGGAGCCCTCTGTGGGCTCGCCGGTACGGTTCTCGCGATGAACACCGGCGTCTTCGAGGCCACGAGCGCGCAGCTCTACATCGTCTTACTCCTCGCGGCCATGTTCCTCGGCGGACCTGGTGAGCCCTACGGTGCCATGTTCGGAGCGCTCACCATCGGTCTCGCGACCGAGGTCAGCGCGGCCTACATCAGCCCCCAATACAAAGAAGTCATCGCGTTCGTGGTCCTGCTCGGAATGTTGACCTTTCGACCCTACGGAATCTTTGGAAGCGAGAAGACCCTCTAATGCCCTCCGCCTACGCCTTTTATCTCGCGACGGTCCTCGTCTACGGAGCTGTTGACGCGATGGCCTGCCTCGCGCTCAACTTTGAGTTCGGATTCGCTGGCGTGTCCAACTTCGGTTTCATCATCTTCCAGTCCATCGGGGCCTACGCCGCGGCGGTGCTCTCGATGCCGGCGGCGGCGACGTCCAACGGAGGCTTCCAGTCCTACGTGCTGGGATGGAATCTCCCTTGGCCCCTGCCCTGGATCGGGGCGGCCCTCGCGGGTGGGCTCTTGGCCCTGCCGTTCGTCTTCCTCGTGGGTAAGCGCCTGCGTGGTGACTTCGCCGCGGTGGGCCTGCTGGTCTCGGCGGTGTTGCTCAATGTCCTGGTCAAGAATTACGTTCCGCTGTTCAACGGGGACGCGGGCATCTCAATCGTCCCCGCGCCCTTTCAGAGCATCTGGAATCCTCAAGCTTTGGGCTATCAGTTCGCCTACGGTGCGGCCGCGATCGTGCTCACGGTCGGCGTCTACTTCTGGCTCAAGCGGATTACCGAATCTCCCTACGGTCGTTCACTGCGGGCGATGCGTGACAACGACATCGTCGCTGACTCACTGGGAAAGAATTTGCGTCTCCAGCGGACCGTCGCCTTGGTCGTCGGAGGAATGGTCGCGGCGCTCAGCGGCGCCATCCTGGTCGGCTTCATCAGTCTTTGGGCTCCGGGGGCGTGGGGATACGCCGAGACGATTGTGCTCTTCGCTGCGATCATTCTCGGTGGCGCAGGCAATCACAAGGGCGCGATTCTTGGAGCTCTCCTGGTCCCGCTCACTTTCGAGGAAGTCACACGTTTCATCCCTCCGCTGGCGAACCCGGCCCTGGTGCCGGCCCTTCAGTGGGTGGCGATTGGACTGTTGATCATCTTGTTCCTCTGGTTCCGACCCAACGGCATCTTGCCCGAGCGCCGACGCATTTTGAGCGCCAAGGCGTCGACGGAGAACGTTCCGGTTCCCAAGGATGGCGACTCCGACGCGCTAATCAAATTGGGCAATCTCGACGAACTCAACTTCCGTGAGTTATTGCGTCTCGGGGAAGTTGCGAACGACCAACGGGTGATTCTCTCGACCCAGGGGCTCACCAAGTCGTTCCACGGTGTCACGGTGGTGAGCGACGTCAGCATTGCGGTCCATCAAGGTCGCGTGACGGGTCTGATCGGCCCCAATGGTGCAGGCAAGTCCACGACGCTGGCGATGCTCGCGGGAACGTTACCGTCCACGAGCGGCCAGATCTTCTTCGAAGGTCGCGACATCTCTGGCCTGGCGTCCAACCAACGCGCGAACCTGGGCTTGGTGCGCACGTTCCAGTTGGCCAGTGAGTTCAAGAAGCTCACGGTGCTCGAAAACCTCGTGAGTGCCATACCAAACCAGTCTGGTGACTCGTTCTGGGGCGCCATGCGCGGGCGGCGCTTCTGGGGTTCAGAGGATAAGCAGAACATTGAACGCGCGATGGAGCTCCTCGGAGGTTTCGGCCTTGAGCAGTACGCCGACGCCTACGCCGGAGGACTCTCAGGCGGCCAACGGCGCCTGGTGGAGATCATGCGCGCGTTACTCGCCGAGCCCAAGGTGCTGCTGCTGGACGAGCCGATGGCGGGGGTCCATCCCAACCTGGCTCACAAGATTGGTGACCAGCTCACGCGACTCGCCGAGGGTGGAATGACCATCCTCATGGTCGAGCACGAGTTGTCGATCATGGACGCGTTTTGCGATCCGGTGATCGTCTTGGCCGAGGGCAAGGTGCTGGCCCAGGGCACCATGGCGGAACTGCGCGCGAATTCTGACGTAGTGGAGGCGTACCTTGTCGGCTGAACTATCCCAAAAGGGTCTGGTACTCACCACGGCGAATCTGTCCGCCGGATACGACGGACGGGCCATTGTCAGCGAGATCGCGGTCGAAGCGACGCCGGGCAAGGTGGTGTCAATCGTCGGTCCCAACGGTTCGGGCAAATCCACGCTGCTCAAGTCACTGGTGGGTGTGGTGCGCGTGCTCGAGGGAACGGTGAGCGTCGGCGACCAAGACGTCACCAACCTTCCGCCTGAGGAGATCGCGAAGATCGGTGTCGGCTACGTCCCGCAGATCGATGACGTCTTCCCGCCGCTGTCGGTCAAGGAGAACCTCGAAATCGGTGGTTACCTTCTGAATCGCAAGGAGATCCCAGACCGGATTGACACCGTGCTCGACGTCTTCCCAAAACTGAAGAACATGCTGACGCGCAAGGCGGGCAAGTTGTCGGGTGGCGAGCGAAAGATGCTCGCCATGGGTCGAGTACTGATGCTGTCGCCGTCGGTGCTCGTCCTTGACGAACCGACGGCGAACCTCGCACCTATGGTGGCGACGCAGTTGCTCGAAGAGTACATCCGGGGTTTCGCGGATCACGGATCGACGGTGCTGCTGGTCGAGCAACGTGCCAAGGCGGCCCTGCGAATCTCGGACTGGACCTATGTCCTCGGCGGTGGACGCGTCGTCTTGTCCGGCGCCCCGAAGGACCTCGAACAGAATCCGCTGTTCGTCGAGTCATTCCTCGGCGGCGGTGCTCGCCACTAGGGCGATCAATCGCCATCAATGTGGTCACCAGCGAACGAGTCAAGTCTCGCCCCGATGTCTTTTGGACGCCCCTTCGACAACGCGACGGGCTCGTCGTCGTCCTGACCCTCGTCACGGGTGCCGTCGACGCGATCGGCCTGCTTAGCCTGGGCGGTGTCTTCACCAGCGTTATGACGGGGAACATGGTGCTCCTGGGAGTCGCGGTGGGTAAACACGATGCCGCCATCGCCTTCCACACCGGCGTGGCATTCATTGCCTACGTCATTGGTAGTTACCTCGGGGCTCATGTGGCCGGCCATGCCGACGGTGAGAACCACCTATGGCCGCGTTCGATCGTGAACGCCCTCGGCGTTGAGCTCGCGATCCTCGTCATCTTCGGCACGTGGTGGGAAGTGGTGGGCGCCCAACCGAGCACCATGGTCGCGTACTGCCTGCTCGCACTGAACGCGGTAGCGCTCGGGGTTCAGAGTTCGGCGGTGTTGCGTTTTGGGATCAGCGGACTCTCGACGACCTATCTCACCGGAACTCTCACCCAGTTCATCGCCGGCTTGACGAAACGCCACGAGCCGATGCAAGCGCGCAGCGTGTTGATCCTGCTCGCGTTGATTGGGGGGGCCGCGGCCGGGGCCAGTGCGGCCCTCGAAGCACCGAGGTTCGCGCCGTTGGTGCCGATCGGCGCGTTAGCGATAGTGGTCGTGGGCGGTTGGGTGCTCTTCCATCGCGACACGACGAACTGAGTTACCCGGTTGAGGGGATCGCGGTGGCGTTCGCGACGCCACGAGGTCGACGAAGGGCTCGCCATCCGCATGGCCAAGAGGTCGGTCGTAGACTGCAGTAGTGACAACCACTCCCGCCACCATTATCGTCTGCGACGGCGACGAGACCGGCCAGGAACTCCTGGTCGAATCGCTTCGAGCGATGACGCCGGAGCTCCTCGGCGTCGAACTCAACTTCGTCCACTACGACCTATCGCTTGAAAAGCGCCGTGCTACCAAGAACGACATCGTGCGTGAAGCGGCCCGAGCCATGGTGGAGGCCGGACTTGGGTTGAAAGCGGCGACGGTCACGCCGCCCGAAATCGGAGGCGTGGGTTCGCCCAACCGTTTGCTTCGTGAAGGAATCGGTGGTTCGGTGATCGTTCGAACCGGGCGTCGGATCCCGGGCGTCACGCCCCCGGTGTCGACCACCAATCAGCCGATCGTCGTGATCCGTATGGCGGTGGGCGACGCCTACGGCGCGGCCGAAGGTCGCGATGGAAACGCAGGCGAGATCGGCGAGAGCGCCTGGCGCACGGAGCGAATCGAACGGGCAATCTGTCGCTCCGTGGCCGAATACGCCTTCGTCGCCGCGGCACAGATCGAGGGTGTTGTCTACGGCGGGCCCAAGTGGACCGTTTCGCCGACGTATGAGGGCATGCTCAAAGAAGAGATGGACGCTGCGGCGGCGCGTCATTCTGAAATCGGTTACCGACCCACGCTCATCGACGCCACCTACGCCGGGCTACTGACCGAGATGCACGAACGTCCACTCGTGATTCCGGCGCTCAACCGTGACGGAGACTGTTTGAGCGATCTCGTACTGGCCATGTTCGGCTCAATCGCCGGTGCCGAGTCGGTCTTGCTTTCGCTCGACGAGAATCTTCGACCGAAGGTCGCCATGGCCGAGGCTCCGCACGGGACCGCGCCGTCGCTTCAGGGCAAGAACGTCGCCAATCCCATGGCGATGCTCCTCGCCGGAGCAGCGTTGCTGGACCAGGCCTCCGCTCGTTTCGATGATCCGCGCTACCGTTTGGCCGGTGCTCGCCTGCGCTCAGCCACGCTGGAAGGTGCTGCGGAAGGCATGCGTACCTTCGATCTCGGCGGCGGGTCGTCCACCAGCGAGGTCGTCGACGACGTCATCGAACGACTGCGGCTGACGAAGTAAGGTCCGTCAAGAGAGTCGGTGGGCCGAATTCAACTGCGGAACGTCAACCTGGGCGTGGTCACGGTGCCCACGATGACGACCAGGGACCGGAGCGCGTCCGGTGAGACGCGCCGGATGAGGCTGGTGCCGAGCCATCGGCCAATCAACGTTCCGACGAGCAGGACCCCAACGGCGCGCAGCGCCAGGTGACCATGGGCGATGAAGATGATCGGCGAGCGCGTCGATCACCATAAAAAGACCTTGTCGGACCCATATTTTGTTCCGGACTCGTGTCGCGCGAGCGCTGTCATCGCGCCATCGCGCTTCGTGACTCAAAGGGGCGATAGGAACTCGTGGGGCGTCAAAACGTCGAACTGTGACTCGCGCGTGCCAGTGGTCCAGGCGACGACGGCCGAAGTGACTAACAGCACCGACGCGAACGTCAAGGCAAGGTCAAGACCGTGGCCGAAGGCGTCGTACGCCGCGTTGACGACCTTGTTGATAATGGCTTGAATCGCGGCGCTCGATTGGCTCGAGAACGCCTTGGCTTGGGAGTTGACCGCGCCATTGGTCACGGCGGCGATGATTTGGTCGCGATAGGCCGGTGGTATCCCGATCGCGATCAGTCGTTGGGTGAGTTGGACCGTGAGCTGGGCGTTCACCATGGAGCCCAAGATCGCCACGCCGGCTACCGCACCGAGCTCGCGGCTGGTATTGATGGTCGACGCGGCCACGCCTGAATACGAAGCAGGAATGCTGTTCAACGCGGTCGCGTTGATGGGAACGATAATGATGCCAAACCCAATGCCGGCGAGCCCCATCGTCCAGCCGAGACGAGTGAGGTCGGCCG
>Ga0307374_10007259_pt1 | contig 16984 bp, 16 predicted proteins | sample OX3MG_FD_202532 | JGI IMG/M metagenome (GOLD analysis project Ga0307374, IMG submission 202532) | Soil microbial communities from Risofladan, Vaasa, Finland - OX-3 | ecosystem: Environmental > Terrestrial > Soil > Coastal area > Acid sulfate soil | place: Finland: Risofladan, Vaasa | collected... | reverse complement strand
CGGCTGTGGGAGAGAGCAGTTGAGGGGTGGAGGCCTTTGACGACGATGAGGGCCAGGCTCGTCGCAGGCGTCACGGCCGGCGTATTGGTCGGCCTCCCGCTCTGGGCCGGCCCGGCTCTAGGGGCGACCTCCTCGCGCACCACCCCGACCTCTTCGCGCGCCACCCCGTCCTCCCGCGGGGTGGCCGCCTCCCGATCGACGACCACCTCCCCGGCAAAGGCCCGCACGGTCCGGCCTCGGACGGCGGCCACCGATCGGGACACGATCGGTGCGGCCACCGCCACGGTCGGCTCCAACGGAGCCCAGAGCATCGACGGTTTCGGGGCCTCGGGGGCCTGGTGGCCCACCGACGTCTCCCATTTCTCGGCTGCCGCCCAGCGCCAGCTGGGCGACCTGCTCTTCTCCAGAACCGGGCTGGAACTCAGCCAGTACCGCTACAACATCGGCGGGGGAGGGGTGGGCGTGACCAACCCCTACAAGGCGCCCCCCACCGTGTTGACCGCCTCGGGCGGCTACGACTGGAACGCCGACCCGGCGGGGATGGCCTTCCTCCGGCTGGCGGCGGCGTACCACGTCCCTCAACTCATCGGCTTCGTCAACAGCGCCCCCCCGGCCTTCACCACCAATCAGCAGAGCTGTGGGGGTCAGTTGGACCCGGGCAAGATCGATGCCTTCGCCGCCTACCTGGCCGCCGTGGTCAACCACCTGCGCACCGCGGACAACATCGACCTGTCCTACGTCAGCCCCATGAACGAGCCCGATGCCGCCCAGGCCAAATGCCACCAGGAGGGCATGGTCGTTCCGGTCGATGAGCGGACGGCGTTGGTCAAGGCCGTGGCCGCTGACTTGAGCGCCGGTTCCACCCACACCGGGGTCATAGTCGATGAGTCCAGCCTGGTCAGCCAGCTCCTGGCCGAGACCCCACAGTGGCTCCCCCAGGCCTCGTCCTCGGTGGCGGTCATCGCCCACCACGGCTACGACTATCCCGGCGCCGCCACCCTGGACCAGGTGGCCAAACTCCCCCTCAAGCACTGGACCACGGAGATCTGCTGTTTCAACGGTCGGGGTTTCGGCTGGCAGTACGACCCCACCATGGCCAACGGTCTGTGGCTGGCCGACACCATCTGGGCCGACCTGGTCGAGGCCAAGGACTCGGCTTTCTCCTGGTGGGTGGCGGCTTCGCCCAACCTGGGTTGTGACCCCCTCCAGGTGGCCGGATGTCAGAACCAGGTCAACCCGGGGGGTCGCAACGACGGCCTGATGTATTTCGACCCGTACTGGAAACTGGACGCGAATCAGACCTTCTACCTGACCAAGCGGTACTGGGTCATGGCTGGCTTCAGCCGCTTCGTCCGGCCCGGCTCTGTCCTGCATGTGGTGACCGGACTGCCCGAGGGGCTCAATGGTGTGGCTTTCGAGGCCCGAACCGGCTGGGTGGTCGAGATCATCAACGAGAATTCGGATCGGTCCTACGCCGTGCACGTGAAGCTGCCGTACCAGGCCGGCCAGGCTCCGCATGCCTATGTCACCGATGCCACCCATGACCTGGCCGCCACCGCCGTGAGGGGTACCAACCTCGATCCCTTGGTGCAGTCCCCGGAGCGGTCCATGACCACGCTGGTCTACGGATTGGCCGCCTCCGGGGCCCGCCACACCAAGACGCGGACGGTCAAGCGGGGCTGAACAGCCGCTCCCGGAAGAGGCCCAACACCTGATCCAGGGCGTCCCGGGTGGGATGACCGGGCGTGTCGACCAGGTGCTCGGTGAGCACGGAGTGGGCGGCGGTCGGGTTTCCGTGCGGATTGCCGGGTGAAGAGTCGATCTCCACCGCCACGAAGTTCTCCCCCAGCTCCTGGCGCAGCCGGTCAAACCGCTCGGCCGGCACGACCCGGTCCCCGGTGAAGCGCAGGCCCAGCACGGTCAGGTTCCGGGCCGCGCAGGCCTCTTTGGCGGCGGCCAGGTCGGCATCGGAAAGGCCCAGTGCCCGCTTCCGGCCCGCCCCGATGGGCAGGGGGAGGGACGGCTGGGAGAGCACCGGGGCGAGGACCGGGGCCCCGGCCATCATGGCCAGGGCGAACCCCCCGGTGAAGCACATCCCCACCACTCCGACGCCCGGGCCACCGCACTCCTCGTGCAGGGAGCGGGCCAGGGCCCGCAGCCAGTCGATCACCGGTGACGTGCTGCCGGTGGCGAGCACGTGGAACTCCCGGGACACGCAGGCCGGCCCGAAAGAGGTGAGGAAGTGCTTGACCGAGGCCGGTGCACCGGGCGTCCCGAACAGATGGGGGATGGCCACGGTGCAGCCGATGTCGGCCACCCGGTCGGCAAACTCGAGGACACCCGGAGTTATGCCGGGCATCTCCTCTATGACGACCACGGCCGGGCCGGAACCCTTGCGGAATACATCCCGCTGCTTGCCGGCGTGGGTGAAGCTGGTGCGCAAGAAGCTGTCGAGGCTGCTCATGACTGCACCGGCCGGGCCGCCATGGTGGCCAGGGCGCCGCTGTCGACCACCGCCCGGGACATGGGCCGGGTCAGCTGACGCAGTTGCTCGCAGGATTGCTCACCCAGGGCGGCGTAGGGGTCCAGGGACAGTTGGTCGGTCCGGTCCTCGATGTCCCGGCGGTGGACCCGGCCCGGTTCGGACAACACCAGGTCCTCTCCCGGCTCGAGCCAGCCCCGGGACCGGACCGACTCCACGCCGGCATCCCAGTCCTCATCGCTCCACGCCCGGGTGGCCCGCAGGGCGGCGGCCGGCACGTCCCCGGCGACGGCATGGATGACCAGGGCCTCCACCGGGGAGAGCCCGGCCGCCGTCAGTAGGGCGACGTGGGCATCCCCTCGGTATTCGCGAAGCAGGGTCTGGGCGTGCCAGAGGACGAGGTGAGGGGCGTCGGGCCACTCGAGTTCGGCATGAGCGGCAAACAAGGGCCGTCCCTGCGGCCGCTCCGCCGCCACCCAGGCCGCCGTGCGAGCCAGGGCAGCGGCCTCCTCCATCTCCGAAGAGCCGGCAGCGGGGCCGAGCAGGCGACGCAGGGCCCGGTCGGCGGCCCGGAGCCGGGCGGCCAGGACCTCGGCTGGGGTGGCCCGCCCCCAGGCGGCGGGCAGGGCGGCTTCTACCAGGCGGGGGTCGAAGTTGAAGAAGGTGGCCACCACCACACCCGGCCCGACGGGGCCCATGGCCGCCGAGCGGGAGGCGAAGTAGCCCATGTGGGCCTCCAGGCCGGCCGACGCGTACTCCTCGGCTGCCTCGGGGACGAAATAGATCATGCCGTGCAGCGGCTCAACCGTGCGCCAGGTCTTCCGGGCCATCTCGGGGTTCATGGGCGGCAACCTAAACCAAGCGGTCGTCCGGCATCCTCCTCCAGGATGAGGCGGATTCCCTCCTGGCGGTCGATGCCGTTGGCGTCGGACGTCGTTACCCTCTTGTCATGGGCGCCCCGGCTGAGGAGATGTACCGGACCCGGCGCCGCCGCGGGGACCGGGGTGTCTTCGGCCTCGTCCTGGTGTTCCTGGGGGCGATATGGCTGCTGGGCCGCATGAACCTGCTGCACCTGGCCGCCGACACCCTGCTCGCCATCCTGTTGATGTGCCTGGGGGCCGGCCTGCTCCTCACCCGCCGCTCCGGGCGCCATCACTGGCCCGTCCTCCTCGGCGGTGTCGTGCTGTTCGTCCTGATGGGCGGCTCAGCCGCCGCCAACGGCCACATCCACGGCGCCGGCGCCGCCGTGGGAAACCCTTCCTACTCGCCTGCCGCCCTCAGTGACCTGCGCGACTACAACCTCGGGGCAGGGAACATGACCATCGACCTGGGCCAACTAGATCTGTCCAGCCACCCCACCGTTCATGCCACCGTGGGAGCGGGGAACCTGAAGGTGGTCGTGCCCCACGGCACCAAGGTCGACGTCAACTACACCGATCGGATCGGGGACGTCACCGTCCTCGGCCATGACGTGGCCGGGGGGATCAACTCCGACGCCAGTTGGATCTCGAACGGCTACGCCTCCGCCGGTAAGGGGGTCATGCTGGACCTGACCGTGTACACCGGCAACATCGACGTCACCCAGACGGGCGGACAATGACCGATACCGATACCGACCAGACCTCCCAGGAATGGACGTGGGGAAGGGGGTCCGGCCATTGGGACGAGGACCGGTCCTACGCCTACCGGCCCCGGCATACCCGCCGGGCCCGACGCGATCAGCAGTGCACGCGCCCCGGCCGGGTCATCTTCGGCGTGGTGTATCTGGCCGCGGGGACGGCGTTCCTGCTGGACAGCCTGCACCTCTGGCAGGTGCAGGCTGGGGACGCCTGGCCTCTGGCTCTCATTGCCGTGGGCATCTGGATCGTCATGGGCCGCCGGGAGCGAGCCAAGGTGGACCACGACCGCAGCGCCCAGTTGGCCGTGGCCGAGGAGAGAGTGCGCATAGCCCGAGAGTTGCACGACATCGTGGCCCACAGCGTGAGCCTCATGACCATCCAGATCACCGCCGCCCGGCGGATCCACCGCCGCCAGCCGGACGAGGCGGACGAGGCGTTGCTGGCTGCCGAGCACACCGGGCGACGGGCGCTGAGCGAACTGCGCAACATGTTGTCCATGCTCCGCGGCGCCGACGCCTCCATTGGCGCCGCCGGAAGCCGGGCTGGGACCGGATCGGAACGCTCTGCGGCCCGCCAGCCCCTCCCCGGGCTCAACGACATCCCGGCGCTGGTGAAAGAGTCCAATGAGGCGGGGCTCGGGGTTGAGCTCAACGTCTCCGGCGTCGAGCCCGAAGCCCCCGGCAGCGTCGGTCTGACCGTCTATCGGGTGGTGCAGGAGGCTCTGACCAACGCCATGAGGCATGCCCCGGGCGCCAAGGTGCAGGTGGAGATCACCTACGCCCCGGGCTTCATCATTCTCTTCGTCGATGACGACGGGCCGGTCTCGGGGGCACCGAGAGGAACCGAAGGCCACGGCCTGTTGGGCATGCGGGAGCGGGTGGCGGCCCTGGGCGGCACGCTGGACGCCGGGCCCCGCCAGTCCGGACCGGGCTGGCGGGTCCACGCTCGTTTGCCTCTCCTGCCCGGTGAGGCGTGAGCGGAGCTAACCGACCGGCGCCGGCCGGATCCATTCGCATCGTGGTGGTGGATGACGAGGCTCTGGTGCGATCCGGCTTCCGCCTGATCCTGCAGAGCGAGCCCGGCTTCGAAGTGGTGGGGGAGGCCGCCAACGGACGCGAGGCCATCGAGGTGGTGGCCGACCGTCGCCCCGACGTGGTCCTCATGGACGTGCGCATGCCGGTGATGGATGGCGTGGAGGCCACTCGTAGGATCACCGCCACCGAGGACACGCGCATCTTGATCCTCACCACCTTCGACCTCGACGCCTACCTGTTCGACGCCGTCCGGGCCGGCGCTAGCGGCTTCCTCCTCAAAGACGTCCCTCCCGATGAGTTGGCCAATGCCATCCGGGCCCTGGCCCGGGGTGATGCCCTGATCGAGCCCAGGATGACCAGGCGGCTTCTGGACGAGTTCGCCCGCCAGCCGGCCGGCCCCACGGCGGGCAACGCCAAGCTCGACAGCCTCACTCAGCGGGAGCTGGAGGTGCTCAAGGCCGTAGCCAGAGGTCTTTCCAACTCGGAGATGGCTGACGAGTTGTTCATCAGTGAGACCACGGTGAAGACCCACCTCGCCCATATCCTCACCAAACTGGATCTCAGAGATCGGATCCAGGCCGTCGTCCTGGCCTACGAGTCCGGTCTGGTGGCCGCCGGTGGAGGCGAGAGCCGATCGTGATCTCCTTTGCGTTCTCCTTCTGCGGTAGGAGGACGGATCATCGCCAGGACTGACGACAAGTCGGGGGGGGGATCCGTAGGCTGGTTGACAAGACGGCCGCTTAGGCCGTCGGGAGGTGGCACAGCGATGAGCAGATGGCAATCGACCGGTTCCGGGTTGGAGCGGAAGTCGGGAGGAGGCCTGCGGGCCCACTCCGGAGGATCGGTCGCCCGGGTGGCGGTGGGGACGGTCGTAGGCGTGGTGGCTGTAGTTCTCGCCTGGCACGTCCTGACCTTCATGTTGGGACTGGCCCTGTTTGCCGTCAAGGTGGCCGTGGTGGTCGCGATCATCGGCGCCATCGTGGCCCTGGTGCGCCGCATCCTGTAACCGGGCTGGATCTAGAACAGACCCGGATCTAGAACAGACCCGGATCTAGAACAGACCCGGATCTAGAACAGGCCCTCGGCCAAACCGGCGGTCAGGGTCGCTCCCATCTCGGTGGCCCTGTCCAGGTCGGCGTCGGTTATCTCCCCGACCACGCTCAGGTGGGGCAGGACCGCCTTCCACTGCAGACCGGCCACTATCCGCTCGACGCTGGCCAGCGCTCCGGAGGTGTCGGTGTCGCCCTTGACCATGAGGGCATAGGGCCGGCCCACCGTCTGATCCAGGCAGGGATGGAAGATGCGCTCGAAGAAGTCCTTCATGGCCCCGCTCATGTAACCGAAGTTGGCCGGGGTGGCCAGCACGATGGCCGCCGCCCCCAGCACGTCGGCCGGCTCCGCATCGAAACACCCCCTGACCTCCAGGGCGGGTCCGCCGGCCACTTCCTCTCGGGCCATCTGCACTCCGGCCACGAAAGCTTCGACCAGACGGTCGGTCGAGCCCGATCGCGAGTGCCTCACGATCAGCAGCGGTCCGGCGTTGGGCTGGGACATCGGGTCGGCCGGATCAGCCCAGGCCGAGGCGCTGGAGCTGATCGGCCGGGCAGTCGACCTCGACCAGGGCCTGGTGCAGGGCATCGGCCGCCGCCCGTTCGTGCCGGCCTCCGGCTAGGTCTACGTCCTCTTCCGGGTCCTCCCTCAGGTCCCACAGATGGTTGCCCTTGAACCGGGCCCAACCCCAGAACGGCAGAAGGTCCCCGGCCAGGAAGGGCTGGCGGATGACCGGGACCTCGGTTCCGGGCATGTGGTCGAGTCGGGCCCGCTGGTCCGGGCGGGGCAGGCGCAACTCGGGATGGCCATGGACAGGCATGGTCGACCACCGGTTCGACCACAGAGAGATGGGGGCGTTGTCCCCGGCCGGGGCCCGGCAGTACTTGTGCTGTCCGGTCACCAGATGGACCTCCGTGCCCCACACACCGGTGATGAGCCGATCCCGAACCGAGTCCGTCTGGCCCAGCACCAATGGGACCAGCGACCGGCCGTGGGTCCGGTGGTCGACGGAGACCCCGAAGACATCGGCCAGGGTGGCGAACAGATCGACGCTGGTGGTCAGCGCATCGCAGGCCCCGGTGGCGACGCCTGGCCAGCGCATCAGCAGAGGAATGTGGCCGAGAGTCTGGTAGATGGGCACGGCCGGCTTGCCCCACACGTCCTTCTCGCCCAGGTAGTGGCCGTGGTCGGTACAGACCATGACAACGGTGTCCTCCCCGAGTCCGGCCTCCTCGACGGCGTCCATGAGCCGGCCCAGCCAGTGATCGATCATGGTCAGCTTGGCCCCGTAACTGGCCCGGATCTGGCGGGCCTGAGCTTCATCGAGCAGGCCCTGGCCCCTGGCCGCCTCGGCGTAGGGCGGCCAGATGAGATGGGGCCCCTCCCAGTCCGGGTCGTACATCGAGGCGTAGGGTTCGGGGGTATCGAAGGGCTCATGGGGGTCGAACTCGTCGACCAGCAGGAAGAAGCGTTGGTGGTGCCGAGCGTCGCGCTTCAGCCATTCGGCGGCGGCGGCCATGGTTCGGGGGCCGGGGAAGTCCTCCTCGGTGCGGAACCAGCCCCGGGAATTGTCGTAGTTGGTCCAACCCCGGCCGAAGCTGGGCGCCCCGGCCCAACTGGGATCCGGGCGGGTCCTCCAAGGGTCGCTCTCGTGTCCGCGCAGGTAGTCCCAGGCGGTGAAGTCGGTGTGGTAGTTCTCACCCCCCACCTCGAATAGGTGGGGATGGTCGCTGAAGAGCACGCTGGTCACCCCGGCGGCAGTCAGCGCGGCCGTGATCGGCTCCTCCCAGATCTCGATCGAGCCCCACGGCTTCCAGAGGAAGTCCCAGGCGCCACAGAGGATGTCGTGGCGGGCCGGGATGCAGGGCAGGGACCCGGTGTAGTGGTTGTCGAAGCGGACGGACGAGGCCGCCAGCCGATCCAGATTGGGTGTCTCGAACTCCCTGCCCCCGTAGGCGCCCAGCATGTGGCGGTTGAGGCTGTCCAACAGGACCATCACCACGTTCCTGGGGCGGCCGTCCTCGGCCGAACCGGTGGCGGCTCCAGCGCTGGTCCCGCCGTCCGCGCCTGGCCCGGCTTCGGGGAAGGTGTTCACCGGTTCAGCTTCGCGCCTACGCCTCCGGGCGACGCAGCACGAGGGTCGGCACCCGGCCGATGCCCTTCAGATTCCGTGACCGCAGGCGGCGCAACTCATAATCCGGATGATCAACCAGCGCCTCGGCCAGCTGCTCGGACACCAGCACACTGGCCGGGCGGGCCAGATTGACCAGCCGGCTGGCCAGGTTGACGGCAGGGCCCAGGTAGTCCCCGGCCCGGGGGAGCACCGGACCCACGGAGAGGCCGACGCGGATGTCGGGCAGTCGGTCGTCGGAGGCGTAGGTGCTGGCCAGAGACAAGGCGATCTCGGCCCCGGCCTCGGCCGACTCGGCGACAAAGAAGACCTCGTCCCCGATCATCTTCACCACCCGCCCGCCCCCTGAAGCCACGATGTCATAGGCCAGATCCTCGAACCGGCCGACCACGTCGGACAACTCGATCTCGCTGGCCTGTTGGCTCAGAGCGGTGAAGCCGACCATGTCGGCGAAGCCTGCGGCCAGCACCACGGTCATTCCGTCCGTGGTGGTCGACAGCTCGCGCCTGATGGCGTCGAGCATGTGGCGGCGCCAGGTGTAGTTGATGAAGCGCTCGAGACCGGGTATGGCGATCCGGGCGTATTGGATGGGATCGGCCTCCGGTCCGGTGTTGGCCATGCTCTCGGTGATGGCTTGCACCTGTGACTCGGCGGCGCGCGACTGGGCCTGACCGGTGGTCCGGGCCAGGGCCAGGAGGGTGTCGAAGCCAAGGAGGCCCTCGCTGACCAGCCCGTGGGCCGAGCGCAGCATCTCCACGTCGAGGTCCCCGAAGACCAGTTCGCCCTCGGGCGCATCCGGAAATCCGATGGCTCTCCACAACCGGATGGAGACCTCCCGATCCACCCCGGCGGCGGCGGCAGTGGCTTCAGCGTCGAGGTACCGGCGTCCGACCAGCTCTCTCTCCAACTCTCCCCAGTTCTGGTCATCCTCGGACACGGTCACCTCCCTCGGTTGTCCGGCTTCATCCGGCCGGACTCAGTCGTCCGGCTGCGGTCGTCCGGGCCGTCAAGATATATCTTGATCTCGGCGCACACGCGATATATCGTAATGACATGCGACGGGTATTCGGTCATGGTGGTCTGCGGTTGTTCATCCTGATGCTGCTCGATGAGTCACCTCGTCACGGATATGACCTGATCAGGCTCATCGAGGACCGCTTCCTCGGGATGTACACGCCCTCAGCGGGCACGGTATATCCCCGTCTCACCTCCCTGGAGGACGAGGGCCTGATCGAGCACGATGAGCTGGAGGGAAAGAAGGTCTACCGCCTCACCGACGCCGGCCGGGCTGAACTCGAGTCCCGTCGCTCCGAGCTGGAGGAGTTGCAGGAACGGGCCACCGAGACCGCTCGCAAGGTGGCCGGAGCGATCGGGGGCGATATGAGGGAGACGGTGCGGGATCTGCGCGATGAGCTTCGTCATGCCATGCGAGACGTCCGCCGGGAGGATCGATTCGCCTCCCGGTCCGGACGCCGGCCCCGACCCTGGGCGGCTGACGGCCCTGGTGGGGCCCCCGCCGGTGCGCCCGGGGATGTCTTCGGGCGGCGGGGGAGAGGTGGCCGGGCCGACCCGGGTGGTTCGGGCCTGGGGCATCGGGTGCTGCGGGATGACCTCGACGCTTTCGCCTCCGACGTCATGGAGCGGGCCGCCGGAGTGGATCTGGACCGCGCTCTCTTGGCCACGGTGAGGGACAGGCTCATGGAGGCAAAGGACTCCGTGGCCGCCCTCTTCGGTGCTGCCGGTGAAGCTTCGGCCAGCTCCGAGGGCGTCACCGAGGTCTGAGCCGGCGGCGGGACGCGAGGGCGCCGCATCGGCCCGGCTGGCACCACCGCGCCCTCTGCCGCTCTAGCGGTCAAGCTGGATGGGTGAGTGATGGACCTCAGATCCTGATCTGCTCCCGCCAACGGGAGGGGATGGCCGCATCCCCGAACATCTCGACCGCCGTTTCCACCGGTCGGCCCCAGAGGAACAGGAGCAGGTCGGAGGCCGGCGCCCGGATGGCAGCGTCAGCCTTCCCATGGCCGGACTCGATGACCACGGCGCCACCGCGGCTCTGGATCGTCCACTCGCCGTTGTCGTCGGTGGCGTGCAGGTGAAAGGATCCGCCCAGGCCGGCACCGTCCTGCCCGGCTGCCAGCCCTGGGACCCACAGGCTGAGGAGTTCCTCGATCCCGTCGAGGGCCAGGGTCGTAGGGATGGGCTGGGGCCGCCCGTGGGCCGACTCCGCATCCCAGCGGTGCACGGCCGTCTCCTGGGCCTGGCGGCGGAACCAGAAGCTGGACTTGGCGTCGGACGACCAGTTCCACACGTCGGCATCCGGGCCGGCCTCCTCCAGCGCGGCCGCCAGTTCACTGGCCCCCTGGTCGAACCAGTCGATGACCGCGGCTCCTTCCGGAGGCGGCGGCATCTCCCGGCGCGACAGCGGACGGCTGGCCCGGGTGCGGACCATTTCGGCTGCCCAGCGGTGCACCCCGCTGGTGTGGGCGACCAGGTCGTAGACGCTCCACTCCGGACAACCCGGGACTCGGGCGTCGAGGTCGGCGGCCCGGGCGGCGGCGGACATGGCCGTCGCTTCGGAACGGATGTGGTCGAGGTACCGGTCGGGCGACAGCGTCATGGTTCAGCATGTCCCGAGCATCGGATGCCGGCAAGCGCCGCCGGAGCCGGCCGGCATAATGGTCGCCACGCACGGGTATCGCGGCCGAGATGACCTTCGCCTCCGGAGCGTCCAGTGTCGTCCAATTGATTGCTCACTACGAGCAGCGCGGCTTCACCGACCAGATGGTGCTGGCGGAGACGGCCGAAGTCACCTGCCGAACCTGCGGCACCAGCCAGAGGGCCGCCCGCTACCGGGTTCGGGGCCAGCGTCGTACCGAGGGCGCGTCGGACCCGGACGACATGGCCCTGGTGGTGGCCCTGGAGTGTCCCAATTGCTCGGCCAAGGGCACTCTCGCTCTCAAGTACGGACCGGACGCCTCACGGGAGGAGGCTGAGGTCCTGCGCCAACTCGACGGGTGACTCGGGTGATCCTCCCGATAAGTTCCTGCGGCCGGTCGCCTTTCGGAGGCGGAGACTAGGGGGAAGAATTGCCTGAGGAACTGCCGTCGTACGAGGAACTGCCGGTGCGTGACGGCGCTCCGGCCGGCTCATCGTGGGGGGTCTGGGGGGAGGGGGACGTCTTCGGCTGCCTCAACCTGCTGACCCCGGAGCGGACCCGGTCCGCTGCCGGCCTGATCCGGAGCGGAAAGGTCTTTGCCCTCAACTGGGAGATGAACCTGCCCGATCCGCCTCTCTTCGGGCGGGCGGCCTTCGAGCACCACGTCGAGTGGCTGGCCAATGAGGTCGGTCACGACGACAGCCTCAGCGGCTGGAACACCCAGAGCTCCAGCCAGTGGGACGGATTCCGCCACATCAAGAGCGCCGCCCACGGGTTCTACGGCGGGGTGGCCGATGAGGAACACGGCGTCCACCACTGGGCCCGTCGGGGTCTGGCCGGGCGCGCCGTGCTCCTCGACGTCGGCCGCTGGCGCCAGTCCCAGGGCCGCCCCCTCGATATGACCAGCTCGGATCCGATCGAGGCGTCCGACCTCCTGGCCACGGCCGAGGCCCAGGGCATCCGGATCGCCACCGGGGACCTGCTGTTGATCCGTACCGGTTGGATCGCCTGGTACGCCGGTCTGTCGGCAATGGAGCGCCAGGACCTAGCGGGATCGCTCAAGACGCCCGGGCTCCGGCCGTCGCGCGACACCGTGCAGACCCTCTGGGACCTCCACATCGCGGCCGTAGCCGCGGACAACCCTGCCCTGGAGGTGTGGCCCCCGGGCGCCCTGGCCACCCCGGAGACCTTTGAGGCCATCCGGGACGACCCCGACCGCTCCTATGAGCTGTTCGCCCACTTCGCCATCCTCCCCATGCTCGGCCTGCCGATCGGGGAGATGTGGAACCTCGAGCCCCTGGCCGAGGACTGCGCCGCCGACGGGGTCTACGAGGGTTTCTTCACCTCGGCTCCTCTCAACCTGACCGGCGGTGTCGCCTCCCCGCCCAACGCCCTGGTCATCAAGTGACCTGACCGGCCGAGTCGGGGCTTGAGGGCGCCCGCCAAGGGGAATGACACGGAGCAGTAACGCCCGGCCGGGCTGACCCCGCGCCGCAACAGCACCCGGAGGAATCCCATGTCGAACGACCCCAGCGCCGTGACCGATACCACCGCCACCCCTGCCGCCGACTCCCCGCCGGCCCGGGAGCCGGCCCGAGGCCGGGCTGCCACTCACGGTCTCCTGGTTCTTCTTGTTGGCGCTTGGGGGGCTCTGGTCGCCTACGCCGGGCCTGCCTTCCACTACGGACCGGCCGGTGCTCAGGCTTGGCAGTGGACGACGCCGCATACCGTGCTCAACCTGCTCCCCGGGGCCGGGGCGGTGGCCGCCGGCCTTCTCCTCACCGTGGCTGGGCCGGGCGTGGCCACGGCCTTTCACCGCCTGGCTGGGATGTTGACCCTGGCTTCGGGGGCATGGTTCGTACTGGGCCGGTCGATCTACCCCATCTTCTACGGGACGGCAGCTCCGGGCTACGGGGCAGCATCCGGGGGTCCGCTGGCCAATTTCGTGACCATCCTCGGCTACAGCCTGGGGGTGGGAGTGGTGCTGGCCGCCCTGGGCGGGACTCTGCTGACCATCAGCCCCTTCCGCCGGGTCGTGGCCGAGCGCTCCGTTCCGGTCACCCGACGGGGTCGTCTGCACCTGCGCAACACCGATCCGGCCGCCGCTTAGCCGTCGGCTGGGCCGCCCATCCATGCCCGTCGGGCGGGGGTCGTGGCGGTTACGGTCTGGTCATGGCCCGCCGACGGCGTCCTTCCGTTACTAGAACGTGTGTCGTCCTAACGGCCGTGGTGCTGGTCTTGTCCGCATGCTCCTCTTCTCATGTGGTGAGCTCCAGCCACGCCACGACCACCACGACCGCGACGGCCGGCACTTCCACCACCACCGCCCCGGCCACCACGACCACCACCCCGAGTGGCCCCCCCGGCGGCCCGGTGCCGTCCGGTTTCCGGGCCCAATCGGTGACATTCGTGTCCGATCAACAGGGCTATGTGCTGGGCGCCACCGGCTGTGGAGCCGCATCCTGCACCGGCGTGCTGCGCACACGGGACGGGGGTCGGACCTGGGCCGGGATACCTGCGCCCGCGCTCGGCGTGGGCAGCAGCACGGGCGATGCCGATGAGATCCGGTTTGCCGATGCGACGGATGGATGGGTCTTCGGGCATCAGGTCCTGCAGTCCACCCACGACGGCGGGGCGCACTGGTCGGTCATCCCACTGCCGGGAGGTGGCTCGATCGAGTCCCTGGCGGCCGGGGGCGGTTCCGCCTATGCCCTGGTGATCACGGGCAACGGGGCCAACCCGGCTCCAGCGGCCTTGTACCGCACGCCGCTCGGCACTGACAACTGGTCGGTAGTGGCCGGCACCACCGTGGCCAACGCCGTGGCCGGCGTGGTCGTTGTCCACGGGGGCTCGGTTTGGATGGTCGTGCAGCCGGCGGCCGGCGCTAGCGTCTTCCGGGCGTCCTCGGGAGGGGCGTGGGCCACCCACTCACTTCCATGTCAGGGCCCGTCCGGTGACGCCATCGCGGCGGTGGATCCCGAGGACTTGGCGGTGGTGTGCGCCTCTGGCGCCGCCGCCGGCCAGCAACCCAAGCTGGTCTATGTATCCACCGACGCCGGGTCCTCCTGGAAGGCGGTCGGAAGCGCTCCCCAGGGCGGGGACACGCTCGGGCTGGCCATGGCCAGCCCCTCGACCCTGGTCATCTCAGCCGCTTCGGGGGCGTCGGAGCTATATGGCAGTTTCGACGGTGGCAAGACATGGACCACGGTGGTGCAGGACACCAGCAGCGGAGGGCTTCCGTGGGACGACCTGGGATTCACCGACGCCGCTCAGGGGGTCGTGGTCGAAGGCGAGGTGGGCATACCCGGTACCGCCACCCACCTCGACATGACACGGGACGGTGGCCACAGCTGGGCCCCGGTCAGCTTCACCTCCTGAGCTAGCCCTTGGCGCCTTGGCGCGGCGCCTTGGCTTTGGTGGCCCGGGAGCGGGTGGGTCGGCGTCCGGACCTGGCGATGGTGACATCGTCGCTGCCCAGGTAGGAGGCCACCACACGAGGGTCTTCCAAGACCTTCGCCGGCGGGCCGGACACCAGGACCTGGCCCAGGTGCAGACAGATCATGGTGTCGGCGATGGAGGACACCAGGGGGATGTCGTGCTCGATGACGACCAGTGAGGCCCCGGTGCGGTCCTTGAGATCGAGTAGGACGGATGCCAGGGCCTCGCTCTCCCTCTGGGCTATCCCGGAGGACGGCTCGTCCAGCAGCAGAACGCTGGGCTGGTGGGCCATGGCGCAGGCCAGCTCCACGATCCGGCGGGTGCCGGTGGACAGCTCGGCTACGAAGGCGCCCCGGTAACGGTCCAGGCCCATGTCGGCGATGAGAGCGTCAACCCGGGCCCGCACCGCCTTCTCCGACTCGGCCACCGCTCCGACGTGGAACAGGCAGGCGAGTGGCTCTTTCACATCAACGTGGCGCTCGCAGGCGGCGGCGATGGTCTCGGCCACGGTCAGGGAAGGGAACAGCCGGGCGTCCTGGAAGACCCGGCCCAGGCCCCGCTGGGCCCGAGCCCAGGCCGGCAGGGCGGTGATGTCGGTTCCCTCCAGAAGGATCCGGCCCCGGTCGGCGGACAGGAACCCGGAGCACAGGTCGAACAGGGTCGTCTTGCCCGCTCCGTTGGAACCGATGATCCCGAGGACCTCGCCGTAGCCGACCTCGAAGTCCACGCCGGCCACGGCGGTGACCCCGCCGAAGGAGCGGGACATGTCCCGGACGCTGAGGCGCACCCTGGAGGCGTCCGCCGGTTCCGGGCTGGGTCTCCCCCGAGTCCGGGCCGGCGCCGCGCTGCGGAGGAACACCGAGCGGAGCAGGTCGGTCCGGCCGGTCAGATCGGCAGTGGCCCCGCTGAAGCGGACCTGGCCCTTCTCCATGAACAGGGCCCTCTGGGCCAGCTCGGTGGCGACGTTGACGGACTGCTCGACCACCACGATGGTCGTGCCCGATGCGTTGATCTGCCTGACCACGCCGAGCAGCGTGGCCACCAGGGCGGGGGCCAGGCCGAGGGAAAGTTCATCGATCATGAGGAGGCTGGGCCGACAGAGCAGGGCCTGGGCGATGGTGAGCATCTGCTGTTCCCCGCCGGACAGCGAGGAGGCGGTGGTCTGAGCCCGTTCCTGGAGCACCGGGAACAACTCGAAGATGCGCTGCCTGGCTTGTTCCACGAAAGCCCGGTCCCGCCTGGTCAGCCAGGCCGCCAATCGCAGGTTCTCTTCCACGCTCAGAGACCCGAACACGCCCCGACCGCCCGGGACGGTGACCAGTCCGAGCTTTACCCGCTCGATGGGACCGAGCTTGGTGATGTCCCGGCCCCGGAAATAGACCCGGCCCCGGGTGGGGGACATGAGCCCGGAGATGACCCGGAGGACGGTGGATTTACCGGCGCCGTTGGTTCCCAAGAGGGCCACGATCTCGCCCTCGGATATCTCGATGCCTACGTCGAAGAGGACCTGGATCTGACCGTAGGCGGCGTCGACGTCGACACAGGAGATGAGGGAGGAGTCAAGGGCCGCGGCGGCCACTTCGACCGCCTTGGGCCGCGGGGCGTCGGGCTCCGGGGTGTATTCCGGATGCTCGGCCAGGCTGGGGACGCTCAGTCCGCGCCGGCGGGCGACCAGGCGCAGGTAGCGGTCCCGGACGCCAAAGAAGACTTCTCCCAGGCCGCCCGGGAGGAACATGAGCAGCAGCAGCAGGCCGGCGCCGGTGGCCAAAAGCTGGAGGGCCCCGTGGAGGAAGTACTCGACTCCTTCGACGTAGACGGCGCCCAGGATGGGGCCGGTCATCGAGCCCAGGCCGCCGATGACGACGATGGTGAAGATGACCAGGCTGGTCTCGGGGTTGAAGCCGCTGAACGGCATGCCCTGGAGGCCGATGACGTAGAGGCCCCCGGCCAGGGCGGCCATGCCTCCCGACACGGCAAAGGCGACCAGCTTGGCCCGCACCGGAGGCACCGCAAAGGCCGACGCCCCCCGCTCGTTGTCGCGCACGGCCAGCGCCGCCCGTCCGGCCCGGGTACGCCGGTAGTTGCGGGTGATCACCACGGCCACCACCAGGGCGGCCAGGCAGAAGTAATAGAAGGCCAGTGGGCCGGCCAGGTCGATCCGGTTGAGGAGGATCGGGCGGTACACCTGGGCGGGAGTGAGGATCGGGAAGTAAGCGGCGTTGAGGAAGAAAGTGTTGACCGGAACACCGAAGGCGAGCGTTTCGACGGCCAGGAAGAGCCCGGATATGCGCACGGCCGGGATGCCCACCAGGGCGGCGACCGCCGCTCCGACGGCCGTGCCGGCCAGGAGGGCGAGGAACAGGTCGGCGCCGGCGTGGACGAGCAGGGACGAAGTGACGGCGGCACCGACTCCGGCAAAGGCGAACTGGCCCAGGCTTATCTGCCCGCTCCAACCGGTGAGGATGAGCAGGGACATGGCCAGGATCCCGTAGATGGCGATGTAGGCGATCAGGGTGAGCTTCGAGTTGTTGAGGAACAGGGGGACGATCACCACGATCACGCCCGCCATCAGCC
>Ga0307374_10007258_pt1 | contig 16984 bp, 12 predicted proteins | sample OX3MG_FD_202532 | JGI IMG/M metagenome (GOLD analysis project Ga0307374, IMG submission 202532) | Soil microbial communities from Risofladan, Vaasa, Finland - OX-3 | ecosystem: Environmental > Terrestrial > Soil > Coastal area > Acid sulfate soil | place: Finland: Risofladan, Vaasa | collected... | reverse complement strand
AAAGTAATCGGAATTGACTTGGGCACGACCAATAGCTGCGTGGCGGTGATGGAGGGCGGCGATCCTGTTGTAATCGCAAACTCCGAAGGCGCGCGCACGACCCCTTCGGTCGTGGCCTTCACCGACTCGGGCGAACGGCTGGTCGGCCAGATCGCTCGGCGCCAGGCGATTACCAATCCGACCAACACGATTTCCGCGATCAAGCGGCTGATGGGGCGGCGCTTCGACGATCCTGAGGTGCAGAAGGCCCTTAAGGTTCTGCCCTACGCGGTGGTCAAGGGCGACGACGGGGCAGCGGCCGTGGAAGTGCGTGGCAAGAAGCACAGCCCGCCGGAGATTTCGGCCTTCGTTCTGCAGAAGATGAAGCAGACTGCCGAGGACTACCTGGGCGAGAAGGTGACCGAGGCGGTAATCACCGTCCCGGCCTACTTCAACGACGGTCAGCGCCAGGCGACCAAGGACGCCGGCCGAATCGCCGGCCTCAACGTGCTGCGGATCATCAACGAGCCGACGGCGGCCTCGCTCGCCTACGGGCTCGACAAGAAAAAGGACGAGAAGATCGCGGTGTTCGACCTGGGCGGCGGCACCTTCGACGTCTCGATTCTCGAAATCGGCGACGGCGTGTTCGAAGTCAAGGCGACCAATGGCGACACGTTCCTGGGCGGCGAGGACTTCGATCAGCGCGTGATCGACTATCTGGCCGACGAGTTTCGCAAGGATCAGGGTATCGACCTGCGCAAGGATCGGATGGCTCTGCAGCGCCTCAAGGAGGCCGCCGAGAAGGCCAAGTGCGAGCTTTCGACCGTGATGGAGACCGATATCAATTTGCCGTTCATCACCGCCGATCAGTCCGGACCTAAGCATCTCAACATCAAGCTGACCCGCGCCAAGCTCGAAGCGCTGTGCAGCGACCTGCTCGATCGGCTGGAAGCGCCCTGTACGACGGCGCTCAAGGATGCGGGGCTCCGCGCCAGCGATATCAATGAAGTCGTGCTGGTGGGCGGGATGACCCGGATGCCGGCGGTGCAGGAGCGCGTGCGCAAGCTCTTCGGCAAGGAAGGCCACAAGGGCGTCAATCCGGACGAAGTGGTAGCGATCGGCGCCGCGATTCAGGCCGGCGTGCTCAAGGGCGAAGTCAAGGACGTCCTGTTGCTCGACGTGACTCCGCTGTCGCTCGGAATCGAGACGCTCGGCGGCGTGTTCACCAAGCTTATCGAGAAGAACACCACTATCCCGACGCGCAAGAGCCAGATTTTCTCGACTGCGCAGGACAATCAGACGGCGGTCACGATCCGGGTCTTCCAGGGCGAACGCGAAATGGCGTCCGACAACAAACTGCTCGGGCAGTTCGACCTGATCGGAATACCGGCCGCGCCTCGCGGATTGCCGCAGGTCGAAGTTACCTTTGATATCGACGCCAACGGTATCGTCAACGTCCATGCGAAGGACCTTGGCACTAACAAGGAACAGTCGATCAAGATCACCGCTTCGTCGGGACTCAATGAGGACGAGATCAAGCGGATGGTGCGCGAGGCGGAGCAGCATGCCGCCGACGACCATCAGCGCCGCCAGCTTGCCGAGGCTCACAACAAGCTCGACAACCTGACCTATACGACCGAGAAGACCCTGAAGGAGTATGGCGCGCAGCTTGACGAAGCCTCGCGCAGCTCGATCGAGGCGGCGCTCACGGAGGCTCGGACCAAGCTCGAGTCGAAGGACCTCGACGAGTTGAATCGCGCGGCCGAAGCGCTGGTCAACGCATCGCACAAGCTGGCCGAAGTGATGTACAGCAAGACCCGCGCGGGCGATCAGGCGGGTCCGGAGGCTTCGGCGCAGGCAGGCAACGGCGGCGGGACCGGTCCTTCCGAGGAGAAGAAGGAAGATGTGGTCGACGCCGATTTCAAGGAAGTAAAGTAGGCCACGCGGTGCGGGGCTGCCGGAATAAGGGCCGCGGCCGGGCGCTTGCTGACGCCGGGCGTGGTCCGCTTAATTTTATCGCCGTATTCGTTTAGAATCCCGACATGCCAACCGCCCGCAAACGTGACTACTACGATGTCCTAAGCGTCGCGCGTGGCGCCAGCGAAGAAGATATCAAGAAGGCGTATCGCAAGCTGGCGATCCAGTTCCATCCCGACCGCAACCCGGGCAACAAGGAGGCCGAAGAAAGCTTCAAAGAAGTCAACGAAGCCTACCAGGTGCTCTCCGACGCCGAGCGCCGGGCGCAGTATGATCGTTACGGTCACGCAGCCTTTCAGAATCCACAAAGCGGCGGTTTCGGCTTCGAGTTCACCCAGGGATTCGAAGAGGTATTCTCGGACATCTTTGGCGATTTCTTCGGCACCGGACGCGGTCGCAACCGCGCGCGATCGCGCCGCGGCGACGATTTGCGCTACGACCTCGAAGTCGAATTCGAGGAGGCGGCCAAGGGCGGCGAGCGGATCGTCAAGTTCCAGCGGCTTGCGACCTGCGACGCCTGCAACGGAGCGCGGGCGCGCGGCGGCGCCGAGGGGGTCAAGACCTGTCCGAACTGCCGCGGCGCCGGTCAAGTGCGCACCCAGCAGGGCTTCTTCTCGATCGCGACCACATGCGGGCAATGCCGCGGCGAGGGGATGATAATCGCGGACCCGTGCCCCAGGTGTCAGGGACAGGGACGGTTGCGCAGACAGGAATCGCTCTCGGTCAGGATTCCGCCCGGCGTCGACAATGGTTCGCGCCTGAAGCTGCGCGGCGAGGGCGAAGCCGGTTACGGCGGCGGGCCGTCGGGCGACCTGTATGTGGTGGTGCACGTCAAGGAGCATCCGCTCTTCGTGCGCCAGGAGAACGACGTCATAATCGAAGTGCCGGTGAGCTTTCCGCAGGCCACGCTCGGCACCGAGATCGATGTTCCGACGCTCGAGGGCAAGGTCAAAGTAAAGATTCCGGCCGGCACCCAATCGGGCAAGCTCGTGCGGCTCAAGGGCAAGGGCTTCACCGATTTGCACGGCTACGGCCGCGGCGATCAGCTCGTGCGCGTGGTGGTCGAGACTCCGCGCAAACTATCCACGCGCCAGCGCGAGCTGCTCGAGGAGTTCGCCAAAATAGACGGCGACTCGATCAACCATCCAATGTCCAAGGGCTTCGTCGACAAGCTCAAAGAGATGTTCGGCTAGGCCCGCCAATCCCGGTTCGGCTGGCCGAACTTTCCGCAACATGTAACGCAAGGATTGCTCAGCCCTGGCCGGGGCCGGCGGGTGCGGCGACAATCGCGACGGCGCATCGCGCGCGGTGCAGGATATTCTCGACCTTGGGTCCGAAGTAAAGCCGCTGCTCGGCGGAATGGAACAGCGCGCCCATCACGAGCAGGTCGAAGCCGCCTTCCTGGAGTTCGCGCAGGATGACGCTCTCGGCGCTCCGGCCGCTTCCGATCCGGCTGCCGATTTCGAGTCCGAGATAATCGCCGAGCGTTTTGATCTCGCGAACAATCTCGTCGCCTTCGGGCGGCGGAGCAGCGCGTGAGATGAGCGGCAGCTCGAACAGCGGACGCTTGCGCACATGGATGAGCGTGACGGTGGCGCCGACCCGATGCGCATAGAGCATCGCGATTGCCGCGCCCAGCCGTGAGAAGCGCGCACCCGAAATCGGCACCAGCACTTTCGTAAACGGCATCGCGGTGCCGGCGCCGCGTGCCACGACCACCGGCACGCGGGCAGTGGCCACCAGGTCGCGCAGAATCGAGCCGCTCAGCGTGTCGCGCCGCTGCTCCATCGAGGCGCCGGCAAAGATGGCGTCGTAGCCGCGCTGGGTCTCCTGGATGATCGCTTCGGCCACGGATTCGCCCGTGCCGATTCGCTGCTGGAGATTGGCGGCGCCGGCGGTTTCGGCGATCGTTCTCATCCGCGCGAACTGTGCATGAAAGGCGTCCGGGTCGGAAGCGGCTGCATCGGAAGCGGCAGTCGCGGCGGCTGGGGCCGCCGATGCAGGCGACGCGGCCATGGCAGGCGATGCGGTCATGGCAGCCGATGCGGTTGGCGGACGAGCCGCGTCCTGCCGTCCGTTGACAGGGGCTGGCGCGGCGCCATTGGCGGGCGTGCTCTCGCCGCCGGCCTTTTTCGGATTCGCATGAAACATCGTGACGCTGGATTCGGGCGCACTGCCGAGCGCGGCCGCAAGATGCGTTGCCAGGTCGGAATGCGGACCGCCGCCGCTCAGCACCAGCAGCTTGGCGCCCTCGATGCGAAACGGCAGTTGCGCCATCAGGCGCCCGCGCTCCGCGCGTTCGACGTCGGCGGGGCGCTCCTTGACGCCGCCCAGCGCCCAGGTCAAAAGCGGCGGCGTCGCGAGCGAAGTCAGCACCGCGATCATCACCAGCGTGGTGTAGATCGTCGGCGTCAGGATGCCGAGGCTTAAACCCAGCAGCGCGACGATGATGCCCATGCCGCCGCGCGCGTTCATCCCGACGGCAACGGCCATGGTCTCGCGCCATGAGAGTCCGCCCAGGAGACCGCCGATACTGCATCCCAGCAGCTTGGCGACGCATGCGACGGCGAGGATGAACATCGGGATGCCGGGTGAACTCAACGAGGACAGATTGGCCTGCATCCCGGAGTAGGCGAAAAAGAGCGGCGCGAGAAAGCCCATCGTCACCGCTTCGAGCTGCGCGCGCTCCTCCTTGCGCAGGCGCGGTGAGCGGCTCAGCATCAGGCCGGCCACGAATCCGCCAAATACGGCGTGCAGGCCGATTGCCTGGGTGACGATCGCGCATGCCAGCGCCAGCACCACCAGTGAGCTGAACCGTCCGTGCTCGGCGGCGACATGGTCGTCGACCCATCGGAGCGCCCACGCGACCATCCGCGCGCCGATGAAGTAGCAGAACGTGACGAAGGCGGCGGTCTCGCCGAGCAGAATCGCGACGCTCGAGCCTTTGAGCGAACCGCTCGCTGCCAGTCCCGCGACCAGCGACAGCATCAGCCATCCCACGCTGTCGTCGATAATTCCCGCGCCGAGGATCACCAGTCCGAGCTCGCGCTGCATCAGGCCTAGCTCGACCAGGATTTTCGCGATCACCGGAACCGCTGAGACCGACATCGCAACCGCCATGAAGAGCGCAAAAATCAGCCGGGTGCCGGGCGCAGTGAGGTAGTTCGCCGGCAGCATCAGCCCAAGCCAGAGTCCTGACGCGAGCGGAATCGCCATCCCGAAGGTCGAAACGAAGGCGGCCGGCTTACCCTGGCCGCGCAGAATTTTAAGGTCAGTCTCGAGGCCGATAAAGAGCAGCAGCAGGATGGCGCCGATCCATCCGAAGGCCTCGAGCAGATGCCCCGGTATTGGATCGCCGGCGAAGACGGCCTGATATGCGGATGGAGCGATCCTGCCGAAGATCGAGGGTCCCAGCACGACTCCGGAGATCAGCTCGCCGATAACCGCGGCCTGGCCGAAGCGCTTGACCAAATCGCCGAGGCCGCGGCTCGCCACGAGCATCAGCGTGATCTGGACAAGGAAGCGCAGGATCTGATGTTCGCTCAGATGAGACAAGCCAACACTCCGCGGAAAGCAAAGCGCGAACGCGTCACAGAAGGAACGGCGCTCCGAGAACTGACACGCTAACTTCCGCGCCGAGCCGAATCAACGCCGATCCATCGAGCGCGTGCGTTGGGCACCGCAAGCCGAGTGGATTTGCCGGGGCCGCTGGTTTCGGGCCCGGAATATCGGCGAAGTATCAGCCGGCGCGCGCGATGCGATTATCTCGCGGCGAATCGCCTACGGGCGGATTCGCGTGAGCGGCTGATCGGCGATCTCGGACGGCTTGTGGCCTTCGGCCTTGCGATGCTCCTTGTAGTCGTTCATCGCGGTCAGGATTCCCGCGACTGACTTGCCGAACAGCATCTCCTTGTTGGCCGCGGCCCATCGTTGCGAATTCTCGATCGGGACCACGCTGCCCTGGAACTGTGGCGCGACGTAGCGCGCGAACAGCTCGTAGGAGCGTAGCGTGTTTTCGCGCGGCGCCCATTCATGCGCGAGTCCGAGTATGCCGCCGAAGCCGCCGCTCGCCTGCGCGATTTCGCGAATGCGCGCGATCGCCTCGTCGGGCGTGCCGACAATCGCGCCGCCGCGCTCGACCATCCGATCAAGCGTCATCTCCGCTTCGGGCTGTCCGGGGTACTCCTCGAACTGAATCTTGGCGCCGAGGGTCTTGATGAAATAGTCCTGGATCCAGAGATTGGCGCCGGTTCGGACGTCGTCCAGAGCCTCTTTTTTCGATTCGGCCAGATGCATCGGCAACACTATCCGCCAGTCGTCGCGGTTGACGGTCTTGCCATTTTCGGCCGCCGTCTCTTCCGCCACCTCCCATCGCTTGAGCAGCCCGTCGAGGCCGCCATGCGCGAACGCCGCCACTGAGAGCACGCCGCATCCGAGCTGCCCAGCCGCGACCATCCCCGAGGGCGAAATTGTGCTCGCGACAAAGATCGGCAGATGCGGCTTTTGATACGGCTTCACCTGCAGATGCGCGTCGTTGAGCTTGAAGTATGACCCGTCGACCGTGACGCCGCCGTCTTCGGTGAAGAGCCGTATGATCGCCTTGACTCCTTCGACCATCCGGTTGCGCTGCGTGACCGTGTCGATCCCAAGCATATAGGCGTCGGCCGAGAGCGCGCCCGGACCGCATCCAAGCATGACCCGCCCGTGCGTCAGATGGTCGAGAAAGGCGAAGCGGTTGGCGATATTGAACGGATGATGGTAGGGCACGCTGACCACGCCCGAGCCGAGCATGATACGCTGGGTGCGGGTGGCGGCGACCGCCATGAAGATTTCCGGCGAAGGGATAATCTCCCATCCCGAAGAATGATGCTCGCCGATAAATGCTTCGTCGAAGCCGAGGCGGTCGAGCCATTCGATCAGTTCGAGATCGCGTTCAAAGCAGAGCGTCGGGTTTTCGCCGGCGCGATGGAATGGCGCCATGAAGATGCCGAATTTCATCATGTCTCCCCGCCGATCCGGCCGTCACAAAGCGCCGGGTGGCATTGGGAACCTTACGACGCGGAGTTAGCGGCAGACAAGGGGGGGGATCGGCGAATGAAACGAACTGCGAACGCGTTCGTCTAATCGAATGGATGAAAGCGCGCCCAACGATCGATTCCGTGCCGGCCAACGCCTTGCGAAATGGCCGCTTGCTCAAGACGCATTCAAGTAGGAAGATCGTAAGTGGTGTCTCCACGCTTGGCCAAGGATTGATTTCAAATGCATAATCCCGACGGGCGTAGCCTGATTCGCGATATTCGAGCGGCTGCGATTGTAATGTTGATCGCGCTGCTGGTCGGCGCCCCTCGGGCGTTGGCGCAACAGGGCGTGTTCATTCCGCCGCCGAACTCGCAAAATGGCCAGAGCAGGCAGAATAACGGCAGCGCGGTGCTCGAGCTGCCAACCACGCCGGGCGCTCAGAACGGCGGATCGCTCAACCTTCCGCAAGTGAATCCGGAGCTGAACCCGCAATACAATCCTGGGTTCAACCCGCAACTCAACGGCCAGCACGGGCAGGAGCTTGAAATTCCGCCGCGCCAGCTTCGCAGCCAATCGGGCTACGAGCAGGTCACCGTTACCGTCACCGATCAGAACGGCCGCTATCTTACCGGACTGCAAAAGGGCGATTTCAACTTATACATCGATGGCGTTCAGCGGCCGGTCGAGTTTCTGCGCCAGGACACCAACACGCCGGTGTCGATCGGAATCGTGGTCGATACGTCGGGCAGCATGGAGCCCAAGATTCCCCAGGCCCGCGCGGCGATCTCGGGCTTGATCGAAAACCTCAACGCACAGGACGACATATTCCTGTTCGCCTTTTCGAATCGGCCCTTTCTGCTCCAGCCCTTCACCACCAACCACTCCCTGGTGATGAGCCGCCTTGCGCTGTTGCACGCCTACGGGCAGACCGCGCTTTTCGACACCGTCCTCGACGGCCTGATCATGGTGCAGCACGGGCGCTACGACAAAAAGGCCCTGCTGGTCGTGACCGACGGCATGGACAACACGAGCCAGGCCACGCTGCCGGAGGTTATCGGACAGGCGCGGCGGATGGGCGTCCTGATCTACACGATCGGAATCGGCGATCCGAATTCGGGCTCGATGCCCGGTATCGCGATTGGGCCGTTCATGTTCGGCGGCGATATCGACCAGGTCGACTCACAGACGCTTAGCGAACTCGCGACCGAGACCGGAGCGCGATTCTACCTGATGCGCGAGGTCGGCGACGGCGAGAAGATCAGAGCCGCCTGCGAGCAGATCAGCACCGAATTGCGCGAGCAATATACCGTGGGATTTGTCGCGCCCGATCCGTCGCGGACCGGCTATCGCAGCCTCCGCGTCGAAGTCCCGAACCATCCCGAGGCGGTCGTGCGCGTGCGCAAGGGCGTAACGGTCGGCGGGCCGGGCACCGAGTACGCCGGGCCGACGAGCAACCCGGCGATGCCCTGACTTATCCCGTCACGCACGGCCGCGACCGATTCGTTATCCGCGTCGCGTCGCGGGTCTCAGCGGCGATCGCGTATTGCTCCCGTATTGCTGGAAGATAGCGTCGGAAAGGGACTGCTCGACGAACATCGCGGCCCGCCGTTCGAGCGCGACGCCGCTGTCCCACGGATGGATGTCGCGGGCGCGCCATTCAATCTCGAGGCGGCTGCACAGGCGATAGCCATTATATGGATCATCGATATGAACGGATTGCATAGTGCGTCGAATAGTCAATGCAATACGCAAGCCCCCCGGGACCGGTGGACCGAGCACTGGAACGTCCGCGAATGCCGGTGCGAAACCGGTTGCGGCGGAATCAGGCCGCGGGCTTTTTGATCGGAAAGGGCGAGGCGAACGCGCGTCCGATATCAGGGATCAGATTCAGAAACTTGAGCTCGGCGAAATCGCCCGATACCTGCACCGCCGACAGCGCCGCGTTATCGACCCGGACGCGGCGGAAATGATGCAGTTCGAGGCCCATGAAATGGCACAGCACGGTGCGGATGATATCGCCGTGCGAGACGAACAGGATGCGCCGGCCGCGGTTCTCTTCGAGGCGGCGCATAACAGCTTCCACTCCGCGCGCCTGCACCTGGATGATAGTTTCGCCGCCCGGCGTGGCGCTGGTGACCGGCTCGTCGCGGTAGCGGACATATTCGGGGTCCTGGATGAGCTCGTGGTAGGTCATGCCCTCCCATCGGCCGTAGAGCACTTCCGCGATTTTTGGCTCTTCGATAACCGGGATGCCGCCGCCCAAAGCCTCGGCGACGATATCGGCCGACTGGCGCGCGCGCACGAGCGGGCTCGTGACGATCAGGTCGGGCGCGATAGTGCGGATAAACTCGGCCGTGGCTGCGACCTGCGCGCGGCCGCTGTCGTCGAGGTCGATCGCGCTGCGTCCCATCACGCGCCCCTGGCGATTCCACGCGGTCTCGCCATGTCTCATGAGCATCGCGGTACCGCGCGCGCCCGCTCCCTTGTCGAGTATTTCCGCCACGTAAAACGGCCCCAGCGCCATAAGCTATCCCGTCCGCGTCCCGTCGAAAAAAATTGGCGGGCGCCCAATCGCGGCGCCCGCCAAACTCTAGCGGAAACAGGGGCGGTTACGGAATCACCGGCCGGCCGCGTGCGCCTCGGCGCTTCCGTTGGCATTGCCGCTGGGCGCGGCGCCCAGTCCGCAGAAGGCCTCGTAATCGATAAGGCGGGTCTGCGTCGGATGGTCGCCGCACACCGGGCAGTCCGGATCGCGCCGAATTTTGAGCATCCGCACGTAATCCTTCGATAGCGTGTCGAAGTAGACCATCCGGCCCATGAGCGATTCGCCCGCGCCGATTATCAGCTTGATCGCCTCGAGCGCCTCGATCGATCCGATTATTCCCGGCAGCGCGCCCAGCACTCCGGCTTCGGCGCACGACGGCGCCATGTCGGGCGGCGCCGGCTCCGGATAGAGGCATCGATAGCAAGGGCCGCCCTTGGCCGGGAAGAAGACGGTCGCGTTGCCTTCGAAGCGGAAGATCGCGCCGTCCACGAGCGGCTTGCCCGAAAACACGCATGCGTCATTTATCAGGTAGCGCGTCGGAAAGTTGTCGCCGCAGTTCACCACCACATCGTAGTCCTTGATGATCTCCATCACGTTTTCCGAGCTTAGCCGGACGTCGTGACGGTTGACCTTGACGCTCGGATTGAGGCTCTTGAGCGTCTTCTCGGCCGACTCGGTCTTGGCCATCCCGACCCGATCGGTGGTGTGGATTATCTGCCGCTGGAGATTCGAGAGATCGACCACGTCGAAGTCGACCAGTCCGAGCGTCCCGACTCCGGCCGCCGCCAGGTAAAGCGCGGACGACGATCCGAGCGCTCCGGCGCCCAAAAGCAGGACCTTCGCGTCGAGCAGCTTCGCCTGCCCCTTCTCGCCAACCTCAGGAATCACGAAATGTCGCGAGTAGCGGGTCAGCTCATCGGCGGTGAACTGGCGGTCCGCGGTCCACGGCAGTCCGCGATCCTTCCAGGCGTTGAAGCCGCCGGTCAGGTTGTAGATATTCTCGTAGCCCATCTCGCGAAGCGCCCGCGCGGCCAGCAGCGAGCGCGTGCCCGAGGCGCACTGCATGATGATCGGCGCCTTGTGGTCGGGGATTTTCTCCTCGACCCGGAGTTCGAGAAAGCCGCGCGGGATTCCGACCGCATCCGGAATATGGCCCTGGCGCCATTCGTCGCTCTCGCGCACGTCGACGATTGTCGCGCCCGAGTTCTCGACCATCCGGCGCGCCTCGTCGATATCGATCGCCTTAATCTGCGCGCGTGCCTCGTCGAGGATATTTTTGGAAGTCTTCGCCATGACCTTGGACCTCAAAAGCCCGCAGGAGGGATATTTAATCGTTAGATTATATATTTAGTCACTTATTCGCGCGATGCAACCGTCGCCGTGCAATATTTCGCCCGTCGAGGCCCGGCGTCAACTGCGTCCGATTCTCATCCGCCGAGCATCCGATGCGACTCGACCATCGAGCGCACGAAAGTCAGCATCTGCTGCGCGTGGCCGCGTGGCGAGACATCGCGGAAAGCGCGCACCAGCCGCAAGTCGGCGCCGATTATAAACGTCGAGCGCGTCGCGACGCCGCCTTCACCCATCACGCCGAACGCCGACGCCAACTCGCCCTTCGGGTCCGAGAGCAGCGTAAACGGGAGCGCGTGCGCAAGCGCGAACGCGCGATGCGATTCGACGGAATCGACGCTTACGCCCACTATGGCGCAATCGAGCGCCTCGAACTGATCGTCAAGATCGCGGAACTCCTTGCCCTCGACGGTGCATCCGGGCGTGCCGTCGCGCGGGTAGAAGTAGAGCACGACGACGCGGCCCGCGCAGTCCGCAAGTCGCCGCTCGCTGCCGTTCTGGTCGAGCAGGGCGATTTGAACGGCGGCGCCGGCGGGCTCGCCAGGGCGGGGAACCTCACTAAGCGGCATGCGTTTCGGCCTGTGCAACCGCGCGCTTGCGCGTGAACTTGATTGCCGCGTTATCGATATTGATCGAGCACAGCGAGCCGCACATGCTGCATACGTTCGAGCCTGCGGCCTCGCTCTCTTCCTTGTAGCGGCGCGCCTTGTCCGGGTCCATCGCCATCGCGTACATGCCTTCCCAGTTGAGCGCCTTGCGATAGCGCGACATCTGATCGTTCCAGACCTTGGCCGCGCGCACCCCTTTGACGAGATCGCCCGAATGCGCCGCGATGCGGGTTGCGATGATGCCCTCGCGCACGTCGTCGTTGTCGGGGAGCCGCAGATGCTCGGCTGGCGTGACGTAGCACAGGAAGTCGGTGCCGGCGGCCGAGGCTATCGCGCCGCCGATAGCGCCCGTGATGTGGTCGTAGCCGGGCGCGACGTCGCAGGTCAGCGGCCCGAGCACGTAGAATGGCGCGCCGCCGCATATGCGCTTTTCGAGCTTGACGTTGGCCTCGATCTGGTCGAGCGGCACGTGGCCCGGCCCTTCGATCATCACCTGCACGCCGTTGGCGCGCGCTCGCTCGGTCAGTTCGCCCAGCACCAGCAGCTCGGCTATCTGGCCGCGATCAGTCGCGTCGCCAGTTGCGCCGGGACGCAATCCGTCGCCGAGCGAGATCGTCACATCATGCTCGCGCAGGATCGCGCACACTTCATCGTAATGTTCGTAGAGCGGATTCTCGTTGCCGGTGCGCTCGATCCATGCCGCCAGCAGCGCGCCGCCACGCGACACGATTCCCTCGATCCGCTGATGGCCGCGCAGCCGCCGCACGCTGTCGCGCGTGACCCCGCAATGGAGCGTCATGTAATCGACGCCCTGGCGCGCCTGCCGCTCGATTACGTCGAGAAAGCGCGCCACGTCCATATCCATGATCGAGCCTTCGGTAGCGACCTGGTAGATCGGCACCGTGCCGAGCATTATCGGGCATCGCGAAAGCAGCTCGACCCGAATCCGATCGAGCTCGGTGCCGGTCGAAAGGTCCATCACGGAATCGGCGCCGAAGCGGACCGAGGTGTAGAGCTTCTCGATTTCCTCCTCGATTAGCTGATGAAAATTCGAGGCGCCCAGGTTCGCGTTGACCTTGGTGCGCAACCGCTTGCCGATTCCGATCGCGCGGAACTCATGATGGGCGTTGCGCGGGATTACGACCTCGCCCGTGGCGACCAGATCGCGGATTTCCTCGGGCGTGAGCCCTTCATCCTCAGCGACTTGGCGAATCTGCTCAGTGATAATGCCCTTGCGAGCGGCTTCCAGTTGCGTCATCTCGATGAACCTCTTCGGGTGCGGGGCTTGCGGATTCCGGGCCCGATGCCGAATCCGCCGCTCCCGCTCCCGGTCATTGATATCCAGCCGGCTGCGTTCAGCCGCCGCTCGCGATTGTCCGCCAACATGACGCGCGCAATCTCGAAGCCTGGCGGCTCCCTCTCATCTCCATATACTCCACGTCGCTGCCAGCCGTCACGCGCATGCGATGTCGCGGCGGTGGCGAAATCGAATTTTTATTTTCCGGCCGGGGGATTGTGGCGGTCAATAGCGGGGAGCGCCTCGGGACGGTCGTCCTCATTTTCCCAGGGCTGCCGCCGCGTCCGTTCCGACCAGGTCTTGAGTTCGGGCCGCATCGGATTGTACACCTGCCGCGATTGTTCGTCGTACCACGCGAGCATCTCATCCATGTTGCCGTTGGGGCCCTTCTCGGCGAGCACCCGCGAGCGATGCATAAGCTGCTCCTTGGTCTCGACGAAATCGCGGCGGTCGAAGCCCCAGATGCGCGGATGCACGTGCGTGTCCATCCGGATCGCGTCGCACGGGCAGGCCTCGACGCATAGTCCGCAGTAGATACATCGCAGCGTGTCGATCTCGTAGCGCAGCGGAAATTTCTCGACCTGCGGATCGGGCGACTCGCCCGCCTCGATATAGATGCATTGCGCGGGACAGGCCGTCGCGCACAGGAAGCACGACGTGCATCGCACCGCGCCGTCGTCCTTGAGGGTCAGGCGATGGCTGCCGCGATAATCGGCCGCGTAGACCTTGCGTTGATCCGGATACTGCGTGGTGGTCGAGGCATGGCTGTTCTTCTTCAAGCCGAACAATTGCGCGGTATGAATGAACAGGTTGTGCAAAAAGTGATTGTTGACGACGATCAGGCCGCGCAGGAGCTCCGGCAGGTAAATCCGTTCCAGGAAGGTCATCTGTTCGCTTCGCTTCATTGCTAATCCGCCGTCCGATTCGCCTTTACTGGAGCCTTATCCGTCCGGGAGCCCGACCGCCCGCCGACAGCCCATGCCGGTCGTCCAAATCCCGACTCGCTTGGTCAACTATAAAGGCCGCCATGAATCCTGGTCAAGTTTGGCCGGTCGCAGACCTCCGGACCGGCCCCCGATGATGCTTCCACATCTATAAGGTTGCTAAAACTTCAGCAAAATCGGACATAATTCGGCATATTTGACTGCGACCGCCTCTGCCTCCTATCATTTCGCATGCGCCTGGAGGTTCCGCTGTCGTGCGAATGATACTTCCGCCAGTCACAAGCCGCAGGGAAATCGACCGCAACCTGGTCCGCTATTTCCGGGACCATCGGCCGGCTGATTTCCGCCGTGCGCTCGCCGATTTCTGCCGCTATTACAACGTCAGACGTCCCCCAATCGAATGGTTCGAGTATATCGATTGGGGCAAGACCGCGGGCAAGACCTTCGAGGACGGCCGTATCCACCTGGTCCATCCCGAGGCCTGGAAACGCGGCCGCGTCTACAAGAGCGAACGGATGTGGGTGCAGATGGTCTATCACGAGATGGGCCACTACATCTTCTGGACCGACGCCGAACGCAAGGCCGACGCCTTCGCCAGCCGGATGGTCCGCGGGCTCAGGCGAACGCGCCGCCTCAAGGCTCGAACCGTCGCCCGCGCGTCACGGGCCGCGGCCGCTTCGACTCGCTCGCCACGCCGCCCCTCACGCTCGCGCACGCGGACTACCGCCCGCTCGACCGTCGGCACCGGCCGTCGCGTCCGCCGTATCCGGGCGTCTGCTGCTCGCGAGCGCTAACCCGCACGGTTCAAGCGATGGCGCATAAGCCCAATGTTGAGAATCGATGGTGGGTCGAGACCACCACCAAACGCCCGCGCCCACCCAAATCCGACGATAAGGCGAAGGCCGGCGGTCAGATGAAATCCGACGAACCGGGTGCCGAAGAAGGCGCCAAATCCGAATCTGAACTTCCACGGCTTCCGGTCGCGATGAGCTTCTACAAGGTCGCTCACGATTATGACCAGGACCGCGCCAAGGACGACCTGACCGACAACAACCTCCGTATCGCCCGCGCGGCGAATCCCGCGCCCGGCGAATGGGTCTATCTCCCGATGACGGATGAGCATTACCCGGAGCGCCTGATCCGCCGCGTCAAGGAGGAATTCCGCATTCCGCGCGAGGCCCGCGGAATCCTGCTCGACCACGGCCGCGTCATCCGTCTGCTCATCTGCGGCCCGCAACTCGAGGACTGGATGGTCGACGTGACGCTCAGCGACGAGCCCTCGATCGACGTTTACGTATGGAACACGATGTATCGCGAGCGGCTCTTCGGCCGGGCTGAAGACGCGCTTCGGCAAGCGCGCAAATGGACGCTCGATCTAATCAAGTATCCGCCGTCGCGCGACGAACCCTTCCGCGGCTCGCTGCTGTAGCCGCGCCTCCAACTCATCGGATCAGAGTAGGCAGCGCGAAACGGGCCGCCCTGATCGGGGCGCTCAGTTCGTTGTTCATGGTTTCATCGGCGCTATTGTAAGAGGATACGGCTCGTTCAAGGTCGTGGTGCATCAGCACGCGCCCTTGACAATTTGTGTGATCCTGAACGACAAGTGGTGCCTGGGTTCGCGATCATTGCGAGAAAAGAGGGCATCGCATGGCGGATACACGCGAAGAAATCGATACGGAACGGCTGGTTGCTGACCCCCGCGCAATCGACGAACTCAATCAATCGGTAATCAAGGAGTTTCGCGCTAATCGGGGCGTAGTTGGCGGTCCGATGGAAGGAATGCCCATCCTGCTGCTGACGATGACCGGCGCGAAGACGGGCCGAACGCTGGTGCGGCCGCTGTGCTGCACCCGGGACGGCGATCGTATCGTGGTAATCGCCTCTTATGGTGGCGCGCCGCGCAACCCGCCCTGGTATCACAATCTCATTGCGAATCCGCTCGTGACAGTTGAGGTCGGTGCGGAAAAATTCAAGGCGAGAGTGACGCAGGTGTACGGCGCCGAGCGGGATCGGCTATTCGACGCGCAGGCTAAGGTGATGCCGTTCTTTGCGGATTATCAGAAAAAGACCAAGCGCCAGATACCGGTGCTGACCTTGACGCGGGTCGATTAAGGGTAGACCGAGGGGCTCGGCTGTCGCCGCCATCTACGAAATCCAGCAGCGCGTCATCCTGGCGCGTAACTGAACTGTCTAGAAGCGCATCCGGATGCTGTCTTTGAACCGCTTCCAGATGCCCGCCTCTGGAACCGGCGCCTGGGTGCGGATCGGAATCGCCGATTGCGCCGTGCCGTTGACCGAGAGCGTCATCTCGCCGACCTGCGTACCCGCCGCGACCGGCGCCACCAGATAACGCGAGTCGAAGCCGCCCGTCAGTACGACCTTGCCTTCGTCGCCCTGAAAGACCGTCGCGTAGGGCACCCGGTCGGGCGCCACCGCGACGCTGTCGGCGGTTCCTTCGTAAACCGGCAGCGAGTCCGACACGGCCCTGCGCCAGTCGGGACTTACGCTTGCGAAGGTGTGAAAGGCCCAATCGATAAGCTTCTCGGTCTCGGTGCGCCGCTTCTCCATCGACGGCGTGCCCATCACCGCCGAGATCAATTCGAGGCCGTTCGAGTTCGAGGTCGCGACCAGGTGAAAGCCCGCCTCCTGCACATGGCCGGTCTTGAGGCCGTTAACGCGCGAGTCATAGAAGAGCAGCGTATTGAAGTTGCGCTGGCGGATATTGTCGAAGGTGAACTCCTTGGTCGAGGTATAGGTGAAGGCCTCGGGAAAGCGCGTGGTCAGGGCGCGCGCGAGCTTCACCATGTCGGATGCGGTGGTGTATTCGCCGGGCACCGGGAGTCCGTCAGGATTGTCGAAATGCGTCTCGTTGAGCCCTAATTTGGCCGCCTGATCGTTCATATCCTTGGTGAAGGCGTCGGTGCTGCCGGCCAGATATTCGGCGAGCGTAACGGCCGCGTCGTTGCCTGACGACACCATCAGGCCGTCGAGCAGATCGTGGACCGCGACCTTCTGCCCCACGCCCAGGAACATCCGCGACACGCTTTGATTCATCGAGAGCCGCCACGCCGCCTCGCTGACCGGCACTTCGGTGTCCACGGTGAGGCGCCGATCGCGCAACGCCTGCAGCACGAGATAGAACGTCATGATCTTGGCCAGGCTCGCGGGCTCGATCTTTTCGTGCTCGTTGTAGGCGTAGAGCTGGGTGCCGCTGCGCGCGTCGACCAGGCATGCCGCGGTCGCGTCGAGGACAAAGGGCGCCGGC
>Ga0307374_10007257_pt1 | contig 16984 bp, 12 predicted proteins | sample OX3MG_FD_202532 | JGI IMG/M metagenome (GOLD analysis project Ga0307374, IMG submission 202532) | Soil microbial communities from Risofladan, Vaasa, Finland - OX-3 | ecosystem: Environmental > Terrestrial > Soil > Coastal area > Acid sulfate soil | place: Finland: Risofladan, Vaasa | collected... | reverse complement strand
CTCTCAAATCGATATAACATCGACCGATTACAACTGTGGGGCCCGTAGCTCAACGGTTAGAGCAGCGGACTCATAATCCGTTGGTTCTAGGTTCGAATCCTAGCGGGCCCACCAGAATTTTGTCTTAAGTAAAATCACTGCAATCAGTTGACCCTACCGGACTCTTTCGAGTCCGGGCTGAAGTTGGGAACATCTGGGAACAAAACTCCCGCCACTCGCTCGACCGCACGCCGTTGCGAGTCAGGTATCGCATGCATGTACGTGTTGAGCGTCGTTCCGAGGTCTGAGTGGCCGAGGAGTGATTGAGCGGTCTTCACCGATTCGCCCACTTCGCCAAGCAACGTCGCATTGATATGCCGGAAGGAATGCCACGAAATCCTGGGCAACCCGATGCGGTCGCACGTGGGTGCGAGCACGCGGTTGTACAGATTCTTCGGACTGAGTGGCGTTCCCTTCGTGGTGCAAAAGACGAGGTCTTCCGGTGCCGTCCTTTCGCAGCCGAGTTTGTGTGCTGCAAGAGCATCCTTCAATGAAGTGCTCATCGGAATTACGCGCCGACTGCTTCTGGTCTTCGGCGTCCCGAATTGTCCATTGGAGAATGTCTCTGCAACTTCGATGGTACCTCCCAAAAAATCAACCCGCTTCCACCGGAGCGCCAGAATCTCTCCGATCCTCAGGCCCGTGAGCACAGCTACTCGTACGATTGTGTGACACGGGCCTGTCAGGTTCATCAGCAGCGTTCGGACTTGTGTAAGCGACAAGAGCTTCCGTTCCTGTTTAGGTTCTCGCTCGCCGATTTGAATCGCCCTTGCGGGGTTGATTTCAAGGTAGCCATGTTCCACCGCCGTTTGCAGCACCTTAGCCAACGTGGTGCGGATGCCGTGGATAGTGGAGCTTGCGTATCCCTTGCGCTTACGTTCGAGCAGGAACTGCTGAACGATTGGGCGATTCAGGTCGCACAAGCGATATGCTCCGAGAGCAGGGAGCACATGCTTGTCGAGTTGGAAGTTGTAGTAATTGGCACTGCCTGGTTTTAGAGCAAGCAAAGCGCCGGCCTGCCAATGTTCTCTCGCAAACTTTTCGAGAGTCATCATAGGCCGAGCGCGATGCCGTCCCTGATTAATTTCAGAAACCCGCTTCTGGAGAAGCGAGCGGGCTTCACGCCGCGAGAGTTCGCTTATAGAACCGAGTACCACGGTGCGCTGTGTGCGGTCGAGCGTTCCGTCTTCTCGGATCACGTCTTCCCTCCAGCGTGCCACCCAGACCTTGGTGCGTTTGCCTCTGACAAACAAACTGCCATCTTGATAACGCGGGCGTGCCATGACGTCCTTTCCGTTGGCTCGTCCGCATTTCCTTGCGTCGTTTCTCAGTGTAGCTCGCATGTCAAGCTGCATCGGAGTCTCGTCGTTGGGATTCGACCCACGTCAACACTTCTTCCTGGCGGAAGCGCCAGTATTTCCCGAGGCGGTAGCCCGGCAAGCGATTCAGGGTTCGTTGGCGCGTGCGTGCGTAAATCCAAGAGATGGGGACTCGTAATAGCTGCGCGACTTCGCTGACGGTCAAGAAGCGAAACTCACAGCCGGTGCTCCCCACTGTGGCCGCGTGCAGTGGCGCGGCATCCGAAGGAGATTGCAGTTCGTTCATACGAGAGTTCAGTTCGACTTGGTCTGGGCCCTGTGGGCTTCCTTTGGGAAGTGCATTTTCCGAGTTTGGATCTGCTGCAAGGCACAAGCCATGCTGCCGCGAATGCGGCGCTGGGTTCTTGCGCACTCCGAATTGGGAATGGCGGGGCATTAGGATTCTCTTGTCGTCTCCATGATCGAATTGTTTTCAGTTTGCATTGCGGGCGTACTGTCTGGGTGTTGCTCCAGCCATGCCTTGAATTCGCGGTCTTTGTCGAAGATGCGGTTCAGGGCTTCAATCACGACGTATGAGGGCGTGGCGTCGAGGAATTCCGAATACCGTTGGAGGTTGTGCTTGAACTCCGTAGAGACCCGGAGTTGCAAGGATTCATTCTTGGATTGTTTGGGTGGTGCTTTCAGTATGGGCACGGCTGTTCTCCTTCCATGCTTGTGATTTCTATTGCGAAGTGCATTACAAAGCTGTTGATTCGGTTTCTATGACGCGGCCAAGACGCGAGCTGCGATTTGGAGCGCAAGAGGCGGGAGTGACCCCCGAAGCCCGAAGGGACCGGGCCGCGATTTTGCGGCGCGGTGGGGTCGCTCCCGCCTCTGGTCGTGTTTTGGCCGCGTACGGTTTGCCGCCCAGTTTTTCCGCATCTGGTTGTTGTTCCGGTCTGTTACCGTTCTGCCTCACTGAACTGTGAAGTGAAATGACCTGTGAAAGCCGCTGGACGTGTACTTTTCCGGCCAGTTTTCACCAAGGTCTTGGGATGCCGTTCGAATAAAGCTACTTGTCCATTGACCGGAGAAAAGATAAAAGCCACTGTCTCGGGTCTGCGGAGAGTGCTGTATTCTTTGCGAACTTGATCGAAGGTCGCCTGGCCGGACTGCCATTTCTGATAAAGATTCTCGATGCCGACGTGGTTGAATTGGGCTTTTGCCTCAGCGTGAGTGATCAAATCGGCGGTCGAGAGTTTCTGGGTTTCTCCTGCTTCGATCCGCTTTCGCAAGCAGAAATAATCCACCAGCCCGCCGGGCCCATCCGGGTTCCAGTGGCGCTGGAAGTGGCCCATGAAAAGCTCCCTGGCTTTGTGTTCGTGCGTGTCCCGCGCCGCGATGTAGTGAAAGTTCACATGCGAGAGCTGAAAGAAGAGCGGCAGATAGGCTTGCAAGTGCGTCTCGAAACTGGCGAGGCTCTCAAGCCCTGGGTCGACGAAACTGAACGAGGCCACAGGGGGAGAAGAAGAATTCGGGGACAAGAACATGGGGAACTTGTTGACGAAATAGCGGTCAGTGAATCGCTCGTGGACGGCTCCGGCATAGCGTTTGGCGGGCAGATATTTCTTGTCGATGCCGAGCTTGTCAGTGAAGAACTGAACTTTATGCGCCTCGGTTTCGAAGAACTGGCACTCAAGCCTGCCTAAAATGAAATCGAGTGCGGCTAGCCTAGTGCGGACGTATTCGGTCGAGTGCTTCCGCCGGAAGCGGACGTTGTCCTTGCCAATGACTTCGTAGAGATTGCGGGCGAAGAGGTGGTAGACCTTGCCGTTCCGCAAGAACGGGCGAGCCGAGGCGTGGCCCTGTTCGACGAGCTTCCGAACGAATGTCAGGCTACGCTTTCCGGGCTTGCCATTGATGAAGCGGATAAACTGCCGGCAGGTAAAGTAGCCGGAATGGGTGGCCACAAGATAGAGGAAACGGGCTTCGTCCTCGGTGTAGCCGAACGAGCCCAGAGCAATGGTGTACATGCGTGGGATGTTCATAGGGCGAAAATCCTCGCGGTGATTTCGTGGGTATCGAGAATGCGCCGGAGTTTGGGATGATCTTGCTGGCGGGCGAACAAATGGAACCCCGCTTTGGCCTTTTCGGCGAGTCCGCGAGCGCGGTAATCCCGCGTGGCGATCTCGAGGTCGAGGCGCTCAAGATTCCGGCAATCGTCCTCGTACTCGATGCGCAGATCAGGGACAGGGATTTTGTCGTTCACCACCTGCAGGTCATATTCGCTGGCAACGCGGATGCGCTCGTAAGCAGGATTCTTATCGGGATCGATGTGAGAGAGTTTCTTGTATAGCTCCCGCTTGAGCTCGTAGTCGAGGATGACTCGGCGAACCCTGCCGCCCGAGGATTGAATTTCATCGGCCACTTTGTGGTAGAGGCGGTAGAGGTCAGCATCGTGACGGACTTCTTTCGGCTTCGCCAAGCCGTGATATATCGCCTGGCCCTCGGGAATCCGATTTTGGCGAGTGAGAAGCTTGTGCGCCTCGCGCGTGATGACAAGGACGTTCTTTGAGCGGCCATCGTGCCCTTCAATACTGTGCTGTTCAAGGAGACCTTGGCGGCGAAGATTCTGAACATCATTCTCCATCCGCGCGTGGTCGCTTGTGTAACGCAGTTGGGCAAGGTCGTCTACAGGAACGACGCGAAACCTGCCAATATCGATGAGAGTTTGGATTTCGGATTCGCGGAGCGAGTACTCAAGATTGCGATAACGATGGGTGGTGCGGAAGCGGTCGGAATTGTCTCGGTGAAGGAGGCTTAGTTCTCGACCGTGGCGCTCGGTGGGCGAGCTTCCGCGCGAGCCCCGGTCCATTTGAGAGCGTTCCGTTTGCTCGGAATGTCGAGACGGAGAAGTATCGGAATGTTTTCGAAGAAAAGCCTCAAAGTCGCTAGGCCGATAAGCTCGGGACACGCGTGTATCGCTCCGATGCCAAAGTAGGGGCGGTAACGCTCATTTGCGACATTACCGCCCAACAGTGGAGGGAGTCTGCGCGGGTACCGGCTCTCAATTTTGGTTACTCGGGTGCCGAACGCCTCAGCCCAGTGAAGGCGTGAGCGCGTGTCGTGCTGGCTCACGATTCTGCATCCTTGCCTGGGTCATAATTGGCTCGGTGGAGCTGAGAGGCGGATTTTTAGGTGCGCATGGCTGTAAAAACTCACCTCATCTGCTTGCTAGACGCAAGAGAACCGCCAAAGGTTTCCTGACGGAGGAAAATACTTTGAGCGATAGCCACGACGCATTCTGCAGGATGGTAGCCGCTTTGTGATGATGTGTCGTGGTTGTGTACGATGCCGCACTGTATTCGGCAAAGAAAATTTCAAGTGTTCTCGGAATTGTACTGGCCAAGCATAGTTCTGTCAGGGCACTTCTTTGAGCTAAGAGGCCAATTGTCTGCTCCTAAAGAGTGTTCTCGAATTTCATCAGCCCGAAGCTTTACTTCAGGCCGAATTGAAAGGCAATGACAGTGCCATCGTTGAGCGTGATCGTGTAAATGTAAGTAAAATTGGCCGACAGATTCTGACTTGAAATGTTGAAGATCCACTGCTGGTCCGTCGCATCCCAGCGAAACGCCGTATCCGGGTTGTTGGTATCCACGATATCTTCAACGTTGGTCGTCACGGTCCCAGAAACAGTCTGGGTTAGCAAGAAACTGCTCACGACACCTGAAGTGCCAAGCGAAACTCCATTCGCATCGCAGACACGGAATTTTGCCGGAACGGTCTGGCCTTGCTTGAACACGCTTGAACCGTCCGCGTTGACGGGCTGCAGAATCTGGTGCCCTGCGTCGCCGCCGCAGGCCGTGCCGGCCGGTTCGTACTGAACCGCCTCGCTCAACGTAGCAGACGTGCTGCCGTTGAAATTCGAATCACCGGAATAAATGGCAGTAATGGAATGCGCGCCGGCGGCAAGGGAAGAAGTTGAAAGTGTCGCCTGACCGGCGGGGCTAAGCGTCACGGTGGACAGGACAGTTGAGCCGTCCTTGAAGATAACCGTTCCGGTTGGTGTCCCCGCTCCTGGGACAACCACAGTGACGTTTGCGGTTAACGTAAACGAGCTGTTCAGAATGGATGGATTGGCAGACGAAGTGATGGCCACTGTCGTTGAAGCCGGATTGACGGTTTGAGTCAAAGTGCCAGTGCTTGCCTGAAACGTGCTGTCGCCGCTGTAGGCAGCAGTGATGGAGTGCGATCCCACAGAAAAGGATGCCGTCGTGAATGTTGCCTGGCCGCTGGTAAGCGGTTCCGTGCCGAGGGCGGTCGAGCCATCGTTGAACGTTACCGTACCGCCCGGGGAGCCGCTGCCGGAGGATGGTGTCACTGTGGCTGTTAACGTAATTGACTGACCCCAGACAGAAGGATTAGCGGAAGAGGTCACGGAGGTAGTCGTGGTCGGCTGGCCGAGGCCCGTTCCGGTCAATGCGACCGTTGAAGGAATGCTAATCGTGCCGTTCGATATCGAAACGGTGCCTTGCCTGGCTCCTGCTCCGGTGGGCGTGAACACGACATTCACTGTGCAGGTGCCGTTTACAGGGAGTGGCGAAGAGGAAATGCAGTTGTCGGTTTCAGCGAAGTCGCCAGTCGCGCTCGCGCTGACAATTTTCATTTGGTTGTTACTGGTGTTCGTCACAGTGGTCTGTTGAGCGGAGCTGGCTGTGCCGACGTTCTGGCTTCCGAATGTAAGAGATACTGGGCTGACAGCCATGACCGGCGGAGGTACCGTCACGGGAACTGTGGTTTGCACACTCTGGCCGTTGAGCGCGTAAGTAGCTGTTATGGATGTGCTTCCCGGGCTGCCTCCGGTTACCATTCCATTCGCGTCAACAGTTGCTATGGCGGTGTTTCCCGAAGAATACGTCACGTACGAAGATTCGGTCACATCGAGAATGCTGCCATCCGAAAAAGTTCCCAAGAGCACGAGCGGAAACTGTTCACCGAGGGCTTTGAAGCTGAGCTGCGGAATCTGCGGGTTAATCGCGGTCGGCATATCCGGCCGCTCTACGTCAACCTGAACTGGTGTCGATCCTGCATTCTGGCCTGACGTTGTAGTGCCGACGGCCGTCAGCGCATGGGGTCCACAATTAATGTCAGTTGGAATTGTGAGGGAGAACTGCGCAGGGACTGAGGTCTGAACGTTGCTAAACCCAATCGGCTTTTCGCCTATAACAGCAAGGCCCGAAAAAGAAGCGCTAGCCGGGGATGTAACCGACACAGTTACGACTTGACCAGGATTGACGATTGTCCCGTCGATCGGCGAGGTTATCTGAAGAAGCGGCGGATTTTGCTGGGCAGCGCAGACGGATGCGATTGCTACGGCAGCCACAAACGCTGGCGCAAGCACCATGCACAGGGCGAGTCGCCGATGAGTCTGCTTTTGTTTCATCACTGTGGTTTCTCCTGATTGGAGACTTGATTCTTTGCTTGCACCATCAGCCCTATGGCAAATGCCATACCTGTTTGCCAAACGAAGAAAACGGAACAGATCACCCCGAGCGGACCGCCTTGTACACCCTGTTGCGGTGTGAGCCACGCCCCGTGCGGCAGCATTATGCGGATGACGTGCGATAAAGCAGGCCCCAGCAATGGGCTCAGGGCCCATCCCACTACTGCAAAGATCCCGCTAGCAACTGACCATAGGAATGCTCTCCTGATACGGCGACGTCCCCACGGCACCATGAGCCAAAGAACCGCGCCAACGAGTAAGAAACCGCCCACCAGGCCGCCAATGAAGAGTGCGATTGGCGAGGGGGAAGGGACGTGCCCCATAGTCGCTTCCTCCGATTCACTCAGCAGCCCGAGCACACTGAGCACGATTTGCGTCACGAAGCTCGCGAAGTACGCCGCGTAGAACGCTACGGGTGATATGAAAACCAGCGCAGCTGCGTTCAGAGGATTCTTGAACATCTTGAAAGCTACCAACCCGCAAACTATCGCCACGCCAAAAACCGCGCCCTGGAACACTGACCATCTGCTGGCCGCGTCCCATGCTGTCGTGATAAGACTGGAGAGTGCGCCGAGAAACATTAACGTAATGGGGAGTCGTAAGCGTCCTGCTTCCCTGGCTGCTGCGACTGGCGCTGGGGAGCTGCTCATGGGTTCACGGACTGGAACGATGAAGTGTTGGTAATCGGTGTGTTGAGAAGTTTGATCACGGTCGATGGTATCCCTGTTATCGAATCTGGGGCGAGCACCGTGGGCCCGGAAAAGCCAATCGTGTTGGCGCCCGAAGAATGCAAGAAACCGGAAAATACAAAGCCACTGGAACTGAATCCGTCGAGTTGGCTGCTGAGCCCCACAATCGCATCGCTCGGCTCGCCAAAGATCGCAGGCCAGTCATTCGCGGGGTCGAGAACAAGGTCTTGTGCGAGAGAACCGGTGTTGTTGCCGCATATCGTGAAAATAGTATTTGCGGTCGGGCTTGTTTTTGCGCTAACGAAGTTCGTGTACGTCCCGGCAATGAGAGCGGTTGGAATTGGATGGGAACCTTGTGCACCGATGTTTGATAAAGCTTGACTTGATGGTGATAAATCACCGATGGCACCGCTTATCGGAAAAGGCGAACCTAACGTAACCGAACTGAAAACAAAATTTCCGAACGGCGCTAACACCCAGCGTTGGAGACAACTCTCCTGGGATTTGAGGAGCGCCGAGGCTAGTGGCGAGCCAAGGTGAGGAGTGTCAATCGTAATGAGTTTATGGATGCTCCCCTGACCATAGTTATCGTCATTGAGAAAATTTGGCTGAATAACCATCGTGCGTGCGATGTCGCCGCCCATACTGTGGGCCACAATGTCAGCCTGAACGGCAGCTGCGGGGATTCCCATCGGATTGTTGCCTTCCTTGAAGTTTTCTATCCAGCCGTCGGTAAATGCCTGCACAATTCCGGCGTTAAAGGCAAATCCGAGCGAGTTCGCTCTGGCCTTTTTAGCCAAGAGAAACAGCTGGACGAGCGAAGAAGAGTAATCGGGAACACTAGCCGAAATCGAGGGGCCGACTAGAGAATCGTAGCTGACGCGTCCGACATAGAACCTGCTGTCCACTGTGCCTGTGCCGCTGACGAGCGGGCTGAAGTTGTTCCATGCCTGCCAATTATCCCAAAGGCCGTGAATCATTACGACAGGAGGACGCAGAATGATAACCGGAAGAGATGAGCTAGCGCCGGTCTGCAAATTTTCGACACTAATGGAGACGGTACGACAGGCGGCCTGGTCGTCGCCTTGGGGCTGAAACCCGGCAAGGATTTGGGGAGTGTTGCTCGGAACTCCGAACCCTGACGCAGCGTTGAGGAACTGGCAAAACCCGCTCTGGTACGAGCCGTCAGGATTTTGGCGCGCAAAATCCACGGGGACACGATAAACCGCGAAGGCCAAAGAGGCCGTCCCGCCGCCTGGAGTGTTGACTCCGATGGCGCTCACGGTGATCTGGTTTAGAGAAAAAGTCGTATCACCGGGATTTCCGAGTGCGCCGTCCTGGTCTGGGGTCTGGCTTATTTTATTTTGGTCATTTACGAGCGTGAGTTTGAATTGGTCGCCGACATTCTGCGTCGGAATTCGCACCACGACCTCGGTTACGCCGTCCGCCGCGACGCCTTTGACGGTTCGTCCATCCGAGCCCAGCGATTGCAGAAGCGTGTCGTTGACGACCGCAGGACCGCCTATCAGGTCGGGGACGGGGTCAAGGAGTTCCGGGCCTTCGGCCAAAAATCCGTGTTCGACGCCTTGACTATCAGAGTAGGCTCCAACGATCTCACCCTGGTCGTTGATACTATCCTTAAATCCGACTCCTCCGGTGCTGTTAGCGGGATCAATGGTGAGAGCGTTGCCTTCGGAAAGTAAAAAGTCATGGAGTATGAGGTTGGCATCGGCATAAGCGCCTACGATGTCACCTAAATCGTTGATACCGGTGGCATGGGTAAAAGCCGCGCCCGCAAAACTCAGCGCGGTGAAACCTTGGGTCGAGGTGAATTTGAACGATCCAGAGGAACAGTATCCGACGAAATCGCCAGCATCATTGATCCCGAAGACGCGCGTTTCGGAGCCGCCCGGGCAATCGATCGTGGTGAATTGCCCGTTGCTAAGCTCGAAACCGTGAGTCCCGTTATTGTTTTGATAGAGGCCCGCTATGATGCCCTTGTTGTTGACGGCCGACGCTATCGTTAAACTGGCTCCCGGAAAGTCAAACGCGTGAAATACTCCCCCGATTTCATAGTAGCCATGAGTGAATCCGCCCTCATCATTAAAGTCCCCAACAATCTCGCCGAGATTGTTGATGGCGTTGGCTTCGGTACCACAGTTGGACGAACAGGCCTGCGGAAAATCAATGATGGAAAACATGCCGTTTGCGTCTTGAAATGCATGAAAAACGCCGTCCGCGGCATTATAGACTCCCACGATTGTGCCTGCATCATTGATGCCGTGAGCTTCTGTTCCTTCACTTCCTGTCGGATCAATGGTTTTGTAGATGTACTGGCTCTGTGCGGCAGTTGAGTGCGCGACAAAGCCAATGCTCAACAGCACCAGGATGAGGGCAAGGCAGCTCGACGAGGGCCGGGGTCGTGCCATAGAGCCTCCACAGGACAAACAGCCAGGTAAAATGCTGGAGCGAACTTATATGCTGATCAATGAAGACCGTCAAGAGTTATTACTTATTCGAATAAGATACAGCTGAGAACAAGTTTAGGCACAAAACGCAGCCAAATACCGTGCAAAACCATTCTACTGCACGCAAGGAAATGCAAGAAAAGCCAACTACATAGAGTTTCTGGAGTGATCCGTTGGTTCAAGGTTCAAATCCTTGCGGGCCCACCAGATTTGACACCATTGAGCGTCTCGGCTTTCAACAGCGCTGAGAATTCCCCACGGGTCTGAATCCGAGCGAGCGGATTTCAGTGTATAATCGCCCGCATTCGCTTCCCGCGAGGAGGCTCAGAGCTGTGGACAACGCTTCCAAGATGTGGGTTCCTGTATGTTGCGGACGCGTCATGCGCTGCAATATGTTTAGACAGGCGGATGGCGGGGCTTACGCAGCGCTCGTTTGTACATTCTGCAACAAGAACGTTACGCTTGAGCAAGAGCCTCTAGCGGCCGCGAATAACTTCGGGGAAGGCTCGACCGTTCTGAGTCTGATCGGATCGCCCAAACCACCAAAGACGGAACGAAGAAAATCGTTCAAGGAAGCCGGTCCCGACGATCCAACGCTGTAGTTTGAGCTGGCCGCTCACGCGAGATTTTGCCCGCCTATGATTGGTCAGACCATTTCGCACTATCGCATCCTGGAGCAACTCGGCGCTGGCGGGATGGGCGTCGTGTACAAGGCCCACGATAGCCGGCTTGATCGTGCGTTAGCACTGAAACTCCTCCCTGAAGAACTGGCCCAACAACCGCAGGCGCTCGAGCGGTTCCGACGCGAGGCGCGGGCCGCGTCCGCTTTAAACCATCCGGGCATTTGCACGATCTACGACATCGGCGAACAGGATGGCCGGGCGTTCATCGCCATGGAGTTCATCGACGGCGAAACTCTGCGCAGTCACATCCATGGGAAGGCGCTTCCTCTCGAAGAAATACTGAAGCTTGGTATCCAGATAGCGGAAGCCCTGGATGCGGCGCACGCCGAAGGAATCATTCACCGCGACATTAAACCGGCGAATATCTTCGTGACAAAGCGCGGACAAGCAAAAGTTCTCGATTTTGGGCTTGCGAAGCTTGTTCCCAAAGGCATCGCGGGAGTGGACCCGGCGTTCGGCGGCCAACCGCCGGATTCCAGTTCAATCGTTGGAATGATAAGCGGCACACCCTCCTACATGTCGCCCGAGCAGGTACGCGGAGACGATCTGGACCCGCGCACGGACATCTTCTCGCTGGGTCTGGTGCTGTATGAAATGGCAACAGGGCGCCAGGCGTTTGGCGGCGGCACGGGCGGCATGGTTATCGAGGCTGTTTTGACGCGGCCGCCTGTTTCGGTACGGAGTATCAATCTCGATATTCCGACGAGGCTGGAAAACATCATCGACAAGGCGCTGGAAAAAGACAGGAAGCTGCGCTACCAAAGCGCCGCCGACATGCTTGCTGACCTCCAACGACTGAAACGAGACACAGATTCAGGCCGGAGAGATCAGGAAGGGGACGCGGAATCAGTCGTCGCATCAACCACAAATTCTTTATCCTCGACCGGCGAGCGGAGAGCTGGGACTTCGACGGCGCAAACAAAAGCCCTCCGCCCAGGGCGAGTTTCAAAGATCATTGGCTCGCTCGCGGTGTTGCCTTTTGAGAACGTTAGTCGCGACCCAGAGAACGAATACCTTAGTGACGGGATCGCTGGGAGCCTTATCAATATCTTGGCGACGGTACCAAGACTGCGCGTGATGGCGCAGAGCACAGTATTTCGGTACAAGGGCCGGGAGATTGACCCTCAAGCCGTGGGTCGCGAGCTAAACGTGCGCGCCGTGCTCACTGGAAGAATGATGCAAAGCGGTGGTTTTTTGCGGATTGGGACCGAGTTAGTCGACGTAGCGACAGGCGCTCAATTATGGGGCGCACAATTCGATCGCAAGCCCGGCGACATCTTTCTGATCCAGGACGAAATCTCCAACGAGATATCGGGGAAATTACGGTTACAACTAACGCGGGCTGAAAAAAAGCGACTAATCAGACGCGACACAGAAGATGCCGAGGCTTACAGACTCTACCTGCAAGGCCGTCATCATTGGAACAGGTGGACGGAAGAAGGGTTCTACAAGGCGATCGGCTACTTTCAGCAGGCGGTCGAGAAGGACCCCAGCTACGCTCTCGCCTACACTGGTTTGGCTGAATCGTACGTGCTCTTGGGATGGAACAGTTATCTGCCGCCGAAGGATGCGTTCCCTAAAGGCAAAGCAGCCGCGATGACCGCCCTGCGGCTCGACGCGGAACTTGGCGAAGCCCACACGCCTCTGGCAGCCGCGCTGTGGCTTTACGACTGGCAGTGGCAAGAGGCTCAGACAGAATTCAGACGCAGCCTGGAACTAAATCCCGCCTATCCAACTGCCAATCATTGGCATGCCGAGTATGTGATGACCATGGGCCACCAGTTAGAAGCTATCGCCAAGATGAAAAACAGCCAAGAGCTGGATCCGCTGTCCCTCATTATCAACGTTGCCATCGGATGGGCCTTCTACATGGCCCGTCGATATGACGAAGCCATCGACCAACTCCTGCGAACGGTCGAATTGGATCCGAACTACCCTGTCACGCAGTGGATTCTCGGCCTTCTGTACCGGAAAACCGGCCGCTACGAACTGGCCATCACCGCGGGTGAGAAAGGAGTGAACCTTTCAGGCGGTAGTCCTTTGATGCGCGCGGCGCTGGCACATACTTACGGAGAGTCCGGAAGGACAAAGGAAGCACTGCAGGTGCTCGATGATCTGACAGAACTGGCAAATCACAAATATGTCGCGCCTCACTTCTTCGCTGGAATCCATATCGGATTGGGAGAAAACGAGCGGGCGATTGAATACTTGGAGAAATCCTGGGAGGACCACTCTCACTGGCTGATCTATCTTCATCTGGACCCGAGCATGGACGCTTTGCGGAGCAATCCGGGTTTCCAAGATCTGTTGAGACGTGTCGGCCTTCCCGCACTGGATTGACAGAGGACGACTATTCTAAATTATGGTCTTAGCCTCAGTTCATGCGCCTAGACCTTGATCATGAGCTTGCCAAAATTCTCGCCCGTGAAAAGCTTCAGCAGTGTTTCGGGGAACGTCTCCAGGCCTTCGACGATATCTTCGCGCGATTTGAGTTTGCCTTGTGCCATCCAACCAGCCATTTCACGCGCGGCTTCGCTGTACCGCGCGGCGTAATCAGAAACCAGGAAGCCGGTCATGCTGGCGCGATTAATTAATAACGAAAGATAGTTCGATGGCCCTTTGATCGGAGTGGTGTTGTTGTACTGCGAGATCGCGCCGCAGATGACAACGCGCGCGCCGCGGGCGAGTTGGGCCAGTGCAACATTCAGTGTGTCGCCGCCGACGTTGTCAAAATAAATGTCAATGCCCCGCGGGCAATGCTTCTGTAGAGACTTTGCGAGATCCTCTGCTTTGTAATCGATGGCCGCGTCGAAACCTAATTCATTCACAACATAGCTGCATTTCTGCGCGCCGCCGGCGATGCCGACCACGCGGCAATCCTTAATCCTGGCTATCTGCCCAACGACGCTGCCAACGGCTCCGGCTGCGCCGGACACGACCACGGTTTGGCCGGGCTGCGGCTTCCCTACCTCCAGCAGCGCAAAATAGGCAGTCATTCCCGGCATCCCCAGCACGCTGAGGTAAACCGGCAAGGGCGCTATTCGAGGATCCACCTTCGTGATGCCGTTGCCGCCAGTGATGGCGAATTCCTGCACTCCCAACGGGCCGTACACGTGATCCCCTACCGCAAAACCGGCATTCCTCGACGCGAAGACTCGGCCGAGGGCCAAAGCCCGCATCACCTCGCCAATGCCCACGGGCGGAATATATGACTTTCCTTCATTCATCCAGCCCCGCATGGCTGGATCAAGCGAAATGTAGAGGATCTTTACCAGCAGTTCCCCATCGCCCAATTCCCGCATTGGCTCTTCTTTGTAATTCCAATCGCTTCGTTTTGGCATGCCCGCTGGACGAGCCGCCAATTCAAATTTGTGATTGATAAGATTCATTACCGTCGCTTTCTCGACAGGGCTCATGGAAGTGAGTCGCGGTTCATTTAGGCTGCGCGATTTGGCGCCGAACGTGCGAGAGCCTGAGCGATCTCAGATGAGGATAGCTCTGGCCCTCACTACGAATTCTTACGAATTGGGCGCCGTCAAAAGCTGAGCCGAAGGCCGAGTTGGATCTCGCGCTTTGGAAGCGCCGAGGTAAACGCCAACGGCTGGCTCGGCGAGAGCGCCGCACTCCCATGCACGTTGAACGTGGTGAATCCGGGAGCGAAGCCGAAAAGCGGGCTGACTTCGTTGTTGACGCTGGCAAAGTTCGTCCGGTTCGCCAGATTGAATCCTTCCGCGGTGAGTTGCAGGTTGGTTTTTTCGCCGAGTTTGTGCTGCCAGGTCAGGCGCATGTCGAAGTCGATGTAATTCGGCCCGAGTCCGGAGTCGCGCGGAGCGCCAATTGGACGCTCGTTGGTAATGTGATTGTTGCCATTCACTTCTCCGCCTGCCAGCAAATTGAATGGATGTCCGCTATGGTAAGAGAAAATAGGAGAGAGCTGGAAGCCAGACAGCACGCTTTCCTTCCAAGGACTGTCGAACACTCCCGCGATCACCACCTTATGACGCTCGTCAAATTCAGAAAGAGCGCGGTCGAGACCCAGGTTCGTGGGATCCTGCGGGCCGTAGTCAGAGTTGAAATCCGTCGAGGTGTCATAGGCTTTGCTGTATGTGTAATTCCCAAAAACCGTGTAGTGATTGCCAAAGCGCTTCTTGATCTCGAGGATGCCGCCTTCGTAAACCGCGGACGCTGCGGAGGTGTACTGGTTATTTTGCACGATCAGCGGATTCACGAAACAAGCGAAGGGATTCGCGCCGCAGGGGAGGCCGCCGGGCTCCGTGCCGCCGAGCGGGTCAGTGGCGGGACTCGTGTTCCAATTGCGGTAGGAAACGTTCTGGCCGTTGGCGAGCGTCAAGGTGGTGATCGGCGCGGGCAGCAAATTGGTGTCGATCGCCACCGGAAGCCGCTGCGTATGCGAATAGATTCCGCTGATCGAAACGGAAAGACCGGTTCCGATTTCGCGCTCGATGCCGAGCGAGGCTTGCTGCGAGTACGGAGTCTTGTAATTCGGCGGGTTGCTGAAAATCACCTGCAAAGGCGAAAGGGGCCCGCTGTTTGCGACACGAATTCCAAATGGAGCCAGATCCGTTGGCGTAATGCACGCTGCATTTCCCGCCGAGGGAGTTGTGCACTGGATCTTACCTGTGGCAAAGAGTGACTGGAAAACTACCGCGGAATTCTGCAATCCCGGAATGCCAGTCGGCGTGAGTGGATCGATATAAATGGAAATGAACCGCGTGCAAGGACTGCCGCCGTTCCCGACAAAGGGCGTTCCCGCAATTCCGCAAGTGTTGACCACGTTGTTGACCTGATCGGGAACCTGCTGCGTGTTGTTCTGGTTCTCGACGGTGCTGTAATTCTTATTTAGAACACCCAGGCTCAAGTCCACTTGGGGAATCTGGGCATCAATGGGTCCGTAGAAAATTCCGTATCCTCCGCGGATGACGGTCTTGTGATCGTTGAACGGGTCCCACGCGAAGGATATGCGCGGGGCAAAATCACGATAGTCGCTGTTCAAGGGAAGATATTGCTTATCGATCTGGTATCTAAGTCCGTAATTCAAAGTGAAATTCGGGCGCACTTGCCAGGCGTCCTGCCAGTAGACCGACGTCAATGGACGCGTATATCCGGGATACGCGGGGTTGCCGAAGCCTTGTTGAAATAACTGAGGCAGTCCCAGCGAAGTGGATTGCAGCGAATTGAGGCTGGCTCCTGGCGACACCAAACCGCAGGGATTCGGCGTAGAACCAGAAGAGGCGGCAAAGCACGGGCTGAGGATGAGTCCGGGCAGGGAACCAAAGACGAAGCGGCCGGGAAAAAATGTATGTGATTCCGTGTGGTTGCCACGAAGCAGGGCAGTTCCGCCGAATTTCATGGTGTGGCTTCCACGAATCATTGTGATGTTGTCTGTAAGTTCATAGCGGCGCAGGATTGTCAGGCTGGGCAGAAAGATGTTGGTGCCGAGGTTGTTCGCAAAACCGGGAATTTGCAGGCCAACTTCTCCGGGTTCGTTGGGAATCACGTTGAAACTTTCATAGTCCCACTGTACGCGAGCTTCGTTCTGGGCGGTCGGGCTGAACTCGTGATACCACGAACCCAGCATGGTGCTGTCATAGGTGTGAATTGAACTGCCGGCCGAGAAACCCGTGAGCGATTGCACGTCCGGAGACTGCTCCAGGTCATGCCCGTACCGGTAATCGAAGGACACCTGATTCGAGTCGTTGAAATGGTGATCGAGGCGCCCCGAAACTAGGTACTCGCGTGTGTTGTAGTTGAACAGGCCTCCGTTGGTTTCAAACTGATTGATCAGAAAATTGTTCAGGCCGTTCTGCACAGGCGTCAGACCATCGACGGGGCTGACCGTTAAACCAGTCTGAAGCGCTCCTGCGCAGGTTTGCGCGGGCAGGAATGTGATCGTGCCATCGGGATTGTTGAGGCAAGGCACGGTGGGGTTTCCTGGCTCGGTGACCAAGCCCGAGACAACCGCTTGTTGCCCAGCGCGTGGATCGTTCGTCGGAAATGCGGTCGGCGCTGCCGCCGTGGGGCCCGCAAAGATAAAACTGTTCGTCAGCAGAGGGACCGCATTCTGTGAGTTCTGCAGCAGGCCCTCGAAGGCTCCAAACAAAAAAGTCTTGCCTTTCTGAATGGGACCGCCCAACGTCCCGCCGTACTGATAACGGCTCAACGAATTCTTGATTGGCTGGCCCTGCGCTGTGAAGGAAAACGCTCCTGCCTCGGGTTGCAATGCCTGGCTGAAGGCGAATGGGTCGCGCGCGTCCATCGCATCATTGCGGAAATAACCATACAA